>Ga0209987_10000226_pt1 | contig 28192 bp, 26 predicted proteins | sample N074metaG_FD_182134 | JGI IMG/M metagenome (GOLD analysis project Ga0209987, IMG submission 182134) | Deep subsurface microbial communities from Kermadec Trench to uncover new lineages of life (NeLLi) - N074 metaG (SPAdes) (version 2) | ecosystem: Environmental > Aquatic > Marine > Ocean trench...
GCCTGTGCGTCAGTCCCGCTGGGCGCCGTAGCGCCCGGCCGCCGCAATGAAGTCCACGAACAGCGGATGCGGTCGGAACGGGGTCGATGCGAACTCGGGGTGGAACTGACAGGCCACGAACCAGGGGTGGTCCTCGATCTCGACGATCTCGACCAGCCTGCCGTCCGGCGAAGCACCCGCGACGACCAGGCCGGCCGCTTCGAGGCGCTCCCGATAGTCGGGATTGAATTCGTAGCGATGGCGGTGGCGCTCGGCGATGCGCTCCTGGCCGTAGGCCCGGAAGGCCTTGGTGCCGGGAACCAGCACACAGGGCCATTCGCCGAGCCGCATGGTGGCACCCTTCTCCTCGATCGCGCGCTGATCGGGCAGCAGATCGATCACCGGATGGGGCGTCTTCGGATCCACCTCGCTCGAGTTCGCACCCTCGAGGTTGGCCACGTTGCGCGCAAACTCGATCACTGCGAACTGCATGCCGAAGCAGATCCCCAGGAACGGGACACGCTTCTCGCGGGCAAAGTGTGCAGCCGCGATCTTGCCATCGGCACCACGGGCGCCGAAGCCGTGGGGCACCAACACGCCGTCGACGCCGGAAAGAGCGTCCATGTCATCGAGCTTCTCGGAATCGAAGTACTCGATCGTCACGCGCGCCTTGTTGGCATAGCCCGCGTGATACAGCGCCTCGTTCAGACTCTTGTAGCTCTCGGTGAGTTCCACGTATTTGCCGACCATGGCGATCTTGAGTTCGCGCTCCGGGTTGCGCGCCCGTTGGATGATCTCCTCCCAGGGCCGCAGGTCGGGCGCACCGGTCCAGATGTTGAGGATCGACGTGATCTTCTCATCGAGGCCTTCCTGGTTCAGGATGATCGGGACCTCGTAGATGATCTCGACGTCCTTGGCCGTCACCACGGCGTCTTCATCGACGTTGCAGAACAGCGAGATCTTGGACTTGACGCTCTTGGGCAGGAAGCGGTCGGTCCGACAGCAGATGATGTCGGGCGCGATGCCGACCGTGCGCAACTCCTTCACCGAGTGCTGCACCGGCTTCGTCTTGAGCTCGCCGGCCGCCGCCAGGTAGGGCACCAGCGCAATGTGGATGAAGCAGCAGTTGTCGCGGCCCTCTTCGGATCGCATCTGCCGAATCGCTTCCAGGAAAGGCAGCGACTCGATGTCGCCGACGGTGCCTCCGATCTCGGTGATGAGAATGTCGACACCTTCCGCCGCCGCCCGGATTCGCTCCTTGATCTCGTCCGTCACGTGCGGAATCACCTGCACGGTGCCGCCCAGGTAGTCACCGCGCCGCTCCTTGGCGAGCACGGCGTCGTAGATCTGGCCGGCCGTGACGTTGTTCTTCTTCCCCATCTTGGCGTGGGTGAAGCGCTCGTAGTGGCCGAGGTCGAGGTCGGTCTCGGCACCGTCGCGGGTGACATAGACCTCGCCGTGCTGGAAGGGATTCATGGTCCCGGGATCGATGTTCAAATAGGGGTCCAGCTTGAGGAACGTGATCCGCAGGCCGCGCGCCTCGAGCAACGCCCCGATCGAGGCCGCTGCCAGCCCCTTGCCCAAGGAGGAGAGCACGCCTCCGGTGACGAAGATGTGCTTCGTGCGCCTCTCACCCGCCATGGTTTCCCCCCGTCCACGCCCGCATCAGCACGATTTCTCGTTCCCCGGCTTCGCTTCGCACCACGGCCGAAACCGAATTACGGAACTCGGCCGGATCGATCGCGGAATATCGGGTCAAAGCCGCGCCCGGCGGCCGCCGTCAGCTCCCCGTCTCTTCATTTCGAGAGGAACACGGTCGATGCGATCGGCAAGTTGAAGTTGGAGCACCATCCACGCCGGGCTTGGTTTAGAGGTTTCTATCGCGGCCCCTGGAGGCTGTCAAACCGCAGGGCGCATCAACCGGAGTTTGGGCGGATTCGAGGCTTCGCTGACGCACTCAGGGCAGCAACGCGGTCCCCAGCAGGCCCTGGGACTCGGAATAACCCTGCATCAGGTTTGCGCACTGAATCGCCTGACCACTTGCCCCCTTGACGAGATTGTCGAGCGCGGACAGGAGAATCAGCGTTCCATTCGGCTCGTCCACGAAGGCCGCCACGTCACAGAAGTTCGTGCCGCGGACGGCCGCGAGGTTCGGCGTCTCCCCCACCGGTAGGACGCGCACGAACGTCTCGTTCGCGTAGGCCCGATCGAGCACGCTGTTCGCTTCGGCGGCCGACAGACTGGACTTCGGTCGACAGTAGACCGAGGTCAGGATGCCTCGCGTCACGGGAATCAGATGCGGCACGAAGCTCAACATTACGTCTTCCCCCGCGGCCCGTGTCGCCTCCTGTTCCATTTCGGGCCCATGCCGATGCTCGCGTCCGGGTTTGTAGGCCCGGCCGTTGCCATCGAGCTCGGTGAACAAATAGGCGCCGTCGACCTTGCGCCCCGCTCCCGAGATGCCGGACTTCGAATCGACGATGATGCCCCGGTTTCCGACCCGCCCCGCTCGCAGGAACGGCACCAGTGGCAGCAACACAGAGGTCGGGTAGCAACCCGCGCAGCCTACGAGTTCCGCGCCCTTCAGAGCCTCGCGATGCAGCTCCGGTAGACCGTAGACGGCCTGCCCCAGCAGCTCGGGCGCCGCGTGCTCGCCGTACCAGCTGGCGTAGACGGCCGGCTCCGAAAACCGGAAATCCGCTGAGAGGTCGGCCACCTTCACGCCCGCCCGGCGCAAGACCGCAACCGTCCGGGCCGATGCCGAATGGGGCAGCGCCGTGAAGGCCAAGTCGACTTTCGGTGCGATCGCGTCCGGGTCCGAGGCCTGGAAGCACAGCTCGAGCTGGCCGCGCAACGCCGGGAAGGCGTCGCCTACGGGTTGCCCCGCACGCTGCTCCGAGGTGATCGCCACAATCTCGAACTCCGGATGTTGCAGCAGCAGTCGCAGCAGTTCGAGTCCGGCGTAGCCGCTCGCCCCAAACACCGCCACTCGGGTCGTCATCGTCGCTCCTTGAATTCTCTCGGGGTGACCCAGATCCCGCTGATCGGGACGAGGGGAAAAACGCCGGCCCAACGAAAAACGGGAGGCCAACCGACCTCCCGTTTCCGAAGAATCTCTCGGTCTCGGTCTCGGCCTACCGCTTGGAGAACTGGAAGCGCGCACGCGCGCCCTTCTGACCGTACTTCTTGCGCTCCTTCTTGCGTGCGTCGCGGGTCAGCAGGCCGGCACGCTTGAGCGAGGTTCGCAGCGTCTCATCCGACTTCTCCAGTGCGCGGGCGATGCCGTGGCGCAGAGCGTCGGCCTGGCCCGAGATACCGCCGCCATGCAGGCGCGCGTTCACGTCCCAGCGACCTTCGGCGCCAACCACCTCGAACGGGTTGTGGATGCGCATGTGGAGCACCTCGCGCGGGAAGTACTCGGTCATCGGACGACCGTTGCAGACGACCTGACCGGTTCCCGGAATCATTCGCACGCGAGCGACCGCGTTCTTGCGCTTTCCAGTCGCGAGGATGACGGGAATGGCATCAGCCAAGAGTCAACTCCTTCGGCTGCTGAGCCGCATGGGGATGGTCCGGCCCGGCGTAGACCTTGAGCTTGCGGAACATCTGCCGCCCGAGGGAGTTGTGCGGGAGCATTCCCTTGACGGCGCTTCGAACCACCCGGTCCGCATGGGGACCCGCGAGGAGCTTTCCAGCCGTGATCTCGCGGAGATGTCCGGTGTAGCCGGTATGGTGGTAGTAGATCTTCTGTTCGCGCTTCCGCCCGGTGAGCTTCACCTTTTCGGCGTTCACGACGATCACGAAGTCGCCCGTGTCGACGTGGGGCGTGTAGATGGGCTTGTGCTTGCCACGAAGAATCGATGCCACGCGCGTCGAGAGTCGCCCGAGCACGACATCCGTGGCGTCGACCACGTACCAGGCGTGATCCACCTCGGCCGGCTTCGCGCTCTGGGTCGTCTTGTGTGCCTGGAGACTCACGGAATTCCTTGGCAGCTCGGCTCCGGACGAAGGAGCGGCCTCCGGACGGAATCGTGGGAGCCGGTACGGGTACCCGAGCGGCCCGGCTTCGTCAAGCCTATCTGGTCTTCAAACCTCCGGGATTCCAACGGAATCAGTAGTCCACCCGCACCAGGGTGAGCGCCCGGGCGGGCGCAGTCGGCCCCGCCCGCTGTCGATTGCGGGATTTGAGCAACTCGGCCACGGAGGCGGCCTCCCGGCGCCCCAGACCGACTTCGATCAGCGTCCCCGCCAGGTTGCGGACCATGTGCCGCAGGAATCCGTTTGCCTCGACCCAGAGGCCGATCTCCCCTCGGGGCGACCCTTCTACGTCGAGCCGTGTCAGGGTCCGCACGCTGGATCTGACCGGCGAGCCCGCCGCCTGGAAGGCAGTGAAGTCGTGAGTCCCGAGCAGGCTCACCGCGCCCTTTCGCATCGCCTCCACGTCCAGGGGCGGGGCGACCCGGTAGCAGCGAGCGCGTCGCAGCGGCGAGGCGCTCGCGCCGTTCCAGATTCGATAGCAATACAGCTTGCTGCGGGCGCCGTAGCGGGCGTGAAAGGCGTCGGGTGCGGCTGCGCAGTCGACGACCGTCAGGTCGTGCGGCAGCACGCCGTTGAGCGCCCGACCGAGGCGGTCGGGATCGAGACCGGTCTCGACCGTGACGCTGGCCACCTGTCGCTCGGCGTGCACGCCAGCATCGGTCCTGCCTGCTGCGGTCACGCGGGCTGTGGCGCCCGTCACCTGCTGCAGGGCTGCTTCCAGAGTGCCCTGCACAGTGCGCGTGCCCTCGGCCTGGACCTGCCAGCCGCAGAAGTCGGCACCGTCGTATTCCAGCGCGAACCGGAAGGTCGCCACGCCGGTCTCAGTGGTGCTGCCCGAAGCGCCCCACGGCGAGACGAACGGCGTTCGCCGCCGCAACGCGCAGGACGTCGGCCGTGATCCACAGCAGCAGCCCGTTCTGGCAGGACGGATCCTGGCGCACGCGCCCGACCAGCACCTCTTCGCGGCCGGCCGCCGCCCGCAGGGTGAGGCCGTCGATCGGATCGTCCCAGCGCTCGACGCCCGCTGCCTTGCCCAGCACAGCCTCGGCCAGGGTCGGGTCCAGCAGCCGTTCGGTCTCGAGGGCCACGCTGGCGCCGAAGCCGATGAAGGTCGGAACCTGCACGTGGGTGAGCGCCACACCGGCGTCGCCCAACAATAGACGCCTCAATGCGTCCATCGTGCGTGTCTCGCGATCGGTCGGTCCCTCGGCGTCGGGGTCTCCTGCGATCGGTCCGCAGTCGAAGGCGACAGGTCGCGGGAAGACCGTCGGGTCCGGCGGCTCCTCCTGGTTGAAGAGCGCGACCGTTTCCCGGTAGAGGCTCTCGATCCCCTGGCGCCCCCCCGACGATGCCCCTTCGAGCACGGTTCCCGTCACGCGGCGCAGGCCGGCCGCCTCTTCGAGCGGTCGCAGCACCAGGGCCAGCGGCAGGCACGCGCCGGGCGGCGCCACCAGCAGCGGGCTGGGCTCGGACGCGGCCGGCACACCGAAAACGGCGACCCGCAGCTCGACATCGGGCGACTCGCACAGCGCGCCGCTCACGTCGATACAGGCGACCTCGGCACGCAGGGCCTCTTGCGCGAACTTCATCGAGGCCGCTTCCGGTGCGCACAGGAAGACCAGGTCGAGTCCGCGGAGCGACACCGAGTCGGTCTCCACCGGCGCCAGCAGATCGCGGAATTCGATCTCCTGGCCCAGCGACCGCTCCGTCCCGATCGGCACCAGCTGCTTCACGTGGAGCGACGATTCCGCCAGCAGGGCCAGCACTTCGCTGCCCAGCGCCCCGGTCGCGCCGATCACGCCGATGCACAGGTCGTTCGTCACCGGCTGCCCAGCTTCGAGAGCACAAGGTCTGCCATGGCACGGCAGCCGATCGAGGGCTGGTCCGCGGCGACCAGGTCGCCGGTGCGGGCACCGGACGCAAGCGCATCCGCCACCGCATCGCGCACGGCATTGGCTGCGTCGGGTGCGTCGAGCGAATGCTCGAGCAACATCGCGGCCGACAGGATGGCGGCCAACGGATTCGCCGCATCCTGGCCGGCGATGTCGGGCGCGGAGCCATGAACTGGCTCGTAGAGACCGATGCCAGCTTCCCCCAGGCTGGCCGAGGGCAACATTCCGAGCGAGCCCGTGATCATGGCGGCCTCGTCCGACAGGATGTCGCCGAACAGGTTGCCGGTCACGATCACGTCGTAGCGGCTCGGCTCCTTGAGCAGCAGCATGGCCATGGAGTCCACGAGCTGGTGTTCGAGTCTGACGTCACTGAAGTCCTTGGCGACCTCTTCGACCACGGTCATCCAGAGCTGGGAGACCTCGAGCACGTTGGCCTTGTGCACGTGGGTCACGAGCTTGCGACGGCGGCGGGCCGACTCGAACGAGACACGCGCGATCCGGGCGATCTCGCACTCGTCGTAGACCATGGTATTGCGAGCCTCGCGGCGCCCGTTGACCCAGGCCTGACCCCGCGGCTCGCCGAAGTAGATGCCGCCAGTGAGTTCGCGCACCACCAGCAGGTCGATGCCCTCGACCACCTCGCGGCGCAACGTCGAGGCATCCACCAGCGCCGGGAAGACAGCGGCCGGTCGCAGGTTGGCAAAGAGGTCGAGCTCCTTGCGGATCCGCAGCAGTCCGCGCTCGGGCCGGGTGTTGACCGGCATGTCGTCCCACTTGGGTCCGCCTACGGCACCCAGCAGCAGCGCTCGACAGCCGCGCGCGCGTTCCACGGCCTCGTCCGTGAGTGGCGTGCCCTTCGCGTCGATCGAGGCGCCCCCGATCAGCTCCGTTTCGAATTCCAGACCAATTCCAGCGGCATCGGCGGCGGCTTCGAGCACGCGCCGCGCCTCGGCCGTGACCTCCGGGCCGATTCCGTCACCCGGAAGCAGCAATATTCGATGCATCTAGATTCCCTTGGGCTCCGTCACGTCGTGACGGCTCTTGTGCCAGGCGAGCCTGTTGAGGGCATGCACGTAGGCCTTGCCGCTGGCGACGATGATGTCCGAGTGGGCACCGTGGCCGATGACCCTGCGGCCGTCCTCGCTCACCGTGACCGAAACCTCGCCCAGCGCGTCCATGCCGCCGGTGATGGCGTTCACCTGGAACCGGAGCAGCTCGCTCTTGGTCTCCGTCATATCGGCGATCGCCTTGAAGACGGCGTCGACCGGGCCGATGCCCAGGGCCGTCGCTCGCCGAGACTCGCCGTCGACCCTCAGCTCCACCGTGGCGGTGGGCTTGGCGAAGGTGCCCGACAGGATCGAGAGATCACCGAGCTCGAAGCGGTCGTCCGTCTGGGTGACCGAGTCGGTCGCGATGGCTTCGATGTCTTCGTTGTAGATGTTCTTCTTCTTGTCAGCCAGATCCTTGAAGCGGCGGAAGGCCATCTCGAAGTCCTCCCCTTCGAGCTCGATTCCGAGTTCTCCCAACCGATCGCGGAAGGCGTGACGCCCCGAGTGTTTGCCCAGCACGATCTCGTTCGAGGGACGCCCGATCGACTGGGGCGTCATGATTTCGTAGGTGATGGCGGCCTTGAGAACACCGTCTTGATGAATTCCGGCCTCGTGAGCGAAGGCGTTGTCACCCACGATCGCTTTGTTGGGCTGCACTGGCACACCGATGGTCGAAGACAGCAGCCGGCTGGCCGGATAGATCTCGGTGGTCACGATGTTCGTGTCGAGACCCTGGAAGACGTCGGGCCGCGTCTTGATGGCCATCACCACCTCCTCCATCGAGGTGTTTCCGGCGCGCTCGCCGATGCCGTTGACCGTGCACTCCACCTGGCGGGCGCCCGCGAGCACGGCGGCGAGACTGTTCGAAACCGCCAGCCCCAGGTCGTTGTGGCAGTGAACGGCGAAGACCACGTTCTCGGCGCCCGGCACCCGCTCGCGCAGGGTCGAGATCAGCCGCGCGTACTCGTCGGGCTGGGTGTAGCCCACGGTGTCGGGCACGTTGCAGGTCGATGCGCCAGCTTCGATGGCGGTCGTGAAGACCTGCACCAGATAGTCGATGTCGGACCGCGTGGCGTCCTCGGCCGAGAACTCCACGTCGTCGCAGTAGCCGCGGGCCTGACGCACAGAGCGGTCGACTTCGGCCAGCACCTGCTCGCGGCTCATCCGCAGTTTGTGCTCCAGGTGGATGTCACTTGTGGCGATGAACGTGTGGATCCGGGGCTTCTTGGCGTGCTGCAGGGCTTCGGCCGCCCGGTCGATGTCTTTGGGATCCGTCCGAGCCAGACCGCAGATGGTGGTCCGGGTCAACTCATCGGCGATCGCGCGCACCGACTCGAAGTCTCCCTCGCTCGCAATCGGGAATCCCGCCTCGATGACGTCGACGCCCAGCCGTTCCAGCTGACGAGCGAGCAGCAGCTTCTCGGACAGGTTCATGCTGCAGCCCGGCGCCTGCTCGCCGTCGCGCAGGGTCGTGTCGAAGATGCGAATGATGTCGCGGCTCATGGCTTCATTCCTGGGAGGTGGGTTCCGGCGTCGTCGGCACGGGGAGCTTCTCCAGCGGCTTGTGTTTGACGCGGCGCCAGATCCACTCGACGGGCCCCGAGAACGTGTAGACGACGCCGATCAAGAACAGGGTGACACTTGGCTCCTGTGCGATCAATGCCAGCGCGACCACGACCAGGACCAGGGTCCCGAACGGTTGACGCAGGTCCATCTGCTTGCCGCTGCGATAGGGGATGGCGCTCACCATCAGGAGGCCCAGGGCCGCAACACCGCCGGCCACCATCCACTCGGGAGTGCTGAAGGCGAACCCCTGCTTGTGCAGGAAGGACACGAACCACTGGGTCGAGGCCACCGTGCAGGCCGCGGCCGGGCTCGGCATGCCTTCGAAGCGGCCCTTGTATCGCCCCTGGCTCACGTTGAAGCGGGCCAGACGCAGCGCCGCACAGGCCATGAACAGAAAGGCCATCACCCAGCCCGGACGGCCCAGCAGTTGGAGATTCCCGGCGGAGAAGGCCAGCATCGCCGGCGCAACGCCGAAGGAGACCGTATCGGCGATTGAATCGTACTCCACGCCGAATTGACTGGTTGTCTGGGCCAGCCGTGCCACGCGTCCATCCAGTCCGTCGCACACGGCTGCCAGGATGATGCCGAGGGCGGCCTGGTCCGGCTTGCCCGCGAAGGCTTGTACGATCGCGAAGAAGCCGAAGAACAGGTTCCCCGTGGTCAGCAGGTGGGGCAGCAGGAAGAGACCGCGGCGACGCTGACCGGCACGGCGGCGACGACGGCGAAAACGTTGCCGACCGCTTTCAACCGGATCGCGTACGGCCTCTGCTTCTTCTTTCCCTTCGTTGCTCATTCGTCCCTCGGCAGCTGGGCCAGCACGGTACTGCCCCCGTGCACCTTGTCACCGCGTTTCACCCGGAGCTCTGCGGTCGGAGGGAGAATCACGTCGGTGCGAGAGCCGAAGCGGATCAATCCGTAGCGCGCGCCCCTCGCGATCCAGTCGCCCACCTGCGGGTGACACACGATGCGGCGGGCGATCAGCCCCGTGATCTGGGTGACGACAACCCGTTCCCCGTTCTCGGTCTCGAGCACCATGTCGCAGCGCACGTTCTCCTGCTCGGCCGCACGATTGAAGGCGGCCAGGTACTTCTCGCCGCTGCGATCGATGCTGAGCACGCGTCCAGCCACCGGCGCCCGGTTCACGTGGACGTTGAAGACCGACAGGAAGATCGCAACCTGCACGCCCTTGCTGCCATCCGCCAACTCGATCTCACCGGCCTCGAGGACGCGGCCGTCGGCCGGAGCCACTACGGTGCGCTCGTCGCCGGGCAAGAGCCGCGGAGGATTGCGAAAAAAACATGCGACGAACACCGTCAACGCCATGAAGATACCGCCCAGGGTGGTCCAGCCGGCCAGGCCGGTGAGGCCGGCCAGGGCCAGCGGGATCGCACCCAGGACGAACGCGTCCTTGACAATGAACTCCGTGGGCCGCTCTTGAAATTGCGGTTCTTTGATTACAGTAGGGCGGGTTTCGGGCTCAGCCAATTTCAGTTCTTGGTCCGGTCGACCAGACGCTTTTCCTTGAGCCACGGCATCAGGCCGCGGAGTCTGGCGCCCACCTCCTCCATCGGATGCTGCTTGCCCTGCTTGCGAAGCGCATCGAACGAGACGTTCCCGGACTGGCTCTCGAGGATGAATTCCTTCGCAAAACGACCGGTCTGAATCTGGTTCAGGATCTCCTTCATGCGCGCCTTGGTGTCGGCGTCGATGACGCGCGGCCCGCGCGTCAGGTCGCCGTACTCGGCAGTGTTGGAGACCGAGTACCTCATGTTGGCAATGCCGTCTTCGTAGATCAGGTCCACGATCAGCTTGACTTCATGGATCGTCTCGAAGTAGGCCATCTCGGGGGCGTAGCCCGCCTCGGTGAGAGTCTCGTAGCCGGCCTGCATCAGCGCAGTGAGCCCGCCGCACAGTACCGCCTGTTCGCCGAAGAGATCCGTCTCGGTCTCCTCGCGAAAGTTGGTCTCGATGATTCCGGCGCGACCGGCACCCAGGCCCTTGGCGTAGGCCAGGGCAATCTGGAGCGTGTCACCCGAGGGATCCTGGTGCACGGCAACCAGCGCCGGAACCCCACGCCCCTCTTCGTAGTGGGCGCGGACGGTGTGACCCGGCCCCTTGGGAGCGACCATGAAGACGTTGATGGCCTCCGGCGGCTTGATGGTGCCGAAGTGGATGTTGAAACCGTGGGCCACGGCCAAGTAATTGCCGGGCTGGAGCTGGGGCTCGATCTCGTCACGGTAGATGCCGGCCGCCAGCTCGTCGGGCAGGGTCAGCATGATGATGTCGGCTTCGGCGGCGGCTTCGGCCGGCGTCGCGACGCGCAGACCCGCCGCCTCGGCCTTGGGCCAGCTCGCCGAGTCCTTGCGAAGTCCCACCACGACTTCGACGCCCGAGGCCTTGAGGTTCTGTGCGTGGGCGTGACCCTGGCTGCCGTAGCCGATCACGGCCACCGTCTTGGCATCGAGCCGGCCCAGGTCGGCGTCCTTGTCGTAGTAGATGTTGAGTGCCATGGCTGCTCGTCGCTTCCTTCGTACCCGTCCATTGGGTTTGGGGGCGTTGATCTCGGAGCGTTGGGACGCCCGCGGGCGAATCGGGAAGTTAGCATCCCCCGCGGGAGGCTGCGGTTTGGACTGCCGAGGCCGGGCCGATACACCGCGTAGAATCCACACGAAGGGTGTCGGCCAACCTGTCTGGAATCGAAGCGCTTCCCTGCTGAGAATCGAAGCGCTTCCGATCCGGAATCGACGCGCCTCCTATGGGGCCTCGAAGCGCTCTCCGGTGCGCTGCACCTCCGCCTCGGCGCGCCTCAGGTAGTGGGGAACCAGACTGTCCGCAGCAACGCCCCGGCCCGCTGCCAGGGCTCGAGCGCCCAGCACGGCGACCTGGTGGGCCCGGGGCTCCAATCCGCGAAGGGCCCTGACGTCGACCCGGGCTGCCGCCACGATCGCATCCGCCACCCGATCGACCCCCTCGCCTGCGATCCGACACGGCCCGGTCAACCGTTCCGCCAGCTCTTCGGGCAGGTAGACGCACTCTTGCGGACCCCAGGCTTCGACACTCCCGCTCCCGACCGTGTGTCCCGCGGCGTAGACCTCGCCACGGCGCGCATCGATCAGCGCAACCACGGGAAGCTCATCGGGCCCGGCGGCCAGGGCCAAGGCTTCCAGCGTTGATACCGCCACAGCCGGCCGGTCGCTGCCGAAGGCGAGCCCCTTGAGCGTCGCCAGCCCGACGCGCAGCCCCGTGAACGATCCCGGCCCGATCGAGACGGCGAAGGCATCCAGCTGCTGCACTGCCACACCCGCCCGGGCAAGGACTGCGTCGACGCACGGCAGCAGGCTCTCGGCCCCGCTGCGTCCCGGCCGGCCGGTCGCATCCCCGAGCGGCTCATCTCCCCGCTGCAAGGCGACGCTGGGCGTGCGGCCCGAGGTCTCGATGGCGAGCAGCAGGAGCGGCGCGGGAGGGGCGTTCCTCAGAGTCCGCGGGGCAGCCAATCGACCACCTTCGACCAGATCCGGGTCAGGTCGTTCCAGAACGCCAGACCCATCAGCAGCAGCAGCATGGTGACACCGATTTGCTGCACCACGACCTTCGAGCGCAGAGACAGTGGGGAGCGACGCACACCTTCGATGATGAAGAGCATCGCCTGACCGCCGTCGAGCACGGGAATCGGCAGGAGGTTGAGGATGGCGAGATTGATGCTGATCAGGATCATCAGCCGCAGGTAGCTATCCCAACCCTGCTCGTAGGCGGACCCCGCCATCTGGGCGATGCCAATCGGCCCGGCGAGGTTCTTGCTCGACACCTCTCCGGTCACGAGCTTGCCCACGCCCACCAAGAAGATGCGCGTGAAATCGACGGTCATCGCCACTGCGCGTGGCACGGCCACGAAGGGATTGCTCGCCTGGTCGAGGCTGATGGCTCCGGTCACCACGGTGTCGTAACCGCTGATGCCGATCCGCAGTCGCGCCTCGGAGAATCCAAAGTCGTTCTCGGTCTCCATCATCTCGGCCGCGATCTCGACCTGGTGGATCTCACCGTCACGGGCAAAGACCAGCGGCAGCGGCCTGCCCTCGCTGGCACGGACCGCCCGGGCGAAGGTGTAGAAGAACTCCACCCGACGTCCTCCAAATTCGAGGATCAGGTCCTTCTTGCGCAAACCCGCCCGCGAGGCGGCCGAGTCGGGCTCCACGTAGTCCACCACGGTACTGGCGCGAATCACGCCCAGCGCCGCCAGGTCCTTGTTGGCGCGAACCGTGAACAAGATTTCGCGGACCTCGTCGGCGTCGACGCGCTTCACATCCAAGGCGACCTCCAACCCCGATGACGAAGCCTTCGCATAGGCGTCCCGAAATCCGTACCAGTCTTCGACCTCGAATCCGGCCACCGTCATCACCCGATCGCCCGAGCGCAGGCCGGCCCGCCAGGCATCGGAATTCACGTCGAGCACACCGACCAGCGCCGCCGGGCGCGGATGATCAATACCGGCCCAACCCACCCGCGTGAGTTCGCCGAATTCATCGACGCCCTTTTCGTCGACGACGGAGAGCGAAACCTCGAGAGCCTGGCCGCTGCGATCGATGGTCAGGCGCAGCAGGTCGCCCGGGTGCTTTCGAATCGCCTCCGAAACATCGCGCCACCACTGGACCGCCTCGCCATCGATGGCGGTGATCCGATCCCCTTCCCGGAGCCCCGCCGCGGCGCCGGGAGAATCCCGCTCGACGAGACCGATCACCGCGTCCGCGCGCGGGATCCCCACCGCCTGCATGCCCACGAAGATCACGACAGGCAGCAGCAGGTTCATGATGGGGCCAGCGAAGACGATGAAGAGCTTCTGCCACAAGGGCTTCGCATCCAGGGTCTCTTCGCGATGGACCTCGACCTCCGGATCGGATTCCTCTTCGTCGGGATTCTCTCCCAGCATCTTGACGAAGCCGCCCAACGGGAACCAGGCCACTACGTACTCCGTATGGCCCCGCTTCCATTGAAGGCGGTGGCGGCCGATTCCGATGGCCGGGCCAAAGCCCAGACTGAACTTGAGCACGCGCACACCACAAGCCTTGGCGGCCAAAAAGTGACCGAGCTCGTGGACGAAGATCAGGACCGAGAGCAACAGAATGAAGGCGAAGCTGTAGTCCGCGAACTGGGTCATGCGGCCCTGCCCGCCTCGGCTGCCACCACGCCGGCCGCCACCTCACGCGCCCAGGCATCGGCGGCGAGTACGTCGTCCAGGCTCTGCAGCTCCGACACCAAGCCGCGTTCGATGTGGGCTTCGAGCACCGCGCCGTTGGTGGCGGCGATGGCCGGGAAGCGGATCCGACCGTCGAGAAACGCTTCAACGGCGACTTCGTTGGCCGCATTCAGCACGGCCGGTGCAGCTTCGTCGGCGGCGAGCGCATCGAAGGCCAGTTGGAGGCACGGGAAGCGCTTGCGGTCGGGCGCTTCGAAGTCGAGGCGCGCCAACGCAGCCAGATCGAGCCGCGGCAAGTCCAGTGGAAGTCGTTCCGGATGGGCCAGCGCGACGGCGATCGGCACGCGCATGTCGGGCAGCCCGAGCTGAGCCAGCACCGAGCCGTCCCGGTACTCGACCAGGGAGTGGACGATCGACTGCGGGTGGACGATGACGTCTACCTGCTCGGGCGTCACGTCGAACAGCCAGCGGGCCTCGATCACCTCGAGTCCCTTGTTCATGAGCGAGGCCGAGTCGATGCTGATCTTGGGCCCCATGTTCCAATTGGGATGGTTGAGCGCCTCTTCCACCGTGGCCTGAGCGATGCGCGCGTCGTCCCAGGTCCGGAAGGGTCCACCCGAGGCCGTCAGGATGATGCGCTCCACGTCCGCGGCGCGCTGCCCGGCCAGCGCCTGGAAGATCGCGCTGTGCTCACTGTCCACCGGCAGAAGCCGAACCTCGTGGGCCTTCACCTCGCGCAGGATCAGGGCGCCCGCCATCACCATCACTTCCTTGTTGGCGAGCGCGATGTCGCGGCCGGCGCGGATGGCGGCCAATGTCGGTGCGAGACCGACGGCTCCCACCAGCCCCGAGACGACCATGTCGGCGGGATGGGTCGCGACGGCGGTGAGCCCCTCGGCGCCCGTAACGATTTCGACGTCGGCGCCGTCAAGTCGGGTGCGCAGTTCGGCGGCGTCCTCCTCGTCGGCCACGGACACCAGCCCCGGGCGGAAGCGACGTACCTGCTCGGCCAGCTTCTCGACGTTGCGGCCGGCCGCCATGGCCGTCACTTCGTAGCGGTTGGCAAACTCGGAGACCACGTCGAGCGTCTGTTCTCCGATGCTCCCGGTGCTCCCGAGCAGAACCAGGCGTTTGCGCCCCGCACTCACGCGCGCGCTCACGGGGTCAGCTCCGCACCTGGGCGCTGGTGCGCCCGAACCGACGCTCCCGGCGCTCGTAATCGCGGAGCGCTTCCACCAGGTGATCCTTGCGGAAGTCCGGCCAACGCACATCGGTCACGAAGATCTCCGTGTAAGCAATCTGCCACAGCAAGAAGTTCGACACCCGAGATTCGCCGCCGGTTCGAATCAGGAGATCCGGATCCGGGATCTCCGGGTCGTAGAGATACTCCGCGAAGGTCTTCTCATCGAGCGCCTCCGGGTCGAGCTTGCCGTTCTCGGCGTCGCGCAGGAGCTGGCGCACCGCATCGACAATCTCCTGCCGACCGCCGTAGGAGAGGGCGAAGACGAGATGCATCTCTCGGTTCTCGCGCGTCTTCTGTTCGGCTTTCTCGAGCTTCTCGAGCACACTCGTCGGCAGACGATCGCGGCGCCCAATCGATCGCACTCGGATCCCGTTGCGGATCACCTCGTCGAGCTCGGATTCCAAGTAGTGCTCGAGCAGCCGCATCAACTCATCGACTTCATCTTGGGGTCGGTTCCAATTCTCGAGGGAGAAGGCGTACAGCGTCACGAACTCGATGCCGAGTTCGTGGGCCGCCCGGATCACCGCGCGCACGGCCTCCAGACCTTGCCGGTGACCCTCGATGCGGGAGAGACCGCGGTCTTGGGCCCATCGGCCGTTGCCGTCCATGATGATGGCAACGTGGCGCGGAATGGCGTCGGGCTGGAGCCTGCGTTCCTGCATCATCAGACCTGGAGGATCTCCTCCTCCTTGGCATTCGTCATCCCGTCAATCTTCTTGACGAAATCGTCGGTGAGGCCCTGGATCTTCTTTTCCGCCTGGTGGCGATCGTCTTGGGGCACCGCCCCGTCGGACTCCAACTCCTTGAGCATCGACAGTGCGTCGCGCCGTGCCTCCCGAATCCCCACCTTGTGATCTTCGGCCTGGCGGTGAACGTGTTTGACGAGCTCCTTGCGCCGCTCCTCGGTGAGCGGCGGAATCGGAATTCGCACGACCGTTCCGTCGCTGGCCGGCGTGAGGCCCAGGTCGGATGCTTGGATCGCCTTCTCCACCGCCTGGATCATGCTCTTGTCGTAGGGCGAGACCACGATCAGCCGCGGATCCGGGGTGGCCAGATTGGCGAGCTGGTTGAGTGGAGTCGGCGTTCCGTAGTAGTCGACCTGTATGCCGTCCACCAGCGCCGTACTGGCGCGGCCGGTCCGCACCTTCTGGAGCTCAGCCCGTAAGCTTCGCACCGCTTTGTCCATGCTCTCCTTGGCCTCGTCACTGACCAGCACGACGTCTTTTTGCGCCATGTCTCCGCTACTCCCCGACTCGGGTGCCGATGGCTTCGCCGCTCGCCACCTTCTGAAGGTTTCCCCGTACCCCACTGTCAAAGACCACGATCGGCAGCCCGTTCTCTCGACACAGCGCCAACGCCGTCTGGTCCATCACCCGCAGGTTCTTCTGAATGGCCTCGTCGAAGCTCAGGCTGTCGTATCGCTTCGCCTTGGAATTCTCCCGGGGATCATCGTCGTAGACACCGTCTATACCCAGTTTGGCCATCAGGATGATCTCGCAATTGAGCTCGGCGGCGCGAAGAGCAGCGGCGGTGTCCGTTGAGAAGTACGGATTGCCCGTGCCTGCCGCGAAGACCACCACTCGTCCCTTCTCGAGATGCCGCTCGGCGCGGCGCCGGATGTAGGGCTCGGCCACCGACTGGATCTCGATGGCCGACAGTACCCGGGTCGCCAGTGCCTCTTTCTCGAGGGCGTCCTGCAATGCCAGGGCGTTGATCACACTGGCCAGCATGCCCATGTAATCGGCGCTGGTCCGGTCGAGGCCCTGGGCCGCAGCATCGATCCCACGGATTACGTTGCCGCCGCCGATCACCACGCAGACCTGAGTGCCAAGTTCGTGAACCTCACGCAGGTCGCGAGCAACGTCGGCGATGACGCTGGGGCTGATGCCGAAACCGCCCTCTCCGGCCAGCCTCTCTCCCGAGAGCTTGATCAGTAGCCTGCGGTAGGCCGCCTTCACGCTTCGCTCGCCTCTCCGAGCTTGAAGCGCTGGAAGCCCACGACATGGATGTCGCCCGCCTGCTTGAGAAGATCGCCCACGGTCTTGTCGGGATCCTTCACGAACGCCTGCCGCACCAAGCACACCTCCGATAGGAACTTGTTGAGCTTCCCTTCGACAATCTTGTCGATCACCTTCTCCGGCTTGCCCGCCTGGATGGCTTGATTCCGGTAGATCTTTCGCTCGGACTCGAGCAGATCGATCGATACGCCGTCGCGGTCGATCGCCACCGGCGAGGGATCGGCCGCCGCCACATGCATGGCCACGTCCTTGGCCAGACTGTCGAGCCCATTAGCACCCCGGAGCGCCACGATCACCCCCACCCTGCCGCCCGTATGAACGTAGCCGCCGGCCGTGCCGTCGTCCGCGATGACGCGCGCGACGCGCTTCACCTGAATGTTCTCTCCAAGCTTGGCAATGGCAGCCGTGATGCGGTCGGCCACCTTCTTGCCACCGACCATGGCCTCGAGGAGCTTCTCGGGACCCTCGAGGGTCGTGTCGGCAGCCACGGCTGTGGCCAGCGAATTCACGAGCGCACTGAAATCGTCCGTGCGCGCCACGAAGTCGGTCTCGCAACCGACCTCGACCATCCCCGCTGTTCCAGCGTCGAATGCGATGCTGACCAGGCCCTCGCTGGTTGCACGCCCCTCGCGCTTGCCCGCCTTGGCGAGCCCTTTCTCCCGCAGCAGTTCGACTGCCTTGCTGGCGTCGCCGCCCGCCTCCGAGAGCACCTTTTTGCAGTCCATCATGCCCGCGCCGGTCTGGTCACGAAGTGCCTTGACCGCCGCCGCCGTAATCTGGGCCACCGTTCTCCTCTCCTACGACGGTTCTTTGGCCGTCTCGCCCGCCGCAGCCTCTGCGGCTGGATCCGGTGTCGGTTCCGGTGCCGCCGCAGGTGTAGCTGCTGCCGCCGGCGCCCGGGCGTGCACATCTTCTTGATCGCGCCGACCCCCGAACGAGGCCGGAGCGCGCCCGGATGGCTGGCTGATCTCGACCACGACGCGACCGGTTGAGGTGGGCGACTTCTCGGCCGCCACCGCCTTGGCCCGCTCGGCCTCGACCACCTCCGCCTTCACGCGTTCCTGGTGGATGGCATCGCCCTCGATGCAGGCGTCGGCAAAACGCGAGCAGTAGAGCTGGAGCGCTCGAATCCCGTCGTCGTTTCCGGGCACCACGAAGTCAATGCGGTCCGGACTGCAGTTCGAATCGACGATGGCAACGATCGGGATTCCGAGGCGCTGGCCCTCGCTGACGGCGATGGCCTCCCGGTTGACGTCGACGATGAAGATGGCTTGGGGGAGCTTGGTCATCTCCTTGATGCCAGCGAGCGACTTCTTGTATTTCTCAACGGTGCGATTGACCCGGGACAGCTCCTTCTTTGTGTAGCTGGCCACTTTTTCTTCATCTGCCAGGAGTTCGAGCAGCTCCTTGAAGCGGTCGATCGACTTCTTGACCGTCTTGAAGTTCGTGAGCATCCCGCCGAGCCAGCGGTTGTTCACGTAGTACTGACCGGCACGCTGGGCCTCGAGCATGATCGGACCCTGGGCCTGTCGCTTCGTGCCCACGAAGAGCACCTTTCCGCCACTGGCCGTGGTCTCGCACACGAAGTCGAGCGCGTCCTGGAAACGCGGCAACGTCTGATCGAGGTCGACGATGTGCACGCCGTTCCGCTCGCCGAAGATGAAGGGCTTCATCCTCGGATTCCAGCGGTGGGTCTGATGACCGAAGTGGACGCCCGCTTCGATCAGATCATGAATGTTCAGCTCGGATCGTTCGAGGGCGGCAGCCGTTTCGCTCGTGCCGCCCGCATCCGCCGAGGTGGGAACCTCGGAGGTCGGTTCGCTCATGCGATTTCTCCTTCGCGGTTGATCCTCCGCTCTGCGCCGTTTTCCGACAGGGCACGCCTGCCCTGCCTCCCCGAAACCCGACCTCCCCCACCCCGTCTCCTCCAGAGTCCGCTGGCGGCAGGGGCGTGGTCGAGCACCGCTCGGGCGACCCGGAACGTGTGAATTGGCAGATAGTTAGCAGACCCCTAAGCACCCGTCAGCTGGTGTATTCGGCATTGATTCGGACGTAATCGTAGGTCAGGTCACAGCTCCACACCTCGGCCTCGCCGCGGCCAACCCCGAGGCAAATCGACACCTCGACCTCGGACGCCTCGAGCCTCCGGGCGGCTCGTCGACGGGCAGCGCGGCCGGTTGGGGCGCCGTTTCGAAACACGCTGACTCCCCCGAGGGAAACCTCGGTCCGGTCCAGCTTCAGCCGAACCCGAGCCGCTCCCACGGTCTGGAGGATCCGACCCCAGTTGGGATCGCGTCCGAAAATAGCCGTCTTGACCAGCACGGAGTTCGCGATGCGCCGAGCGGCACGCTCGGCCTCGGCCGAATTGCGGGCACCGGAAACCCGGACGGTGATCAGCTTGGTCGCGCCTTCGCCGTCCCGGGCCAGGTCCCGCGCCAGGGCCACGGAAACCTCGCGTACGGCGGCTTCGAACTTGCGTAGCCCCGGGCTCCGCGCGTTCTGGATCAACGGATTTCCGGCCACACCGCTCGCCAGCAACAGGGTCGTATCGCTGGTCGACGCTTCGCCATCCACGGTCACCCGATTGAAGCTCGCATCCGCCGCGCGCTTCAACACCCGACGCAGGATCGGTGCCGACACGGCCGCATCAGTCGCCAGGAACGCCAGCATGGTCGCCATGTCCGGCTCGATCATGCCCGAACCCTTGGCGATGCCGGCGACCGTGACGTTTCGCCCGCCCAGACGGATCCGCGTCGAGGCGCACTTCGGAAACGTATCGGTCGTCATGATCGCTCGGGCTGCCTCTTCCCAGCCCGTGGTCTCGAGCCTCGCGGTCGCGGCACCGATCCCGCGACGCACGTTGGCCATCGGCAGTGGTTCGCCAATCACGCCCGTCGATGCCACGAAGACCTCCTCGGTCTTCACACCGAGCTTCGCGGCGGCCAGCTCCGCCATGGCCTTCGCATCGCGGTAGCCGCATTCGCCGACGGCGACGTTGGAGCAGCCGCTGTTGACGACGACGGCGCGCGCGCGGCCGCGCCGCGCCACCCGACGCGACCATTCCACCGGCGCACCCACCACCGTCGAGCGCGTAAACACACCGGCCGCCGTAGCGGGAACGTCGCTCACCAGCAGGGCCAGATCGTGAGCATCGTCTTTGATGCCGCAGGCAACGCCGGCGGCGCGAAAGCCCGGAACCTTGATCATCGCATCAGGCGCCGTGGCACTTCTTGTACTTCTTGCCACTCCCGCACGGGCAGGGAGCGTTGCGCTTCACCCTGCCGGGCGGGCGGGAGCCGCCGGCCGGGTCCGCAACCGGTCCCGAACCTCGACGGGCGGACACTGCCGCGGCTCCAGCCGTGGGAGCTGCGAGTTGGGGCCCCGGGCGAATGGGGACCGACTCCTCGGCCGGGTCCCTGAGCTGGACCTTGTAGACGAACTCGAGGGCCTGGCTATCCACCCGCGCGTCCATCTCCTGGAAGAGCGCGAAGCCTTCCCGCTGGTATTCGAGCTTGGGGTCGCGCTGACCGTAGCCACGCAGGCTCACACCCTCCCGCAAGCCATCCATGGTGTGGAGATGATCCTTCCACTGGGCGTCGAGGATCTGCAGCAGGAACTCGCGCTCGAGATCCTCGAATCGTGGATAGCCGAGCTCGGGGTACTGGTCGGCGAACTGATCGCACTCTTTCTTCTTGTCTTCGAGGGAACGCACCACCCGGTCGTGGATTTCTCGACCCAGCAGGTTCCGGTCCGTGGCCGGCTTGCCTTCGATCATGAAGGGCGCCTGGGCCGGCTCGAATGGGACGCCGAACTGACCCTGCAGGGCCAGCGCAAGATCCCGCATCTCCTCGGCACCGGGCTGACCCTTCTCGGGCCAATGCTGATCGAGGAGGTCGACCACGCCGCCTTCGGTCATGTCGAGGATTTCGACATGGACGTTCTCGGCGGCCATCGCCTCGCGACGTCGGTGGTAGAACGCCTGGCGCTGCTTGTTCATGACGTCGTCGTATTCCAGCAGGTGCTTGCGGATGTCGAAGTTGCGGGCTTCGACCTTCTTCTGGGCGTTCTCGATCACTCGGGTCAGGAGCTTGTTCTCGATCGCCTCGCCCTCTTCGACGCCGACCCGGTCCCACCAGGTGGCGACACGCTCGGACTCGAAGATCCGCAGCAGGTCATCTTCCAGGGAGAGACAGAACTGCGTGGATCCGGGGTCGCCCTGTCGACCCGCGCGACCGCGTAGCTGGTTGTCGATCCGACGGCTCTCATGACGTTCGGTGGCAAGGATGTGGAGCCCCCCGGCCGCCACGACTGCTTCCCGCTCGCCCAAGCACTGGGCCTCGAACTCGGCCAAGCGCGCCGGGTAATCCGGGTGCTGCTTGTCGTGGCCGCACTTGTCCAGAGCCAGAAACTCCGGGTTCCCGCCGAGCACGATGTCGGTACCACGGCCGGCCATGTTCGTGGAAATCGTAAGCGCATCCTTGCGCCCGGCCTGGGCAACGATATCCGCCTCGCGTTCGTGCAGCTTGGCATTCAGGACGTTGTGCTTGATGCCCTGCTTCGTGAGCTTTTTCGAGAGCATCTCCGAGGTTTCGATGGAGATGGTGCCCACCAGGATCGGCTGCCCTCCGGCATGGCGTTCCTTGATGTCCTCGATGACGGCGTTGAACTTCTCCCGCTTCGTCTTGAAGACAACGTCGGCCTCATCGAGGCGAATCATCGGGCGGTTGGTGGGAATCACGAGCACGTCGAGGTCGTAGATGTTGGCGAACTCGGGGGCTTCGGTGTCCGCCGTACCCGTCATCCCCGCAAGCTTGTCGTACATGCGGAAGAAGTTCTGGAAGGTGATGGACGCCAGGGTCTGGTTCTCGGGCCGGACCGTGATCCCTTCCTTCGCCTCGACAGCCTGATGCAACCCGTCGGACCAGCGTCGGCCCGGCATCAGACGGCCCGTGAACTCGTCGACGATGACGATTTCCTTCTGGCCCGTCTCACCCGGCCTCACCACGTAGTCGACGTCAACTCGTTTGAGCGTATGGGCCAGCAGCGCCTGATTGACCGCGTGGAGCACTGGGATCATCTCGGGGTCGTAGAGGTTCTCGACGCCCATCGTCTTCTCGACCTTGCGAACGCCATTTTCGGTGAGCGTGGCGCTGTGCGACTTCTCATCGATCCAGTAGTCGCCGCGTTCCTCCACGCCTTCCTTGTAGTCGCCCTTCTCACCCGCCGTGAGGCGCGGGATCACGCGATTCACGACGGCATAGATCTGCGTATTCTGCTCGGATGGACCCGAGATGATCAGCGGCGTCCGCGCTTCGTCGATCAGGATCGAGTCGACCTCGTCCACGATGGCGTAGTGGAGGTCACGCTGTACACACTGTTCCGGCTTGAACTTCATGTTGTCGCGCAGGTAGTCGAAGCCCAACTCGTTGTTCGTGGCGTAGGCGATGTCGGAGGAATAGGCCTCGCTGCGCTGAGCTTCGCTCTGGTCGTGGACGATGACGCCCACCGAAAGCCCGAGGAAGCGATGCACCTCACCCATCCACTCAGAGTCGCGCCGGGCCAGGTAGTCGTTGACCGTCACCACGTGCACTCCGCGGCCGGTCAGCGCATTGAGATAGCACGGGAGGGTCGCGACCAGGGTCTTGCCCTCGCCCGTCTTCATCTCGGCGATGCATCCCTGGTGAAGCACCACCCCGCCGATGATCTGCACGTCGTAGTGGCGCTGACCGAGGGTGCGCTTCGCAGCCTCGCGCACGGTGGCGAAGGCTTCGGGAAGCAGATCGTCGAGTGGCTCACCGTTTTCGATGCGCTGCCGAAAGACGGCCGTGCGACTGCGCAGCCCGTCGTCCGATAGCAAGACGAGCTCGCTCTCGAACGAGTTCACCCGTTCCACGGTGGGCACGATTCTCTTCAGGACCCGATCGTTGTGGCTCCCGAAGACTTTTTGTAGAAAGCTGGCCATCCGTCTCGACCCGTAGACCATCGCTCGTGGCGACCGGTCCCGGTTCTATCCCTCTGATGGGGGGGGCGGCGTCGAAGTGTACGGAAGCGGCAGGTAGGCGGCAAACCCGCGACACTTCTGGCGTTTTCGTCAGACTACCGCGGAGATCGGAAATCAGTCGAAGATGTAGTCGAGCGGGTTCACGGGCCTTGCCCTTCACTTCCACCGCGTAGTGGATATGGGGGCCCGTGCTGCGGCCGCTATTGCCGAGGGAGGCAATGCGCTGGCCGCGCTCGACCTGCTGGCCGCGCTTTACATGCACGTCCGCGTTGTGCCCGTAATGGGTGCGGATCCCGTAACCGTGGTCGATGATGACGGTCTTGCCGAGGGGGCCCTTGGAGCCGGAGTAGGTGACCTTTCCGCGCGCCGTGGCCACCACGTCGGTGCCGCGCGCGCCGGCGATATCGATCCCGGCATGGAACTGGCGCTTGCCCGTAAACGGTGAAATCCGTGTGCCGAAGCGCGACGTCAGCCAGCCCTGGGTCGGCCAGATGGCAGGGGACGAAGCCAGCTTCGCGTGCTTGTTCTCCAGCTGCCCGACCAGCTCCTGGAGCGAGAGGAGGCGCTGGTCAGCCCGGAAGGCCAGCTGGCGCGCCTCGTTCCGAAGCGCACTGATGCGATCATCAGCTGTGCGCGCGTTCGCCTTGTGCTCGACGCGCGCGCCCGCAGCTTCGCTCGCATTCGCACTCTGGGGGGGGAGGTCTGCTTGGGCAGCAGCGTTGCTCGGCACCGCCTCGGCATCGCCGAATCCGCGCGCTTGAGTCGCCAGGTCGCCCGTTTCAACGGTTCCAACCTCAACCACACCCGCGCCGCCGGTCGCAACCGAGCCTGGCAGGTTCGCGATCGTCCGCACCTTGCGCTCGAACTCGCGAACCGAGTCCAGCGAGGCCTGCACACCGAACAGGGCCTCATCGAAATCGTCGATGCGCGCCTGCTGCTCGGCCGTTTCGATCCGCAGACCTTCGAGCTCCACATGATCGATCCGCACCCGGACGTAGTCCACGAAGACGATCAGAAGGACGGCGGCCACTGCCGCTGCGCCCCAGATCGCACGCTTTACGGTCGAATGTCGAATATCGAAGCGTCGCACCGGTGACGTCTCGTCCGATACCAGGATCAGTGAATAGTGTTGCACTTCCGATTTCATCTACCGCATCCCTCCGTCCGTTCCCTCTACGGGCACCGTGATGCGAAGCCGAAGCTTCCCCAACCGCAGCTCGTCACCATCGGAAAGGGCAATGCGAGCCTCCTGCTTGCCGTTCACCCGGGTTCCGTTCGTGCTGCCGAGGTCTTGCATGAAGAATCCGTCCTTGTCGTATCCAATCGCCGCGTGGGCACGAGAGATCGTCGCTTCCGCGATCACCATGTCCGCACTGCGCCCGCGCCCAATCACCATCCAGTCCCGATCGACCGGCACTTCGAGGTCTTCGTAGAAGCCCCGCAGCACCCGGATCGATGCTCCCGAGGGAACCGGTCCGGCCTCTTCCGGACCCTTCCGGCCGGCGACCGGCAGATCCCCTTCGATTGACATCGACCCTCCCCTTTCCAGGCACAGTGACCGTGCGCACACGAAACGCGTACGCTGCAGGGCGCCCCTCTTCAATCGGCCCCTTGGCCCCTGGGCTTGAACGGATTCAATGCTTCAGGGACACGCAGCCGCAGGGCGCAAGCCTTCGCGGCAGCAAGCCGCAGTGGCATCCGAGGTCACGGGCCCCCTGGGGACAGCTTCAGGCCTGGGGCGATCGGGCCGCCACCAGCTCACGGGCGTGGGCCAGGGTGGCCTCCCCGATTTCGGTTCCACCCGCCATGCGGGCGATCTCGCGGATGCGCTCGTCGCCTTCGACCCGACGGATGCTGGCCTCGGTACGGCCCTTCCGGGTGGTCTTCTCGACCTTGAAGTGGCGGTGGGCGAAGGAAGCGACCTGGGGCAGATGGGTGATGCACAGGACCTGATGGTGAGCGGCCAATTCGGCCAGGCTGCGGCCTATCCGGTCGGCAGCCTCGCCCCCCACGCCGGCGTCGAGCTCGTCGAAGACCAGCACCATGCCGCCGCCGCTGCCGCGTAGCGCCCCCTTGATGGCGAGGAAGGCGCGCGACAGCTCGCCCCCCGACGCCACCTTCCGGAACGATCGCAGCGACTCGCCGGCATTGGCACTGAAGCGAAACTCCGGCGTCTCGAGCCCGCCGGGCCCGCAGGGAAGGCCTTCGGCCACGGGCGCCGGCACGAGGGCGACCTCGAAGCGGGCGTGGAGCATGCCGAGATCGCGCAGGCGCTGCTGGACCTCGCGTCCCAGGCGCTTGCCCGCCTTCTTCCGAGCCGCAGACAAGGACATCGCCGCCTCGAGCAAGCGGGCCGCGGTAGCGTCGCGCTCTTGGCGCAGCGTCGTCTCGCGTTGGTCGGCAGCTCCGATCGACGCGAGCTCGCTGGCCGCCTCGTCACGAAAGCGGAGAACTTCTTCCACGCTGGCACCGTACTTGCGCTTGAGCCGTTCGACTTCGCCCAGTCGTTCGTCCAGGTCCGAGAGCCGCGCCGGATCGGCCTCGATGCCGGCCAGATAGCGCTCCAGATCGAGACCGGCCTCTCGAACTTCGCTGGCCAGATCGGCGAGCCGTCCGCCCCAGCCATCGAGACGCGGGTCCAAGCGTTCAAGCGCTTCGAGCAATCGCCGCGCCCGCTCCAGCGCATCCGCGGCGCCGCGGGCGTCGTCTGCCAGCGGATCTCCCATCAGCTGGGCGAGGGCCTCGGCACTCTCCTGCTGCAGCCGCCCGGCGTGGACCAGGCGGGCTCGATCGGCCTCGAGTTCGGCAAAGGCTTCGGGGTCGAGTTCGGCCTCGTCGATCTCGGCCAGCTGGAAGCTCAGGATGTCCTGACGGCGTTCGCGCTCCCGGGCCGCCGTCACCAGCCGAGCGAACTCCTTGTCAAGAGTCCGCAACTGCTCGTAAAGGCGCGCCACCGTTTCGCGACTCTCCAGCAGGTCGCCCATCCGATCGAGTAGCAGGCCGTGTTCGTCCGCTCGCAGCAGCGCCTGGGAATCGTGCTGGCTCGAGATCTCGATCCGGCCCCGAAAGAGTTCTGTCAGGGTGCCCACGGGAACCAACTGGCCTGACAGGCGGGCGCGGCCGCGTCCCTCACGGGCCACCGATCGCTGAACGATCAGCTCGTGGTTCTCGGTCTCGAAGCCGCGCTCCGACAGCTCGCGTTCCAGGTCCGGGACATCCTGCGTCAGGAACACCGCCTCGACGCGGGCCGCATCGCTTCCTTCCCGAATCACGTCGGTGGAGAAGCGAGCACCGGCCAACAGGGCCAGGGAACCGAGCACGATGGACTTGCCCGCCCCGGTCTCCCCGGTGAGCACGTTCAGTCCGGGCCCGAACTCCAGCTCACCACGGGTGAGGATGGCCACGTTCTCGATCCGAAGCGTCTCGATCAACGCTCCCCCCAGCGCAGCTTGGCTCGCATGACTTGGAAGCGATTCCGGTTCGGTGGCGTCAGCAGGTGCGCCGGGTGGGGCGAGCGGCGAACCGTGACGAGATCGCCCTCTGCCAGCTCGCGGCCCACCTGACCGTCGACCGTCAGGTGTACCTCTCCACCACGCGCGTCCTTCACGCGAATCTCGATGACACAATGTCCAGGCAACACCAGCGGCCGCTGGGTCAGCGTGTGGGGTGAGATCGGGGTGAGCAGGATCGTCTCCACGGTGGGAAGCAGCAGCGGTCCGCCGGCCGACAGGGAGTAGGCCGTCGAGCCTGTGGGTGTCGCGACAATCAGGCCGTCGGCGTGGTAGGTCGTGACCTCGCTGCCATCGGCCCGAGTCTCCAGGTGCACCATCCGGGACAAGGCCGTGTTGGAGACGACGGCATCGTTGAGTGCGATGTAGCGTCCCAGGTCTTCGCCGTCCCGGGTCACTGCGACATCGAAGCGCATCCGCTCCTCGACTTCGAACCGTCCGGCCAAAACGCCCTCGAGGCTCGGGAAGAGATTTTCGCGAGCAGTCTCGGCGAGGAAGCCCAGTGTGCCCAGGTTGACGCCCAGAATCGGCACGTTGCGCGAACCGATGGCGCGGGCCACCGCCAGCAACGTGCCGTCACCGCCCAGCACGACCATCAGATCGACCTTCTGGGCCAGGTCTCCGCGCAGCATGCCCGTCGCACGGGTCCAGCGACCGGCGTCGGGATCGGGCAGGACTTCGATGGCGCGATCCAGCAGCCACTTCTCGAGCTCGCGAACGATGTCCGCCAGCTCGCGCTCTCCCGGCTTGACGCAGACTCCGATGGCTCGCACATCCACGGCGAACGACCTCCCTGACCTCTCACGGGCACCGGCCATGATTCCACGTTGCTAGGCTTCCCGCATGTCCCCTGACGACTCGCTCGAGCTGTTCCCGCGACCGAGTCAGCCGCCGCGCTCCGCCTTCGACCCCAAAGCGCCGCTGGCCGACCGAATGCGGCCGCGCAGCCTCGACGAGGTCGTGGGCCAGGATCACCTGGTGCGTCCGGGCGGCCCGCTGCGCGCACTGGCCGATTCCGACGAGCTTCCGTCGCTCGTCTTGTGGGGCCCGCCGGGATGCGGAAAAACCACCCTGGCCGGCTTGCTGGCTGCGGCCACGGGGGCACGCTTCGAGGCGCTCTCGGCCGTGATGGCTGGTGTGAAGGAGATCCGGGCCGTCATCGAACGGGCCCGACGCGAACGCGGCTCGGGTACCCGCACGCTGTTGCTGCTCGATGAGATCCACCGACTGAATCGGGCGCAGCAGGATGCGCTGCTGCCCGACGTGGAAGCCGGAACCGTGACCTTGATCGGTGCCACCACCGAGAATCCGTCCTTCGAGATGATTGCTCCCCTGCTCTCGCGTTGCCGCGTGTACACGCTCGAACGCCTGGAGCCAGACACGCTGGCGACGCTGGTGAGACGCGCAGCCTCGGACCCGGAACGCGGCCTCGGCAAGACCGGACTCGATGTCTCGGACGAGGCGGTCGAAGCCATCGCCAATGCCGCGGATGGTGACGCTCGCCGCGCACTGGGCCTGCTGGAAGCGGCCATGGCCTACCACCGCTCCGGGCCGGACTTTGAAGCGCCCCTCGGTCTCGATGCCGTCCGCGAGGCCGCGGGCCGGCAGCTGCTCGTCCACGATCGCGACGAGCACTACAACATCATCTCGGCCTTCATCAAGAGCCTGCGGGCGAGCGACCCGGACGCGGCCCTCTACTGGGCAGC
>Ga0209987_10000227_pt1 | contig 27984 bp, 16 predicted proteins | sample N074metaG_FD_182134 | JGI IMG/M metagenome (GOLD analysis project Ga0209987, IMG submission 182134) | Deep subsurface microbial communities from Kermadec Trench to uncover new lineages of life (NeLLi) - N074 metaG (SPAdes) (version 2) | ecosystem: Environmental > Aquatic > Marine > Ocean trench...
TACACGATCAACAACGCCTATGCCGCTTTCGAGGAGCATCTCAAGGGGTCGATTACGCCTGGGAAGCTCGCCGACATCACCGTGCTGTCGCAGAATATCCTCACGATACCCGAGGACGAGATCCCCGCGACCCGGGTGGACTACACGATTGTCGGGGGTGAGATTCGCTACCACCGCCGGTAGGCGTGCGGTCGTCAGAATCGAGCCTCCGAAGCTGGGGGGGAGCTGTCGGCGATTAGCCGGCAGCGAGTGGAGCATTGAGAAGCGAAAGCCTCTTGATGCGACCGGTCGCGCGTTCGCGGCGAAGCGAAGCTTCGCAAGCGCAAGGCAGCGAAGCTGCCCGCGCGGATCGCGCCCGGGTCACCATTTGTTTTCGCGCACCTAGCGGACCTGCTCCTGCGAGCGTTGCGCATCCAATCACCGAACCAAACCGAACCATTCGCGCTGCCCGTGCGGTGTCGTCGGCAAGCCGACTCCAGAACCGGCTGTGGACCTCGGGCGTGCGATCGCGCCACGGCCCAGCGGCGCTCCTGGTACACGCGCATCGCCTGCGCGATGAGGGGCAACGCTTCGCGATGATCGGCAAGCCCTGTGAAGTCGCGGCAATCCGCAACCTCGGACGCATCGATCTACGCGTCGAGCAGGAGATCCCCTATTTTCTGAAGGGGATCAGTTCGCCGCGAGCAGCGGGATCACCAGGTCCACTTCGTCGTGCTCGCTGACGATGGACAGTCGCGAGCCGACGAGGTCGCCGACGGCCTTGCCGCCCATGGTCTTCGAACTCGGCGTCATGGTCAGTTTGACGCTCTTGCCTTGCTGGCTCTTGTCGCTGGTCTGCGTCACCTTGATGATCACTGCGTTCGTGTCCGCGTCATAGCTTTCGAGCTCACCGACCGTCGCAACTTTCTTGCCGCACCCCGCATATGCGGTGCCGGCATTCAGCGCGATGACGGCGAGGGTCGCGATGACGAATGCAATTGACTTTCTCATGATGTTTCTCCCTCCCAGTTGGGGTTCGGCGTGCCCGGGGGCACGCCGCCTGGACTTCGCACCTTTCGCGGCGATGGTAGGTCTCAACGCGGCTGCTTGCCCGCCGCTGATCGCCTCGCCCCGCGAGACACCCCAGCCCGCCACCGTGGGCCAGTCAAGCCGTTTCCACAAGCCTCAACAGTTTCCTCTCGGTCGCCGGAGAGGGCTCGGTGCCGTGTCACCCTATGGCACTTCCTGGCACCTCATGGCACTACAGGACCGAACCAAGTTTTCCGAATAGCGGAGCAACACCGGTAGGTTGCAGGATTCTCGGAACAGCCTCCGAAGCTGGGGGTCGCGCGTTCGAATCGCGCCCGGGTCACCATTCTTTTCAAGCACTTACAGCACCCTTGACCCGACGGAGTGTAGTGCTGGCGCCGGTCCAGCGCGGGTCAGCGCCGGCGCTGGCGACGGGCAGGAACGCAAGGTCTGTTTCTTCGTCGGGGAGGGCGTGGGCGTAGGTGTTGAGAGTAAGACTCGCATCGCGATGGCCAAGTTGTTGCGACACCCACTTAACCGATCTCCCCGCCTCGAGGCTAAGTGTTGCGAACGTATGCCGTAGCGAATGCATCGTGAGAGTTCGGATGTTCTTCTCAGCAAGGTGTTCGCAGATCCGAGTCCAGGCGCGGTAGGTGTACGTCGTCAAATCTTCTCAGGCAATTGGATCGTTTTTTGTAGAGACGGTTCTCGCTCCCATTTGCAGCTGGGCCGCGTTACTTGATGGGGAACAGGCAGCGAGTGTAGTGATCCGCTCTCAGGGTACCATGACGGCCCTGCCGCTGATCTCGTTCGCCTTGAGCTGCTCGAACACCGAGGTTGCGTCCTCGAGAGCAAAACGTTGGACGCGAGGCATCACCCGACCTGCCCTCGCGAGCGCCACTATTTCTCCCAGTTCTGCGGTCGAGCCAGCCATGGTGGTGACGATCGAGCAGCCGTGCGGAAGCGCGCCGAACTGGAACGGCAGAACTCCGCCGCCGAGTCCCACGACGACGATCTGTGCGCGCTTGCGCACGGTTTCGGCCGCCATTGCCAGCGTTGCGTCGGTGCCTACGAAGTCGAGGATCGCGTTTGCACCCAACCCGTCAGTTGCCTCGCGGATCAGTTCTGCCGTGGTGTCGTCCGACGGGAGGCACAGGTCGGCGCCGAACTCGCGCGCCATCTCCAGAGCTGATGCTTCGCGATCCACGGCGATGATTCGCGCCCCGCTGAGTTGGCGCAGGTACGCCACGCCGAGGTGCCCGAGTCCTCCAACACCGATCACTACGGCCGTGGTTCCCGGTACGAGGTTGGGCAGGCAGCGTTTGACGGCGTGGTAAGAGGTCAGTCCGGCGTCGGACAGCGGCGCTGCCTGCCAGGGTTCGAGGTCGCCCAGTGGCACTAGGCTCGTCACCGGCGCCACCATGTATTCCGCCATTCCGCCGTCTCGACCCAAGCCGCCGGTTAGCGTGACCTTCTGATCGCAGTAATTCGTGGCACCCTCACGGCACGCCTGACAGCGGCCACAAGTCCACGTCGGCGAAACTACGACCGGCGTTCCGGGTTCGTAGCCCCGAAGATCGCCCGCTTCGACCCAACCCGCGTTCTCGTGGCCGAGCGTGAAGGGGAGTGGCGACGTTGCTAGTTGCGGGAAGCTCTCCAGCGTCCACTCATGCATCAGGTGTAGATCCGAGTGACACGCGCCGGCGCCGCCGATTCTAATCAGCACTTCTCCAGGGCCGGGCTCCGGCATTGGAACGTCTTGGAAACTCGCACCCTGTTGCCACTTCTCGAATCGAAATGCCCTCATGCTTGCTCTCCTACGAAGTTCTGTACGCACATTCGATGAGACCTCATCCGTTGATGATCTCGACGGCTCCGATCAAAATCACCGCTGCGAGGACTACGAGCAACACGGTCATCACGGCCGCGTTATTGCCAATCAGCCAATCTTTGAAGCGGCTCAGCGTCGCCTCCGCTCTGTGTCCGAAGACGAAGAAACCTATCACAGGCACGGCTACCGTGACGCTCGCGAGGCCAGCGTACGACAGCAGAGCGACGAACTGCTGCATCGGATCGAGCCGCGAGGCGTCGATGGCCGCGGCCGCGGCACCCGTGAAGACGAGGTTTTTCGGGTTGACGACCGAAAACAGGAAGCCCGTCCACGCCGCCTGGCCGACCCCAATCGTTTCAAGTTTCGCCATCCATGCCGGCACCTCGGCGTCCTTGCGGCTCGCGGGGCGCGATCGCCACTGCTTCCACGCCAGCGCAATCAGCAGCAGACCCAGCACGCTTCTAATGGCGCCGGCGAGCTTCGTGGGATCGCCCCGGTTCGTCTCGAGCCCCGGAATTGCGAACACCGTCAATCCCACCGCGAGAATTCCGAGCACCCAGGTCGCGACGAAAGCCGACGCGTTGGCCCTCGCGTTTGCGGTCGAGAGTATTACGATCACCGCCGCAATCGGGAGGGGACTCAGCGCGACGCCAAAAGCCAGCGGAGCAGCCTCACGGATTGCCTGGTCCACGCTCGCGATCCTACGGGTAGCCGGCCGCCGTGGCGTACCCGCCTGCAAAAGGAAGGGTGCCAGAGCAGAAAAGAAGCGCGCGACAGAAGTTAAATCGCTTCATGACGTTGACCTGCCTGCATTAGCTGGTCCAGGTTCAAAATTAGTTTACGCAGCTTCGTGGTTCACGGGTAATTCCTCTCCGGGTACGCTGATTTCTGGCGCGGGACTGACCGCCGAGCTTGGGTAGTGGCCCCACACTGGCACCACGTCTTCCATCGCTAAGTACCTGGAATCGCTAGGTGCGAGGCGGGTTCGATTCCCGCCTTCGCGTGAATCGGAGCGACGGGCACCACGAAGTTCATTGCGCAATACAACAGCGATATCGCAAGCGACGGAAAGTACGACTGCGGGATCGCGTCCTCTCATCTGAATTTGACCGCCACGCTCCCCGATGCGAGGAGACGAGCGTCAGCCCACGCTAAGCTCGACTGCTGCGTGGCTCAAATCGTTGACAAGTACCGTGGTGCAGAATGCTACTGATTCGACTGATCGACGTGTATTCTCTGATTGTTGTTGCGAGCGTCGTGGTCTCGTGGACCAATCTGCCACGCGAGCATCCGGCGGTGCGATTGCTACACCGGCTCACCGAGCCTGTGCTCGCACCCATTCGCAAAGTCCTGCCACCGATGGGCGGTATGGATTTCTCTCCCTTGGTGCTGCTCATAGGGTTGCGAGTGCTGACGAGTCTCTTCTAGCCAAGGCGTGCGTGAGATCGACCAGCTCGGAAGCCGCCAGCCGATCCGCACTCGCTGTCCTCGAAGTTTGCTCAAGTGGTGGGACTGGTGGTGGGACTTTGCACCGTTTGGCCCCGAACGGACGCTATGCAATGTGCGCTAAGTGTCCGAAGTCCTTAATTTCCGGTGTCTCTTGGAGCCCACCGAATCCGGCTTCGAACCTGATGTTATGCCCGCCAGGGGTAGGGCGGACCCAAGAAACTTTTCGCCCCCACCAGCGTCCCCCACTATTGATCGAAACGCATCGATATGACCGGTCTGGGCGAAAAACCTCAATAAAATCAACCCCAGCATCTCCTTGCCAACGTGGGGGTCGCCGGTTCGAGCCCGGTCTCGTGCTCCAGCATTCGAGAGCCCCTTCGCGGTGGTACGCGGAGGGGCTTTTTATTAGTGGCGACGGCACGATGCTTGGTGCCGCGGGAGTGCCATCTGGTGTCGCCGAAATCGAGGAAGCTGAGGTCGGTCTCCTCTTCCCGCAGTGCTTGCGTGAAGACGCGCAGCGTTAGCTCCGGCGTGTGGCGTTTCCGCGCCGTCGGGTTCCCCCTTTCGCTTCCGATCCGAGCACTCCGGCTGGATCGATTTGAGGGGAGCACGTCAAGTCTTTATTTGTTGTGTGGCGCCTTCTGAGTTTGTCATCGCCGTTTCAAATCAGCAATCACCCGGCGTGCTGCGTTGTGTCCCGGGGCACCGGACACACCGCCACCGGGATGCGCACCAGAACCACAGAGGTAAAGATTTTCGACGGGGGTTCGATATTGTGCCGCCCTGGGATGCGGACGCAGGCTGAAAATCTGACCCAGATCCATGTGTCCGTGGAGGACATCGCACTCGGTGAGCCCGTAAATCGTTTCCAGATCCAGGGGGCTAAGCACATGGCGCCCAACGATGAGATCCGGCAGATTGGGCATTGACTGAGCCAAAAAATCAATGATGTCGTCCGCCACATCCTCCTTGATGTCATTCCAACTTGAGCCATCGGCCAAATGGTACGGATAATACTTGGCCACTACGGTCATAACGTGATGTCCGGTTGGGGCGAGACTGTCATCTACTGTGGATGGAAGCGTAATCTCCACGCGCGGGGTCTTGGTGAATCGACCTGCAACAGCTGCATGAAAATTGGCTTCCAAAACTTCAAGATCGTGGAAGATCTCAATACTTGAACGGTGCCACGGCCCCTCCTCGCCCGGAGCAAAAAAGCGGAAGTCCGGCAACCCATTGAGGGCCAGGTTAATGCGAAACACATGGTGTCCCATCCGAAGTTGCCGGATGTCCTTGACAAAGTCTGGATCCAAATGATCAGGGTCCACAAGCTTCAAGAATGTGCGTTTTGGGTCTGTGTTGGCCAATACACAACGGCTATTGACAATTTCGCCGCTTTCGAGCTGTACCCCGATCGCGCGCCCTTTCTCGATCAGTATCTTTTCGACAGATGCTGCAGTCCGAATTTCAACTCCTTTTGATCGGGCAAAATTCGCCATGGCTTGGGTGATGCCGCCCATGCCACCCTTTACCACGCGCCAGGCACCCTTCTCTCCGTCTACCTCACCCAGGGCCAAGTGAAAAAAGGGAATCGCCGAGCCCGGCTGATGGAAACTGGCAAAATTCGAGGAGACACAGGAAGATGCGTACATACTCTTGATCATGGGGCTGTCAAACCAGCGTTGGACGAGATCATAGGCGTTGCCGGTTAGCATCAGGAGCAAACGGTGACGCAGATCAGGAGATAGCCGGTGAATATCCAGGCCCATGCGGGCCAATGCCACCAAATCCATTAAGCCGGCATCCAATTTGGGCGGTTCCCGCAGCATTTGATTTCGAACGACTTGGCCGACCTTCTGAACCATGGCATCGAATTGATTCATGGCGTCATAGTCGACACTCGAAAATCGCTCCACTTCCTTACGATCGTGTTCCTCATCACCGGACAAGAACAGGTAGTCATCTCCACAGATAGCCAGGGAGCCATCCATGCGGATCGTCTCAAATCCGTGCTGTTTGAGCTCAAGGTCTCTGATGACTTCCGGCCTCAAGATACTGACGGAATAAGAAATCGTAGAGACCCGATATCCCGGATGAATTTCTTCGGTTACCGCAGCACCGCCAACTACATCCCGCCGTTCCAACACAACGGTCTTGAGTCCGGCCTTTGCCAAATATCCTGCGGCTGTCAATCCGTTGTGTCCGCCGCCGACGATGATGGCATCATAGTTTTCATTCATAAGGCACTCCGATTATGTTAAAGGTCTTAACTCAACAAGCGGAAGGGCTTTTCAAGAGCCTTTTCGGGTCGGAGAACTACCGGTTCGGTCAACTCCCCACTGGCTGAGGGAGACTAGCCCCCGCAGCGGGCCACGGGCGGAGAGGCCAGATGGCCAGGCTGATGAGCAGAATATTACTGCACCTTCGAAACTCGGAGACTATCAGGCATCCGCGCGGCTTCGCATACCAGGTCGCACGTTTAAGGAAATCAAAATATATGTGGGGCGGCGGCCTTTTGGGCGGATAGTGGGTGGTGCTGGCATCGTTCAAACACACCACATTGCCTTTCCTCAGGTACACAGAGCGCAGGAACCTTGCTGCCCTGAAGCACCCTTTTAAGGCCAAAATCTAAATATCCCTGTTTATTTGCCGCCGTCCGGGGGTGGCTCTGTTGAGGGAAGGCGAAGGCGGGGGGAGCCCCAGGCGGCGGGGTCGAATCAAGCCCGGCAGCCAGTTGATAGGAAATTCTCTGCCTATCCGATTCGCTCAGCCAATGGTGTGCCGACGCTCGGTAGCGCTCGCCACGGATGCCGCCGCCCGCCAAGGCCCGCTACAGGCCGGTAGACACCGTGTCAGTGGGTCAGGCTGAGCGAATCGGATAGGCAGAGGAAATTCAAGCTGCGTATTCGACAATGCCCGATAAGAGGGTAGGTTCAGCCGGTCGATGCAACATCTTCTGTTTTAGCTCAAAACCCAGGAGGTGGTGCAGATGGCAAGAAGGAGACGACGGGGGCTCTCGGCCCCGCAGAAGCAGGAACTCTGGGAGCGATGGAAGCGCGGGCAATCGATGAACGAAATTGCTCGAGCGTTCGGGAAGGAGCGGGGCTCGATCCACAGCGTTCTCTCGTATACCGGAGGCTTCGAACCTCCAACCCGTCATCGTTCTCGTTTGGCGTTGAGCCTTTCCGAACGTGAGGAGATCTCACGCGGCCTCGCGAAGGGCCAGTCGATGCGGATGATCGCCTCTTCGATTCAGCGCGCTCCTTCCACGGTGAGTCGAGAGATCGGGCGTCATCACGGCCGTGCGGAATATCGAGCCGCCGAAGCCGATCGGAGGGCCTGGAACAGCGGACTTCGCCCGAAACGCTGTCGGTTGGCAATTCACCGACGATTGCAGAAAATTGTATCCGAGAAACTAAGCCTGAATTGGTCACCAGAGCAGATCTCCGGATGGCTGAAGTGGCAATATCCGGACGACACGGAGATGCATATTTCCCACGAAGCGATTTACCGAAGCCTCTTTATTCAGGCACGAGGCGTGCTCAAAAAAGAACTCATTGGGCACTTGCGGACGCGGCGAGTCATGCGGCGATGTAAAAACAGCAACACTCGCGGCGTGGGGCGAGGTCAGATCGTCGATGCGGTTTCCATCCGAGAGCGTCCTGCTGAAGTTGAGGATCGTGCCGTTCCTGGCCATTGGGAAGGAGATCTTCTTTCGGGCGTAAACAACACGCACATCGCAACCTTGGTCGAGCGCCAATCTCGATTTACGATGCTGGTGAAGGTCAAGGGCAAAGCCACCCAGGGTGTCGTCAAGGCACTCATCAAGCAGGTTCGACGCCTACCTGTCGAGCTTCGGAAATCGTTGACCTGGGACCGCGGGCACGAGATGGCGGCGCACAAAGAGTTCACAATCGCCACGGACGTTCAGGTTTACTTCTGCGATCCGAGCAGCCCCTGGCAACGTGGGACAAACGAGAACACGAACCGTCTTCTGCGCCAGTACTTTCCGAAGGGCACCGACCTCTCGGGCTATTCACAAGCAGATCTGAACCGGGTTGCTCTTCAACTCAACCAGAGGCCGCGAAAGACGTTGGCCTTTCATTGCCCAGCAGAAGTTCTAAATAATAATGTTGCGTTGACCGGTTGAGCCGGCAAGGCATTCGGTTAAGTAACGCTGAAGAGAGGGGGAAGCCCCCGCATTGGGCTCGTGGGCCGCGGCGCACCGGTGACGGAAGGGGCGGTGCACTCCTCTCAGAGTTTCCCGCCGAGAATTTCCCGCGCGGCCAGCCGCCCCGGTCCGGCGGTGATACCGCCACCGGGATGGGTGCCTGAACCACACTGCCAATAGCCGCGAATCGGCGTGCGATAATTGGCCCAACCTACGGCGGGTCGGAGGAAGAAGAGCTGATCCAGGGTGAGTTCGCCATGAAAGATGTTGCCCTGGGTCAGACCAATCTCCTGTTCCAGATCCCAGGGCGTCAGCACCTGTTTGTGCAGAATGAGATCCTTCAGGTTGGGCGCGAACTCCGACAACGTATCGATCACCGCATTGCCGAACGCTTCGCGCTGCTGATCCCGGTTGCCGTACGCCGACATGTCGTAGGCGGCATACTGCACAAAAATCGACATCATGTGCTTGCCGCGCGGTGCCATCGTCGGATCCACGGTACTGGGGATCACGATTTCCATGCAGGGCCGCTTCGAGAAGCCGCCGTACTTGGCGTCATCGTAGGCCTTCTCGATGTAGGGAACGCTCACGCAGATATCGATGAGGCCCTTGAGGAGCGACGAATCCTTCATCGCCGTGAACTGAGGCAATCCGTCGAGGGCGAGATTGACCTTGCCCGACGAGCCCCGGTACTTGAATCTGTCGATCGCGTGGACCAGATCCGCGGGTAGATCCTTCTCTTCGACGAGCTTTCGGAAAGTCACCGTGGGGTCGCAGCCCGAGACGATGGTATCCGCGTAGAACTCGTCTCCATTGGTCAGTGCCACGCCGACGGCGCTGCCGTTCTTCACAATGACCTGCGCGACGGGTGCGCTGACGCGGATCTCGGCCCCGTGGCTACGAGCCGATCCGGCAATCGCACTGCTAACCCCGCCCGTGCCGCCCTGCTGGCCGCCCCAGGCCGTAAAGGCGCCGTCGAGTTCACCCATGTAATGGTGCAGCAGCACGTAGGCGGTCCCGGGCGATTGCACGCCGAGCATGGTGCCGATGATTCCGCTCATCCCATGCACTGCCCGGATGATGTCGGTCTCGAAGTACTCGGCGAGGAAGTCGTCGGCGCTCATCACCATGATCTTCGACAGCTCGTGGAAGGTGTCCTTGCCCAGGCCCTGCAGGTGCTGGCCGAAATTCTTGAGTGTGCCCAGGTCGCGCAGGCTCGGCTTGGTGAGATTGGGTGGCACGTAGCCGATGATGGGCTTCACCGCGAAGGCCATCCTGTACATGACTTCATGAAACCTCGAAAGCATCTCGGCGTCGCGCAAGGAGAATCGACTGAATTCCTTACGCGCTTTGGTTTCGTCCGCGTAGGAAGCCAGACCATCCCCGTTTTCCATGGGCGCAAAAACGCTGTTGATGGGATGGATCTTCAGCCCGTGCTTGGCCAGCTCGAGTTCGCGAATCACCTCGGGTCGCAGCAGGCTCACCACATAGGAGAAAACCGAATAGGTGAAACCGGGGAAGATCTCTTCGCTCACGGTGGCACCGCCAAGTACATGGCGCTGCTCCAGGACCAGCACTCTGCGCCCCGCTCGGGCGAGGTAGGCCGCGCAGGTCAGGCCGTTGTGGCCACCGCCAACGATGATCGCGTCATATTTTTGTGTCATATCGATGTCCTGAGAGTCGAATTTCCTAGCCTTTCTTCTGGGGCGGATCGTAGAACGGCATCTCAACCACCCGCGCGGGGATGGAGTAGCTGCGTGCCTCGACCATCTCCTCGATCCAGATGAGGTTGCCGAGCTTCGCGTACTCGGGCTTCACGCGCGCTATGACGATGTACTTCTTCAACACCGGAGACCACATGCCACAGGTTCCCCGCCCGATGGGGTGCTTCTGCGGTTCGTCGGCATAGATGGGCACGGCCGTGCCCCAAGCCGTATAGGGGAGATGCAGCGGCATGCCGTACTCCGCGTAGGCCTTCTCCAAAACCGTGACGTCGAGTTCGAGACCGACGGTATTCGAGCGCGAACCATGGGCTTTCTCGTGTCGAAGCGCATCGCGGCCGACGAAGAATTCCCGATCCAGATCGATCATCCAGCCGAGCCCCAGCTCGAAGGGCGAGACCTGCTGAACGGGAAATATCGTCTGGGTGACGGAGATGAAATCCGAGTCGATGCTGATCAGCCCTGCCTCGATGCGCAAAAGATCGAGGGTCACCAAGCCGGCGGGGAGCATCTGGAACTCGCCGCTGATTTCCATCATCGCATCCCAGAGATTCTCCGCGTCATCAGGCCTGACGAAGATCTCGTACCCGAGGTCGCCCGTGAAGCCGGTGCGGGTGATCAGCGCGGGCGCGCCGGCCACCGTAGCGTTGGTGCAGCGAAAGAAGCGCAGGCCGCTGAGATCGACATCCGTCAGACTCTGCAGCAGATCGCGCGAGGTCGGTCCCTGCAACGCTACGGCCGCGTACTGATCAGACACGTCTTCGATCGCCACGTCTAGCCCGAGCGCGTTGTCCTGCAACCAAACCAGCGTGGGGATCGCGGCCGTCATACGGAAGTGATTTTCGCCGAGACGCGAAATCGTACCGTCATCGAAGATCATGCCCTTGTCGTTGCACCACACCGCGTAGTACACCTGGCCGATGCGGCACTTCGACAGATCGCGCACGGAGACGCGGTTGACCAGGGCGAGCGCGTCCTTCCCACGGATGTCGTACTTGAAGAGCGGCGAAACATCGAAGAGGCCCGAGCCCGTGCGCACGGCGTTGTATTCGTGGAGATGGTCCGGCTCGTACGTGGTCGCAGCCAAGAAGCCTGCCCAGTTCGACCAGCTCTGCCCCTGGCACAGCGCGCTGGTACGCGAGTGGAACGGCGTCGTTTTCAACATTGGGTCTCCTCGAAAGCGCTTACCCTTGGCGGGCGGTGAGGCTGGAGCGTTGATGGCCGCGATGATAAAGAGTTCTTCCGAGAATTGCGACGCCCCGAATCTCTCGAGGTGGCTCCCCGCACTTTCGATCAGGGTCAGATATCTCGGGCTCGGTCACACTGGCCCGCGCGCACACCGATCATGCCAGCGTCAGGATCAAGCCGCCAAGATCGTGCGTTGCAGACCAGACTAGGACAGGCGATTGAAGCTGCGAAATTCTTACGTCTGATCGGATGTCACGACAATTCGCGGACGGCGCGGTATCCCTGTTCGACGGCCGCTTCGAGCATCGCCCTTGCGGCTGAGTCGGAATTCGCGATGGCGATGCGACCGAAGCGTTTGCGCGCTTGCATGTGGGGGCGGCGCTCGTCGTCACGGTTCGCATAGGTTGGATCGAAGAGTGAGTTGCCCCAATTCGCATAGCCGTGCGCCCAGCGGTTGACGGTAATGCCCGCGATGTCTCGAGCGGGATCGAACCCGCCGGGGCTGAGAAGTCCGGTGAGTTGGACGCGAATATTGCGCTCTACACTCTCGAAGGGCTCCGAGAGCATGTCGTATCGAGCGAGACGATGCTGCTCCCTGGGTGTCAGCCCCTCGTTGGATCGATGCGGGAAGCGTTCCATATGGACGACGATCGGTTCATCGGGCCCCTGGGCGAATGCATAATCTCCGAGGCTGACGGGAAAGTCGAGCATCGCAATGGTGTGGTAGCTCCCCGGTGCCACGACGCCGCCAATTCCGAGCTTCTTCCACGCATGCCAGTTGCGCAACGCGACGCTGGTGTAAAGGATCGGAATCTTGACCTGAAGTGCGAGCGCTTCTCGCTGGGGGGCCGGAAGTTCGGGGCACAGGTAGGGAATTACCGCGTTGTAACAGGCGAGAACGCAGGCGCGGGTTTTCACCCGGTACGCACGGCCGCCGCGGATGTAAGTGACATCGACGCGCTTGGCGGTCTTGGGATCTCCGTCGTGTTGCACCTTGATGGCAGTGCTGTTGAGGCGAAGTCGAACGGCCGAACTCTGCTGGTCGAGTTTCGAATAATCGAATCGGGCCGTCACCACATCTTCCATGGTCGTGCCCGGCGCGACGGCGGGAATCATTCCGCGTACCAAGAGACGGGCAATCGAGGCATTGCCGTCGGGGAAGTGGTGGATGTATTTCTCGCCGGACTGGCTAGGCGGAAGTCCCGCAGCACTCCGGCCTGGCAAGCCTCCAGATCTGAGACAGCTCGAGGCAGGGATGGCTTCGATACCGACACCGGAATCCCCCCTGAGATCCTGCAGCACTTTGAAAACGTCGGGCTCTCGAATCTTGAGGTGCGTGATCAGAAAATCGCGATAGCTGATGGTCCTGAGATACTCGGCTTTGGCGTCCAATGGGATTTCGGGCATCTGATCCTGATCGGTGACCAGCAAACGCAATAATTCATGTTGCGCGGGAGCAGAGATCGGCATTTGCGACACGGCTTGTTCGGGCGAAAGGTTGGAGGGTGCAAGAGGCACGTAGTCTTCAATGATTCCGAGGCCGTAGGGAACCATTCGGTCGACACCCCAGCTTTCGCGGTTGAAATAGATGCCGGAGCGGAGCCCGTTCTTCTTGAAGAGGTCGTGGTGGAAAGCGGTCTCGAAGCGCTCTTTGTCGACGTGGAGATCCTTCAAGAGCCCCTTGACCACATCGCTATAGCTCGACGGCCGAGAAAGGGTTTGGCTGCCCCCGTACCCGATGAGGGTGCGGCCGCCAACCTGGAACTCGTTGCGCTTGGCATGACCGCCAAAGTCATCGTGATTATCGAGGATCAGGATGCGCGCGTTCGACTGCTGTTTTCGATGGAAGTGTGCAGCTGCGAGGCCACTGATCCCTCCGCCGACGACGACCAGATCGTAGACATCGGCGTCGGGCTCACGCACGGTTCCCCAATCGCGCCGACCCTGATGGGCGAGCTGGTGGGCGGCTTCGAAGGAACCGACGTGGTTTCCTCTCCATCCGGTAAGCGTTGGCGGATAGGCAGAACCGGTCTTGCCCGCTTGCTCCAGCGCCAGAACCTCGTCCGCCAAGAGTCGTCCCGGAACCAACGTGCTGACCGCCAGCGCACCGATTCCGTGCAGCAGATCTCGACGGGAGATGGGGCGGTGCATTCCGAGTTCACGGTCTGTGGGCTTCACAGATTCTCCTCATCCGAGAACGTCCAACGCCAGATGGATAGGGGAGAGACTAGCATCGGTGGGTGTGCTGCTCGAGACCTGGAGAAACATGCGGCAGGGTGACTTCGAGTAGCGGGCGTTTGGATCCGATCGAGGGAGGTATCATGATTGCGAGGGTGGTTCGGCGTTGCTTGGTTGCGGACGCGGGTGAGCCTACCCTCGGGCGGTGAACGCTGCGATCGGCCTCTCCGGGGCCGGCGTGGGAATGGCGAATGCGAGCTACACGGTGCGCCAGGGCGTTGGCGTGGTCGAACCTGCGCGATCAGCGAGTTCCGGCTCGATTCCCTAAACGGCCAGGCACCCAACGGCATCATTGCCAGTAGAACGGTTTCGTCCGCCTGTCGCCCGTCACTGTCTCGTTTAGGGTCGCAGCATCGTAAAGGCGGCCATTCAGCATGACCATGTTGATCTGATCAGACTGATGGATGTCTTCGATGATGTTGGCATCGAGCACGACCAGATCGGCGAGTTTGCCCACTTCGAGCGACCCAAGGTCCTTGTCCATACCGAGCGCTCTGGCGGGTGTAAGGGTCGCACTTCGCAATGCCTCGAGTGGTGACATTCCACCCTGCACGAAGCTCCACATCTCCCAGTGACTTGCCAGGCCCTCGCGCTGCCCGTGCGCACCGATGCTGACGAAGACGCCTCGGTCCGCCAGCAGCTTCGCGGTGGCTGCGCTCTTGATGTGATGAAAATCGCCAAGGGGTGCCTTGATCCGTCGAACGGATCTCGGTTGCAATATGTGCGGTGGCACGAAATTCGAAAGGATCGGATGTTTCCAGACATCCGTTTCTTGATACCAGTAGTCCTCCGCAGTCAGACCGCCGTAGGTAACGACAAGCGTGGGCGTGTAGGCCACATTCGTCTGCCCCCAGAATTGCAATACATCTTCGTAAAGCATGGACTGCGGCAGATTGTGCTCGATCGTGCTGTTGCCGTCCGCCACCATGGACAGGTCCATGTGGAAGAGCGATCCACCTTCCGAGACGACCAGCATGCCTTCTTCGCGAGCCGCTGTCGTAACCTGCTGCCGCTGCTCGCGCCGGGGCTGGTTGTAGTTCTTGACGCTGATTGCGCCCTGTGCCTTCAACCTGCGCACGTGTTCTCGCGCGTCGTCTAGGGAAGTCACATCCGCAAAGTAGGAAGACTTTGCTCCGTATACGATATCGCCGGTAGAAAAGATTCGCGGCCCGAGAATACGACCAATCCGCTGCATCTCGGATGCAGCGAATACTTCCGTCGCATCGTTGGACGGATCGTGAACAGTGGTTACGCCAAGTGCCAGCGTTGCGTAGGTGCTCCAATTCTGTTCCGGGATCACACCGACTCCGAGAGATACATGTGCGTGGGCATCGATCAGGCCCGGAATGATGGTCTTTCCCGAAACGTCCACCCTCAGCGCCTCGTCCGGGATGCGGATGCTATCGGTGCTCCCGACTGCGACGATTCGATTCCCATTTACGACGATCACGCCATTCTCTATGACGCCACCCGCTTCGTTGGACATCGTGACCACGCGGGCGCCAGTGAGAGCGACCACGCTATCGGGCACATCCGCATCCAGATGAACTGCAAGTGGCGCCCCGAGCTCTGGCGCAGAGTAACCGCCGTCCTCGTCGTCTTCTGGCGTCAGCACGAATAGCTCGTGAACGCCGGCACGGTATAACGTCGCGCCGAGCGTCCAGTTCAGGGTTGCACCGCCCTGGTTCCAGTGCGGATAGTTACCGCCATCGCCGCTGGCCTTGGTCATCGCAACGCTGTCCAGGCCAGTCGTGATCTCCAGCGGGTTACCTCCCGGCGGTAGGGGCAAGGTATAAATGTGGTAGTTCTCGCGAAACGCGAAATGCCGGTCGTCCGGTGCTACCTCGAAGCGCAGCAGATACTCGCCGCTCGCATGGGTCCGCGGCGCTTCGCCGTTCAGGTCAATGCTGACCAGGGCCTGACCCTCGCCTTCTTCGGCGGCGCGGGTGACATACAGCCTGTCATCGCGTGCGCCAAAGTGCGGATTGCTGCCATTTGGTGTGATGCGGCGCGAGTCTCCGCCTTTGGCGGGGATGACGAATACGCCTGTCTCGACCGACCAATCTGGGGAAGTCAGGTAGCCGCCGCCCGTGACTTTGTACACGATCGATCGACCATCCGGCGCGTAGCGCGGGCCGTGGTAATGGCCGGGTCGATTCGTGAGTCGCTCGCTCCGCCCGCCACGGGCAGAGACGCTGTGAATATGCCCAAGTTCGTCGTCGTCCCAGGTGACGAACGCAATCTTCCGGCCGTTGCGTGACCAGGTCGGATCGTACTCGAAGTGATTGCGCCGATCGCGCGTCAGGAGTTTTGGTTCGCCATCGGGAAGATCCTTGATATAGAGAAGGCCTGCACTCTCGTAGACGACTCTCGAGCCATCGGGTGATACTTCGGCATTGCGTGCCATCGTGGTTTGGAAGCTCGCCGGTGCAACGTCGATTGTCGGGCGCGGGCGTCATAAACGGTTCGCGGTGTCAGTGACATGAAAATCGATGTCGGAGACTTTCAGGTCCTCGATGTCGATGCGTTTGATCCTACCGTCGGCCCAGAACACGATGCTCTTCGAATCAGGCGTCCAGTCCATGTTCGGATACAGGCCTTGCACCCCCCACACTTCCTGCAGATCCTGGTCGAGGCTTTCGTATATGGGCTTCTCCGCACCGCTTACCAGATCTTTGAGAAACAAGGCGCTTTTTGCGCGGATTCTGCGCACGAACGCCAGGTAGCGGCCATCTGGCGATGGAGTCGGACGCACAGCGCCGCCGGCTCCCGTGACGAAACTTTCCGTTTCACCCGTCTGCATGTCATGGCGGCGAATTTCGAAGATCTGACCGTTTGAATCCTGAGCGTAGACGAACGTACTACCGGGGGTACTGTCCACGCTGAAGTAGATGTGGCGTCCGTCCGGGGAGAATGCCGGCTCCCCCAGTTCCTTCTGATGTTCCTCGTCGGGTTTTTCGATGACCGCGACGCCGCCGCCGCCATTCCTGTGGTAGATCCAAATCTCGCCTGTGCCGAGCGAACGCGTGGTGGTGAAATGTTTCCGGGCGGCGACGTATGCACCGTCCGGTGACCAATAGGGGTTATTCAGCAGGCGGAAATCCTCCTTCGTCAACTGTCGCGGATCGCTGCCGTCGGCCGCCATGATCCAGATGTTGTCTCCGCCTCCTGCATCGCTCGTGTACGCGATCTCGGAGCCATCCGGTGAAAATCTCGGTTGCATCGACCATGAAAGGCCGCTCTCGATCGCTTTGGCCTGACCGCCATCTATCGGCAGCAGGTAGATATCGCCGAGCAGGTCGAACGCGATCGTCTGGCCGTTCGGGCTGACGTCGAGACTCATCCACGTACCGGATCGGGTATCGATGGATATGGTCCGCGGTGTACCGGGAGGCGCGTTGACGTCCCACTCTTCTTCTTGTTCTTTCTCCGCCGCCAGCACGCTCGCGCTCAAAAGAACTGGAACTGTTGCAATGAGGATCTTCTTGAGATTCATATCCTCCGCTCCTCCGCTTGATCGAGTTGGCGATCATAAAAGATATAGGGGGAAATACACATGTCGAGCACGAGGCAGCGTGCGGGCTACCCTGCCCCCGTGCGCTCGCGACCCTTCAATCTCGACGACGTCCATTGCCTGCACGATTTGATTGCCGACGTCTGGGCCGCGCGCGGGCCGAGCGTGACATTCCACGTCGGAGACCTGCACTGGCGACTGCGTGCGCGTCGTGGCAGCGACCCCGAGGCCGACATCCAGGTCTGGGAGGACGATCACGGCGTGCTCGGGTTCGCATGGTATGACCCCTTCTATGAGGGAGATACACAAGGTGGCGTTCGCAGTGGATCTGCCGTCGAGGATTCGATGCTTGCGTGGATGGAGCAACGCGCCCGTGCCGCAGGTTGCGGCTTCGTCGACGTCAGGAGCTTCGAGGACGACGACGCGCGGCACGCGCTGCTCGCGGCTCGTGGTTATATACGGCAAAGCGGGGGCTACGCCCACATGATGTGCGCGCTCGGAGGGGAGCATCCGGAAGTCCTGCTACCCGCCGAATTGTCGCTACGCTCCGTAGCGTCTCGGGGCGACTACGCGCGGCGCGTCCGGATTGAGGGCCTTGCCTTCGATCGCGGTGGCCCGTATGCCGACGCATGGGTCGGACTCAAGCGCGACACGCTCTACCGAATGGAGCACGACTTCGTTGTCGAAGGCGCCGACGAGTTCCTCTCATTTTCGACCGTCTGGGCCGATGACCGCAACCGCGTGGGCCTGTTTGAACCCGTGGGTTGTCATCCCGACCACCGGCGCCGGGGACTCGCGACCGCGGTGATGATCGCCGGTCTGCGTGCCCTCGAGCGAGCAGGCATGACGAGGGCAGTCGTCTACCCGGAGCGCGAGAACGCGGCCGCCATCGCTATGTACGGATCCTGCGGTTTCACGCTCGTCGCGACACAGTTTGTGTATCGCAAAGATTTGACGCTCGTCTGAGCGCGCCAGATGCGGTCAGACCGCCTCCAGTCCACTCCGAAACGCCGCCGAAGTTTTAAGCGATCACCGTCACCATCGTCGCTCCAGTTGGTTCTTGCGTTGTAAGCTATATAATCCGTTCAATTCTTCGCAACAGGAAAAAAAGTGAAGTTCACTACAGCGGTCGTCGGTTTTCTGGCTGGAATCGCGTTGGTAGGCTGCATCCACGATGGTATTTATCAGCGCAGCACCGCGAGCTCCGAAATTGCAGCGTATCCCAGCGTCGATAGCAGCTTTCTTTCAGCCGCCGAGTGGCGCTTCGTGGGGCCGTACCGTGGTGGGCGTGTCCTCGCGGTAGCAGGAGCTCTCGACGATCCTCTCGAATTCTATTTCGGGGCAGCCCACGGCGGAGTTTGGAAGACCACCGACGCCGGAATGAATTGGCGCAACGTGTCGGACGATTTCTTCGAATTCCCCGCGGTTGGTGCCCTAGACGTGGCGTTCTCGGATCCCGATGTGATCTACGCGGGAACGGGTGAGGGTGTTCAACGGCAATTCATCTCGCCCGGAGACGGCGTCTACAAATCCACCAACGGTGGAGAGACGTGGGTCAACGTGGGCCTCAAAGAGACCCGGCACATCGCGAGGCTCCGCATTCATCCAGGCAACCCCGATATCGTCTACGTGGCGGCAATGGGGGACATGTTCGGCCCCAACCCGGATCGCGGCATCTATCGAACAAGAGATGGCGGGGAGACGTGGGAACAAATTCTGTACAAGGGAGAGACCACAGGTGGGGTGGATCTGGCCATAGATTCTGCGAATCCGAATGTGATCATTGCGTCAATGAATCACCATGTGACGTACCCGTGGGACGAAGAGAGCGGCGGCCCTACCACCGGCCTTTTCAAGAGCACGGATGGCGGGGACAGCTGGACGGACATCACCCGCAACCCCGGTATGCCAACAGGCCTGGTTGGGAAGATCGGCATAGCGATCTCGCCGGCGCGCTCCAGCCGGGTGTATGCATTTATCGAGGCTGATCGGGGCGAAGGTGGGATCTATCGTTCCGATGATGGCGGATCCAGCTGGCAGCGGACGCACACAGACCCCGGCAAGATGGAGATCCCCAATTCCTACAACCACATAACAGCCGATACTCAGGATCCCGATGTCGTATATATCCAACCCATCACGGGTTTACTGAAGTCCACGGATGCGGGTCTGACCTTTGATCGCGTACCCATGAAGAACTGGGATCCTCATGCTTTATGGATTGACCCGAATGACGCTCGCCGAATGATCGAAGGCGGGGATGGGGGCGCCTCGATAACGTTGAACGGAGGTAAATCCTGGTCGAGCCTGAATAACCAGCCCACCGCAGACCTTCTCAGTTTGGCGGTGGATGACCAGGAGCCCTACTGGATCTACGCTTCACAGAACGACAACAGCCATATCGCAATTCCAAGTCGAACCGACGATCCATCCATTACATGGTCACACTACGTTCCCCTTCCGGTTGGCGAGGGCGGACAGACGGCGGTCAGGCCCGACGGCAGCGTGATCTACGCAAATGATAGGTCAAGGACCGTCCGTATCGATAGAGAAACCGGTCAGGCACCGCAGATCAGTGTTTGGCCCGAGTGGGTGTTCGGAACGCCCGCGAAAGACATCAAGTACCGCTTCTACTATTCGTTTCCGATACTTTTGTCTGCCCACGATTCGGGTGTGCTCTACACCGCCGCCCAGTACGTTTTTAAATCCACTGACGAAGGCCAAAGCTGGAAACAGATCAGTTCCGACCTCACGCGAAATCGCCAGGAGGTGATGGGCGAAATATCCGGAGGGCCCATTAGTTCCAATGCATCATCGCTTTTTCACTCGAGTGTCATTCGGACCATCGCCGAGTCTCCCCTCAATGAGGGTGAACTCTGGGTGGGAACCGACGACAGCCACGTTCAGGTATCAAGAGATGGTGGCGAGAGCTGGTTCGATGTCTCTCCACCGGATCTCCCGGAATGGACCACGATTACGGCCATCGACGTCTCACACCACCAGCCTGGGACGGTCTATGTTTCTGGTGAAGGCCACAGGGTGAGCGATCGCACGCCGTACCTCTACAAGACCACGGACTACGGAAAAACCTGGCAGCGAATAACCAACGGAATTCGCAGAAACGATTACTCGTGGGTCATCCGGGAAGATCCGGTACGGCCAGGTCTGCTTTACGCGGGAACGGAAACCGGCGTGTACATCTCCTTCGATGACGGGGGCGCCTGGCAATCCCTGCAGGCCAACCTGCCACCGGTGATGGTGATGCAAATGAAAATCAAGGACGATGACCTGGTGGTCGCAACGCATGGGCGGGGCTTCTGGATCATGGACAATATCTCGTCCCTGCGTGCCATCACCCCCGAAGTCGCTTCGGCCCCGGTCCATCTGTTTGAGGTAACCCCGACGATCCGTCTGCTTCGGGGAGGGCGCGGGTGGACGGGGCTTACGGGCGGAGCGAGGAACCCACCGAGCGACGTGATGTTTGAATATCACCTGGCCCAGGCCGCCAAGGATCCGGTGAAGCTTACAATCACTGAGGCCAACGGTGAGATCATCAAGGAATTCTCGAGTGTGTTGGAGGAGGGTCGCGGACCGTCCAGCGACGCGGGAATGAACCGGTTCTTCTGGGACATGCGATATCCGGGTACCGTGATGCCCCCACCCTCGGGCGCGCTGGACGGTTTTATGAGTGTCGATTACTCACCGCCCACGTCGCCGATTGCACCGCCTGGACAATACCGGGTTCGACTCACGGTGGACGGAGAGGCTTTCGAGCAGCCTTTCGAGATTCAAAAAGATCCGAGAGTAAAGGCCAGCGACGCAGACCTCAGGGCCCAATTCGATCTTATGGTGGATATCCGGGATCGGTTTTCGGAAGTGGCAGACACCGTTCTCAGAATCAGAGAAGCCCGGGCCCGGCTCAAAGAGCGTCGCGTTGATAGGCCAGAGGATTCCAGGGTCGAGGCTGATGCGATCGTGCAGCAGTTGCGGCAGATCGAGGGAGTCTTGATGATATGGATGGGTTCCGAGGCCCACCCCATGATGTGGAGCCCCCCGGGTTTGACTGAAAAGTTGAGTTCACTCTCAGATGCGGTCTCGAGCGGCGACGCCAAACCCACGAAATCGATGTACGCGGTATTCGAGGAACTATCGGAACGCTTCGAACTGCAGCAAAACCGTTTGAACCAGGTCATTGATCAGGAGCTTGCGCGTTCAGCCTCGCGCGAACCAGGGAGCCAGCCACAATGAGAACGCACTCGTTCATAAAATTCACTTTGCTCGTATGGCTACTGGTCGTCGCCGATTTGGCCACCGGGGTCCTGGCAAAGGCCGCTGACGACTCCAAGGATCGGATGAACGTTGAGACGTTCAAAGGCCTCGCGCTGCGTAGCATCGGCCCCGCGTTCCTGTCGGGACGGATCGCCGATGTGGTCATTCATCCCGCGGACGAAAACGTCTGGTACGTGGCTGTCGGTTCGGGGGGTGTCTGGAAGACCGTCAATGCCGGTACAACCTGGACGCCCGTCTTCGACAATGAGGGGAGTTACTCCATCGGCACCCTGGGCATAGACCCGGGTAATCCGCATGTGATCTGGGTCGGGACCGGCGAAGATGGCGGGGGGCGCCACGTTGGTTACGGCGACGGAATTTACCGAACGGATGATGGCGGCAAGTCCTGGCAGAACATGGGTCTCGGAGATTCTGAGCATATCGCCCGGATCATCGTCAGCACCGAGGATTCGAATGTCATCTACGTAGCCGCGCAAGGACCCTTGTGGAAAAAAGGCGGCGATCGAGGCTTCTTTAAATCGACGGACGGCGGTAAATCCTGGAAGAAGACCCTGGGCGATGATGAGTGGACCGGCGTGACCGACATCGTGGTGGATTCCAGAGATCCCAATCGAATATACGCTGCAACCTGGCAACATCATCGCAATGTCGCGGCGTACATGGGCGGTGGCCCCAATAGCGGAATCCATCGAAGCGATGACGGCGGTGAGACCTGGAAGAAGTTGAGCGAAGGACTGCCCGAGGGTCCGATGGGAAAGATTGGCCTGGCGATTTCATTCCAGCAACCGGATGTCGTGTATGCCGCTATCGAGCTGAATCGAAGGATGGGAGGTTTTTATCGATCAACGGATCGGGGTAACTCCTGGGAGAAGCAATCAGACGCTGTCGCGGGCGGTACGGGTCCTCACTATTACCAGGAGATCTTTGCCTCACCTCACGAATTCGATCACATCTACCTGATGGACGCATACCTGCAGGTATCAAAGGATGGAGGAAAGAGCTTCAACGAGGTCAACTGGAAACACCGGCACGGCGACAGTCACGCCTTGGCTTTCAAACGCAGCGACCCAAACTACATCATGGTTGGTGACGACGGAGGCATCTTCGAAAGCTTCGATCAGGCCGAAAACTGGCACTACATCGAGAATCTTCCAGTAACCCAGTTTTACAAGGTCGCGGTCGATGACGCCGAGCCCTTTTACAACATTTATGGCGGTACTCAGGACAACGGTAGTCTGGGTGGACCGTCCCGGACAGATAACATTCACGGGCTCCAAACTCAGGATTGGCGAATGATTCTGGGATGGGACGGTCAGCAGCCAGCCACCGAACCCGGGAATCCAGGCATCGTTTACGCTGAACGGCAGGAGGGGATGCTGTCACGTATCGACGTTAATTCGGGCGAGGTTGTGGACATCCAGCCCCAGCCGGGTGTGGATGAAGACTACGAGCGGTTCAACTGGGACGCGCCGATCCTGGTGAGCCCGCACAACCCCGCTCGCCTGTACTTCGCATCCCAGCGCCTGTGGCGATCCGATGATCGCGGTGATTCCTGGAATCCGGTCTCCGGCGATCTGACCAAGAATCAAGATCGCATGAACCTGCCCATCATGGGCCGTTTGCAGAGCTGGGATTCTTCCTGGGACTTCGACGCCATGTCGAACTACAACACGATTACCTCAATATCGGAGTCGCCCCAGGTTGAAGGGCTCCTCTATGTTGGGACCGACGATGGTTTGCTGCAGATCAGCGAAAATGGCGGCGCGAGTTGGCGAACCATGAAAGTCGGCAGCCTGAGGGGAATTCCGGATACGGCATTCATCAATGATCTCAAGGCGGACTTACACGACGCCAACACGGTTTATGTCGCTCTCGACAACCACAAGTTTGGTGACTTTACACCTTACTTGCTCAAGAGTACGAACCGGGGAAAGAGCTGGTCTTCGATACGCGGCGATCTGCCGGATCGAACGCTGGTGTGGCGAATTGTGCAGGACCACGTGAAACCCGAATTGCTTTTCGTCGGTACCGAGTTTGGTATTTATTTCAGCCCGAATGCCGGTAAGGCCTGGGTGAAACTAGCGGGCGGGGTTCCAACCATCTCATTTCGAGACCTCGCCATTCAAAAACGTGAAAATGATCTGGTCGGCGCCTCGTTCGGGAGAGGCTTTTATGTTCTCGACGACTACACAAGCCTACGGAGTGTTTCGGAGAAACAGCTGGCTGATGAGGCGACCCTTTTCCCGACTCGCGATGCCAGGTGGTACATACCACGCGACAGAGGAGAGGGTTTGCTGGGGGCGAATCGCTATGTTGCTCCGAATCCGGATTTTGGCGCAGTGTTTACCTACTACTTGAGAGATGGACTGAAGACAAAAGAACAAATTCGCCAGGCGAGCGAAGAAGCACTGCTTGAAGCCGACAAAGACATCCCCTTTCCGGGTTGGGATGCGGTTGGTGATGAAATGGCCGAATCCGATCCCGGTATCTGGATCGTCGTCAAAGACTCCGACGGCAATACCGTGAGACGGGTTCGCGGAGCTGTCGATCAAGGGATGAATCGAGCGGCGTGGGATCTGCGCCACCCCGCACGCGAGGCTGTGAGCCTGGGCGAACAGTCGTCATCCGGCGACGAACCTTCGGGAATGCTTGCAGCACCCGGCAGCTATACCGCTGTCCTGGCCAAAGAAGTGAACGGTGAGATGACAATCCTGACGCCTCCCATCCAATTCGAAGTGGTACCGCTTCGAGAGCGAGCGGTACAAGGGAGTTCTTATACGGATGTTGTCGCTTTTTGGCGTCTATACGAAGACGCGGTTCGAGATTCATCGGCCGTCGACCAATCGCTTGTTGTCGAACTGGCTCGGGTTGACGCGATGAAGAAGGCCTTGTCGCGCGCCACTAGCGCTCCCGGCGATCTCGACGTACGCCTCGCCCGTCTGAGAGCGGTATTGCAGTCTGTGGAAGACGCACTCTACGGAAATCGTGCGAAGCGCCAAGTGGGCGTAGGGGTGAGGCCAAATATCGAAACACGGCTGTTTTCGGTTGAGCTCGGCGTCTCCGAATCCACCTATGGACCTACAGCCACCCATCGTAAAACCTTGGGAATCGTTGACGACCAGCTTCGAAAGGTCAAAAGCGATTTGGCAAAGGCGCGCGGCGAAGCGACTGCCCTGGGCGAAGATCTGTTACAAGCAGGCGCCCCCTGGGTCGAAGGGAATCCTCTACCGAAATAGGAAATGAAAGATCGCTTTCCAATAGCATCGCTATGACGAAAAGAAACTTTAAAGTACCTCACACGCTGGTCATCCTCTTCTCGATGGTGGTGCTGGCGCAATTGCTGACCTACGTGATTCCCGCCGGGTCCTTTGACAGGGTGGAGACCGCGACAGGAAGAATGCAGGTCGTACCGGGCAGCTTCCACCTGACGCCGGACGTGCCCGCTGTATCGCCGTTCGTAAGCCTGACGGCGATTCCCAAGGGTTTCAGCGCGGCACACGAGATCATTTTTTTCGTCTTCATCATCGGCGGATTGTTTGCGGTTTTGCGGGCGACAGGATCGCTCGAGGCAGGGATGGCGAGTTTGCTGCGGCGCTGGGGGGATAGACCCTTTTGGCTCATTGCCGGCGGCGTGACTCTGTTTGCTTTTGGGTCCAGCACTGTTGGATTCGGCGAAGAGTATTATCCCTTCGTACCCGTACTGGTCAGTCTGTGCCTGGCGCTTGGCTACGACAGGCTGACGGCGATCGGCATTATCATGGTCGGCTATGGCGCCGGCTACGGGCCGGCCTTCATCAATCCCTTTACCACGCTGATTGCACAGGACATTGCCGGACTGGAGCCAGCCTCCGGACTTTGGTACCGCCTGATTTGCTTCGTCATTTTTGTGTCGATCGGAATTCATCACGTCTGGTCTTATGCGAAAAAGGTCAAGCAGGATCCTTCGGCGAGCCTGGTAGCTGATATCGAAGTTCCGGCAGGCGCGGCAATTCCTAGCAGTCAGGATGCAACGGCGCTGTTTGATCTGGCGCCGATGACCAATGTACAAAAGCTGATCATGACCACGGTAGGTAGCGCCATGGTTCTCCTCATTTACGGAATGACCGTCTGGAAATGGGGACTTTTCGAGATGCAGGGGTTATTCGCTGGCTTGACGATTATGATCGCCATCATTGCCCGCATGAGCCCGGACCGTACCGCGACGGAGTTCAGCACTGGAGCCGCCAGCCTCACGAGCGTTGCTCTGTTGATCGGTGTTGCACGCGCGATTCAGGTGGTTCTGGATGAGGGCGGCGTGGTAGATACAATGGTTTATGGCATCAGCGTTCCTATTCAGGGGCTTCCGAGCGCCATTTCCGCAGTCGGGATGTTCTTCGTACAAAGCGTCCTCAACTTTTTCATCCCTTCGGGAAGTGGACAGGCGTATGTCACCATGCCGATTATGGTGCCGTTGGCGGATCTCGTGGGCGTAAGCAGGCAGGTAGCGGTGCTGGCATTCCAGTTTGGCGACGGCTTCAGCAATATTTTGATTCCAACGCAATATGTGCTCATCGGCATTCTGGCGATGGCGGGAATTCCGTACGACCGCTGGTTGCGATTCATCATGCCGTTCATGGTGAAGGTCGGGATCGTAGGCTCGATCGTTTTGGTCGTAGCTGTTCTGATCGGTTACGACTGAACAAGGAGATCGCTTGTCGCTATTCCACAATGTACTATGGCGACTAATGAATCAAAACGGCTGATTGGTATCGTTTATGCGCGGGAAGGGTTGGCGGTGATGCTACAGGCTCGCGACGAACTACGAAGTGTCGTTCTGGCAGCAACCGCGTCTCAGTAAGAACAATCACTCTGGGGGAGCAGGTGGATTTCACGAATAAGCGCGTCCTGGTGACGGGAAGCAGTCGCGGTATTGGCTTTGATATTGCAAAAATGTTCTTGGACGCTGGTGCGCGCGTCGCGATTCACGGCAGTACGGAGCAATCTGCGGGCACCGCAATGGAGAGACTTGGCGATTACGAACACAAGGTCGCGGCGCCCGGCGACATCGGGACCGTCGCTGGTTGCGAGTCGGCGGTGGGGATGGCTATCGAAGCTTTCGGGGGCCTCGACATCCTTGTCAACAACGCGGGTGTTGGCGCGGGAAGACCCATTGCGGATTGCGATGAGGCAATGTGGGACGCGCACTGCGACGTCAACCTGAAGGGCCTGTTTTTCTGCTGCCGCGCCGCCATACCTGAACTGAAGAAATCCAAGGGCAATATTGTCAATATCGCATCAGATGCCGGCTTGATGGGTGTGCCAGGGATTGCCGTTTACTGTGGGACGAAGGGTGGTGTCATTAATATGTCGCGCGCCATGGCGTTGGAAATTGCACCGGACGTTCGGGTCAATTGCATCTGCCCAGGTTACGTCGACACCGACATGATCCGCGTCAGCGTCAAAAAAAGGGCCGATCCTGACGCGGCCTGGCAGAAGATGATCGACTATGCGCCGTTGAAACGCATCGCGTCCACCGAAGAAATCGCCCACGGGGTGCTCTATCTGGCCTCGAGCGAGGCGCGATTCATCACCGGAACTTCTCTCGCGATTGACGGTGGATCGACAGCTGGCAAGTAAGGTGTGAACTTGTCCGAAATATCGGGTCCAGATCGAAGGTGGAAAATCGCCAACGGCGAGTTTGTTTCCTCGCTGTTAATGCACCGATCAACGCAACGCGCGCTCATCGAGCGCCCGGAGCGCATCCGGAGGGATGGATCCAACTGGCGGATGATGCTCGGCGATCACTCCGCCGGGCTCAGGGATCTGGCCCGCTCCTGTCGTGGGTGCGAGCACGACACCGTGCTCTTGCAAACTTGCCTGGAGGAGCAACTGGCCGCGCCTGGCGTAATCCATCGCCTGTCCGAGAATTCGACTGGCTTCTTGCGGCGAGTGGAAACCCGTACTGTTCTCACTGGCCACGAAATCCCAGCGCATGCTCGCGCGCCGATGAAAATCGCGCGGCTTCTCGAGTACCGTATCGAGTAGCTGCTCGCTCTTCCCCTGCATTTCTCTGCGCGCTGCCGCAATGTCGTCGATCAACGCGAGGATGCTCGCCTCAGCTTCCCGCAACCCCAAAGCAGTCTTGGTCTGGATCTGGTTGACGCGCGCGTGGATCGCCTCATCGGCGATGCTGTGGCACGTCCGACACGAGGCCTCGACGTTGAATAGCGGCGAGCGGATGTGGTGATCGGAAACCTTCAGCGCGCCCTCGCGCACGAACGGCATATGGCAGTCCGCACACGAGACCCCGCTTCTCGCGTGAATTCCGCTCGAAAACAACTCGGTCTCAGGATGCTGGATCTTCAACATTGGCGCCCCGGTCTCGTTGTGCACCCAGTCTCGTTCAAACGAATCGGGAACATTCTGAAGATCGTCGTAGTAAGCATCGAGCATTTCGATCGCGAACGGTTCGCCCTTGGGCCATTTCGACCACGGGAAGGTGAGTTCGTTGGTGCCCTTCTTGAAATAGTACTCCACGTGGCACTGCTGGCAGACGTGCGAACGCATCTCACTTCGCGAGGCCTTGAGGCCGGAC
>Ga0209987_10000229_pt1 | contig 27899 bp, 25 predicted proteins | sample N074metaG_FD_182134 | JGI IMG/M metagenome (GOLD analysis project Ga0209987, IMG submission 182134) | Deep subsurface microbial communities from Kermadec Trench to uncover new lineages of life (NeLLi) - N074 metaG (SPAdes) (version 2) | ecosystem: Environmental > Aquatic > Marine > Ocean trench...
TCGACGCGTTGCACCGGAGCCTGTCGGGCAAACTCGACTCGACGGAGATGTATTTCACCGTGTTCTACGGCATTCTCAGTCGGGCCGCGGGAGAGATCACCTACGCCAGCGCCGGCCACCAACACGCCTTCAAGATTCCCCGCCAAGGCGCTCCCATCCGGTTGGCTACCACCGCTCCGCCGCTCGGCCTGGCCGAACCCGGCGGCATCGGTTGCGCCCACGTCGAGTGGGATGCGGCTCACGATCTGCTGTGTCTGTGGACCGACGGATTGGTCGAAGCCCGCAACGCCGATGGCGAAGCCTATAGCGAGCGGCGCCTGCTGGACGTCATGGCACAGGTGCGGACCGAAACGCCCGAGGCGATCGTCCAAGCCGTGTTCGACGACCTCGAACGCTTCGGTGCGCGCTACCGCGACGACCGCACCCTGCTGGTGCTGCGTCTGTGAGACCCAAGCGCCGGCTGGGCCAACACTTTCTCACCGACCCGTCCATCCTCAACCGGATCGTCGACGCCCTCGACCCCGGGCCCAGCGACACCGTACTGGAGATCGGGCCGGGACGTGGCGCGCTAACCGCGATACTGGCCGGACGTGCCGGCACCGTGGTCGCCATCGAACGCGACAACGACCTCGTGTCCCACTTGCAGCAGAGTTTCCCCGGTGTCGACCTGGTGGCGGGCGACGCGCTGGCGCTCGATTGGCATGAAGTCGTGGGGCACTCCGATTTCCTGGTCATCGGGAACATCCCCTACAACATCACCTCACCACTGCTGGACAGGGCCTTGACGCCACCCCGGCCCCGGCGATGCGTGTTTCTGGTGCAGCGCGAGGTCGGCGAGCGGATCGTGGCCCCACCAGGGAGCAAGATCTACGGCGCCCTGAGTGTCGGTATTCAGGCGGTGGCCCGGGCCGAGGTCGTGTTCCGGGTGCCGGCCGGTGCGTTCCAGCCGCCGCCGAAGGTCGATTCGGTGGTGCTCAGGCTCACGCCGCTGGAGGCTCCGCTCATCGATGATGCGGAGCTCTCGGCGTTTAGAGCGGTGGTAACCGGTCTGTTCAGTTTGCGGCGCAAGCAACTGCTGCGTGGCATCCGGCAGTTGACGGGGTGGTCGGCCGACAAGGCGGGGGCGATGTTGCGCACGGTGGGACTGGATCCGACGGCCCGACCGGAGACGGTAGCGCCGGCGGCGTTCGTGGCGCTGACCCGTGAACTCGTTGACCTGGGGTGGTCGGCGGGCTAGGTTTGTGAAACATTTCACAAGAGTCCCAATGCCGAAGGTCGCCGAGTCAACTATCCGCCGTCTCTCCCTGTACCTGCGGTTTCTCGAGGAGTTCGAAGAGCAGGGCATCGAGACCGTCAGTTCCGAGGCCCTCGCCGGCCGCGGCGGGACCACCTCGGCCCAGGTCCGCAAAGACCTGTCGTTTTTCGGCTCGTTTGGCAAGCGCGGCCTGGGCTATTCGGTGCCCGAATTGGCGGGGCGGCTGCGGACCATCATCGGACTGGGACACCGGTATCCGCTGGCGCTGATCGGCGCCGGCAAGATCGGCAGCGCGTTGGTGCAGCACCGTGGCTTCGCCGAGCGCGGCTTCGACATCGCGGCCATCTTCGACCGGGACCCCGAGAAGATTGGTCAGCCGTGGAATGGCCACGCGGTGCGCGACATCAGCGAGCTGGAAGCTGCCCTCACGGCCGAGCCGGTGGAGATCGCGGTCATCACCACTCCGGCGGACGCCGCCCAAGCCGTGGCGGACCGGCTGGTGGCCGTTGGGGTGAAGGCGATCCTCAATTTTGCCCCGGTGAAGTTGGACGTGCCCGAGGACGTTACGGTCAAGGCGGTCAACCTGGCTCTCGAGCTCGAGGTCTTGTCCTACGCCCTGACCAACCGCTGAGTCCGGGAAGCGGCGCTGCCCCTCGTGGCGGTGAAAGATTACCTTTCGCGCCATGACAGCCGTATGCATCAATTCTGAAATCGGCACCCTGCGGTCGGTTCTGGTCCACGCTCCGGGACCCGAACTCCAGGCCGTCACCCCGGGGAATCGCCGCTCCTACCTGTACGATGACATCATCGACCTCGAAATCGCTCAACGCGAGCACCGGCGATTCAAGACGGTGCTGGAACGGTTTGCCGAAGTGCTGGAGATGCGCACCCTGTTGGAGGAAGTGCTGGAACAGCCCGAGGCCAAGGCGTTCCTGGTGGGGCAGATTCGGGACCTGGTGCCGACCGGGGCGTTGTCGGGCAGCCTGCCGGATCAGTCGCCCTCCGATCTGGTGGCCATGCTGATCGAGGGTACCAAGCAGGAAGGTGGCCCGATCGCGCAGTCGTTGAACGAAGTCGGCTTCGCCTTTCCGCCGCTGCCCAACCTGTTCTTCCCCCGAGACATCGGCATGGTGTTGGGGGAGGAGGCGGTGGTGAGTTCCATGCGGTTCGAGGTACGCTGGACGGAGGAGTTGCTGGTCAAGACCTTGTTCCGTTTCCATCCCAAGTTGTCCAACAGGGGGCTGCTGTATGATGGGTCGGAAGAGCGGCGCCACAATTTCACCATCGAGGGCGGCGACGTCCACCGACTGCGCGACGACCTGCTTCTCGTCGGTTTCAGCGAGCGAACCTCGCCCGCCGGCATCGACGCCTTGTGCGACCTGGTGTTCGGGGCGGGCATCGCCACGGACATCCTGGTACTGGTCATGCCCCGGACGCCCACGGCCATCCACCTCGACATGATCTTCTCCCAGGTCGACAGCGAGCTGTGCGCCATCTTTCCACCCTACTTCCTGGGACCGCAGCGGCGTGCCGTACTTCATCGCCGGAAGGGTCAGGCCGGCGTGCGGGAAATGCCGGGTTTTTTCGAGGCCCTCCGTGAGGTGGGGATGCCGATGGAGCCGATCTTCGCCGGCGGCGACGATCGGGCCCACCAGGAACGGGAACAGTGGAGTTCCGCCTGCAATCTCCTGGCGGTGCGTCCCGGTACCGTCATCAGCTATCGCCGGAACGACGTGACCCACGCGGAGTTCGCCAAGACGGGATTCCGGCTCGTCAGTTGGGACGACTTTCTGTCCGGTGATGCCCCGCTCGAGGTCGACGAACGGGCCGTGATCATGGTGGACGGCGGCGAACTGGTGCGCGGGGGTGGCGGCCCGCGGTGCATGACCATGCCGCTCAACCGCGACCCGCTGTGACGGGCGTCTCGGCGTACCCGCGCTCGACCTTGCTCGAGCGCGCCATGACCTACCTGACCGATGGTCCCCGAAGTGCGCCCGACCTGGCCCGGGACGTGTTCGGCATGCGGAACGCCCCCGATGCGGTGGCCGCGCGACTGGCCGTCGCCCTCCTGGGCGCCGATGCCCGGGTGTATCAGCTGCCCGACAACAGCTGGGCCATGGTCCCCGCCGGAGTGTCATCGCCGCTGATCGAGGAGTGCGCCTTTGCGGTGGTCGATGTCGAAACCACCGGGGTAGGTCCGCGTAACCAAGACCGGATTACCGAAATCGCCGTGGTGATCGTGCAGGGCGAGAGGATCGAGACGGTGTTCGACACGCTGGTGAATCCGGAGCGTCCCATCGCCCCGATAGCGACCGCGCTCACCAACATCACCAACGACATGGTCAAGGACTCCCCGACCTTCGCCGAGGTGGCGGACGAGGTGCTGCGGGTCCTCGCCGGGCGGGTGTTCGTGGCCCACAACGCCCGGTTCGATTGGGGGCTGGTGGCCGGCGAACTCCGGCGCACCCGCGGGTTCGAGTTGGCGGGCCCCCAGGTATGTACCGTGCGCCTGAGCCGGCGGTTGGTCGCCGATATCGAATCGTATGCCCTCGGCAGCATGGCTCACCACTTCGGACTGGAAAACCCGGCGCGGCACCGCGCGGCCGGCGACGCGTTGGTGACCGCGCGACTGTTGCACCGCCTGCTGCCCAGAGCGCGCGAGCGAGGCATCCGGACCTTGCGGGACCTGGAACAATTCCTGGCCACCACGGTACGCTCCAAGAAACGGCGGCGCACCGGCGGACGGAGGTCGTAGCGCCATGACGCTGTGTACCAGCTTTACGGTCGGGTCGCTCACCTGCCACCTCATCGAGGGTGGCACTCAGCGATTGGACGGCGGAGCCATGTTCGGTGTGGTGCCCAAGCCGCTGTGGCAGAAGCGTATCCCGGCGGACGAACGCAACCGGATCCCCCTGGCTCTCCGATGCCTGGTGGTGGAGCATCCCGACGGCCTGATCCTGGTCGACACCGGCATCGGCAACAAGGAGGACGAGAAGTTCCTAGACATCTACGGCGTGGAGAACGCCGGTACCGAGGGCGCTACTCAACTAGAGGACGCGCTGGCCGAGGCAGGCCACCGGTCGGAGGACGTGCGTTGGGTGGTGAATACGCATCTGCATTTCGATCACGCGGGGGGGAATACAGCGAGGGCAGCGGGAGCAGCGGGGGCAGGGGGGGCAGAGGTTGAATTGGCGTTTCCTAATGCGACCTATGTGGTGCAGAGGGGGGAGCTGGAGTTTGCGCGGTGGGATAATGAGCGGATTCGGGCTAGTTATTTTGCGGCCAATTTCGAGCCGGTGGCCGAGGAGGAGAAGTGGCGGTTGGTGGAAGGGGAGACCGATCTTCTCCCGGGAATCAAGCTTCTGCCTACTCCGGGGCACGTGCCGCACCACCAGTCGGTGTTGGTGGCGGATGGGGGAGAGACGGCCTGCTTTCTGGGGGATGTGGTGCCGACTTCGGCTCATGTGCGGCTTCCCTGGATCATGGGGTATGACCTCGAGCCGTTGAGGACTCTGGAGAGCAAGCGGGCGTTGTTGGCTGACGCGGTGGCGGGCGGGTGGTTGTTGCTGTTCGAGCACGACCCGGTGGTGGTGGCGGGGCGGGTGATCGAGGGGCGGCGCGGGCCCGAGGTGGTGGAGCCTATCCGGTTGACAGGCTGAGGGTTATCGGGTACTTTCCTGCTTCGTAGTGAAGTGGGGCCGGACATGGCTCCCACCCCCAGCCCGCCCATCGGTGGCGGTGCACCCGGGTCCTGAATCGCATGCCTCGTGGCGCACGGCGCCGAGTACGGGGTGTCAGGGCATCCGGATAGCAGGGTGTCCTTTTTTTGTGTGACCTGGACCTGGAGAACACCACTGGCCGTACAACGCGAACAACGGACCCGTATCAACCGACAGATTCGGATGAGTCCCGTCCGGGTCATCACTGAAACGGGTGAGCAGCTCGGAGTCCTTCCCGTCGAGGAAGCGCTCGCTGCCGCGGACGAACGGGGTCTCGATCTGGTGGAAGTCGCCCCCACGGCTCGTCCCCCTGTGGTCAAGATCATGGACTACGGGAAGTTCAAGTTCGAGGAGGCCAAGGCCGCCCGGGCTGCCAAGAAGAAGCAACACGTGATCCAGCTCAAGGAAGTCAAATTCCGGCCGGGCATCGACGATCACGATTTCGACTTCAAGATCCGGCATGCCAGGGAGTTCTTGGGTCAGGGAAACAAGGTGAAGGTCACCATGATGTACCGCGGCCGGCAGTTGGCCCACGTGGACATCGGGCGCCGGGTACTCGACCGGGTGTCGGAGACGCTGGCGGATGTTGGCAAAGTCGAGATGATGCCGAAACTGGAGGGGCGCAACATGACCATGGTCATCGCGCCGCTCAGCAGCAAGTAGCAGTCGGAGGAGCATATGCCTAAACAAAAGACCAAGCGCGCGGCGGTAAAGCGCTTTACCAAGACCGGATCGGGGAAGCTCAAGCGCTTCCGCGCCAATCACTCGCACATCCTCACCAAGAAGACGCGCAAGCGGAAGAATCGGCTGAAGAAGGCTACCCTGGTCAGTTCAGCCGATTTCCCCCGCGTGAACCGTCTGCTTCAGGCGTAAAGGGAGGCTACCATGCCACGCGTCAAGAACGGCGTCGCCCACCACGCCCGCAAGAAGAAGATCATGCAGGCCGCCAAGGGCGCCCGCGGCGGCCGCAGCAAGCTCTACAAGTCCGCCAAGGAAAACGTGGAGCGCGGTCTGGCCTACGCCTATCACGACCGCCGCAAGAAGAAGGGCAACTTCCGGCGGCTGTGGATCACCCGCATCAACGCGGCGGCTCGCATCGAGGGGTTGAGTTACAACCGGCTGATGAACGGGCTGCGCAAGGCCGGCGTCGACATCAATCGTAAGGTGCTGGCCGACCTGGCCGTGCGCGACGCCGACGCGTTCTCCAAGATCGCCGAGGTCGCCAAGAGCGCCCAGTAGTCGCGCTTCCGGATGCTCGGCCCGGACGGCACCCCCGCTGGTCGGGCCCACCGTGGGGCCGACCGCGCGAGCGGAGGGCCCCACGAGGGTATCACCCCCAGTCCACCGAGCAGCGCATGCCCACGACCCGACACGATGTGGTGCAACAACTCCAGGCACGACTCGCCGGCGTCGACTCGATGGACGAGGCCGCGCTCGAGCGGGAACACGTCCACGTCCTCGGCCGGAAGGCCGGGTTGCTGACGGCCGCGCTCAAGTCGATCTCCCAACTCCCCATCGAGGAACGCCGCACCTTCGGGGCGGAACTCAATCAGCTGAGGCAGCGGTTCGAATCCGCCTTCGAGGCGCGGCGCCGGACGATGGCGCAGACCGTCCGGTCGCAGGAGGACGACGTCGACCTCACCATGCCGGCCCGTACCACCTGGTCCGGCGGCATCCACCCGGTGACCCGGGTCATCGATGAGATCGTGGAGATCTTCCATCGCCTGGGCTTCGCCGTGGCGGTGGGGCCCGAGGCGGAAACCGAGTGGCTCAATTTCGGTGCCCTCAACTTTCCGCCGGACCACCCGGCCATGGACATGCACGACACGCTCTACCTCGACGTCGGCGGCGACCCGCCCGAGGGGGAGCGGATGCTGCTGCGCACCCACACATCGCCGGTTCAGATCCGTACCCTCCAGGCATCCCCGCCCCCTGTGCGGGTGGTGATTCCCGGTACCTGCTACCGCAACGACACCTTCGATGCCTCTCACGCACCGGCCTTTTCGCAAATCGAAGGGCTGGCGGTCGATGAGGGCATCACCTTCGTCGACCTGAAAGCGACTCTGATCCACTTTGCCCACGAGTTCTTTTCCCCCGACACGAAGGTGCGGTTCCGGCCCTCGTTCTTCCCCTTTACCGAGCCCTCGGCCGAGATGGACATCGGTTGCCTTCTGTGCGGCGGATCCGGGTGCCGCGCGTGCAAGGGCTCGGGCTGGATGGAGATTCTGGGGTGCGGCATGGTCCATCCCAACGTGCTGAAGAGCTGCGACGTCGACCCCGAGCGCTACACCGGGTTCGCCTTCGGCATGGGCCCTCATAGAATCACCATGCTGCGGTACGGTATTCCCGACATACGGATGTTGTTTGAAGGGGATATGAGGTTTTTGTCGCAATTCGGGGAATAGGGAGTGGTGCGGGGTGCGGTGTGCGGTGGGGGATGAGTGCGCAGGGCGTAGGACGTAGGACGTGGGGCGTGGGGCGTGGGAGAACAGCCGATTTCCGATGCCAATAGCGAATTACTGATCACTGATCACTGGATCCATGAACATATCCCGCAAATGGCTCGAAGCCTTCCTCAGGCAACCGCTAGACACCCACGACCTCACCGAGAGACTGGCCATGCTCGGTGCGCCGGTCGATTCGGTGGAGCGGAGTCATGCCGGCCTGTCCGATCTGGTCGTGGGGCTGGTGAAGGACACCCAGCCACATCCGGACGCGGACCGGTTGAGCGTATGCACGGTGTTCGACGGCCAGGACGATTACCAGGTGGTTTGTGGGGCGCCCAACGTCGAGGCCGGGAAGCGTTATCCGTTTGCCCGGGTAGGGACGGTCATGCCCGGCGGCTTCACCATCGAGAAGCGCAAGATCCGGGGCCTAACATCCTACGGGATGCTGTGCTCCGCCAAGGAACTGGAGCTGGGAGAGGACGCCGGCGGTATCATGGAACTCGCCACCGACGCCGATCCGGGCACCGGTTTCCTGGAGGCCCTCGAGCTGGACGACGAGTGCCTCGAGATCGATGTCACGCCCAACCGACCCGACCTACTGGGACACAAGGGCGTGGCGCGTGAGCTGGCCGCGGGCTACGGCATCCAGTTCCGCCTGCCTGCCATCGAGGGTGATTACCCATCGGTGCCGGCGCCCGTCAGGGCCGATGGGGCCGAAGGCACCACCGGTGGGGTACGCGTCGCCATCGAAGACCCGGAAGGTTGCCCCCGTTTTCTCGGCGCGGTGATTCGGGGCCTGACCGTGGGGCCGTCGCCCGAGTGGCTCAGGAGCCGGCTCGAAGCGGTGGGAACCCGCTCCATCAACAACATCGTCGACGCCACCAACTACATCTTGATGGAATTGGGACAGCCGTTGCACGCATATGATCTCGCCACTCTGCGCGGGCCCGCGGTGATCGCCCGGCGAGGGGTCGCCGGGGAGACGGTGCTGACACTCGACGCTACGGAGCGCACCGTCGATGGCGACATGACGGTGATCGCCGACGAGGACGGCGCCATCGGCATCGGTGGGGTCATGGGCGGGGAGACGACCGAGGTGCGCAGCAGCACCAGGGACATCTTTGTGGAGTGCGCCAGTTTCCAGCCGTCCCGGATACGGCGGACCCGCTCCAGTCTGGGGCTCAGCACCGACGCCAGCTTCCGGTTCGAGCGGGGGGTCGATCGTTGGGCCGCCCCCGACGCGCTGCGTCGCTGTCTGGAGATCATTTTGGCGACCGCGGGCGGCACGCTCGACGGCGATCCGGTCGACGTCTGGCCCGAGCCGACCAATCCGCCGCGGATTTTTCTTCGCCCGGCACGGGTTCGGCAGGTGCTGGGTGAGGAGATTCCCTGGGAAGCGCTGGAGCAATATTTGGTGGCCATCGGCGCCACGGTCGTGTCCAAGCCCGACGATGGCCGCATGGCTGTGGACGTGCCCGGCTGGCGACCGGATCTGCGCGAGGAAATCGACCTGGTGGAGGAGGTCGCGCGGATGCACGGCTACCAGAACTTCTCCTCTGAGCTTCGCCCCTTCCGGGTGGGGAGGCTCCCCGATGCCCCGAGCGACGTGGCAGCCCGGGCCGTTCGCCGGGGGCTGTCGGCCGAGGGGTTGTACGAGGTAGTGACCATGCCGATGCACCGGGGAGAGGGGTCAGAGAGCGTCCCGCTGCTCAATCCGCTGTCGGCCGAGGAGGCTTTCCTCCGGCGGCGGCTGATCCCGGGCCTGGTGCGGGAGGTGGAGCGGAACTGGGCCCACGGCGTCCGGGACATACGGCTCTACGAGGTGGGGACCGTGTTCCGGATGGCGGGTCCCGGGGAGCGTCCCGAGGAGGAGATCCACGTGGCGGGGCTCATCAGCGGTCGCCGGCACCCGCGGCACTGGACCGATGGCGGCCACTCCGGCGACTGTGCCCAGTGGGATGTGGCGGCCCTGTTCCAGCGGGCCGTGGCCCTGGCGAATCCGGCGGCAACAGTGCAAGTTGAAGGGGGCTCGTGGGTTGCAGTGTCTGCCGCTGGATCGGTGGTGGGCCGCACCGAGCGGATCGACGCCGATGCCCCGCCGTGGGCGGCTCCCGTATACGGTTTCGAAGTGGTGCTCGATCCGGCCGAACGCCAATCGCAGCGCTACCGCGCTCTCCCGGAAACCCCGGGGTCCACCCGCGACGTGTCCCTGGTGCTGCACCATGACGCCACGGCCGAGGCGGTGGAGACGGCCATCAGGGCCACTCGCGGGACCCGGCTGGAGTCGGTGGAGGTCCTGAGCGAATTCAGCGGGGGAGACCTCCCCGCCGGCAGCCGGAGCGTGGCGTTCCGGCTCACCTTCCGCGACCCCGAGCGCACGCTCAGGGACGCGGAGGTGGACAAAGCATTCAGACGGATCCTGCAGGCGGTGCAACAGCAGGTTGGTGTCGCGCCCCGTGGAGTTGACGGCGGCGCGGCAGGGGAGTGAACGCGTGACCTACCAGCGGCCCGACATCCCCGCCCTCGCCGAACTGGAACAACTCGTTCGGCACGTGGGTGAAGAAGCCTCGTCGTGGCGCCGCCGCACGCTCAAGGCCGAGGCCGAGTTGGCCCGGGGCAGGGACGAGAGCGGAGCACTCGGCGGCCCGGAGTTGATAGAGTCCCGCCAGCGGATTCTAGGGCTGGAGGCGGAAAACCGGGATCTTCGCCAGCGCGTCGACGCGGCCCGCCAGAAGGTCGCAATCCTCATCGAGCGGCTGGCGTTCCTGGAACGGGATACCGTGGACGAGGCCTCATGAGCGAGAAACACGCGGTTCGGGTGACGATCGGCGGCGAGGAATTCACCGTGCGGTCCGAGCATTCGCCGGAATACACCATTGCGGTCGCTGCCTACGTCGATGAAGCCCTGGCACGGGTGAGGGAAAAGGTACCGATGGCCGATACCCACAAGGCGGCCATGCTGGCGGCCCTGTCGATTACCGACGAGTTGTTCCAAGCGCGACAGGGCGATAGTAACGCGGCGGCACGCATCGGCGCGCTGGCCGACGGGATTGCCCGGCTGCTGCCGCCCGCCAAGCGGGGACGGCGCGCCAAGGGGGCGTACGCCCGAACATCCTGAATATCCCACGGAGCCGCGCTCCGTGTTTGGAGATAGATCACATGTCCCAATCGCTCCTGACTTCCCTACTCGGGGGAGCGTTCGTCGGCCTGGTGGCCGCCATCGTTGGCATCCAACTCTACATTCGGAAGCAGCACCGGTCGGCGACCGGCATCGAAGTCGCGGCCCGGCGCGAAGCGGATAAGCTGATTGCCGATTCGCGGAAGGACGCAGAGTCCGCCAAGACGGCCGCCGTCCTGGCCGGCAAGGAAGACGCTCTGCGGATGCGGGAGGAAGCGGAGCGTGATTCGGAGCGGCGCCGGGAGGATCTCAAACACCAGGAGCGCCGGGCCGAAGACCGCGAGCGGGCGTCGGAGCGTCGGGCCGAGCAGCTCACCCGCCAGGAAGAGACGGTGGTGTCCAAACTGGAACACATCGTGGAGCAGGAAGTGGCCGTGGCCAAGGAGGAAAAGGCGCTCGACACGATGTTGCGCACCCAGCGCGAGAAGCTCGAGCGGATCAGTGGCATGGGCAAGGACGCCGCCCGGCAAGAGGTCCTCCGCCGGGCGGAGGAGGAGGCCAAGAGCGAGGCGGCGGCGCTGGCGCGGGACATCAAGGAGCAGACCAAGCGGACGGCGGAGCGGGAGGGCAAGCGGCTGGTCGCCATGGCGGCCCAGCGCCTCGCCTCTGATTACACGGCCGAGTCGACCGTGGCGGCGGTGACCCTCCCGAGTGACGAAATGAAGGGCCGCATAATCGGTCGCGAGGGGCGAAACATCCGGGCCTTCGAAACGGCCACCGGGGTCGACGTCATCATCGACGACACTCCCGACACGGTGGTGATCTCCTGTTTCAATCCCATCCGCCGGGAAGTGGCCCGCCGCAGTCTCGAGGCGCTAATCACCGATGGGCGGATCCACCCGGGGCGCATCGAGGAAGTGGTCGAGAAGATGCGCACGGAACTCGAGGCCCAACTGGTGGAACTGGGTGAGGAAGCGGCCTACGACACGGGCGTGCACGGCCTGCACCCGGAGATGATCAAGCTGGTGGGCCGGATGCGGTATCGTACCTCCTACGGCCAGAACATCCTGGAACATTCCAAGGAGGTCGCCTGGCTGGCGGGCTCCATGGCCGCGGAACTCAAGTGCGACGTGGCGCTGGCCAAGCGGGGCGCGCTGCTGCACGACATCGGCAAGGTGCTGACCCACGAAAGCGAAGGGACCCACGTCGAATTGGGCGTCGAGATGGCCACCAAGTACGGCGAGGCCGCCCTGGTGATCAACTGCATCCACGCCCATCACGACGACGTCCCGCACGAATCGACGGAGTCGGTGTTGGTCCAGACGGCCGACGCCATCAGCGGATCCCGTCCCGGCGCCCGCCGGGAAGCCTTCGAGACTTACGTGAAGCGGCTCACCCGTTTGGAGGCCATCGCCAATGCTTTCGACGGGGTCGAGAAGAGCAACGTCATCCAGGCGGGCCGCGAGATTCGCGTCGTGGTCCATCCGGAGCGGGTGGACGACGCCAAGGCCGCCAGCCTGAGCGACGAGATCGCTCGCAAGGTGGAGATCGAACTGCAGTACCCCGGACAGATCAAAGTCGTCGTCATTCGAGAAACCCGAGCGGTGGATTTTGCCCGATGAGCGCGCAGATTATCGATGGAAAGGCGATTGGTAAGGCCGTCAGAGCCGAGGTCGCCACCGAGGTGGCCCGCCTCACCGAGCGGGGCATCGTTCCGGGGTTGACCGTGGTATTGGTCGGTGAGGATCCGGCGAGCCAGGTGTACGTGCGGATGAAGGGACGGGCGTGCGATGAGGCGGGGATGAAATCAGGCACGGTCCGGTTGCCGACAACCGTCACCGAGGCGGAGTTGTTGGATACCATCGACCGGCTCAACGCCGACCCCACGGTGCACGGCATGTTGGTCCAGCTGCCGCTCCCGGATCACATCGACGAGGCCAACGTCCTGCTGCGCATCGACCCGCGGAAGGACGTCGATGGCTTCCACCCGATCAATGTCGGCAAGCTGGTCACGGGCGACCCGAACGGATTCAAGCCGGCCACCCCTTACGGGGTACAGGAGATGCTGATCCGGTCGGGCATCGAAACCTCCGGCGCCCACGTCGTGATCGTGGGCCGCTCCAATATCGTCGGCAAGCCGATGGCCAATCTGCTGATCCAGAAAGGACCCGGCGCCAACGCCACCGTCACCGTGTGTCACTCCCGGACCAAAGACATCGGGTCGGTCACCCGCTCGGCCGACATCCTCATCGTAGCCATGGGCAAGCCGGAGTTCATTACGGCCGACATGGTCAAACCCGGCGCCGCGGTAATCGACGTCGGCATCAACCGAGTCGACGACGCCACCAAGGAAAAAGGCTACCGGCTGGTCGGCGACGTGGCCTACGGTCCCGTGTCCGAAGTGGTCGCCGCAATCACGCCGGTGCCGGGCGGCGTCGGCCCCATGACGATCGCCATGTTGCTCAAGAACACTCTCCAGGCAGCGATGACGCTGTGAGTGCGCAGGTCGCAGGTCGCAGTGCGCAGGGATGTGCGTCGTGCGTCGTGCCTTGTGCGTGGGAGGTCGGATCGCGGCCCCCTGCGCACTGCGACCTGCGACCTGCGCACTAGAGCGTCCAGTCCCATGCCCACACCATCCCTATTCGACCAATCCCCAGACGCCGCAGCCTGGCCCGTCAGCAAGTTGACGCAGACGGCCAAGCGGCTCATCGAGAGCCAGTTGGGGCCCGTGTGGGTGCAGGGTGAGGTGGTGGGTCTCAAGCGCTATCGGAGCGGCCATTGGTATTTTGGCCTGCGGGACGCCGAGGCCCAGGTCCGCTGCGTCATGTGGCGAGACGATGCTTCGCAAATGAAGGAAGTGCCCTCCGAAGGGGCCAAGGTCTTCGCCTTCGGGTCGCCCACGGTGTGGGCCGAGCGCGGCGAATTCCGCCTGACGGTCAGACGGTTGATCGCCACCGAGGGCGTGGGGCTGCAACAGGCACTGCTGGAACAAACCAGGACCGCGTTGCAGGCGGACGGGTTGTTCGATCCGGCACGGAAGCGGCCGTTGCCGATCTGGGCCACCGGCGTTGCCCTGGTGACCAGTCTGGACGGGGCGGTGCTGCACGATGTGGTGAGTGTCGCCCGCAAGCGGTGGCCCATGGCCAGGATCATGGTGATCGGCACCCGGGTGCAGGGCGCCGGTGCCGAAGCCGAAGTGGTCGGCGCACTGCGGTTGGTCAACCGGGTGGAGGGAATCGAGGTGTGCATCGTGGGACGGGGCGGGGGAGCCCGTGAGGATCTGGCGGTGTTCAACAGCGAGTCGGTGTGCCGCGCGCTGGCAGAGGTGCGAGTGCCCACGGTGTCGGCCGTCGGGCACGAGACCGATATGTCACTCACCGACCTGGTGGCCGACGTCCGCGCGGCTACGCCGTCGGCGGCGGCGGAGCTGGTCTTCGCGGACCAGGCCGACGTCCTGCGACACGCCGGAGCCTTGGCCAGCAGGCTGGCCGGCGGCCTCAGCCGGCGGACCAGGCTGGCGGCCGAACGGCTCAATCGGGCGGGCGACCGCCTGGAAAACGGCCTGGAGCGGGTCATCAACATCCGCCGGCAGGCGCTCGACCGGCTCGGCGTGGCACTCGACGCCCTGAGTCCCCTCAAGGTGCTGCAGCGCGGCTATGGGCTGGCGTTGTCCCCCGACGGCAAAGTCCTTCGCCGTCGCGCCGATTTTCCCGAGGGTACTCCCTTCCGGCTGCGGCTGGCCGACGGCGAAGTCCTGGCCCGCGTGGAGAACCGGTGACCGGCGCCGGTGAATCGCCCCCGCCGGGGGAGCGCCTGGCTGAGGACCTCCGGCGCCTGGAGGAGATCGTCCGTCTGTTGGAGTCGGACGAGCCCGAGCTGGACGAGGCCCTGGCGCTGTTCGAAGAGGGCGTTACCCGCCTCAGGCAAGCGCGCGACCAGTTGGCGCAGGCGGAGTTGACCGTTCAGCGGGTGCTGGAACAGGCCGATGGCACCATCAGGCTCGAAGACCTCGATGAATAATCCGGTCGACATGGATTCCCCCGCTGCCCTGCTGGCCGAGGCACGGACCCGGACGGATAACATCCTGGAGGAGTGGGCCGTTCGCCTGGCGGACCGAGTGCCCGGCGCCGGGGGCCAGGGGCTGGCCTACGCGCTGGTCGGACCCGGCAAGCGGATCAGACCCGCGCTGGTCATGGCCGGGTACCGCTCGGTTGGTGGCATGGACGACGGCATTGCCGTCGTTGCGGCGGCGGTGGAGACGGTCCACACCTATTCGCTGGTGCACGACGACCTTCCCTGCATGGACGACGACGATCTCCGCCGGGGTCGCCCGACGACCCACGTGGCGTTCGATGTTCCGGTGGCTACCAGGGTCGGGTTCTGGCTGGTTCCGGTGGCGGCTCAGATGTTGGTAGAGGGGGCCACTCGGTTGGGGCTGGACGCCGACGGGCTCGGCAGAATTGCGCGGGAGCTGTTCCAGGCGAGTGGGATCGAGGGCATGGTAGGCGGCCAGTGGCTCGATCTGGTTGCCGAGCAGCAGGATCTGGGCTTGGGCGAATTACGGAACATCCACCGGGGGAAGACCGGTGCCTTGATCAGGGCTTCGTGCGTCATCGGCGGGTTGGCGGCCGGGGCCACCCCCGCTCAGGTCGAGGCCCTCGCGGCCTACGGCGAAGACATCGGCCTGGCGTTTCAGGTGGCCGACGACGTCCTCGACACCACGGCCACCAGCGATCAACTGGGTAAGACGGCGGGCCGCGACGAGGCTCTGCGGAAGTCCACCTACGTACAGCTCATGGGGGTGCGGGAGGCCAGGCTGGAGGCCGATCGGCTGGCTCGGAGCGCGGTGACCCATCTCGTCGCCGGCGGTGTGCCTGCGGAGGCGCTGGCTGGCTTGGCCGAGTATATTGTGAGGAGAGAATCCTGATCCCCAAGCCCCGGTAGCCATGTCGTTACTCGAATCCATCCAGAGCCCAGACGACCTCAAGCGGCTGACTCCCGACCAGCTGCCGGAACTGGCGGCGGAGATCCGCACGCGGCTGATCGAGTGTTGCAGTCAGACCGGCGGCCACATCGGCGCCAGCCTGGGGGTCGTGGAGCTGACGATCGCCCTGTTGTACCTCCTCGATTCGCCGCGGGACAAGGTGCTTTGGGACGTGGGCCATCAGGGCTACACCTGGAAGTTGCTGACCGGGCGCAACGAGCGGTTCCCCACACTGCGGACCGAAGGCGGCCTTTCAGGCTTTCTCCGGCGAAGTGAGAGCGAGCACGACCACTTCGGCGCGGGCCACGCCGGCACCGCCATGTCGGCCGCGTTTGGCATAGCCACCGCGCGGGATCTCAAGGGGGAGGATTTCAAGGTGGTGGCGGTGACGGGTGACGGCGCGCTCACCTGTGGCCTGTCGTACGAGGGGATGAACAACGCCGGCCACTCCGACCGGGACGTGATCCTCATCGTCAACGACAACGGGATGTCGATCGCCCCCAACGTCGGGGCCATCAGCAAGATGCTCGGCAGCATCGTGGCCGATCCCCGCACCAACAGGCTGCGAGAGCGGATCAAGGGTGCCACCGTGGCCCTGGGTGGAGTGTTCGGCGAGGGCGTCGTGGACTTTGCCAAGAACGTGGAAGAGTCGGTCAAGAATCTGTTTTCCGAAGGCATGTTGTTCGAGGAGCTTGGCTTCCGCTATTTCGGACCCATAGACGGGCACGATCTCCCCAAACTGCTGGAGACGCTCGCCTTCGTGCGCGACCTGAGCGGACCGCGTGTGGTGCACGTCCTGACCGAGAAGGGCAAGGGCTTCAGCTTTGCCGAGGCCAACAAAGAGAAGTGGCACGGCCTGGCCGCTTATGATCCTGTCACCGGCGAGATGCGCAAGAAGAGCAGCGGGCCGCCCGCCTGGACCAAGGTGTTTGGCGACGGCATCACCCAGTTGGCCGAGGAGTATCCCAACGTGGTGGCCATCAGCGCCGCGATGCCCGCCGGCACCGGAACCAACATTTTCCAGAAGGCGTGGCCCGAGCGTTTCTTCGATGTGGGTATCGCCGAAGGGCACGGGGTCACCTTCGCCGGTGGCTTGGCCACTCAAGGCATCAAGCCGATAGTGGCCATCTACAGCACCTTCCTCCAGCGGGCGTACGACAACATCATCCACGACATCGTGGTACAGCGGCTGCCTGTGGTCTTCTGTATGGACCGCGCCGGACTGGTGGGTGTGGACGGGCAGACCCACATGGGGCTGTACGACATCGCCTACATGCTGGCCTTGCCCGGCATGACGGTGACCGCGCCCAAGGATGGGGCCGAACTCGTGGGATTACTGCGCACGGCCATCGAATACCAGGACGGTCCCTTCTGCACCCGATACCCGCGCGACAAGGCGCCGGCCGAAGTGCCGCACGCCTCCGGGATTCCAGCGGTGCCCTACGGCACTTGGGAAGTGCTGCGAGAGGGCAGCGACGTGGCCATCCTCGCCGTGGGCACGATGGTGTTGCCCAGCCTGGAGGCCGCGGAGCGATTGGCGAAGGATGGCATCGACATCACCGTCGTCAATTGCCGGTTCCTCAAGCCGCTGGACAGCGTAACCCTGGAGTCGTTGGTGCAGCGCCATCGCCGGTTGGTGACCATCGAGGAAGGGACCGTCGTCAACGGTTTCGGCGCTTTCCTGGCGGCGACCCTTCAGACCACCCACCCCGAAGTGCGGACTGTGGTGCTCGGCGTTCCCGATCAGCTGCAGGAGCACGCGCCCCGTGACAGGCAACTGGCCAAGTACGGACTGACGGCCGACGGTATCGCACGGCGCATTCAGACACTGCTCCAGCACGAAGAGGAAACGTTCGAGCCGCGATGAACGTCGGGGTCGTCGGCAACACACGCTACCGCGATCTGCGGAACGTCCTGCGCGAGTTGAAGCGGCTGGCGCCCGCGCGCAACATCACCCTGTTTACCGAGGAGGATCTCGTCCCCCTGTGGGACGAGGCGGTGCCGCCGGTGACTGGAGCCGCGCTCGACGCCCTCCTCGCCTTCGGTGGGGACGGCACCCTCCTGCGCGGGGCCCGCCTGGTCCAGAGCCGGGAAATCCCCATCCTCGGGTTCAATCTCGGCCGGGTCGGGTTCCTGACCTGGGCCAGTTACGATGACCTCGCTCCGGCGCTCGATGCCCTCGTGTCCGGGAAGTTGGCGGTCGACCGGCGCCAAGTGTTGTCGTCCAGCATCCTCAGCCCCAACGGCGACGTGCAGCCGCTCCCCAATTCCCTCAACGACGTCACCGTCCACAAGGGCGGGGTCGCGCGTGTGGTCCGGTTGGACGTCACCATAGAGGGCGAGACCATCGGACCCTACAGCGCCGACGGGATAATCGTCGCCACGCCGACCGGATCGACCGCCTATTCCCTGAGCGCGGGAGGCCCCATCGTGGTGCCCGGCGTTCAGGCCATGGTCGTCACGCCGATCTGTGCCCATACCCTCGCGGTGCGGCCCGTGGTGGTGCCGGCCCACTACACCGTCGTGGTCGAACCGCTGCCGCCGTGGGCTGAAGAGGATCTGCTGGTGTCGCTCGACGGCCAGACCTCCGTGCGGCTCCATCCCGGCGACCAGGTGGAGATCCGGCGTGCCCCCACCGCCGTATTGCTGGCCCGGTTCGATGAGCAGGAGTACTTCCATCGCATGCGGCAGAAGCTCCATTGGGGAGACCTCTCCGACCGCACCCTGGACTAGGCCGTGCTCAGCGAACTCCGGGTCCGCAACCTCGCCACGGTGGCCGACGTAACCCTGATGCTCGGGCCTGGCCTCAACGTCCTCACCGGCGAGACCGGGGCGGGGAAGTCGCTGCTGGTCGATGCCTTGGCGCTGCTGCTCGGTGAGCGGGCCGACACCCAGGCGCTCCGTCCCGGGGCGGCCAAGGCGGTGATCGAAGGGGTGGTCGAAGAGATCGACCCGCGTCTCACCGCCGGCATCGAATCGCTGGGACTCGATGTGGAGGACGGACGGCTGGTCATCCGCCGGGAAGTGGCGGCAGAAGGCCGCTCACGCGCGTGGGTCAACGGCAGCCCTACGACCGTCAAGGTGCTGGCCCAACTGGGCGCTCTCCTCGCCGACCTGCACGGGCAGCACGAAACCCAGTCACTCCTCCGCCCCGATGCCCAGCGGGACATGCTCGACGCCTTCGCCGGCGCCGGGGGCGAGCGCGTGGCGGTGGTGGATGCCCACGAGACGCTGCACGCGCTCGAAACGGAATACCGGGCGCTCAGCGACCGCCGTGATGAAGTCCGCCGGCGGGCGGATTATCTGCGTCACGTGGCCCAAGAGATCAGTCAGGCCGACCCACAGCCAGGAGAAGACGCGGCTCTCGATCGAGAAGCCGCCCTCCTAGGTGAGGCCGATGCGGTCGAGGCGCTGGCCCAATCCGTGTTGCAGGAACTCGACCGGGGAGACGGCGCCGCGCTCCATGCCGTCGGCGCGGCGGAACGCGCGGTGGACCGGTTGGAAAAATTCGATCCCACTGTGGCCGCCTGGCGGGAACTCCTCGATGGCGCCTACGCCAATCTCAGTGAACTGACCCGAGTCGTGGAGGAATACGCCAACGACATAGAGCATTCACCGGAACGGCTGGCCGAGGTCGAAACCCGGCGCGACGTGCTCGGACGCCTGAAACAGAAGTACGGCACAACCGTCGAAGCCGTCCTCGAGACGCTGGCGGGTGCCATGGACGAATTGAACGTCCTCGATACGGCGGACCTCGACCTCGAGGTCCTCGAGGCCAAACGGACCGCCGCGGCCGCGGCCCTCGACGCCGCCTGCGACCGGTTGTCGGCCAAGCGCGGGATCGCCGCCGGGCGGCTGACCAGGGCGGTCGACAAGCTGCTCCCCACATTGGGCCTTGCCGGGGGACGGATGACCATCGAGTTGCCGGCCCTCCCTCAGGCGGGTCTCACCGGACGGGAGTCGGTCGCGTTCCAGGTTCAGCTCAACCAGGGCATGGACCCGCGGCCGTTGGGCCGGGTGGCGTCGGGTGGTGAATTGTCCCGCATCATGCTGGCGCTCAAGGTGGTGCTGGCGCGGCACGACCGGATCCAGACCCTGGTGTTCGACGAGATCGACCAGGGGATCGGTGGCGAGGTGGCTGTCCAGGTCGGCGAGGCCCTGGCCCGCGTCGCCCAGGGCCGTCAGGTGCTGGTCATCACCCACCTACCCCAGATCGCCGGCAAGGCCGACCGCCATCTCGTGGTTGCCAAAGGCTCCTCCGGCGGCATGGCCACCAGCGACGTCTCGGTCATTCACGGGGAGGATAGAGTGCTCGAGGTAGCCAGAATGTTGGGAGATGCCGAGAGCGCGGCCGCGCGCCGGCACGCGAAGGAGCTGCTGGTGGCTGATAGCTAATGGCTGGTGGCTAGTGGCTGGTGGCCTTATCGTTTACCGCCTGACCGCTCTCCAGCCTCCTCGCCACCACCAACACATCCCCCATCTGCCGCCGCTTGCGATAGCCGAGCAAGTGGAACACCTCGAGTGCGAACCACCGAGCCACGCGCCCGTTCACCAGGAGGGTCCCGCCGTGTGATGGATCGCGGGTGACACCCGGCATCCATGGCAGGATGTTGTCGATGTGCAGCCGGCGGAGGAGAGCCGAGACGGACAGCCAGAATGGGCTGAACTCCCGGGTAATGAAGAACCCGTCGTCACCGGCGGGTTGATACAGCGGCATGAGGATGAGGCCGGTCTCCTGCGCGGTGACGGAGCCGCACTCGTCGTCGGCTACGTGTTCGTTTACGGTCACCTCCTGGAATGAGGCGTAGCCGGGCCGCATGGCGAACCCGCCGTTGGGGCCGACGAAATGGCGGTGGCGCACTTCGAGCACCCGCGGAAGATTGCGGCTCAGGTGGGCCAGGAAGGTTCGGGCCTCTGCCAGGCGCGTGGCGGCTCGTGGATCGGGCAACATCCCCGCGGCCTCGAGCGCCAACCAGACCGCCGCTTCGATGCGGTCGACCGAGCTGGCGTCTTCGTGCTGGCCGCCTTCGAGGCCGAGGGTCACGTGGCCCTGGTCGTTGAAGAACTCGAGCATCGTTCCTTCCAGGTGTTCCTCGAGTCCCATGACGAGCGGGAGCGGGAGCTGCATGGCGAATCGCCGGTTGCGCAGCGTGTCGCCCACGGTGCTGAACGGTGGGCTCCGGCCCGATGTGGTGTGCACGTCGATGAGATAGCTCTCGCCGGTGGCTTGGTCGAGGACGTCACTGATGATGTCGTGCAACTCGAGCAGGTCGGCATCTTCCGACACCGTCGGATCGGGTTCCCGATCCAAGGTGACTCGGCCGAGCCGCTCGCGGGTCCAGTGGCGGTTGAGGTCGCTGTCGACAAAGCGGACACGCTCGGCGAGGGCGGCCTGGTTGCCCCGCAACGCCACGAAGGTGCCCTCGAGTTGATATGCTTCGACCGTCAACGTGTCGAGTACCCGGGTGAGCGCCTCGACCCCGGCCGGCTCGTTGCCGTGCAGCCCGGCCACGCACACCAGCACCGGGCCGGGGGTGGGTCCGTCCATCCGTCCGATGACGCGGGTCGCGGTCGTGTCGACATCCCTCGTGGCGATGGTCACACCGGTGCCTTCATTCGTCCTCACCCAGTTTCTCCTGCAGCAGCCGTTGGGCGATCGGCATGAAGTCGCCGACGCTCACGATGCCCACCAGGATATCGTCCTCGACCACCGGGAGGCTGGTGAGCTTCCTCGCCCGCATCAGTTCGATGGCCTCGAGCGTGGTCGTTTCCGGAGCCACCGTCACCGGCGCGGTGTCCATCAGGTCGCGCACCGGGATGGTCAGGTCGCCCTCCGACACCCTGGCCGTGGCCAGGGCCCGGAGGACCGACCCGTAAGATAACAGGCCGATCAACCGGTGCTCCTCGTTCTCCACCGGCACCTGGCGGACCCCTTTCCAGTCCATGAGCAGCGCGGCCAGATCCACCAGCTCGTCTTCCTTGACGGTGAACAGGTCGGTGGTCATGTACTGCTCCACCCTGAGGTAGTGTTGGCGCCAGTTGCTGCTCTGTGACAGCGACGCCGCTCCCCATTTATGCACCGGCAGACCGAGTTGCTGATAGTGGGACGTCGCCGCCGTGAGGGCCGCCAGCCGCTCGGACTTGGTGCCGTCGCTGCCCAACTCCACCAGAGATTTCTCCAGCCAAGTGGCACCGGTCATGCGCGTCTCCACCCGCTCCTGAATGACGCCGAGGTAGCGGTCGATATCCTCCGCGGCCACCCCGTTGTCAGCCAGACCTTCGCGCGCCAGTGGCAGCAATTCCTTGAGGATGAGATCGGGGGCGCTCACCGGCTTGTTGTCCAGCCAGGTGAAGCCGCCGTTGAGCCCGCGCCGGGCTGCCGCCAGGACGTTGGCCCGGGCCTCGCTGAAGGCCATCCGTTGGGTCAGGTCGGGATACTCCCGAACCCCGCCGAGCACCATGCCCACCCAAAAGGCGGCGTTGGCGACCTCGTCGATGGTCGACGGACCGGACGGAAGGACCCGGCACTCGATGCGCACGTGGGGCACCCCTTGGTGTACCCCATAGCACGGCCGGTTCCAGCGATACACCGTACTGTTGTACAACTGGAGAGCGGCCAACTGCGGAGCCTTGCCTTCCTTGAGGAGCTTCAGCGGGTTCTCCTGGGGCTTGCTGCTCAACAGAGCGGGGATGCGGGCGATGTCCTCCTGGTACACCTCCAGGATGGACGACTCGATCCACTGTTCGCCGAAGCGCACCCGGGGCGCCAGTTCCCGTACGTGCCGTGTTGAACGGCGCGTGTCGATGGCCTGCTGAAACAGCGCGATCCGCGTTTCCGCCCACAGGCGCCTGCCGAACAGCATGGGAGAGTTTACCGCCGCGGCCGTCAGTGGTGCCGTGATCGCCTGCGCCATGTTGTAGATGCGGGCGAATTCGTCGGGATCGACCTGCAAGTGCACCTGGAAGCTGGTGTTGGCGCCCTCGAGCATGACCGAGTCGTGCTCGAAGTTGAGTTCGTCGGCACCCTGGATCTGCACCCGGTACACGCCGCCGCTCATCCGGTTGATGGCCACGTTCAGAGCCTGGTAGCGCTCCCGCGGCGTCATGTTTTGCAGACTGAGATCCGACTTCGTCAGCGTGGGGAGGATACCGGTCAACACCACTTCGGCGCGATGTTTGTGGGCTTCTGCCTGCACCTGGCCCAACACGTCGTTCAACGTGGCGTGCATTTCGGAAAAGCACTTCCCGCCGAGGGTGCACGGCGGGAGATTGACCTCGAGGTTGAACAGGGCAATCTCGTTAGTAAACTCCGGCCCCAGGTTGGCCAGGATCTCGTCGGCAATGGGAGCCGGCCGCCAGGCGCGGTCGACCAGGAACATCTCCTGCTCGGCGCCGATACGCCGCACGCCCGATTCGATGCGACCGTCGCGGATCATCTGGTCGAGGGCCCGAAGATCCGTCAGCAGCGCCTTGGTGAAGGCACGGACCTCTGCGGGATCCTGGTTGGTGGCGACGTCTTGACGACCCATGATACCTGCCGAGGATTGTACCGCATCTTGTGATGGGAGAGCCCGATGTGGCTCAAGGTGACCCTCTGGAATCTACCTGGAGGGCGGTAAGGCGGTAAGGCGGTAGGGCGGTAGGGTACTATCACCCACCTACCGCCCTACCGCCTTACCCCCCTACCGCCTTATTACCAGAGTCCGAAATACAACCTGAGCCCCACGCGCATCGTCGTGGTCTTGGGCACCAGCCCCTTCGACGAGGCTACCACCGCTTGGTACGTCCAGTGCGCCTCTACCGGGAGTCCCTTGCCGCGGGGATCGGCGGCGCTGGGTGACGAGTAGCTGACGCCGCCACTGAATACCAGGGAGCTGCTCGAGGTTCCCTGCGACATGATCGCCGGGTCCAGGCCGGGGATGGAGTCGCCGGCGGTGGCGTATTGGTAGCGGTCCTCGGAGTGTACTCGATAGGTGGCGCCGAGCTGGAGGGCAAAGGCCCGCGCCAGGCGGAAGAAGGGACGGGCGCCCAGGTGCAGGACATTGCCCGGCATCCACCGGAGATTGGCGATCGGGGCCGGCTCGATCGGTGTCTCGGGAGACCGTACCGCTTGCTCCACCGTGGCGGCGAACTGGATGGTGTAGCCGCCGGTGAAGCGCACCCCCCAGTTGCCGGCGCCCCAGTCGAGCACCGCACCCAGCGCCAGGTCCGTCTGGCCGGTCCCCGTGCCGAGGTCCAGTGGGTCGTAGATATTCCTGGGTTCACCGGTGGGAAGGCGGATCAGAGCGCCGACGGCCGTCCTGATGCCGCCAAGAGCCTCGTTTCTATCCCATCGGTCTATCAGGGTAAATGACGCACCCACTTCGATGTCGCCCACGGACGTGACGGCCGTGTCCTGCCTGACCTCGGGCGCCGAGTCGGAGAGAATGATGGCTCGGCTGCGATAGCGAACCAGTGGCACCCGGCCAAAGATCGTCACTCGATTGACGATCCCCAGTCCGACGTCCAGGCCCATGATGCCGACGTTGACCTCGGATTCGGCCGCGGTCACCGGTGGAATGGCCGGACCCAGGATCGATTCGGTGGTGCCGTCGTTGAACCGGCTGTCCGTGTTGCCCAAACTGAAGAAGGCACCGACGCGAAGCACGCCACTCGGCACGTCGATGCGCTCGAGCTGAGCTTCGAGCCGCCCCTGGATGGGGATAGCGCACAGCAGTGGTATGGTAAACAAGATGAGGCGCATGGACGACCTTGGGCCCCGTGCTCGAGCCAGCGGAAACTGGAAACCAGAAACTGGAAACTAGAATTCGGACGCTGGAAACTGGACGTACGGCACCAACTCTCTCAATCCCCAGCTCCCTACACCCACGTCCCACGCCCCTACGTCCCCGCCCACCGCACCCCGCACCCACACCCCGGCGAGGGGGGCCTTGCGGACCGCGATCCCGAAGACGAACACGGCGGTGATGGCCGGGGAGGGGGAGAATGTGCCCGGTCGCTGGGCGGTGCGCAAGCGGCCGGGTCACCCGTGGTAGGGTTCAGTCGCTGCTCTTGCCCCAGTTGGCGATGATCATGATGGGGAACTGGCCGCCTTCCTTGATGATGTTGATGATCCCGACCTGGATGCCCTTGGCCTTCTGGGCGTAATTGACCAAGCCAAGCTGCAATCCGTTGTTGAGTCCGGCCTGGTTGTACCAGCCCCACTGAAAGCCTTCGAACTCACCTTCGTTGAGATTGATGAAGCCCCATTGGAATCCCACGCCGGTGTCGGTCATGTTGACGGCGCCGAATTGTACGCCGGTCGGTGGCCTTTGTCACACTCCGCGGCCCCCCCATATTCCAGCCAGTCCTCGTGGGTATTCCCCTGGTTTGCGGAGGTCGCTGGCATGCGAATAATGATGAACGGCCTGGTCGTGGGACTGGCCTTTGTAGTACTTGGTGCATCAGGAGTGACGGCCCAGGCCCGGTTCGGCCTCCGGGGCGGCTTCGGTTTGAAGCCAGATCAGTTCGTCATCGGGGCACAGGCTGAGGTCGGCAATCTGGCCTTTGCCCGTATCGTCCCCAGCGTCGACGTAGGCTTTGGCGACAACGTCACCACCATCGCCTTCAACGGTGATTTCCTGCTACGGGTAAACATCCCCGACGCCTCGCTCGAATTGTACGGCGGTGGCGGCCCGACGGTGCTCTACGCCGACCGATCCAATGGGGGGAGCGACTGGAACCTGGGCTTGACGTTGGTGGTAGGCGGCCGGCTCCCCGTGGGCGGCAAGCACGCCATCAATCTGGAGGGCCGCTTCGGGCTAGGGGATGTGCCGGACTTTCGGTTGATTGCGGCGATTATTTTCTAAGGCGGTCAGGCGGTAGGGGCGGCAAGGGCGGTAGGAGAGCGCGTGAACTGCCCCCGCTGCTCCCGCTGCCCTCGCTGCCGTCGCTGCCGTCCCCGCTGCCCTCGCTTCCTACATCGCCAGCTTCATAAAATTCCCCATCCACCTTCCAAACCCGCTCGGCGGCGGAAACAGTTCGCCCAACCGGTCGATGTCGTCGATCCACTCGCACAGCCCCGGCAGGATGATGAAGTCCAGCAAGCCCTCGAAGGTGCTCCAGCCGGTGGCGATCACCATTGCCTCACCGTCCATGACCATGCTGCGGTAGTCCATGTTGACCGATCCGACGGTGAGATACACCGGTCCCGCTTGGCGCCGCTCCTCGGGGGTATAGCTGTCCGCCACCGCCTTGATCAGAGCTTTGATCGCCACCGATAGATCGGTGTCCAGTTCCCCTCGGGGGTCGGGGCGCTCGTGGATCGGCCCGACGAGTGCCGCGAGGTGGATGATGTACCCCCGCATGACCGGTCCCCACTCCGGCAGGACCATCAGTTTCCGCCAGGCGTCGCCGCCGATCATATAGTTGGCCTTCATGTGCAGCTTGGGCGTCTCTGTGCTGTCGCCGTATACGAGATAGTCGAACTCGTATCCGATGTCATCCAGGATGATGTCCAGGCTGTCCAGCACGGCGCGGATGGCCGGGTTCGGCGGGCCGAGGTCGGAGAGCCATTTGGCGTAGCCGGCGCGCGCCTGGGTGATGCGTCCCCGGAGGTCGCCGACCCCGTATTCCGGGTTGTACAGGCCGATGCGGAGCACTCCGTCCTGCGAGGCCAGTTGCGGGGCCATCTCGTTACTGAAATTGATCAGCGCGCTGAGCAATCCGTAGGCCCGTGCCAGGGAGCCACCCGCCTTGGCTGGAGCCGACTCGAGCGTGGGGGCGTAGATCAGCACATGGCACCCGCGCAACGCGCTTCCCGCGAGCATGGAGGCATACACGTAGTTCTGCCACAGGCTGTCCGGCACCTTGAGGAAACACCCGGCGGGCATCATGCTGTAGAGTACGGCCTTGGCCACGTTGATCTGCTTGACGGCAAAGCCGGTGCGGTTGTGCAGCTGCAGCACCTCGCCCGGGTCGGCAACCCCCCAGGTACGCTGCATGTTAGCCAGTTCGGCCTCCACCATGTCGTCGTAGTCGGCCGGCTTGGGCGAAGGCCGCAGCGGGTACGGCATCTGGCTGGGCGTAAACCCTTGCATTTCCAGCAGTTCGCGCGCCGCTACCTTGAGGGGCAGGGCGCCCGGGCCGTTGATCATGATGGCGCGGTCTTCCCAGTTGGCACCGGCGTAGTGCTCGCCGATGCCCATGCCGGTGAACATTGCCATGCCCTTGTAGGGATCTTCCTCGGTCAGGTCGTAAAAGGCGATCTTCCGGTGATCCCGCATCATGTTGTCGGGGATCGGTATGATGCCGGCAATGTGGTTGCTGGTGAACGAAAAATCGGCCGGGTTGGTGATGTTGATGTGAACCTTGACTTGATTTTCGAGCCAGTCCTGACCGTACTGACTGATCTGCACCCGGAGAAGGAGCGATTCCTGGATGGACTGCCGCAGGCTGTCCTGCACCGCCTCGAGCCGGGCCTCCCAATTCTCGTAGCCCTTGGGCAGGTCCAGGTGGTAGTTCAGAGGGTCGTGCAGCACTCGCAGATACACGCGACCCTTGTTGAGTTCGAAGTAGTGCTGATCCAGGAAGATCATGTAAATCGGCAGTTTGCCGGACTCGTCGTACTCCCGCACCCGCATGGTCATCGCGCGGAGGTAGTTGAGCGTGTGCTCGAAGCCGATCGCGTCGGGGTTGCCTGCGCCGTTCTTGCCGCGATAGTCGTGCACCCACAACACGTGATAATCCTCGGCCAGCATCACCGACCGCGCCATTTCCAGCTGGAAGTCCTCGTTCATCACGTACCAGACGTGGTTGCCTTGCTGGAAGTCCTGGCCCACCGCGCGCCCGATGATGGCATCCAGTTCGTCCTGGGTATCGTGTTCATCGGGGCGAAGGCCGAGTTGGAGCGGAATCCAGAGGAAACGGGTATCCTCCCACCGCGCCTTCTGCTCCAGCCGGGTGGTCTCGGCTATGTCCACCAGCCGCTGGAAGGCGTAGGCGGTGTCAAGCCACCGCTCCCTCGGCAATCCGGATCGATTGGCGACCCACTCGGCGTACGTGGACATCCCGACGGCGATGTACTGATCCATAATGTGCGGCGCTTTGCGCTGGCCCAACAGCCGGTTGTAGGGGAAGACGACATCGTCCAGGAGGATGCGGCGCGCGGCCGCGCTGGCCGCCCGCCCTTCGGGAGTACTGGCGGCCTCAGGTAAGTCCCGCCCCGATGTGGCAATGGAAAAGGTTCGATCCAATTCTTGGTGATAGACCCGGATCAGCTCATTGAAGTTCTGCCCATTGGGGAACCGCGGTGAGGTGCTGTCCAGGAAGGTCTTCAAGTAGAGGATCTGGTCCGCGTAAGCCTCCTGTGGGTTCTTGCCGCCCTGATCGTCGAACG
>Ga0209987_10000230_pt1 | contig 27767 bp, 26 predicted proteins | sample N074metaG_FD_182134 | JGI IMG/M metagenome (GOLD analysis project Ga0209987, IMG submission 182134) | Deep subsurface microbial communities from Kermadec Trench to uncover new lineages of life (NeLLi) - N074 metaG (SPAdes) (version 2) | ecosystem: Environmental > Aquatic > Marine > Ocean trench...
CACGCCAAAGCGTAGTCACGATAGATGTTTCTGATGGCGTCCTTGGTCGTTCCTTTCATCTAACCATCATGCCAGCGGGCCGGAATAAAGTAAAACCCCCTGAGAAGCCGAAGCTCCCCAGAGGGCCAGGATGTTCAATACTTGCAATGATGTATTGAACTTACACTCAGCCATCCTTAGCAAGTGCCAGGTAACTATCTCAGATTCCCCGGCGATTAATGGTGATTTATCCAATCTATGAATTATGGACCCCAATTGATTTCAACCCCGCACATTTTGGTATTTATATACCGGCCATCATTCTATTGACTCTTTTCATTTCTATGTTTTTATTTATTTTTGTGGAATATCCCTTTATGAAAAAGCGGATTAAATTTTTACAAACTGTTCCAGAAAATGCCTGAAGAAAGCCTGGCCTTTATTTGCTTTGAAGACTCTCAACTTGTTTTTCTAGTTCTCTTATTCGTTTATTGAATTCAGTGAGATTTTTAATGTGATTGGCATTTTTAAAATATTTTTTAATGGGCTGCAAAGGCATCCCACCATACATCCCCGGTTCATTGATATCTTTTGCCACGCCCGTCATATGGACAAAAATAGAATCATCACAGATGTTTAAATGGTCCAAAATTCCGGTATGTCCGGAGGTCCAAACTCGATTGCCAAGTTTAGTAGAACCTGCCATACAGAGATGAGCTAACAGTAGACAGTCTTCTCCTATTTCAGCGTTGTGACCAATGTGGATCATATTATCCATTTTAGTTCCCCTTCCGATGAGAGTGGAACCGTAAGTAGCTCGATCAATGACATTATTTCCACCAATTCTGACATCATCCTTAATTTCTACAATTCCCGTTTGGGGAATTCTATGACTTTTGCGATCTTGATCCTGTGCAAATCCATATCCCTCTGAACCAATCACCGTGCCTGCTCCTATGATGACATTATTTCCAAGGATACAATTGTATCCAATCACTGCATTGGGATGAATGACACAATGATTTCCAATCTTGGCACCATTTTCTATGATGACACCTGGAAAGATTTGGCAATTTTCTCCTAAGATTGCATCTTTTCCAATCACTACCCTCGGTCCAATAAAACTTGAATCGGGAATCTTTGCGCTGGGATGAATGGTGGAAGATTTTTCTAGATGAACCCACTGCTCATTCAAATAATTTCTATCCCCATAGGCTTGCTTAAGAAGTGCGTGAGCCATCTTTACATTATTTGAAACAAGGATCCCCATTTGATCACTAGGTGGGAATTTATCTAAAAGGTCCTCACTGATCACTACGCCCGAGGGTTTTCCCGCCAGAGCTGATTCCACAAATCTTTTGTGATCCAAAAATACTAGATCACCCGGTTTACAATCCTCGACCCTTGAGATTCTTTGAATCTCTTGATCGGCCCCCACTTGATGGGTGATGAGATCTTTAAAACGTTCCTTTATTTCCGAGAGTTTTGCAATGGTTTCCATGAGGTTTTGCTCTTGATTGAGGATTGAAAGGATATAAAAATCTAACAAAGTCTAAAGAGTTTCACAATTGTAAAAGAATAAATCAAATTTGATGAGCTTATTTTTGACGACCCCTTTTAATCCCCGCGGGATTCAGAAAATCTTCAATTAAATTATAATTTCCCCTCTTTTGATTTCTCGAAATTCTCCTTGTTTTAGCCCCTTCAATTTCAAATTCCCTATAGAAAATCGAATGAGACGTAGGGTGGGAAACCCACCGTCAATATCTAATCCAGCAAGATTTCTAATGACATCGTATGCTCTCTCTTTGACCGCTTTGTGCCGAAAGCGGAACCTAATCCAGGAATATCGAACGGCAGCTATCGGGAAAGCCGACCTTCAGATTTCATCGCTCAGGGGCGGCTAAGTGCCCGAAGGAGACGTTCGGCTATTTCGATAATTCCTTTTATATTAAGGGCGAAAATGGAGAGGGTGGTGGGTTTATTTGTGGCGTTGCTTAGTTGGACTTTTGAATAGGGGGTGTTTAATCTTCCTATACTACCGCGGGGCTTTTTTGAAACTCAGTGCTTTCGATCCAGACTGGACCAATGCGCTAATTCAGGAACTGAGCAGCGAGGCGGAGAAGTTTGCCCGCGCCGGGACACCCGAAGGTGAACTTAATCGCGAGGTCAAAGCCTACATGCGATACGAAGGCCAGGGCTGGAAAATAGATATTCTTTATCCAAATCTTTTTACCAGCAGCAAGCCCCCCCAGATCACATTTCTATCCCCTTTCCCCTGCTTGAGTTCCGAGCTGTGTCCTCTAATTGAGTAGGTAAAACTATAGCCGTTTCTTAACCCTATGGTGTAACCCATCCACGCTTCGACGATAGCGTGATTGACTTCATCACTAGAGTAGCTGACTGCACTATCCTTAAACTGGCCCTGTAAAAAAACGTTATAGGCCCGCAATTTGAACGAAATTCCAGCCCAGACGTATTGTTCAGAAACCTTTACACTGCCAATGGGATTTGATTTTTCGCCATAACTCGTAAGCTCCGGGTTAAACGAGACCCAGGGGGTTCGAATTTTTCCTGCCCGGGTACTGAGGCTCCAGCTGACTTCGGTGATATAGCCCACCGACCCCTGGAGTGTGCTCTTAACTTCCAACCCTGAACCACGCTTCAATAAAAGGCTTTGTCGTGAAATATTATAGCGAGCAGTGGGCTCCCCCCCATTAGAGATCTGGTTATCCCATCCCATCGGCTTGTCGTTATCGAATACTGAATGTATAGATTCCTGTAAATCACCTACCAGGCTAAGACCGATAATGCCGAGAGTTAGCGTGCTCTGCCAGGAGACTTCGTGCCTGCTGTCGTAAATCTCACGACTGCTGGAGACATAGACCAGGCCGGCGTAAGGGCGGTCATCCAGCTGGACTGCAGTCTGACTTATATCTTCAGGGGTAAATCCAAATAATCCATATTCTATTTTGCTCGCTTCAATACCCTGGTCGATCCGTCCGTCCAGGCCAATCAGGTTGTCAATCCAGCCTAGAGGCTTGTGTAGCGAGGCCCATTGATTCACCGCTTGATTACCGGCTAAAGTAAAGTTGATCCCGTAGGTATAGTCCTGGTCTCTTGATCCTGGAACTAGAATATCGTTATCAAAGGCTAACGCCCAACTCGACCCGGAGCTGGCCGGGGTGCTCTTTTTTATTCGCTCTGTCAGGGTCTCATCGGTGATCCCGGCAAACGCAGTTCCAGCGCTTAACAGGAGCACGACCCCTACCAGCATTTGTAATGTTGGTAAAAATTGTTTCATGGCTTCCTCCTCTCCTTGGCACGACCGGTTATCTTGTTAATTGAGTAATAAAAAACTTATTTATTAATCCGGTCGTCTTAAATTCACTTCAAATAATTTTACCTCGCTATCTGTGGCAGCATAGTCAGAAAAGCATCTAACGGCTCCCTGGATCTTGATGCCTTCATTCGCAACAGTGTTCCCTCCCAGGCATTCATAATGAATTCAGCGACGACTTCCGTCTGCACTGTTTGCCTGATTTCCCCGGCTTCTTTTGCTTCATCGAGTATTTCTGCAAACAATTGTGTATTACGCTTTAATATCTGCTTGACTTTCTGGCGAATGGCTTCGTTGCTATCCGACATTTCCTGGGCCAAATTGCCGAAAAAACAACCTATCTGGAACTCACATTCACAAGCATGCAGGGCATTTTGCTCAAAAAAATACTGTAATCGCTGTAAAGGGGTTTTGCCGGTTACCGATAGTAGTTCTCTACTGGCAAGATAGTCCTCACTCGCAACCGCTTCTAATGCCTCTACAGCGAAAGATTCCTTACTTTGGAAATAATTGTAAAACGAGCCTTTGGGTACACCGGCGGCATCCACGATGTCCTTAACACTGGTACCGTTATATCCTTGCCTTTTCATCAACTCTAATCCCGACCAGAGGATGTGTTCTTTTTTGGAATTTAACCTGCTCATAATGCAATAATATGACCGGTCGTCTTGTTTGTCAACTTCTTTATAATAAAAATTTAGAAATTATTGCTCAGCGCTGAGTTTGACGTTTGGCATGTGCTGCGAGAACAGCACCCTGTGTGCCGGCCGTGGTTCTCAGTACCAAACGTCGATTCTTTAAATCAAGGCCTTCAATCGCTGAGGGAGAATTCGGAAGGTCAAATCCTTTAATTGGATATCCGTTGACTTCACCAATCAATAACAAATCTGGATCTTGTTCTCGTAGCTTGAAAGCCTCATCAACGGTCGTTACAAGTAATATTTTGTTTACTCCTCGATCAAACGCATATGCTGATGTGGTGAATGCACGAAGGACATCAATAACCACCACAACTCCTTCGGCATTATGACAATCTTCCAAGGTCTTTTTACAGATTTCGATTTGAGGAGTCTCTATGTTTGACTAAGCGGCATAACAGGTGATTATGTGACAGGCACGAATATTGTGATATGCCCCCAAATGTTCTTGTACATTCTCATAACTTAATGCTTTATCAATGACCGCTGTGTGCCGGAAGCCGAAGTTAATCCAGGAATTTTGAACGGCAGCTAACGGGAAAGCTGACTTTCAGATTTAGCCTGGCAACTCCCGGTTAGTGCTCATCTCGGGCCTCACCGCTATTCCCATAAACTTCTACTCTATCAGCGCTAGCAGTCATTTAGTGATTACTGCCGATTGAGTTCAGTCACCGATCTAGTGGAATATTGAGGAGATAAATATTGTCTCAGGAACCCTCATTCTAGAAGGTAAACCTGTGCCTAGGCTTTGAAGGCGATATAATTTCTTGATTTTCCAGTAGCTGGAAGTTGTGTAAGGTTAAGAATGTGAACGACAAGCAACTAAATGACAACTCAAGTACCCAATACACCATAATTGAAACTACTACCGCCTCGGGTTTGACCACTAAAGCCTTACGCTATTACGAACAGATCAGCTTGATCCCCAAGGCACTGCGGTCGAATAGCGTTAGCGCCCCAGATCGACAGAGCGAAAATGCACGTAATCCGTAAAAAGAAAGTAGCATTCGGCTTGGCCGCGCTCGCGATAGGTAGTGGCGTATGGTACTTTGCTAGCACGGCTGATTGCATCGCCTGGGACACGATGAATCTACCCGGTATCGAGTTGAACAAGCACTACCTGTATGTGGCCATGGGCGAGTGTAACAGCGTGCTGGCTATCGACACTAGTACGCAAATAGTCGCCGCTTACGCCAGATTTTCGGGCCAGTTTCCCCATGGTTTGATGTACCATCGAGAGCGGAAATTGGTATACGTTGCCAATGAAAAATCCGACGACATAGTTGTGCTCAGCCTACCTGACTTCGTACCAATCGCCCGCGTCGAAGTGGGAGATTTTCCGGTTGATGTCACATTCATGTCAGACAGTATCCTGGTGACAAATTACTCTGGAGATTCGGTATCGGTGATCAATCCGGCTACGCTCAAGGTGGTGCGGGAGATAGACAGTAATGCAGCTACTCACTTCGCCCTATCACCGGACGGGGAGTACGCTTATTTGAGTAACTGGAGCGACGATACTGTCTCTTTGCTGGACTCAGACCTCGAAGCTGTGGTAACGGTTATTAACACTGGCATTCGTCCCAACCACCTCACCTTCAGTCTAGATGGACGCTTCGTGTACGTGACCAATTATAAGGGCAATTCAGTTACTGTCATCGACCACCGTGCACGGCGCTCAATCGCCGAAATCCCGGTGGGTAAGCGTCCGATGACCCCCATCTCCACGGAGGATCATCTGTATGTCGCAAATATTGAGTCAGGCACGATTTCGGTAATCGACATTGAGAATCACCAGGTGGTGACCGAAATACCCACCGGGGGAAACCCTCAGCACATGGCAATTACGGGCAATTGGCTGTACGTCACCAATCCGGATCTTGAATTAATTCAGGTGATTGATCTTTCTCAAGATCAAGTGGTTAAAGAGATTTTCACCGGTCCCTCGCCGCAGCAAATTAGTCCGCGATACAGTGGTATAAATTAAGGTCTCTCTGTACCGATAAAGCGTATGCCAACCTGGCTCAATCGCTGTTTATTCATTAAGTTTGACGAAATCCGTTTCGCACTGAGAATGCCCGCAATGTGCCGGAAGCCGAAGTTAATCCAGGCAATTTGAACGACCGCTAAGGGGAAAGCTGCCGTTCAGATTTCACCGCTCAAGGGCGGCAAAGTGCCCTAACCGGCCCTTTACATACCGCCGGTATTGGGCACTAAGCAGCAATCGCCACAAGGGCGCAAACAAACAGGAACAAGACGAGTGCGGAGCTGATGCTCTCCCAAGTTCGGGCATCTGTTCGGAATTTACCTTTCCCCCCATTCATTCTCAGCGTGTCAAAGGATTCAATCATGGCAGTGCTTTGCACTGGGAGGCACATCGAGTGCCGGATTTCGATCAAAGAACCCGGAGGGTCGCAGAGTGAAACCCATATTGACCACCGGCATCACCGGCCAATCTTCCAAACGCGGAATATGGTTGTGGCCCATCGAATACCACACCACCACATTGGTGTTCTCAATGGAGCGGTTGGCTTGGGTCCATTTGGGCAAGCCATCGTGCCCTGGGTGCTGGTTCGGGTAATCCCCCGTCGGGAATTTCTCAGCTCGTTCATAAGGCGTCACCCACAGATGTTTGGACATGTATCCTGCCCGTTTAGAAACACTGGCAGTGGGATGCGCAAAGGGCAAGATGTTCTCTCCGGGTTGGAGCTTATAAGCCACCGGTTCTCCCATCCGATTTTGTTTTTCCGTGTTGATAATTTCCCAATAGCGTCCGGAGAGAGGATCTATGATCTGTTGCCCTTCCTTCTCGTTGCACAAAAGGGTTTTCTGTGCGTAAAACGCATTCCCATAGGGGTTCTCCGGCCCCATGGGTTCGGCCTCCGTATGAACTTCACGGACGGTATTGTTGTTGCCGTCGACCATCATGTCCAGCCGGACACATAGAAAATGTTGATGGTTCGGGCCATAGAGTTGTGGCGCCAATAGGGTGCCATATTTGCTGGTTTTTCCAGGCAGCAAAGCCGCAGTGCTCAAAATTCCGGTGAGTTTGACCTCGTATTGAATCGTGCCATCCTGATAAAAATACCAATAGTACGCATATTCGTAATTCGCCACTGTCGCAATGGAGGAGACCACCAAACGCCGGGAACGCCGCACTTCGACCTCCTCGGTACGGAAGTCAACATGCTTCCACAGAATACCGGAATCTTCTTCATGCAAACAAATAGCGTTTGGAATCTCAACCACTTCACCAGCGGCATTATTGACGATGGCGTCAAAGTAGTGAACTTCGCCCAGGCAATCACAACCCAATTGCAATGAGTTGGTCAACATGCCAACCCCATATTCCCCCAAATCGAACGCGTTTTTACGGCATTGGGTAATGTTGGTGTCCCCATAAGGCACCGTCATCTCCACGAGGGAGCCTCGATAAAGCACAGGACGCACCCGCCCTTGATCTTCATACCCCACCGTATAAATCACCAATCCTTCTCGATGAGTGAATCCGACACGCAAGCTCCATTTCTGCCATTTGATCTCGTAACCATCCACCTCAAATCCCGGGCCTTCGGGTTGTACAATGTCGAGAGGTTTCACGTCTTTGCGGAATTCGTCGATATACTTGGCTGCATAGTTTCCGGATTCCGGAGGTAAAGGAATCACTTCATGATCTTCAATCCGTATTAACTCCTTCTTGTTCATATCCACAATGGCAATCAGACCATCCACAGGGCGGGCATAGCTGTTATCTCCCTTCTCACCTCGAACCCAGGTCAAGGCCCGTAGAATACGGCGATTGTGCTCTTCTTCAGTCCCCTCATAATTCCCGGCAGACCAAGGATCAACTGTCACGAGATCCATATCGGTGATGCCCCGTTTTTTCAAGGCTGCTTGAAATTCAGGATTCTCCTTCAATAAATCTTCACACTCAAAAAACTCATCAAAAATCACTGAGGGCTGCACATTAGGAATGTGTTCAAACGATTTGACTTGCTCTTGAGACAGGGAAACTACGGATTCATAGGTCGCGCCATCGGCATTGTCCAAAAGAATCATAAAAACTTCACGATCAATCAGGTCGCCTGTCTTAAAATTGAGAACCGCTTCTTTCAGCGGTTCATTCAAATCAATCTTGACAAAGCGCATCTTCTCCCCGAATTTGTCACTCCCCTGCATGATTGCGACTGCCTGATCCATTTCTGCTTTATTCAAAGGATCCAGAGGGTGTCGTGATCCTTCTTTTTTAGTTGCCTCGGCTTCTTTAGTCATGTTGTCTCCTTGTCAGAATATCTGTTTAAAAAGGTCATTTCGTTCCATGTCGGCTCCTCTTGCCAAGGGGAGGATCCAATTTGCTCATTGACGGAATTTCCGGATCGCCTTGAGAAAGTAGCTTTTGTCCCGGTAAAATTACGGAGTGAACATCGCCCTGCCGGGCTTTTTTTGACAGCTCCCATTAAAGTATAGGAAGAATTAACACCCTATTTTCCTTATTCCACCAAGAAAAGAAAGAGATTTACGACACCGTCCAGCCCTGGAGCATTCGAAACCTGACTGATTTCCGCTGGCCAATTCTGCCAGATTTCAGCCACCAGGCATATCGTTTACCTGCCGTTTTTTTTTGCAGGTTCAATGACCGGAATGTGCCGTGAGCCGAAGTTAATCCAGGATTTTTGAACGGCAGCTTACGGGAAATCTAAAGGTCAGTGTTCATCTCACCCTTTACAATCCACCCACTACTCATGTGCTTCCGGTATCGGCTATTCAATCGGCAATAGCGGACGTTAGCTTTTCTAAATCGAGGGGCGGCTTAGTGCCCAAATGAGACACTCAGATATAGTGCACGTGTTGCCTCGGCCGGTTGAGATCACGACCCATTGCAAACATTAGAATATGAAGGTGAATCTTCCGGAGTAATTCCGAAAAGTAATCTCTGGTCATAGCCGAAAACAGAATGTAACCCATGGATCTGATCACTGGGCTACCTTGAAACTATTCGGACCCGAATCTGTAACCAGCACATAATCGCCCCAACGAATACGTGCGTTTCCCTCTGGCAGGCGAAAAATCACCGAGCACAACTCTAGTGGTTCGGGTTCTTCTGACCACCGCTCGCATAGCATATCGTCTTCAATTTGGCTGGTACCGATCGCCGACTTCGGTACGCCAGACTGGATTCCAAATCCAGTGTACTCCACAGCACCGTCGTTACTTTGCTGCCTTCCCCAGGGCGCCGGTATACCCCAGAAACGTTTACCCTCGAGTTTTTTGCCGGACAACAACGACTCGATTTCGGTACCATTCAATTTATTTGATTCATCCAGTTGCATGTAACCTCCGTCTTCGACTGTGTACCAGACCTTGACTCCTGAAAGCTCTAGACCTTTGGCGAGTCGCCTTAAGACGTCAGAATTCGAAAAAGGGAACAGCCTCATCGCGTCAGCTAGTTCAGTGGGGTTGAGGTCGACCTGCTGAAAAACTTCCTTAGCCTTCTTTGCCTGATCGATACGACCAATCTCTGCATAAGCCGCTGCCATTACACCAGCGTAACGTATCTCTTCTGATCCAAGCTCGAAACCACGCTCTAGGTACTCGACCGCTACTTCGGAATTTCCAAGTGCAAACTCCGCTAGTCCTATTAATAAAGAGGGGCGCGCCATAAGCGTCGGATTTTGTCGCATCACACGCTTGGCAAGTTTTATCCCGGATTCGGGACGCCCAGCATAGATCTGTGCGCGAGCCAATGCCTCCATTGCATCTACGCTATTCGGATCTAGTTCAAGGGCTAGTTCAGCCTGGAAAATCGCTCGCTTTTTCTGATACTTGTTCAAGGCAAGCCAGGAACGGACGACATGAACGTCGGCAATCGGCATGCCCTGCAACTTCGCTAAAATAGACCGGGCCTTTGCAGCGGTATCGCTGCTGTTAATCGACAACGCCCTGGTGTAAGTAATGATCCAGCCGACTTGTGCATAGATTTTGGCGAGCGCTACATAGGCTTCTGTATAGTTGCTATCCAGTTCAATCGCCTGCTCGAAGTAGATTCTGGCTTTTGCAAAACTCTCTGGTGTCCGGCGATAATAGAAGGAAAGCCCAAGCAGGTAAGCATCATATGCTTGTACGTTATCAGTCCCAGGATTACCCACCCGTTCGACTTCCCGTGGCGTTAACTCCAATGCCAGGGCATCAACAATATTTGTCGTTATCTTGTCTTGCACTCTAAAAACATCTGCGATCGAACCATCATAGCGTTCAGCCCACAGGTACCCACCTGTGGTCGCATCGATAAGCTGGGCGTTAATCCTTACCTGGTCACCAGCTCGACGCACGCTTCCTTCCAACACGTAGCGGACACCAAGCTCTTCGGCGATCTGCCCGATTTTCACCGACTTCCCTTTGTAGGTGAAGGTGGAATTGCGAGCGATGACGAACAGCCCTGAGAGTTTCGAAAGATCTGTGATCAAATCATCGGTCATACCATCGGCAAAGTATTCTTGCTCAGCATCATTGCTCATGTTGACAAACGGAAGTACGGCGATAGAGGGTTTGTCGGGTAGTGGGAAAGCCATGCGATCTAATGATGCAGCTTCAACCTTTGGTTCTTGTGTCTTAAACCAGTAAGTCGCACCTCCCGCGCCTACCAATGCTAATACGATAGTCGCTATCATCAATCTTGGCTTTTTTGGAGATGTTTCGCTTTTACTGGTCTTTTGCGGAAGCGGAATTGATTGACCTGGAATTAACGCAACTCGATATACTCGAACAGGAATATCAAACCCTTTCAACACCTGCTCACCGAGGTCCTCCAGATCGTACGGCAAAGCCCTTGAAAGGGATTCGTGAATCGCCACAGTAACGCACACGCCACCGGGATCAGCTAGTTGCTCAACACGTTGGGCCTGCACTACGCCCGCACCTGTCACGGTACTGTCAGCAATAATGACCTCACCCATAGCAATACCTACCCTAACTGTGGGGCGTAGATCGTCTTTTAATCGGGAAATGTGAGTGGCGTGGTCACCCTGGAATGAAAGTGCAGCCGATACTGCGTCTGAGGCGCGCTCGAATTCGGCCAATAGTGCATCGCCTCGAAGCTCAGCCACATGTCCCTGATATTTCTCAATGGTAATGCTGAAGCGCAGAAAAGTATCCTGGATTCGCTCATGGGCTAACTCCTTATCTTGTTGAACAAGCGCGGTTGAACCTGCAACATCGGCGTGCAGGATAACTGCTAGTTTGCCCGATAAACTTTCCTTTGCCATTGATAGCCCAATTGGAATCAAGGTCAGCTAATATTATCACATACAACACTAAGTACCTGTTCATTAGGTTGGGACGCGAACGGCTGCAAAGTGCCGAAAGCCGAAGTCGATCTAAGATTTTTGAACGTCAGCTAACGAGAAAGCTGACCTTCTAATTTCATCGCACGAGGTCGGCAAAGTGCCCAAAGCCGACGCAAGCAACTCTTGCTAACCACTAGTGTGTTAAGAAACTCGCCAAGTAGCTGAGCAGTTCATGCAAGAGGCCATGCTTTTCCAGTAGTGGCCCGACTTCCACTAACCCAAGCGAAACTACAATAGGTATAGGTGCGGTGGCCAACAGCGCTGTAGCTAAAAAACCACCCCATCGAAAAATCCCACTGGCACCGCATACAAAAGCTATCCCACCACCTCCACCGATAACGGAATTGCCAGGTAAGTTTAGGCTTGCTGCGAGCATTAAATGGCGGTGTCTAAGCAGGCCTGACTTCATACGATCTCCTAATCGCGTATTACCCGGTTCACCGACTATTAAGGATTCCATCACCGCGTTGACGCCGGGTCTATCAGCCTCGATCCCCAGTTTAACCATCCACTTATTGTAAGCAGAAGCTGGGAGAAACCTAGCTGCGGTAAATGCAAGGAGGAGACCACCAACGGTCGCCATATAAGCGACAATGATGCCCAGCTGACCGAACAAAACCATAATTAATATCCCCAGTTCAATTGCAGGAACGAACGGAAGGGCAAGAACGATCATATATAAAATTGCTGCGAAAGTGATCGATAAAATATCAAGCCCCAACGATTCAGGTGATAAGATCGTTTGTACCTCGTGAAATCCAGCGTGGGAAAGCTGATGGCCGACAGCTAACACGGCGGCCCAGATTCCTATACTTAAAATACCACGAAGCCCCGGTGCTGGTATTCCGGGCAGGCTCAGAATTACTAAATAAACCAAACCGACAATAAACAGAATCTGGAAAATTATCCGGGAAACCGGTGTATTGAATGCTGTCTTGATGTCACCGAGATATTGGTGTCCAAGCTTGTGAACATAAACGACTAACAAAATCCAGGCTGCAACAGTCAATACGACACGTAGAGCTAAACGCCAGTACCGTTTTTTCATTCGATTGCTTCCTGGGTTATCGACAAGCTAATTTCCTTTCTAATTCTCAGAATCAGTAAATCGGAAATCCCAATTACCTCATTGGAGTCTATATCAACCTGTTCAACCTATGCCACCGACGTCTGCTCTGTGCCGTTCTCTGACCTTGAGGCCAAGAATTTAAGCGTCCGCTAACGGGAAAGCAGCCGCTCAAAATTGAATCGTCAGGAGCCGCTTAGTGCCCAATTGAGTCATTCATGTGCAGTGCTTAAGAACTCGCTTTAAACCCACCCGCCTATTCGGTCAGTGGTGTGATATTCACGATCGCGCGTTTGTCAGCGTCGATAGTGAAGCGCACCCTGTCACCCGGTTTGATTCCCTTAAGCAGCGTCGCGGAAGTGACCATGAAGCTCATTTCATCCATCGCCGCCATGAAGCCCTCGATCGCCCCATGGGTGAGTACCAGGCGGTTATTGCGCAGATCAACGGCGACGACGCCACCGATGCCTTCGAACAGGCGTGCGGTCCCCGGTGTTAGTACCTCGTGTTCTGGCGGTTTACCACCCTTACCCACGATCAGCTCACCCAACATCCCTTGCTGTTCATGGGTTGGCACGTGGCAGTGAAACTCAAGGGTGACGTTTTCATCAGGTGTCACAAAACGAAGGCTCCTCACTTCAGGCCCCGTAAATTCCAGCGTGAACATCGGGTTGAGACCGGGCAGCATGAGAGCGTGCCGTACCGAGTCGGTATTTTCCAGAACGATCTCCACTTCTTCGCATGGTTCCGCTCGTATTATTCGGGGTTCGAAGGCAAACACTTCTCCCTCGCGTGCAAATTCGATTCCACCTTTCATTTCGATACGGCGGAAGCCGCGCGGGTGATCGCAGGAGGTCGCGACGATCCGATGCTGCTCCATGGGATCTTCCGGGACGAAGTCCTTCTTTATCTCAGTGGACGCCAGGGCATGGCTCGCTATGACCGCGGCCAGGATAACGAGCGAAAAACCGATTAGAAAAGTTATCTTCATTACTACCCTTCGTTAGTGCCCTATTCGGCTTCACGGACGGGATAGGTGAAGGTGCCGCCCAGGGGCTCTTCCTCCGGCCATCCGTATTCATAATCTTCGCGAGTTGTATTAAAAATCGCCGGGTCAAAAACAGGGACGTGTCCCAGGTAGTACTCGGGATCGAAGAAGCGATCGAGGCTGGTGGCAACCTTCGGTAGACCGTCGTCACCCATAAAACCCTCATAGACGATTGTGGTGATGTCGCCACCCGGGCTGATCCCCTTGTTGGTGACAGTTTTCTCGGTATGGTCGTGCATGATCCACACCCCGGGTCCGGAGGCGTAAAGGTCGTCGTCCCCAGGTCTGAGTTCCAGGTCGATACGTTGTGCGGCACCGATGGCGAAGACATCCCGTGTGTAACGCATACTGGCGGGCAGCGGGTAACCGTCCAGGTGGGTTAGCGTCGGATGATGGCCGTGGATGTGCAGTTTCATCGGCCGTTCGCCGGCATTGAGGATGCGCAGCTTGACCCACTCACCCGATTTCACCTCGATCGGCGTGTCACGCAGGGTAAAGGGAAATGAGCGGCCGTTAAGCAGGAAGATATTCGGTTTACGCTGTGTGGAATCGTACTCCCGGTGCATGCGCTTCTCGATCTCGCGCGGATCCTTGTACGCGGCGGGAATGCGGTTCAATCGCGCATCAATATCCATGTACACCAGAGAATACTCGCGACCGTACCCCGCCTCCACGGTAGCTTTGGCGAGGTCTGGCATGCGCCCGGCACCAGGCACTAGATGCGTGAATATGTTGTTCGGCCGATTGGGTTCGATGATGAGCATTCCAACCAGACCCATAAGCACGTGAACATCGGGCTGGACATGACAGTGATAGAAGAAAGTGCCGGGGTTTTTCGCAGTAAACTCGTAGCTAAAGGACTCACCGGGTATGACCGCGGCCTGAGTGATGTCGGGCACCCCGTCCATGGCATTCGGATGGATCGTCCCGTGGGGGTGAATCGTGTGCGGAAAGTAGTGCGTGTTCTGGAGGATGATGCGCACCCGGTCGCCTGTTTCGACGCGGATGGTAGGACTCGGTACACGGGCAATCGAAGTCATGCCCCGGCCTTCAGGGGCGAACACCCAGAATTTTACGTACTCCCCGGGATAAACCTCCTCGGTGACCTCAATCACCTCCAGGCGGATCGTAATTTCATCAGGGTCACCATCGCCATCGAGGTCTCGGCCCAGAACCAGTGCCTGCTCGGAAGTGCCCGGAATTCGGGATTCCGTCCAGTGTGTGTCCGCATTTGCAACAGATGAAGGCCCCGCGATTACCAATGCATAACCGAGTACCACTGTGATATTGAATTTCAGTACCGACATTTCCCACTCATAAAACCATGCTGCGGATCACTGTGCTTCCCCCGCGGGTCCCGACGGCCTTGAAGCTAATTCAAACCGCTTGCCCAGATTCCACCGACCGATTCGACAGGACGGTTGGTCCGCAACCGCGTATTACATCATCAATTTGAAATGGAACATATCAGAAGCGTTGGCGTAACCTAGTGCCGCATCAGCTTTCGCCAAAGCACGAGCATGGTCGTATTTACCCTGTGGTTTTTCATGGTTGTGCCGAGCGCTAGCCAATAGCATCTTGGCATCATCTAGCAGAGCGTGTACGAGTGCCATGTCTTCCTTGGGCATCTTCTTCGACATGTCGCCCTTCATATCCCCGATCACCTTGTCGATGGCGGCCTGGGTAGCCTTGAAGTGTTTGGGACATTCGAATGCATTGGCACTGGATACCACAGTCAGGGCGATAAATGCGACAATTAATTTAAGCTTATTCACAATGATTTGCTCCTAAATAATATTATTGTAGTGTTTAGCCGATATAGTCACACCTGTTTCTAGGCCATGCGGGGCTGCCAATATCACTGGACGCCTTAAGGTAATCTAAGGCTAACCACTGCTGTTTAATAGCCGAAACAGTAGTTTCAGTAATCAAAATATACTCCCAGTTGGCCCTCGATGTCGACTTGTTTATCTGTCCAATCGAGCAGTTAATGGTTAGTTCTCATATGTCTTACACAGCAACTTTGACAGGTACCCTGTATGAAAGTTGCGCTATCATCGATTTACTGCGCAAAGATCCCGAAAGTAGGGGTTTTTGCCCGGGAGTCTATCTGGCACTGCGCACACTTTTGATACTTTACTGATCATTTAAGTGAGAAGAAGCTCCGACAGGAGATAAGCCTTTCCCATTGCCAATATATACTGCTTAATCTATCCTTGACTAATCAGTGCAGAGGTGTGAGTAGATGTTAAACACCTTCAAAAGGAAGGTCCGGTGTGTGCCGTTTGCTGCCTATGAAGCTTGGTATTTGAAGGTCAGCTAACAAGAAAACCGCCCTTCAGGTTCTTCAGCCTGGCAACTTCCGGAGAATGCCCTAAGGAGTCGTTTACCCCCCCATCCGTGGATTGCTAACGCCGACTGCATGCGATTGTTAGCAGTGCTCATGTTACACGGCGTTATCAGAGCAAAAATGCTGATTATTTAATAATCTGATAATCGCGGTAAAGCCGTGTTTTTGGGCATGTGTCAAAACTGAAATTCCCTCTTTATCGGTAATATCGGAGTCAGCCCCGTGAGCCAGCAGTAACCGGACTATCTGTTGCTGGTCAGAGCCTCCATCGGATAAGATTACCGCCTCCATCAGGGCAGTCCAACCAAGATTATTGACATGATTCACATCAATTTTTGATTTTTCAAGTAATAGCCTTACAGTATCTACGTGGCCTTTTTCAGCAGCAGGAATAAGTGCGGTCCCATCATAATAATTATAAATATCAGGCTTGGCCCCGGCATTTATCAAGAGGATTAAGGCATCATTCATGCCGTTTGCACCGGCATATAAAAAGGCTGTCTGGTCGATGACTCCTTGCGATTTTGCTTTATCGTAATAATCAACATCAGCGCCCAATTCAATGAGCAACCGCAGTGCCTCAATATTGTTTTCAATCGTCACAACTAAAACGACTGAACGCCCACTACTATCAACAACGTCAATACTCCCGCCCGAAAGTATTATTTGCTGAAGTTGTTGTTTGTCTCCATTGATTGCGGAAGACCGAACCAGGTAGAAGGTATCACTTGTTTGATCCATTGCCTGGATATTACACGTTACGCCGAGCAAGATGAGCAAACAATATTTGCTCGAAGTCAGGCAAAGTTGTATTGATCGTACCGCTAACGGCCCGCATCAGCGGCCTGGCGCTAGCCAGGCCGCTGTAAGTCCTTGTTATGAGAACTTCAATCGCAGAAATTGGCCTTGTAACCATAGTGTAACCGCCACATGCCATTACAAACAACGGCCATACATCGTCAGCAATCTTTCCCAATGTCGTTCAGCCGCCGCCTTGTGGTATTTTCCCCGCCTTAACGGGAAAACGAATCCATGCTCTGTGCCAGGGTATACCTCGACTCGATAATTAATCCCAGTGTTAGCCAGGTGGCTCTCTAGATTATCGATCATTTGTTGGGGTGCATATTCGTCAGTCTCTGCACAACCAAAATACATCTCGCCCCTGATTTTTCCAGCGCTAAGATGTGGGGAGTCTTCTGCATCCGCGAACAGGCGCACACCATGAAATGACGCAGAGGCCGCGATTCGATCGGGAAAGGCAGCCGCGGCTGCAAACGCGAATGGACCGCTCATGCAATAACCAACACAACCTGTCTTGCCATCGCGAGCGGCACCGTCCAATGCAGCAAAATCCATTAGTGCCTGAATGTCTTCACAAACCATGGAATTGGAAAGCGAATGCATATGCTCGAACATTTCCTCGCGACTGGACGAGTCCACATCAAACTCGCGCAGACGCCGATAGTAAAGATTGGGCAACACCACATAGTATCCAGCTGAACCAAGCCGACGTGCCATATCGTGCAACTCTTCACGCTTGCCTGGTGCATCCATCAGGAAAAAAACAACTGGATGCGGTCCATTCTCTTCGGGGTGTGTGATAAATGTATTCATCACGCCATCTTTGGTGCGGATGTCTATGCCTAGATCGATCATCGATAATTATCCTTCTTTAGTGCTCATAACGCTTGAGTTAAGTGGCCGCAGCGAAGCGGAGGTCATAACTTGAACGATTTTTTAGGAGCATTACGGATGCTTATAAACATAACAAGGCCTCGGTGATAATACGTAATAGCACAGACCCATTTGGTTTTTTAATCACAACGTGGATCACCACGCTGGGTCCAGCGAATGATAAAGTCAGGGATTGGCAACGAGTCACAGCCATGATCTTGTTCACAGATAAGATCCCATTGCGGCTCTGCTTTCTGATGGCACTCGAAACAGTTTCCACCAAATTTATTGATCACCTGCGTGGTGCCGCGTACTTTTATTTTTGAGCCTTTTTCCGAAACGCTCAGCTCAAAAAATTCCCAGTCATTGGTTTTCGTGTTCCAGCCTTTATGGTGTTTCACCATAACTTCTGCAGGAATCAATTGCACCACAGAACCTGGCGGATAGGTCGCACCATGTGGTGACATCGCCGCAGTAACGGTACCATCTAAATTGTCTAGCAGATTACTGACAAAAAAGCCGCGTACCGGACGCATCTTTTTTAAACAGACGAAAGAGTCTTCAGTCACAGGAATAGCTTTAGCAGAATCGGTTACATCAACCTCCACAACCATAAACACAGGTTTTGCACCTTCGGTGTCCGCGTCCTCTTCGGCGCTGGTCATCATGCAGCCACCACAGACCAGAAGCCACGAACAAATTAATATCTTTATGGGTTGCTTAATCACTGCCGTTTTTATCCCGCAACTTTAATCACACACACCGTAGCATAAAATATAAATGCAAACGAAAACCGCGATAAGAATTTAAAGGAGATTAGTAATGCAAACAAGAAAGAAGGATTATTTTCAAATCCAGCCCCCTTTTATCCAAACCTAACAGTAAATTTATGGAGCACTTATGAAATATCTAGTTTATCTTTTTTCCCCAATATTAATTATCGGTTGCGAAAATCATATTGCTGAACAAGCAACCCCTGAAAGCAACAATAATAAAAATCATTTTTCAGCCACTAAAGAAAGTGAGCTATATGCCATGCCTATAGAAGATTGGACTTCCCAGTGTTTGCTGCGCCACAAACAGCTTCTTGCCACTCTATAGTAATTTTCTGAGCTGATTTCGTATGCGCTGAAACATCGCCTTCAGTGAGACGGTGTGTCTTGTGAATTATTCTTAGAGACTCGATGATCAAATCCATTTAATACCCCAGCTAGGGACGGTTATGTATTATCAACCCTTTTACCTTGTCTCATATCTTCTGGCGAAATTCGTTTTTGTTGATCAAAGGCTGCTATGTAGTCATCTCTGCCCCAGGCCCAAGCCTCTTCGATCTCGAATTTTTCGTTGTAGCGAATCCAGATAAGTACATCCCACTCGTAGTTACTGGCCTTTCCGGCATTGGTTATTCTACTACCAGGTTTCCCGCTCGGCCGGTGTGCTTTAATCTGATATCGAATGCCCTGATAAATAAAATCGTGACCCCTCGCCACAGCAGTCTTGTCCTGCATGTAATCCGAGTACTCTCCATCGCTCATTCCAACCAACTGAGCCGCATCGAGCTCAGAAACCGCAGACGTGACCGCTGGGGCAACGCCATACTGCTGTTGCCATGCCAATGCCGTATCGACCAATGTTTGGCGCAGGCTCATTTATCTGATCGCATAAGCATAACGTTTGATTGCATTGTTAGGGAGATGTTGCTGGCTCGAATTTTGTGATGATCAATTTGATTTAAACTCAATTTCAAAGTTGTCACCATCCCAGACAGTTACCTCGCCAATCCAGTCTTCTCTTACGTGAAACGTGTTATCCAAAGAATGTGCGTCAACTCCGCTTGCAACCGCTTTCTCATCATTGGTTCTTCCGATTACAGCTCTAATAATTTGACCATTTTTAAAGGCTGAGTCGAGATAGAGACGAAATTCATTATTCCCGGGGCCCTTCCAGCGGGACGCTTTATCGATATAGGTAATAACTCCCTCGCCTGGCTTGAAATACTGTTTCCATAAACTTAGCACGAGCTCCCCCCGATTATTTTTGGCGGCAACCGACCAGACAAAGTTTTTAGTTTTTGCACCATACCTTGCGAATGCTTCAGTTCGATTCATACGTATATTCCCAATCGAGCATAACGACCCACATTACCGTTAAAATGCGCGCCTCGTGGGGTAACTTCAATCCATGTGATTGCGCTTGTTAGAGCTCATCATGAACATCATTAAGATTATGCTCCTGCAGCATGGTTAGAAAAGCGTCCAATATATCTTGAACAAATGGTTGCTTTTCTTCATAGGGGTCAATCATAAGATAGGCTCTAAGTAATGCAAATACTCGTTTTTGGTACGCAGGGAAAAATTTCTCTTCAACCTCAACTTCTGAGGGGTATCCCTGCTGTGTGGCATAAAGTAGGCGGTTTCGTTGATTTGCCTCGTTTTCGAGATAGCTTTCTATTTCAGAAAATTCCCGTGCCTTAAGTAGATCCTGAATTTGCTCTCTAAAGGAAAAACGCTTCTCCTCGAACAGCAGTCGAAAATTAAATGGTGGTTCTGGAGTAAATTTTTTGAGTCCTTGGCCTAGGTCAAAATTTGTTTCGAAAGCTAGCAATTTGTCGCCATTTTTTTCTATAACTGATAAACGCATATCAGATTGAGTTTCAGATAGTTTCTCTTCAGTGAATTTATTGAAGACCGTAAAGAATTGAATGATGGAGATTTTGTGAACATGTCTTTTCGGTTTTAGCTTATTTGCATTTACGTACTTTTTATCTTTCAAGCAATACATTAGACCAGATGCAGCTTCTTCTTCTGCCGTAAGGCATCTGAACACTGCCATATTACTATCAATTGGAAACAATGATTCCGCACGATTTAGGTGATTGATTGCTGATCGAAAGCAATGTTTAGATTGTCTATGAGGCCTGCCTTCGAGGATTTCTAGGCAATAAGTGTCGAGATCCAATAGTTCCACGATAGCTTTCGGTGAGATTTAACAGTGAGTTAGACAGAATCTGTAATTTACCAGAAATAGGCGGAATCTGTATAAATCGATGATTTTATTGTTATACATCTGGGGATACGTTGGTCCGCTTCGTGCCGTAAGTTGCCGTGCGTATTTTCAATCTGGAGGTCTGCTATTGAGAACCCAGGGAAGCCTGAATTAGCATCCCTAGGGTAATTTTAATCAGATCTCCATTTGTTCTGCAATTTCCAGAGCATCATCAACTTCGATTCCCAGGTATCTTACAGTGCTTTCTAGTTTGTTATGCCCTAGTAGTAACTGTACGACACGGAGGTTTTTTGTTTTCTGATATATTAACGTGGCCTTTGTGCGCCTCATTGAGTGCGTGCCATATTCTGCTGGATCAAGACCAATATCTTTCACCCAGCTATTTACGATTCTTGAATATTGCCTTGTAGATATAAATGGTGACGAACAGCGCCGACTTTTGAAAAGATAGTCGTCCGACATTAGCTCAGCATAATTAATCCATTTGGAAATTGACTCCCTGGTTTGAGCTGTGATTTCAAATTTTACCGGTTGCTTGGTCTTTTTCTGCATCACCATAGCTCTTCTGGCTACATTGGCACCATGCGTTACGTCTCTAACTCTAATCCTGACCAGATCACAGCTTCTTAACTTACTATCGATAGCCAGATTGAAGAGTGCCAGGTCGCGAAGCCTTTTGGACATTTGAAGACGAATACGTATCGCCCATATTTCCTTCAGTTTGAGGGGTGGTTTTTGGCCTACTAACTTACCCTTGTTCCAGGGATTTTGATCTTTATAATTATGGTGAAGATAGGTCATATCGATTCCTACAGTTGTTTGTTGGAATCAAATTATGAGCTAGTGCCCCTCCTTAGCAGACATTAATTGCGGGAATCTTATATACCGCTATCGGCACGGAGCGGACGTTAGTATCTAGAGAATGTGCACCCTATGTTGCATAGGTTATGAATTATTTTGAGCGAATTTCCATAGGGGAATAAGTACGAGTTAACTGATTTTTCGAGTATGCTTTGGCTATGAACGAACAAGTTTCCAAGCATAAACTTACCACTATTTTGTACGCTGACGTTGCCGAATATAGCCGCCTGACCGGTCAGGACGAGTTGGGAACTCATAAACGCGTCATGGAGGTGCTGGATTTTGCCAGTGAAACGATAAAATCTGAGGGTGGTGTCGTGTTACGTTACGCGGGTGACGCAATACTGGCTGAGTATTCCAGCGTTATCGCGGCCATAGAATCGGCTGCCTTCATCCAGACTGATTTGCAGGAACGTAACCAAGGCGTGCCTGTTGGTAGCCAAGTCAAGATCCGGATTGGTATTAATCTCGGTGAAGTGATTGAAGATCGGGGAGAAATTTTTGGCGATGGCGTCAACACGGCCGCACGCCTGGAAAGTATCAGCGAGCCCGGTGGCATATGCATATCGGGGTTGGTCCATGAACAAATCAAAGGCAAGGTAGATATCGAGTTTGAGGATTGCGGCAAGGAATCCCTCAAAAACATCGTGGAACCGGTCCATGTTTTTCGCTGGCAGCCGGGCCGTTCGAAAAAAACTGCAGAAAATCCCAACGGCAAAAGTGCCGCGCGTAAAATTCCCTCAATCGCGGTTTTGCCGTTCACCAATATGTCAGGAGATCCCGAGCAGGATTACCTAGCTGATGGAATCTGTGAAGACATCATTACCGCCCTGTCCAAGATCCGCGTATTTACCGTGATCGCCCGCAACAGCACGTTCAGTTACAAGGGTCAATCCGTGGATGTCAAGCAGGTGGCAATCGATCTTGATGTCAACTACGTGCTCGAGGGCAGTGTCCGCAAGTCCGGTAATCGAGTTCGAATTTCCGCTCAATTAATTGACCATGACGGACTTCATGTCTGGGCGGAAAAGTATGATCGGGTGATAGAAGATATTTTCGAGCTTCAGGACGAAATGACCCAAACCATCGCGGGCGCACTGGAACCCGAGTTACATGCGGTAGAGCGTGAACGCGCCGCACGCAAACCCCCGGAAAGCCTCGATGCCTGGGAATGTTATCAACGCGGTCTTTGGAATATGTGGCACTACGAAAACGAAAAAATGATTGCTGCATGGGATCTATTTCAGAAGGCCGTTGACCTGGACCCTAGTTTTGCAACCGCATATGCCTACCAGAGTTACTGCAATTACATTCTGGTGGTATTGGGTTTTTCGGAAGAGCGCGACCGGCTGCTGGAAGAAGGGAAGCTGCTGGCAAAAAAGGCCATGAAGATTGATACTCGAGACCCCGTCGCCTATTTCTCGATGGGGCGAAATCTCATGATGCTGGGCGATCATGATGGCGCCATTGCCGCATTGAAATACTCTCTTGAGCTTAATCCTAATTTTGCCCAATCCTATTTTGGGCTGGGTTTTGTGCTCGCTCTATCGGGAGAGCTGGATGAGGCCAGGGAAAATATTCAGAACGCGATCAGACTGAGCCCACGCGATCCTTTGATGGTTGGGTTTACTAATGTTCTGGGGATGGCATGTATCATGGCAGGCGATTTTGAAGAAGGATTGGATTGGGCAAAACGAAGCTTGCGCTTGCCTACTCCAGTTGGCTACTGGAATCACGCCACACTAGCGTCTGCATATGCCAATCTTGGGCAGATGGAAGAAGCCACAGAAGCGTTAAAGGGGGCCGTCAAAGAGAAACCAGACCTGAGTATTTCATTTCTGGAAAAGGTCTTACCGACCCGACACAAAGACGGGCTTGGAGTCTACTTTTCTGGTTTGCGTTTGGCAGGATTGCCCGAATAATCAAAGCTTTGCTAAAGCCGGAAAGATTTGATTCCCGGGAAAGATCGAGTGTCCGTATTGGGCACTTTGCCGCTCTTGAGCCCGGAAATCTGAAGGTCAACTTTCTCGTTAGCTGCCGTTTAAAATTCTTATATTTATATTTGCTTCCAGCACGCTCCAGACATTTGCCACTGGTGATATACTTGCCTGCCGACTCCTGATTCCTATTAGAGATGTGCAAGGAACATAGTGTACTTTCCGGGATCATCTTTGAATCAAAAATCCTAAAAAACTGCGTTGAAAATACATGCCTGAATTCACTGGTAAAACTGTTCTGATCACCGGTGCTGGCCGTGGTATTGGTCGCGAAACCGCTCTAGGCTTCGCGGCCGTAGGTGCAAATGTTTGTGTCAACTATGCACATTCAGAAGCCGAAGCAAAGAAAACCGTGTCGGAAATTGAAACTTCGGGTGGCAAAGCGATAGCCTGTAAGGCCGACATTTCTGATATCGAACAGGTTAAGTCTATGGTAGATACAATCATAGATGCGTACGGCTCAATCGATATCCTTATCAATAACGCGGGTCTAAGTATCGATGGGCCATTCCTGGATATGAAGGAGGAAGATTGGGATCGCGTATACGAAGTCAATCTCAAGGGGCCTTTTCTCGTATCGCAAGCCGTAGCCCGACATATGATTGCCGGGGATGGCGGTGTTATTGTCAACATTTCAGCGACCACAACGATATACGGGAGGCCTAATGCAGCAAACTACTGCTCAACCAAGGCTGGGCTTAATATGCTAACCAAATGCATGGCGTTGGAGTTAGGACCAAGTATACGAGTCAACGGTCTAGGTCTTGGATTCGTTGATTCACCATTGGTGCGTGAGCTTTATTCCAGTGATCAAATCACCCAGGTAATCGAAGGCACACCGTTGAGGCGATTGACAACAATAGCTGAAACAGCGTCGTTCATCAGGCTGATGGCATCAGTATCGACATCATTCGTGACAGGCCAGACTATTATGTTCGATGGAGGACGCGTCATGCGTTGAATGACGGCTTCGGGCACTTAGCGGCCCCTGATCGATGATTTCTGAAGGTCAGCTTTCTCAATAGCTGCCGTTCAAATTTCCTAGATTAAGTTCCGCTTCCGGCACTAATCAGCCATTGAGCTTGTGCAACAAGCAGTTAAATAAAAGGATGAGTCGCAAGCCTGACCCGTTTCAATTAATCAATTGCTCGCGACTACCAAACTGCTGCCTGTAAGTCTCCATAGTCATTTCCATTTGTTTCTTAAACAAGCGACGAAAGCTACTTTCGTCTTTATAACCGACTTCGTAGACAATCTTTGACGAGGGTAACTGGGTCAGTTCGAGTAAATTGCAGGCGCGATTAATGCGTATGGTCTGCAAATATCGTAGCGGCGAGCAGCGTAAAGAATTCGCAAAGCGGCGGTTAAGCTGACGGTCGCTAATGTTTAGCATGTTGGACAATCTATTGAAATCGATGTCCTGGTTGCTATGTTTTTCGATATGTCGTTGAGCGCGTAATACCAGCTCGTCGGCATGATCTGTGGTCTCTACATTGGTGCGAAATGGTTGAGGTGGGGGCGCGTTTAGATACATCATCAAAAGCTTTGCGGTAGCAACCGCGGTTTGGTGTCCGGCGAAGCGTTCGACCAGGTGCATCACCAGGTGTTCGTAAACTGAACTACCGCCATTTGCGCTGATAATATTGCCGTAATCGGCGATCGCACTATGGGTGTCTATTTTTAACTTTGGAAACATGCGGCGAAAATGATGCTCGCATATACAGTGCATCAGCACGGGCAGGTTGTTTATCAGTCCAGCTTTGGCGAGCAGGAAAGAACCACTACAAATGCTAATCAACAGACCGCCGCGGCCATAGTGTTGTTGAATCACCGGAATTATTGGGACTGCCTCGGCGATGGCCTGTTCAACCTTGCTGTAATCGGTCGAGGAATGAAACACCGGTGGCAATATCCACACATCAGTGCGAGTGTCGAGCTTCACGTAATCTCCAAGACTGTAGTCTGGCTGAATCTTGATTCCGTTGGTCGGCATGATAGCTCTACCATCGATGGAAACGGTATCCCACTCGAATAAAGGCTTGTAGCCCGATTTCACTAGCGTGTAGTTAGTGGCAATCAATGTATCGACGATGCCATGGATGCCGCTGCCGATGCAGCGGTCGCTTAAAAGAATTGCTACTCGCATGATGTATGTCCAAAATCACCAGTGTTACGTCAAATATGACACTTTTTTACGTCTAAGACAACCGTCATACTGCTCTCAACTTCAGGAGTGGTGTTATATGTCTCAGCAATTTACCAACCGAATAAATACCGTTCGATCCGCTAAACCACGGTTAAATTCATCAGAACGGCGTAAGCGTGTCGTTCCACTGAGCTATCAAATGCTAAGTCTGGGTTTAAACCTTGTGTCTTATCTCAGAAACGAATGGGCTGCTGATATTCTCAGTAATATCTGGTTCACGGTCTTTAAAAGTAAGCCGAAGCTCTGGGTTTCCGAGTTCTGGCAACGGGCCGATTCCTGTGTCGAGGTTCAGCTTGAGGACAAATCGATACCAGTATCTTTTTGGGGGCAAGGCCCACTGGTAGTGATGATGCATGGCTGGAGTGGTTCTGGAGTGCAGTTTCGTCGATTGATTCCCGGATTAGTCGAGGCTGGTTACCAGGTTGCAGCGTTTGATGCGCCGGCTCACGGAAGCAACCCCGGTAAATATTCGCACCTTCTTGAATTTAGCGATTCATTAGTCGCGATTCAGCAACAAATTGGACCTGTAGACACCGTAATGGCGCATTCACTCGGGGGCATGGCGGCGGTAGTCGCCGCTCAGCGCGGTCTGTCTGTGCGGCAGATGGTATTGTTCGGTCCGCATCTTGACCTGCAAAAGATGTATCAGTCCTATAGTGATTTATTGGACCTTAACCCTAAACTGTCGAATAAATTTCGCGACAAGATAGGCCAGAAGATGGCCGATATTCTCGGAGTAGATGACGTCTGGGCATTGTTAACACCGGCAATATTGCTGGCTCAGAGCGATTATCAGGGTCTGTTGGTATACGACAACGAAGACGAAGAAATACCGCAGGACCAGTTTAAAGCAATAGAACAGCACTGGCAGGGTTGCCGGGTACTGAAAACCGAAGGCTTAGGGCATCACCATATTTTGAAGGATGAAACGGTCATTGAAAGCGTGCTCGCTTTTATGAGCGGGCCAGATATTGGTGAGCGTAAATTCAATCCAAAAGCATTCTAGCGTATGACAGTGAAGCAACGACGAACCTTTTTTACAACAATCGATAGGAAAAACAGCAAATGACAACTATTAATCAGGACATCATGATGACGCAACAGGCATCTCTTCAACCTCCACCATTTCCAGCGAGTGGTTCGGCAATCGGACAGATGGACTTTGGCTATCACTGGATCTGGACCTATGGCCATCTAATCCCGCTTGCGACGTTCTCGCTACCTAACATTCGCTAGGACAAATAGATGCAATTTTGTGTTATATTTTAACGATGAAACTAAAAATCATGAAACACACGTATTCAATTACTAACATGGGTTGCACAGGATGTGTAGGCCATATTAAAGAACAGATAGAAAAGCACCCGGATGTTACTTTGGTTGATGTATCGCTTGAACAAAACGAAGCAGCTATCAACATGAATAAACACATCCCGATAGCGGAGTTACAATTATTCCTGGATAAAGACACCGAATATGCCGGCAGATATGCCATCAGTCAGGTGTAACAACAATGATGTGAACAAAACATACAATGATGGCTGACGATATCCCAACACCTGAGGAGACTTGATGATAGATCCGGTGATGGTGGCGCTGCGGATTGTCCACATCCTGTCCGGGATCGTGTGGGTAGGATCGACCATCTTCATCCACTTGATCCTGCTACCCAGCCTCCGCGCCGAGGGCCCCCGCGCAGAAGCCCCGGTGATGCGCCGCATCAACGCGTTCATCATCCACCCGATCATGGGCCTGAGCGCTTTGTTGGTGGTGGCCAGCGGGGTGACGATGGCTTTGCGCTTGCGATGGGGCGTCCTGGATCAGTTTCTCGTCACCCCGTGGGGCTGGGCGATTCTGATCGGCTTCATTGCCGCCATGCTTGCAATGATTCCGCCGAGCGCCGCGCTGGCCACTATGCGCCGCTTCACGCGGGCGGCGACGACACTGGAATACGGGGGTGGGACCGCCGAGGACGAGCGGGAGTACCGGCGAGCGCGGGACGTCTTCCGGCGTTTCGGTGTAGTCGAATCGGCCTTACTCATCGTCGCCGTCGTCGCCATGGCCGCTGCGCGCTGGGTCTAGGCCATGGACCCGCCCGACCCTGGGTTGACGGCACCTGTTCCTGCGGCAGCGCCTCCGCGATGGCGGCATACGTAGAATCGCTTCTGGACCGGCCGGATGCCTCATGGCCGCTGCACC
>Ga0209987_10000234_pt1 | contig 27677 bp, 19 predicted proteins | sample N074metaG_FD_182134 | JGI IMG/M metagenome (GOLD analysis project Ga0209987, IMG submission 182134) | Deep subsurface microbial communities from Kermadec Trench to uncover new lineages of life (NeLLi) - N074 metaG (SPAdes) (version 2) | ecosystem: Environmental > Aquatic > Marine > Ocean trench...
GGATCGATCCGAATTCCGGCTGGATTTTGTGGTATCGTCGGGTTTAAACCCAGTTTTGGCGCTATCCCACGCGAGCCCTGCTTTCCGGCATGGCAATCGATAGTATCCTACGGACCGATGACCCGAAGCGTCGCGGACGCGCACCTGATGTACAGCGTGTTGAACCCGGATGCAGCAGCTTACCAGGAGTCTCAAACGCTGGGCCTTAAAGACTACCCATTGATTGTTTCCGAAGATCTCGGAATCGCACCGGTTGATGGTGATGTGCGGCAGGCATTTCGAAGCCTGCTTGATAAATTAGCGAATTCCGGTGCTCGCCTGATTGATAGTAGTCCCGGCCTACCGTCATCTGTAGTGACCTGGGCCGTTACCGCGAGCTTCGATGCCGCCATGCACGCTAAACCAAAAAATCATGATGCCGCCAGTATAGGCGAGGTCGCCCGCGATTTTATCGACTTTGGCGGACAGTTTACACAGGAGGAATTTCAGCGGGCGCAGGATAATCGCCAGGTTATTCGTGATGCTTACCAGACAATGTTTGAACGTAATAAATCTTCCATTTTGATCACACCAACCCTGGGTTGTGAAGCCTTCCCGCATGGTAGTATCCATCCGCATAAAATTGAAGATATCCCGATCGAAAAACCCTGGCTTGACTGGGCCAGTTTTCTTTACGATGCCAACCTTGCCGAGTTACCTGCCTGTGCGATTCCGATGGGTATTGGCGATGAGGGATTACCGCTATCGTTGCAGGTACTCGGATCAATCGGCAGCGATGAAGAAGTGCTGCGGGTGGCCGAGGCGATCGAAACCCTAATCGACTGGCAGCATTCGATAGTAATCCCCCAGCCGATAGTCGAATCGTTGCAGCAATCGGCCTGAAATGGAGTACTAGTCCCTCTCCCAATTTTGGGAGAGGGTGAGGGTTAAAAAGTTAGTGGTAATGTAGGATATTAAAGTTACTTCGTTGCACACCCCTCATCCTAACCTTCTCCCCAAAGGGGAGAAGGGATAATTGTAGTGCTGGCAGCTCAAAGTTTCGGACCGCCAGACCGCTGCTCTTACTGTTATGACAAGTTTGGGTAGGTACCAGGCCCCGTTGCACGACTAGAACAGTTTCGATCTGTACGGGTCCTGTGGAATTACCGGCGGCTTTGGCGGCACAACACCGTGAAACTCGGCGTTGATCGCTGCGGTCCACAATTTCGCTCGCTCGCGCAATTCGCGTTTTTCAGTTTGCATGCGCCCACGCGATACGATAATACCCAGATCAGCGCCCTTATAGGTGTAGTCGCCTTCACGATAGATGCGCAGATAAAAAGCCTCATCGTTGTCGATGACATTAGTCCAGTCGAGGTCGTGACGATCGAAGGTAATGCCACCGTATTTGTCCATGCGCCATACACCACTCGCAGGGGCATGGGTCAACTTCCGGACCTTGTCCTCGGTTTGCTTGAGCACCAGTTGGCTCCAGAAATCGTATTCATTCCAGCGATTCTGAATACGGCGCAAATCGACCGAGTAATCCACGTCCAGATATTCGAGCAGGTGAAACAGGAACAGTGGTACCCCGCCATAGTGCGCGGTAATCAGGTTGGTGAGTGGACTGGCGCCACTAATACGAGGATTGACTTCACCCAGATACGGTGTGCCATCGTCGGTATCGAGCAGGAAGTCCATGCAGAAAACCCCCTTGTAACCTTCCTTGTAGAGTCGGTCGCCGAGTCCGGCAGCCATGTTGCGTAACTGGCGACGAATTTTTGCGTTAAAAATTTTCGGCCAGACGTCATTGCCGCACCAGCCACCCTTGTACGGGGTAATTTCTTCATAGCCGGTAATATCGGTCTGAATCGGGCCGGCAAGTGTGCCGTGTCGAGTTACACAGACCTCAACGGTGCCAGGCATATGGTTGATCCGCTTCATTATTTTTAACTGCTCGCCTTTCATATCCCCGGCATGTTTGTTCCAGTCCGCTTCCGATGTGATGAAAAACGTTGTGCGACCCGAATCGCCATACGGAGTTTGCACGACCAGGTCCTTGCCGAGATTCGCTTTTGCGGCTATTTTCATCAAGGATTCGAAACTGTCAGCCTCGCCAAGCGCGTTGGGTGCACTGTCGATACCCGCTTCATTGGCTAGCCTGGTGAGTTCGATCTTGGAGTCCAGTCTATTTCTGAGTGCCACCGATGGAAGCGCAATATCGACACCGAGTTCCTTACAGATCTCTTCAGTTTTCTCGTCGAACATGACAAATAACAACTTGGCAGGTCCCTTGCCCGATTTTTTTATTTTATCGATGACTTCCTTGTGCATTAGCATATAGTTGCAGACGTCCTCCATCGATTGAAAATCGACGTCACCCTTTTCTTTGGGCACAAAAACACGTGGATGCGCACCATCGAAGGAATCAAAATAATTAATATGGAAAAAACGGTTGACGAATTTTTCCAGGCCGAGCAGGTTAAACGAGGTCGGTGAAACGAAAAATATGGGAGTTTCATTGCGCCGGAAATAGGTCAGGATGTCTGATAAACCACGGAGTTTTGGAGTTTTTTTCATCGGTGTGTTCTCCCTTTCTGAGACCGCCAGTTATTATTAGGCATTTAAATACAATTATATATCACTTTGGATTTCGGGGTTACTTTCTATATTGCCCTTAGAAGAAGGGATGGTCATTTTCATTAACATTTTGACACTGTAAACTAGCGGACCAACCTCGGCCATTTATTCTGGAGTTTATTGATGCCACGTACCAGCCGCAGGCGAGGGCGTAAAAAAGCACCTGTCGATTCGGCCGCTATTCGACAGATCGACCGGAAGGAAATACGAAACCGCTTTGCGCCGATCGAGCCGCTCGACCCCGAGCAGCTCGAATTTATCCATAATATTTCACTGCGCATACTCGAAGAGGAGGGCGTCGAAGTACTGGGTGATCAGGCCCTGGCATTATTCAGAAAGTCCGGTGCATCGGTTGACGACAGTGGCGTGGTGCGCATTGACCGGGGCTTGCTACTCGAAACCATAGCGCAGGCACCAGAAAAATTTACGATGACGCCCCGCAACCCAGAACGGGCAATTCAGGTCGGCGGCAATGTGATCAATTTTGGCCTGGTGTCGGGTACGCCTAACGTACACGATAATATCAATGGACGCCGAGCGGGCAATTTTGAAGATTACAAAAAACTGATCAGTTTCGGGCAGTATTTTAATGTGCTGACATTTTTTGGTAACCAGGCGACCGCCCCCACCGAAATGCCAGCCAATTCAAGGCACCTCGACACTACCCTGGTTAATCTGACCGTTTCGGACAAGGTATTTTTGGCGACGGGTATCGGTGCTGGACGCGCGCGCGATGCGATTGAAATGACTGCAATAGCACGTGGCCTGAGCATGGAAGAGATGAAAACCAACCCTAGCGTAATGACCAATATCAACGTCAATTCACCCCGTAAGCTGGACGATGCGATGGCCTACGGTGCAATGCAAATGGCCCTGTTCGGGCAGCCGGTAACGGTGACGCCTTTCACCCTGATGGGCGCAATGACGCCTACTACGATGGCCGGCGCACTCGCCCAGCAAAATGCTGAGGCATTGCTCGGCATCGCCCTGTTGCAGCTTACCCGCCCTGGAACCCCGGTAGTTTATGGAGGATTTACTTCCAACGTCGATATGCGCTCCGGCTCCCCGGCGTTTGGCACCCCGGAAAACAGTCTCGCCAATATTGCCGGGGGACAATTGGCGCGTCACTACAAGCTCCCATATCGTACCAGTGCCTGTAACGCTTCGAACGCGGTCGATGCACAAGCGACTTACGAAACCCAAATGGCGCTATGGGGTGCAGTGATGGGGCACGGCAACCTGATTTATCATGCCGCGGGCTGGCTCGAAGGCGGACTGGTGGCTTCCTTTGAAAAACTCATCATCGATTGTGAAATGCTGCAACACATGAGCACTCTGCTCGAACCGCTTAAAATTGACCTCATCGAAACCGGGCTCGAGGCGATGCGGGAAGTAGGACCCGGCGGTCACTTTTTTGGTTGTGCGCACACGATGGAACGCTACAAGACTGCATTTTACGAGCCTTTTTTGAGTGACTGGAAAAATTATGAGAACTGGGTAATCGCAGGAGCCAAAGACGCGACGATGCGGGCGACAGAAATCTGGCCTAAAATATTGGCCGAGTTTGAACCACCACCTACTGATCCCGCGATCGTGGAAGAGCTTCAGGCTTATATAGCAAAGCGCAAGGAGATGCTCGGCAGCGAAGAGCCGGTATTGGAGCCGACTGGGTAAAACGATTGTCGATGCCATCGCCTGACCGGTGAACTGAAGTAGTAGCTTATGCCGGCTCCCGGAGACGATACAGGTCGGGGCCAGCCAGGATGTCACGCAGGGCATCGGCCAGTATATTTGCCCAGCGTTCAGCCCCTGCTTCTGTGCTAACCAGGTCCTGTCGAACCTCTATAGAGACATGTGGCAACCCTGTCGCCTCGGCATGATGGTCGATGGTGAAGTCGCATGATTCTTTACCCGAGTAGGGTTGGTTATCACCGATATGGAAATCTTCGACATGGGCGCGCAGATTTTTAATCAACGGCACCGGGATACGCGGATCTTTATCCCATAGAATACCTGCCTGCCAGGGACGTGAAAAACCGGCCATTTCAGGGGTAAAACTATGGATAGAAATAAAAGCTGGCACGATTTCCTTCGTTTTAAAACCGCCCAGCATGTCGTCGATTGCAGTGCGGTAGGGCGAATAGAAACAATCGATGCGTTGATTACGATGTTCGGGCGTCAAATTTAGATTACCCTCGATAACCGTGTTGTCACTCACTTCCGGCATTACACTGGCATCCTCAAGATTGCGATTCAGATCGACTACCAGACGCGAGTAGCCTGCCAGTACGGCAGGAGCATCAAGGAGTAGCGAGAGATGATTGATCATAATTTTGCTGCCGATGTCATATGCGATATGCTGCTCGAGCACCGTTTCATCCAGGCCGAGGTTATCCAGTATTCCAGGGATAGCATTACTGACATGATCGCCAACCAGTAGAACCCTGGCCTTGCCCAGTGGATTAACAATCGTAAACGGCGGTGGATCTTCTGGTCCGATCATTGGATACCCATTGTTAATCTGTCATTCCCACAAAAGCGGCGCTAACTCAGTAAATTTGCTTCGAAAGGATACTTCGACATTTGTTCGAAACCGGTTTCGGTAACGACTACCTGTTCTTCCAGTTTGACCCCGTTTATACCACCGACAGCGCCAACATAGGCTTCGACACAAAACACCATGCCAGCTTCTACTATGCCATCGTAACCGCTGCTTTCAAGTTGCTCGGGGTAGTAAATTGCCGGGTATTCATCGCATAGACCGGCACCGTGCATCATCACGCTATAACATTGTTGTCTATATTCCTCGGGTAGCCGGAGACCTTTTTCGGTGAGTTCGCGAAAGCTAACGCCGGGCTTGAGCAGTTCCCGGTTGCCCATAATGTGTTCGTAGGCTACCTGGTAAAGCCTTTTTTGGTCAGCGCTGGGCTCAACATCGCCGCACAGCCAGGTGCGTGAGATATCACAACACATGCCGTAAGGGCCGATCAGGTCGGTATCCAGCGCCAGCAATTCACCATCACTGATGATGCGTGGGCCAGCTTCCTGAAACCACGGGTTGGTTCGGGGACCGGATGAACAGATTCGCGTTTCGATCCATTCGCCGCCACGGCGTATATTCTCGGCGTGTAGTACTGCCCAGATATCGCTTTCGCTTTGCCCGGCATAGATCGCTTCCTGCATCTTCACCATCGAGGCTTCACAGGCGGCCGTGGCACAGTATAAGGCCTTAATTTCATCGGGTCCCTTGACCACGCGGGCGATCTCGGTGACTTCCTGTCCCTCGAAGATTTCGAGGCCAAGGTGTTCCAGCGCGCGCAGACCAGATATTTCAATTTTATCGACAGCAAGACGACGATTTCTGCCCGTGTGTTCCCGCACCACGTCATCGACATCCTGCGCAAACCGCCGGGCATGTTCTTCACCACGGTCAGCCGAAAGAAAATAAAAGAACCCGGCACCGGTTCGTCGTTCCTTGATCAGTGGCAGGTGGGTTGAGAGATGCTCGCAATTATGAAAATCCCATAACACAATGTAGCCGTCGGCAGAAACAAAGCAGGCGCGTGCCGGATTGTGCGAGGTCCAGAGTTGCATATTGATAGCGTCGGTGGCGTAGCGGATATTTAACGGGTCGAACAATAAAATGCCACCGTAGTCGTGCCTGCGAATTTCTCCGCAGAGTCGCTGTAGGCGATATTCGCGCATCGTGTCGAGATGCGGAATTTCGAGGCCGAGTGCTTGCCATTCGCTAAATGCAATCGCTGTCGGGCCAGTTTCGATTCGATCGTTATCGTCCGGCGTACCGTCGGGTTTGAGCGCGCTCGAAGGCCTGCGCGCCGGATCGATTTTTCGCCTGGTGCTATCGATGGAAAAGGGCGATGTGGGCATGGATACAACCTCTGTTCTGTGCTGCAATGAACGCGACAGGATAATGCATTATTGTCAGAAAGGAAGGGGTGATGCCGGTGATTTTTGTCAACAGCTAGCGCGGTGGCAATCTGTATCCATGATACCTGGCCTGAAGGAGTACTAGCACTGTATAGTGATCAACAAGATTAATACCCGGCGCGAAATATCCGGACCGATACAAATTCAAGGTTAATAAAATATGACGAAATCGACTCCCTATTCAATGGAAACGCTAATTGCTCAGGCTGGTCATTACATCGACCAGGTATCGGGTGGAATTTCGGTTCCTATCCAGTCCTCTACTACTTATGCCCGCGATAAAAATTACGCGCTTATCGGCGACTATACTTACAGTCGCTATCAAAACCCGACCTATGATTTGCTTGAGCAGCTTGCGGCGACTCTCGACGGTGGTAGCGAGGCGAAATGTTTTGCCTCAGGTATGGCCGCAATTGCCGCAGTTTTCGACACGGTTAACACGGAGGAACATATTGTCGCGCCGAAAATTATGTACCACGGCGCCCAGGACTTGCTGCGTAGAATATCTGCAAAGCGAAATATTGGATTATCATTTTTTGATGGCACAGATTTAGATGACTTAAAGCGCGCGGTCAAACCGGGGAGCACATCGATCGTATGGATCGAATCACCGGTTAATCCGACCTGGGATGTCATCGATATAGCGGCTAGCGCCAGGATTGCGCACGCGGCTGGTGCGATCCTGGCGGTCGATTGCACGGTAGCGCCACCGGTCACGACACGGGCCCTGGATTTTGGCGCCGATATCGTTTTCCACTCGGCGACAAAATACCTTAACGGGCATAGTGACGTGGTAGCGGGTATCCTGGTCACGCGAGAGTTGAACCAGCGTTGGGACGAAATCAAGCTGGTGCGCAAACTCACTGGTGGCGTACTCGGCCCTTTCGAAGCCTGGCTATTATTGCGCGGCATGCGTACTCTATTTCTGCGATTCGAGCGGGCATCAAGTAATGCACTGCAGATAGCCCGGCATTTTGAAAATCACCCCGGGCTGGAACAGGTGCTCTATCCCGGTCTCGAAAGCCACCCACAGCATGAAATAGCCAAACGCCAGATGGTCCAGGGTTTTGGTGGCATGATGTCATTGTTAGTCAAGGGCGGTGCAGAGGCTGCGATAAAAGTGGCGAGTAGCACAAAGTTATTTCTACCGGCCACCTCGTTAGGCGGGGTGGAGAGCTTGATAGAACATCGGGCATCGGTTGAAGGACCGCACAGTGAGGTGCCGAAAAACCTGCTACGTCTCTCGGTTGGAATCGAACAGGTCGACGATTTGATTGCCGATCTGGATCAAAATTTAAGCAGTACCTAGGAAACCTCTAATCAAGTCATGATCGACCATCTTGGGCACAAGAACAATACCATTATTATGGGTCCTAGTGGATATCGTTTTGGTGACTACTGGCGCATGGGGCTGCCACTGGAAATCCTGGTTGTGGTGGCCTCAGTGCCCGCTATTCTTTATTTCTGGCCGCTCTGGTTCGCCCAATTTCGAACTAGCCTTTCCGGGCAAGCTGTTTTAAGCGCGGGTCCTGGAAAGGTACCGTGCTGAGATCGACAATTACCGGTCCCGGAGAGATTACCGGTAGTACCGCTGCGCAAATTTCCTCGAAATCGTTGCGAAAATGTACGCTGCTTTTGATCGCAATGATTTTTTGCCGGGCTGGCTCAATATCCAGGTGACGAAACATCGATTGATCCATCGTCTGTACTGCTTTCGAGCCAACTACCACACGAACCCCACCGACTTCCAGTAATGCTGTCGGGCCGAGATCTATTTTGGCACCGGCGAGCATAGGGCCGGTAGCGCGGAAACGACCTCTGGAGACGGCCAGAACCTTGAATTCGGTCGTAAACGGTTGGCTACCGGGATAGCCGGATTTTCCACCCAGGCTGATGTTTATTTTCGCCGAGGTTCCCGCGGTATATGCTGATTCTACTGCCTGTGGATCACAGATGACCCCGACTGCGGTATCTTCCGCCTTGTGCAATACCAGGGCGCGTAGAATTTCTGTAGTGTCACCTGGTCCGCCGCCACCGGGATTATCCTGGTTGTCGGTGAGTATCACCGGACCTTTAGCGCTGGCCGATAGCCGAATCGCCTCGGTTACGGCCTCTTCTACACTATACAGTTGACCGCTAAACTCGCCTTCACGGTCTTCAATTTCAGCCAGTAAACTGTCAGCTGCCGCATTGACCGATGTTTTATCGAATCCGTATGCAACGATGGCCGGGCCAGCCTCGGGTACATCGGAAAGGGGAAAGCCACAGGCCAGAGATATTCCACGGACCTCCCCCTGGATCTGATTACATAAATGCTGGTAAATTGATCTGGCCGGATCCACCAGGGTACATCCCCACACAGGGGGAATGAGGAATTCTGTACGTCGAATGGCTGTTGCGGGATACCGGGTCAGATTATTTTTTAACAGTAGGTCGAGATGATCCGCGGCGCGCACGCCGGTATCACGCATATCGACGTGGGGATAAGTTCGGTAGGCTTCTAGAACACTCGCCTGCGCCACCATCGCATCGCTGATGTTCGCATGCAGGTCAAGTGTGGCTACCACGGGCGTGGCAACCCCTACCGTCTTGCGTATACGGCGCAACAACTCACCATCGCCATCGGCAACATGGGCGCATACCATCGCACCATGAAGATCCAGCAGCACGCCATCGATGAGCGTTGAATCGTGTAGAATCTCCAGCATCATCGCCGAGATACGCTCGAACGCATCCTCGGTGACATGGGCAGAGGGCGTTGCCGAACACCAGAGGAGCGGCACAATTTCATGCCCCAGGGCCTGAAGCCGTTCAATCGCCCCGCTGACCGGCAAATTCACACCGCGTACTTGGTCCAGCATTTGCCCGCCGCGGCTCAAGGGTGGCCATTCATCGCGCTGGGCAAATACTTCGTACCCGGCCTGATAGGGTGCGAAGACGTTGGTTTCATGCTGCATCCCGCCGACAGCAATTCTTGCCATTCGATCTACTCCTAAATTAACTCCGAATTAAGTAAATTCCTCGAAGGCATCAATAGCCGCCCGGTCGTAGCCAAGGCTCGCGGTCAGCAATTGCCGGGTATAAGGCATTTCCGGAGTGTGATCACGCAACTGCTGCACTCCCATGGTTTCCACCACTGCACCGTTTTGCATCACCGATAACGTCTCACACATATGCGCAATCACGGCCAGATTGTGGCTCACCAGGATGTAGGTCAAGCCGTGGTCGCGTTTCAATCGCATCAACAAATTGAGTACCTCGGCCTGTACAGATACATCTAGTGCCGAGGTGGGTTCGTCGAGCAGAATGATCTCCGGGTCGGTGATCAGCGCGCGCGCGATGGAAACCCGCTGGCGTTGCCCACCGGATATCTGGTGGGGATAGCGAAATCGAAACGAGGCATCGAGTCCAACCTCTTCCAATGCCGTTACTATCCGTTCGCTGATCCGGTCGAGGCGGTGGACCCTGGCCGGTTCGCCTAATATCGTATCGACGGTGTGGCGTGGATGCAGTGAGCCAAAGGGATCCTGGAATACCATCTGTACGCGCCGGCGGAACTCGCGGGAGCGATCCCGCAACAGGGTTTCCTGTGCAACAGTCATCTCGCCGCTAACCCGGGCAACCCGATCGAGCAGCCCCGCCAGCGCCCGCAGGACCGTGGTTTTACCCGAGCCGGACTCACCGACCAGGCCAAAGGAATGTCCCCGCTCGACAGAGAATGAGACATCACGTACGGCATGAAAGGCCTGCTTGCCATGGCCGAAGACCACGTCCAGACCGCGGACATCGATCACCGGGTCCCCCCGGGTGTTGTAAGCCAGGCCGGATCGCGCTGTAAAACAGGTAACTCATCCTGCCCCCCATCCAGGCTGGGCAAACAATTCAGCAAACCGCGGGTGTAGGGATGCGTGGCCTGAGCGAGCTCGGAGGCAATACATTCCTCCACCACTCTTCCACCATACATAACCAGGATGCGGTCACAGAACGATGCGATCAGGTTGAGGTCATGGCTGATAAAAATAAGCCCCATACCGCGCTCCTTGATCATGTCATCCAGTACTGCCAGTACCTGCAACTGCACCGTCACATCGAGGGCCGAAGTAGGCTCGTCGGCGATGATGATTGCCGGTTTGGGGATCATCATCATCGCAATCATAATACGTTGCCCCATTCCCCCGGAGACTTCGTGCGGGTAGGCCTTGTACACCCGTTCCGGTTCTCGGATCTTTACTGCCCTGAGCATCTCAAGTGTGCGCGCCCGCGCTTCCCGCTTCGATGTTTTGCTATGAACCAGGAAGGCCTCTTCGATCTGGGAACCAACGGTCATCACCGGATTCAGGGAGTACTTTGGGTCCTGCATGATCATCGAGATGCATTTGCCACGAATTTGGCGCATGGTACGCTCGCTCGCGTTGAGCAGATCGATGCCTTCGAATTCCAGGCGGCGGGCACGAACCTGCGCTCCTGCAGTCAAACCGAGAATCGCCCGCCCGGTTTGTGATTTCCCGGAACCGGATTCACCGACGATGCCGAGCTTTTCACGCCCCAGTTCAAAACTCACACCATTCACTGCACGTACCAGCCCAGTGGGTGTGTTATAGCTGACGTGTAAATCTTCCACGCGCAGCAGGGGTGATCCAGTCATCGTTTAAGTCCCGCTCTTGGGATCGAACACATCCCTCAAGCCGTCACCGAGCAGATTAAAGCCCAGGCTCACGACAAGAATGGCGATTCCCGGTACCGTGGGTACCCACCATTGGTCGATCAGGTATTGTCGACCGAGCGAGATCATCGCACCCCATTCTGGTGTCGGCGGCTGCGCCCCGAGGCCGAGAAAACCAAGACCGGCCGCGGTTAGTATGATACCGGCCATATCCAGCGTGAGCCGAACTATGACCGAGGACATGCACAGCGGTGTGACGTGACGGATAAGAATTCCAGTGGTGCTGACACCCTGTACGCGTGCGGCGAGAATAAACTCACTATTGCGAATGGTCAGTGCCTCGGCACGGGCGATACGGGCGAAGGGTGACCAGGTGGTCACCGCTATCGCTAACACTGCATTCTCCAGACCGGGACCCAGTGCTGCCACCAGCGCCATGGCCAGGATTAAACGTGGAAAGGCGAGGAAAATATCGGTCAGGCGCATTAACACAGTATCCACCCAACCGCCGAGATAACCGGCGACAACCCCGACCAGAAGCCCGATCGGTACGACGATGATCGATACCAGGCCGACGATATAAAGCGTAATACGGGATCCCCAGATAATGCGGTCAAATATATCGCGACCTAGCTCATCGGTTCCAAACCAGTGTTCGCTCCCGGGTGCATGCAAGCGGTTGGCGAGATGGAGCTCGAGCCCATCGGAAGCCGTAATCCAGGGTGCCATGGCAGCGATTCCAACCAGGCTAGCGACAATCAGCAAACCAACCATCGCGATTGGATTACGTCTGAAAGAGAGCCAGCTGATGAAGACCCGCTGGCATCGCGCCTGCAGTTTCGATTTCGGGATCTCGGCCAGTAACCATCCACGCAGGGTAAGTTCAGCAGACATCAACGAACCCTCGGATCTACCATGCGATACAGCAGATCGGACAGCAAATTAATACCGACGAAACAAACGCCGACTACAATGGTGCCACCCAATACTGCATTCATATCGTTGTTAAATAGTGAACTGGTAATATACAGGCCGATACCGGGCCAGGAAAAAACCGTCTCGGTCAGTACCGAGCCTTCCAGCAGTGATGCATAGGTCAGGCCGATAATGGTGATGAGCTGTACCAGGACATTCCGAAACGCATGGTTCCAGATGACTTTCCATTCAGGAATCCCCTTGACCCGCGCAGTCAGGATGTATTCCTGGCTGAGTTGGTCCAGCATGAAGCTGCGCGTCATACGCGAGATGTAAGCAAGTGCGAAAGTGCCGAGGATCGAGGCTGGCAGTATCAAGTGAGAGAGTGCGTTGTCAAAAATTTCCCATTCGCCGGCCATAGCGGCATCGATCAGCAGGATACCGGTAGCCGGCTCGACAATGCCATCGTAGATAACATCGAGTCGGCCCGGGCCGGCAACCCAGTCGAGCTTCGCATAAAAGATCAGTAAAGCCACCATGCCAAGCCAGAATATTGGTGCCGAATACCCGACCAGGCCAACCACACGCACAATATGGTCCGGCCAGCGGCCTTGCTGGACCGCGGCCAGAACACCCATCGGAACGCCAACAAATATTCCGAGCAGGGTAGCGATGGTTGCCAGCTCGAGGGTCGCCGGAAAGAATCGCAGAATATCCTCGGCAACCGGTTGTGCGGTCATGATTGAAGTGCCGAGATCTCCCTCAGCTAACTGGGAAAGATAACGCAGATACTGGATGTAGATGGGTTTATCCAGCCCGAGTTGCAGAAAAACCTGCTGGTAAACCTCGTTCGAAGCCCGGTCGCCGACGATTGCGAGTACCGGATCGGCTGGCATTACCCGGCCGATAACGAAGGTGACCGCGGTCAGGCCTATAAAGGTCAGGGAAATACTTGCAACAATACCAAGAACTTTGACCAGGTTCCTCGACAGGGCCTGGCCTGGCCCTATCGACTGCGGTCCGCTGGCAGTGGAATCATCCATCCAGCGGGTTCAACTACTGCTTGGTTACATTACGGTAAAACACCAGGTCAAAGTTAGATCCTGAGACAAATCCCTGCAGGTTTTTGCGGCGCGCGACCTGCTCGTTTTGTTGGAACATGATGATAAAAGGGCCTGTCCTTTGCAGCATGCCCTGCAGTTCGAGGTACTGCTGCTTGCGTTTGTCAAGGTCGAGTTCATTGCGGGCCTTTACCGTCAGTGCGTTACTGGCGTCGTCTGCCCAGGCATTACGCCAGGCCAGCACACCGGTGAGTTTCGCCTCCAGGCGATTGTCCGGATTATGCGCGAAGGCATCGGCGTTGGAATGCGGATCGACGTAGTCCGGTGACCAGCGGGCGAGGATAATGTCATGCTCGCGGGCGCGGTATTTCGGCCACAGGGTCTTGCCTTCCAGGGTCACGATATTGACCTTGATGCCGCCCTTTGCCAGATCAAACTGCACGGCCTGGGCAATCTCCGGAAACGGAGAGTTGGTCAGGGTATGTATAGTGATTTCAAAACCATCAGCATGGCCGGCCGCCTTCAACAGGGATTTGGCTTTGGCCACATCCTGTTTATACGGGGTGTCTTCCAGCGACGCCCACAGACCTGCGGGCCAGAATGCCTGGTGCACGACAAATTGTCCCGCGAGGAAAGAGTTGGCCATGGCTTCGTAGTCAACCAGGTAGCGTATCGCCTGCACAACCTCGGTTTTACCCAGTATTGGGTGACCCGCATTGGCGGCCATGTAGACGATGGTGCCCTTTGGATTGCCGTCGATAGCAATGTCGCTATTGCCTTCCACACCTTTGATCTGATCCGGGGTGAGATTGCGCGCCATGTCGATGTCGCCCTTTTCCAGTAGCAGCCGTTGTGAAGATGGTTCGGAAACGTGACGCAGAATAACCCGTTTAATTCCCGGTGCACCGTGACGGTAATTCGGGTTCGCTTCCAGCGTGACAATCTCATTCGCCTTCCAGGTTTTAAGGCTGAAGGCTCCGGAACCGGCACTTCTAGACTTGAGCCAGTCGTATCCCAGATCGCCATCCTTTTCATGGCTCATGACCAGTTTCTTGTCGACCACCGAAGCAACACCGGCGGACATGGCGTTGAGTACCAGGCCGGGGGAGAATTCTTCAGTAATGGTAATTTGCACATGACTGTCGTCGGTGGCCTTGACCAGGCTATCGACGTTATCCGCGTTCCAGCCAAACTGGGTGATGATAAAAGCCGGAGTTTTATTTAGCTTGACGACACGTTGCAGGGACCATGCCACATCCTCGGCTCGCACCGGGTTGCCGGAGTGAAATTTCTGACCCGGGCGAATTTTAAACGTGATGGTTTTGCCATTATTACTGACCTCCCAACTCTCGGCCACACCACCGACCAGGTTTTGCAGGTCTTCGGGTTCAAACATCATGATTCGATCATAGATATTGGCGATGATCTCACCGGTGGTGAGTTCGAACACTTCAGCCGGGTCCATGGTGATGATATCGGCAATGTCCTTGGCCATTATAAAGGTATTACTCGGCGTTGCCGCCTGGGATGAACCCATGCCAAACGCCAGCAGCGTGGTACAGGTTATCAGTAATTTTTTTAGTTTATTCACTTGAGCCTCCTCGATTTTTATATCGATTATATATTTATATCTACCAACAACCCCGTAACCGGCGGGAAGTGGGGGGAAAATAGTAACACAAATAAAATAGCACCGTGAAACCGGTGCCCGCGGGCATTTTTGGTCAGGGAGTTATCGAACTCCATCCGGGTATCAGGCTACCACGCCCTGGGGCAGGGTAGAATTTGCTCTGGTGACTGGATTAAACGAAAACACTATAATTTAACAATGACGGACCCGTTTCATTCATACCAGAGCTTTATACTGGCACATTCATATTTGGTAATCCATGTATCCCTCATTGATCGATTTTTTTGAAAACCATCACCGCGTGGTAGTGTTGACCGGAGCCGGTGTGAGTACAGCCTCAGGGATTCCCGACTATCGCGATGAAACCGGTGCCTGGAAGCATAGGCGGCCGATGGAATATCGGGATTTTATTGGCGGTGACCACTCGAGACGTCGCTACTGGGCTCGTTCCGTGATAGGCAGGATCCGATTTCAAGCCGCATTGCCTAATCGGGCGCATTCCGCCCTGGCACGACTCGAAGCGCTGGGTAAAGTGTCGCTGTTAATCACCCAGAATGTTGATCGGCTTCACCAACGGGCAGGCAGCCAGCGGGTTGTCGATCTGCATGGGTCACTCGATCAGGTGGTTTGTCTGGGATGCTCGACCCGAGTTGCACGCGAGAAGGTCCAGCAATACCTGATTCAGCATAACCCGATACTCGAGAATCTCACCTCGGCTCCTGCACCTGATGGTGATGCACACCTGGAAGAGATGGATTTTTCACAGGTTCAAATACCCTGTTGCGATCATTGCGGTGGAATATTAAAACCGGATGTGGTTTTTTACGGTGAAAGTGTTCCCTCTGATCGGGTGAAGGCTTGTTTTGATGCCGTGGACAGGGCAGATGCAATGCTGATTGCCGGTTCTTCGTTAATGGTTTATTCGGGTTACAGGTTTGCCCGTCGCGCCCACCAAAACGGCATTCCGATAGCGGCGATTAACCGTGGAGTAACACGTGCGGACGATTTTTTGACCGCTAAGTTCGATCAGGACTGTGGTTCAGTGCTTGAAGCCTTAGTCGAGACTCTTTAGACGGCCCAGTTATTGATTCATTACCCTGTATTAACCTGTTTTATCGATCACCGGAGTGCGGCATGACGATCCGGTACCATTTCAATAAGCTGCTGCAACTACTGGTAGATGGTGTCTTCGCCGGTATTCCCCAGCCAAAGCCAACCATTTCGGACCTGCGCAACTGTAAAATAGTGTCACATCGTGGCGAGCACGATAATAAAACTGTAAAAGAAAACACCCTGGCCGCATTTGACCAGGTACTGCATCAAGGTATCTGGGGCATCGAATTAGACATCCGCTGGACTAAAGATTTGCAACCGGTGGTAATCCACGATCTCGACTGCCGACGCGTATTTGGTTCAGCACTCGAGGTTAACAGGGCAACGTTGGATGAACTACAATCAAAGATTCCTGAGATACCCAGCCTCGATCAGATCATTCAACGATATGGTAAAAAAATTCATTTGATGATCGAGATAAAAGATCAGGAGTTGGTCGACACTGAATACCAGCAAGGCCGACTCAAGGCACTATTTTCTTCACTCGATCCGGCGACAGATTTTCATATTCTTGCGCTCGCCGCAGATAATTTTGGAATGGTTGATTTCCTTCCGGGCCGGGCCTTGCTTCTGGTTGCAGAATATAATGTCCGCTCGCTCAGTGAAATGGCGCTAGCGGAAAGTTACGCCGGAATCAGCGGGCAGTATTTGCTGATTAGCAAGAACACGATTCAAAAACATGGGCGGCGCAATCAAAAAACAGGTACCGGATTCGTCGGTTCGCGAAATTGTTTTTACCGAGAATTGAACCGGGGTGTGGAGTGGATTTTTACCAATCACGCAATTAAGCTGCGCTGCATTCAGCAGGAATTACTAAGGAACCTCTGATTAATTCTGGGTGAATCGGGTTGTGATTCAAAATGCCCAAGTTCAAGGCGTGGAACGCAAGTAATAGCAGGGCTATTGCTAAGTTTCACAACACAGAAATTGGTCATTTTGGACGCAACGCGTTCATTAATGAGTTGATCAGAGGTTCCCTAAATTAACTCAACCGGCGTTGAGTTGATTTGCAATAGCAGTATTAGATTTAATGAATTGACTTCGAGGGATCTTGCAGCCCGGGCATAGTCTTGTCAAATGGATTCTTTTTTAGCTTGCTGGTTAGTGCAGGGATGCGCATTGTTTCCTGGTACGGGTCAGGTTTAGAGTCCGAATCTGATTCTAATGCGGGTTCGGGCTTCTGCGCTTCCGTTTTTGCCGTTTCAACCTGCGGCTCGGGATCCGATTTCTTTTCATCTGTCGGCATCATTGAGAGGGTTGGATTTGCATCATACATTACGCCTGGCGTTGGCCTGGAACTGGCTTTAGGTTCAGTGCTTGCTCCAGATTCTGGTTTTGAATCGGAAACAGAAATTCGCGTCGTCTCTATAAATTGATCTGATTCCGGCTCCGGTCCCGCCTCCAGTACAAAATCCAAATCTGGTTTGGGTTTGATTTCAGCTTCAACTTGCGTGGATTTGGGACTGGGTTCAGCCCCGGCATCTTTGGGCTCGGGTTCTGGTTTTGCCTCAGTAACTAGCCCGGCATCGGGAATCGGCATTCCTGAAAGGGGTTGTTCTTCATGATAATTTGCGCCAAGTGTTGGCTTGGGAATATTGCTGGTAGCAGGTTTAGATGTCTTTTGAGGTTCGGCATCGGGAACATGATTAGCAACCGGCATAGTTTCAAAAACAGCATCGAAATCAAAAGCAGAATCGGAATGCGACGCCGGTGTTGAATCAGCATCTGCCCCAGGTTTCTCTGCTTCTTTCGGCTCAGCAGTCGCTGCCTTTGGTTCAGGAGCTGATTTAGTCTTAGCTGTTGCCTCTTGTTTAGGAGCCGGCCTGGGCTCAGCTGCTGCCTTTGGTTCAGGAGCCGGTTTCGACTCAGTCACTGGTTCCAGCTCGAGGGCTGGTTCTGTTTTGGTCACTGGTTTTGGCTTGGGAACAGGTTTGGACTTGGCCACTGGTTTTGGCAGGGGGGCCGGTTTGGTTTTAACGGTTGGCCGGGATTTGGCAACCTGGCTTTTTGCCACCCTGGGGGCCTTTGCCTTTACATCCTTTGATTTGGTCTTCTCAGCTTTTGGTGCACTTCCCCCATCATGTGTGCCCTTGCCGAGGGTGTACAGAATATCAGGCGGTGCCATTTGATCGAGATAAGCATCGATGCTGGGTTTTAAACCATAACCATCCGGTGTGACCTTCAAGCGTCGATTCAACTGATATAGAAGTTGCATTACTATGAGTCTTATCGGCGCAGCGTCCGCGCCAATTCCGAACAGATGATTGCTATTAGCGGATAAAGGTGCTGCGTTCCGCCAACCGACGCAACCCTGTGTTGCGATAACGGCTGGAAACGATTTTAAATCGATGTCTAGCCCATCGCTTTTGCGTCGTTCAAGCCAGATACTGATGTTATCATTTAATTGACCGGGGCTGGTCTTAAAGCCGTTAAAGCCGTAGATAAAACTCGGAGGCCGACCAATCAAGTTAAACCTGTCAGTGAGCAATGGATGCTTGTGAACATACTTATTCTGGTCGTTGAGTGTCAGTTTATTTTGTGCGGCAATATTTTTTAGAACTTCCGGGCTCATAGCTGATTTTAATTCCGCTACCGAAACGCAGGTATCGAGTGCCTGGAATAATGTTTTGCGCACCAGTTTTGTACGCACTTCAATAGTCGCTAGAACACTTTCATAGATAAAAACATCGGCACTACCGGGCAGGTTCAGGCGTGGAAAATCGCGCCGATAAATCACAATATCTATAGGGTCGGAACTATTTCCACTGGAATCGATAATTCGCCCGGAGCCGATGGCGTAATTGCTCGGCAAAAACAGTTCCAGTACAGATCGGATGAAAGCGGACCTCGGGGAATCTGCTTCAATATTGTGCTTTGCAATGCTAGTGAGTAGATCGGCTTCTGCTTTAAGAAACCTGGAAATTATTTGCGACCACTCGTCGAAATTATTCATCGCGCTATCCCGGATAAAATGAAATGGAGAGGAATGCCATGATCCCTGTGATTAGTTTCAGTGATTGTTAGTTTCATATTTCTTCCCTTTCACCAGTTACTTTAACTCGCCTGGTAAAACCCTTGTCCGGGCTCCAATTTTCGGTTAAATTTTTACTAGCCTGTACCTAAGATAAGTACCACAGATCTAATACCCATATACTACAGATTATAGCTCAATTTCCGGTGTTCGAATCGACAAACCTAAAGCAACTATCGAATGGGTTCCATTTCGGTACCCGTCTCCGCCCAGATATGTTGCAATAGTGCGACATATTTACCCGGAATTATCCGTAATTCACTATGAAAATCAATCGATTAGGTCTGGTGCCCGGTGCGGCTGATAGACCCTGAAACTGCAAATTTCGATACGATTTATGCCAAATTTCAATGGGCGATCCCAGATCGTCTAAATATTGCCTCCCAGGTTTGTGAGCGCCACCAGTCTGACCCAAATCGCATTGCGATTTACTATGAAAATAGTGACGGCGAGACAGCGATTTACAGTTTTGGCCAACTGAAAACATTATCAGATCAGTTTGCGAATGCGCTAAAAGGTCTGGGAGTCGCTCGCGGTGACCGGGTTGCAATTGTATTGTCGCAACGTATAGAAACTGTAATTGCGCACCTGGCGATTTATAAACTGGGCGCAGTTGCCTTACCCCTGGCGATATTATTCGGCCGCGAAGCGCTTGAATATCGTTTGCGGGATAGCGCATCGAAACTAGCGATAACAGACCGCAGTAAATATGAAACAGTGCGAGCAATGTTACCCGAGTTACCCGCACTGCAGATGGTGATCGGTTGCAATACGGGAGAGGCTTCGGGCGAGTTCTGGAACCTGCTGAAACGGTCTTCCAGCAAATTGAAAATCGTCGATACCGGTGCCGACGATGCGGCCTGTTTGATCTATACATCGGGCACTACCGGTCCGCCTAAGGGAGCCCTGATAGCGCATCGTGCGGTGATTGGAAATTTCACCGGATTCGAAATGTCGCAAAACTTCTTTCCACAAAAGGGCGACCTGTTCTGGACCCCCGCCGACTGGGCATGGACCGGTGGTTTGTGGGATGCACTGCTGCCGAGCCTGAACTACGGTATGCCTGTTCTGGCATACGAAGGAGCCGGGTTCGATCCTGAGCGCATATGCCGGTTGATCGGAAAATATTCAGTGAGCAATGCATTTATTCCCCCCACTGCGCTAAAAATGCTGCGATCGGAAGGCAGCGTTAAGGAAAAATTTGCGCTTCAATTACGCGCGGTGATGAGTGCTGGAGAACAACTCGGCGAAGAACTGATCCACTGGGGTGAGGAGGCACTCGGTCTGACTATTAATGAAATGTGGGGACAGACCGAGTTTAATTACCTGGTCGGTAACTGCTCTGCGATCATGGCGCCCAAACCGGGTTCGATGGGAAAACCATACCCGGGTCATTGCGTCGATGTTATCGATGATCAAGGCGGGGTTCTTGCGACCGGTGAACAGGGCGAACTAGCGGCATGGTGTGATGACCCGGTGATGTTTCTTGGATACTGGAATAATGAGGCGGCAACGAAAGAAAAAATCACCAATAACTGGTTTCGTACCGGCGATATTGGCTACCGTGATGAAGATGGGTTTTTATGGTTCGTCGGGCGCAGGGATGATGTGATCAGTAGTGCCGGATTCCGTATAGGGCCCGGCGAGGTCGAAGACTCACTGATGAAACATCCAGCCGTACTGCAAACGGCCGTGATCGGTAAACCCGACAAATTGCGCGGTGAAATTGTCAAGGCGTATATTGTACTGGCCCGGGGTTATCAGGCCGGTGCCGATCTGGGCAATGAAATTAAGGCTTCGGTTCGAGAAAGGCTGTCGGCACACGAGTATCCACGTGAAATAGAATTCATCGACGAATTACCCATGACCACTACCGGTAAAGTGCGCCGTATGGATTTGCGTCAACGTGAAGTCGATAAGACTTCGAGCAAGAATTAATAAAAAATAGTCATTCCTGGCGGGATGCCGCCCACTTAGCAGGAATCTTGAAGTAGGTCATCATTACAGGATTCCGGCTCTAACGGCCCGAATGCCGAAAGTGGGAATAGGCTGGAATGACGATTGTTGGTTTCGAGTCTTAACTCGAGTGCGCTGCAGAGCTTGCATTATTCTGGGGGGTTGAGCAGATTATGATGGCCCAGATTCGACAATAGTCGCTCACCGCACAATGCCATCGTTGTGTCCAGTTCCTGGTAAATAATATTGAGTGCCTCATTGACACCAGTTTCGCCCTTGGCGCCCAGGCCATAGATATAGGCGCGACCAATGTAGGTGCTTTTTGCGCCCAGGCAGATGGCCTTCAATACGTCCTGACCGGAACGAATACCGCCGTCAAAATGTACTTCGATATCCTTCCCTACAGCCTCGATGATATCCGGTAATGCCGAGATCGAAGACTGGGCACCGTCAAGCTGCCGCCCGCCATGATTTGAGACGATGATCGCGTCTGCACCGGTTTTGACCGCCAATATCGCGTCTTCGGGGTCGAGAATACCCTTGAGGATTAACTTTCCTCCCCAGCGTTCTCGGACCCAGTCGATGTCACTCCAGGCCAATTTAGGATCAAACTGTTCCGCGGTCCAGGACGATAACGATGACAAGTTACCGACCCCTTTGGCATGGCCGACAATATTGCCGAAACTATGCCGACGCGTGCCCAGCATATTAAGGCACCAACGCGGACGGCTGAGTACCTGCAACATGGCGTTGAGAGTAAATTGGGGCGGTGCGCTGAGGCCGTTGCGGATATCCTTGTGGCGCTGACCGAGGATTTGCAGGTCGAGGGTTAACATTAAAGCGCTGCAGCCGGCATCTTTGGCGCGGTCGATTAGACGTCCTATAAATTCACGGTCGCGCATCACGTACAACTGAAACCAGAATGGTTTGCTGGTATGTTTGGCGACATCTTCAATCGAGCAGATGCTCATCGTCGACAGGGTAAAGGGTACGCCAAATTTCTCCGCCGCTCGCGCTGCTTTTATCTCACCATCCGCATGTTGCATACCGGCAAGTCCGACCGGTGCAAGTGCAACCGGCATTTTTACCGTTTGCCCGATCATGGTCGTTTCAAGTGAACGCTCGGTGATATCCACTGCCACGCGCTGGCGAAGTTTAACATGGTTAAAATCGCTTTCATTTTCGCGATAAGTGGATTCACTCCAGGAACCCGAATCGGCATATTCGTAAAACATACGAGGTACCCGCGAGCGAGCGAGCTTTTGTAAGTCCTTGATTTCACAAATAGCTGTCATAAACGGTTTCTTAAATAGAGTCGGGCTGCGCGCATTATAGCGATTAAGTCGGCAAGTTGAACCGGGTGGGATTTATTATACGAATCACTCATGTCATTCACCAGAAAGCCGGTGACTGTTGAACAGGAACTCAGGCCATTGCCTGCTGACCCCATTGTCGCTACGATCATGCTATGTTATCGATCTCCAATCTGAGCAAGTCTTTCGCCCAACCAGAGGGTGTGGTCCAGGTACTGGATGGGCTTGATTTTGAAATGAATACCGCTACTTCGGTTGCATTGCTCGGGGAAAGCGGTAGCGGTAAGAGTACCTTGCTACATTTAATCGCCGGGCTGGACAGGCCGGATAGTGGTGAGATCGAGATCGATAGCCGGAAACTCGGCAGCTTGAACGAGTCAGCGCTGGCAGAAATGCGAAGGCAGCAGGTGAGCCTGGTGTTTCAGCAGTTCCATTTAATTACCACCTTGACTGTTGCCGACAATATTCGTTTCCAGGCTGCCTTGTGCGGGCGTTTCGATGCTGATTTCGAAATCCAGTTGATACAGCAACTGGGACTGGGCGCGCAGTTGAAAAAATTCCCGTATCAGTTATCGCGCGGACAGCAGCAACGCGTCGCTATCGCCCGATCCCTGCTGCATAAGCCCCGCCTGGTACTGGCCGATGAACCTACCGGTAACCTCGATGAACAGTCCAGCCACGAGGTCATGTCACTATTCAGTGAATTGGTTAAAAATGCCGGATGCAGCTTGCTGATGGTCACCCACAGCCGTGATATGGCGGCATTTATGGATCGTTCGGTACTATTGCACAACGGTCGACTCAGCGGGGTCGATGATGCTACTGAGAGGTAGTTTTTACTGGGTCCTGAAAGCACTGCTTAGCCATTACTGGCGGCATCCCTGGCAAACGCTGTTTTTAATAGTCGGATTAATGACCGGTGTCGGGCTCTGGTCCGCAGTGCAGATAATTAACAGTCACGCCGAGGCGAGCTACCAACAGGCCAATTCGTTGCTGGGTGCGCAGGCTACATACTGGGTTCGTAGCCAGTCGGAGCAGGGAGTTTCGCAAGCGAAATATATCGAGTTGCGTCGCGCGGGATTTCGCCAGGTCTACCCGCTGATCGAGATCGAGGTGAGCACCAGCCAAGGCGAGCCGATCAGTATTATCGCAACCGATTTGTTCGCATTGCCACGCGAACTACTCGATCAGGACGCGATCGATGTAGGTACCGATTCGGCTTCCGACTGGTTAGATTTCATTAAGCCACCCTATAGAGCCTGGGTGCCAGTTGCGCTCGCGAAGGAACTGGGCCTGCAACGGGGTGACTCCCTGCTGTTACGTGATGGCCGAAAATTACCCCCGGCACTGATACAAAGCCGCAGTCAGCAGGGGCGCCGGGTGCTGATGGATATAGGCGCGGCATTTGAATTGAGCAGCATCCATCGGTTCAGCTATCTTGCCGTGGGGAAAATCAGCCCTGCTCAATTGCGAAAACTTCAATCTTTGTTATCCGACGATCTTGTACTGGTTGAAAACCAGCAACATCTTGATCTTGCCCAGCTGACCAGGAGTTTGCATACCCATCTGACTGCGATGGGCCTGCTTTCGTTCGCGGTCGGCTTGTTCATTGTCTTCAATGCGGTTCGTTTTTCGCTCTGGTATCGCAGGGAAACATTTTTAAACCTGCGATTAATGGGGGTCGAAGTGCCGAAACTGGTGGTCGCAATTTTGCTCGAGACTTTAATCTGGAGCTTCATCGGCACTGGCCTGGGCCTGCTGATGGGGATGCAGCTGGGACAGTTATTATTGCCCGCTTTAAGTGCCAGCCTGCACAGTCTCTACGATGCGACCCTGCCCGGCATTATCGAGTTGCAGTTTGATACCCTGTTTAAAGCCTGGTTGATTTCCCTGTTCGGATTGTCGTGGGCACTTGCCTGGCCTCTGTACCAACAATTAAAAACCAGTGTATTGTCGGCAAACTCGACAGTGGCTGTAGAGGATTCTGAGTCCGGTGCGAGACGTAATCTTGCCGTGGGTGCCCTGCTGCTGCTGATTTGCGCTGCCGTCCTGTATCGACGAATGGATAGCACCACTGAGGGATTTATCTTGCTCGCCTTGGTGTTATTTGCCGCAGCATGGCTATTGCCAGCTTTACTGGCCCTGGGCTTGCGTCTGTGCAGTTCCTTTTTACCCGAGAAATCGCTGCTTGGACGCTGGTTGGTGAGCGACGCCTGGTCACAATTGCCAGCATTTCGGACAGCAATGATGGCCCTGCTTCTGGCAATGACAGCGAATCTCGGGGTCGGTACGTTAATCGACAGTTTCCGTGGTGCCTTTATCGGTTGGCTGGAGGTTCGCCAAAGTGCTGACCTATATGTGCGCGGGCTGGAAACTGGCCGGTTACAGTTGCCCGGGTCTAAAATATCACAAACCTGGCTCGCCGATAGCCACGCTCGAATCGGCGTATCAACCCGTTGGCGAGACCGCCCGACATTGATACGTGGTGCTGACACGCGAGCGCCTGATAGTTTGAGTTTCCCGCTCGCGCAATGGCTGGGTGAAAGCCCCGGGGATGCGCTGGCAACCTGGCGCAATGAGCCGGGTGTGGTGCTTGCTAACGAACAGGTTCACTACCTGGCGGGAATAAAAATTGGAGAAAGCGTGCGACTGGAAACTGACGAAGGATTCCAGAACTATCGCCTGGTCGGGTTTTTTTATGATTATGGCAATCCGTATTTCCAGTTTTATCTACCCTATGCCGAAGTTGAAAAACGCTGGAAGCAGTCTTATTCGCGTGGCATCGCATTGTGGTTGAAACCCGATTCGGGTGGGGGTAAAAGCTCGTTGCAACTCGCCGAAGATCATTTAAGAAAACAAGGTTTGCAGGCCGGTGACTGGATTTCGCAGGCCGAGGTGAGGAAATTATCGGTGAATATCTTCGATCGCACCTTTGCGATTACTTCGGCGATGAATGCGCTGACATTAATCGTTGCGGGCATAGCATTATTGGCGTCGTTACTGGCTATCTTGCAGGAACGACTACCACAGTTTGCTCAATGGCGGGCACTCGGTGTCCGCCAGGGTGAACAGTTGCTGATCATTGCCTGCCCGGTACTGATATTTGTCACCATCGTCTGGATACTGGCGATACCGTTGGGCGCGCTGCTCAGCTGGATACTGATTCACAAGCTCAATATCATCAGTTTTGGCTGGAGTATGCCGATGCAGTGGGAAATGGCGCCCGCCTGGCAGCTTGGCCTACTGGTGCTGGCTGTCGTCTTCATTACCCTGCTACTGGCAATGCTGCGGTTGCGTCACGGCCTGGCCGAAGCCCTGGCCCAGCTAGGAATAATAACGTGAAGATTTCTATCGCAACTTTGCTGGTATTACTGTCTCTGCCGACTAGCCCGGCTCAGAACGACTACCAGGTGTTGCGTGGCGAGGCACAGGGTTTCGCCAGGGTTGTCCCTGGAATTCCAGTCGAGTTTCCTCGTGACCATATGGCACACCCGTCTTTTCGTATCGAGTGGTGGTATATCACCGCTAATTTGCTGGATGACAGCGGAAACCCCTGGGGCCTGCAATGGACTTTGTTTCGAAACTCTCTCGACCCGCAGGCCGATTCGGGCGGATGGCAAAGCAATCAGCTATGGATGGCACACGCGGCAATCAGTTCACCCGAAGGCCACCAATTTGAGCAACGCTTCGCACGTGGCGGTATCGGCCAGGCCGGGGTTAGCGCCGGAGTTAGCAATGTTGCGGCTGACGGTAATTTCAGCGCCTGGCTGGATGACTGGCAATGGCGTTCCGATGGGTTGCAGCTATTCCCTTCAAACCTTAAATTCAGCGTCGCTGGTCAGCAGGTCGATATGCGACTTGAAAGCTCATCGCCCTGGGTGACGCACGGCGACCGTGGCTATAGTCAAAAATCTGTTCAGGGGCAGGCCAGTTATTATTATAGCCAGCCACATATCCAAATTAGCGGGACTATTCGAACCGGCAATAAGACAGTGTCGCTGTCGGGTTCTGCCTGGCTGGATCGGGAGTGGAGCTCGGCGCCGCTGGCGCAGAATCAACCGGGTTGGGACTGGTTTGCCCTGCATCTCGATGATGGCAACAAGCTAATGTTATACCGCCTGCGGGAAAATAATGGCGATCACTGGTTAAGCGGCAGCTGGATTAGCAAGGACGGTTCGAAGCAACATTTGCGTCGTGATGACATTGAATTGATCCCAATACGCACCAGGGAAATTAAAATCGGCGAAAAGCGGGCGATCAAACTACCGCTGGAATGGACTATCAAATTACCGGGACTCAATCGACATTGGAGTGTAAAGGCCTTGTACGACGAGCAATGGATGGCGACGCGTTATGCTTATTGGGAGGGCGTAGTACTGGTAGAAGATGCCAGCGGCCAGTCGACCGGAGTTGGTTATATGGAGCTAACCGGGTACGACTGAGTCCCGGTCATTTCGACTGCTTCTCGGCTCATCATTCTGGCCTCTTCCTCGTCGCGTCATTCCGGCCTCCGAGCCGGAATCCGTTACCTCTCCTCAATTAAGCCAAATCAGGAAATACCTGCACTCACAGCCTATCTAGCCCGTTTCATACTTTTCGATCTCGGCCTTTAACTCTCGATATTGTTTACAGGGGAGAAAACAGGCCTTGTCCAGGTTTTTTAACTGTAATTTGGCTTTTTCTAACTGACCAATCTCAAGGTAAAGTTCACCAAGGTACTCCAGGGCCCCCTGTGTTTTGGTTTTATTTTTAGAGCTTTTTGGTAGGCAGCCAATGCGTCATCGTATTGCTTTAAATGTCGTAGGCTATAACCCATATAGTTCCACGCATTGGCGTTTTTTGGGTCCTTGTCTATAACCGTCTGCAACAAGCCAATAGCTTTCGTGTAATCCTCAGCCTTGACTGCCTTTACAGCCTGTCTATATTCGCGGGGTACCGGTGGTGGGCCGCCATCACCGCCACCGCCACCACCCCGGCTCCAAGAACGGGGGTGCTCAAACAAAATATCAACCCTGAAATCATTATTATTTTATTGAACACGATTTTTCTCCTATGGTTATCGGTGCGGTCAGCCTGGTTGAAAGCTATTTACTGTCTGAATCGTCGATATCAATAGACTGGGGTTCCGGTGATAGGTTCGGGTAAAGAAAACACCGGTCCTGGCACCTGGTCCCTAACTCCATGAACGGGCCGAGTCGATACTCCAGATTCCTGATCCCCGGCAGGCGATATAAAGAAACACAAACGTAAACATCACCGCCAGATCGCCGTTATTGGTAATCGGAAAGAGAGGATTACCCTGCGGGGCATGGTAAAACCAGTAGGCGACGGCCATCTCGCCGCTGCAGATAAAAGCGGCAGTCCGGGTTAATAATCCAACCAATATCAGGGTGCCGCCAATCATCTCGATACTACCGCCAACCGTCTG
>Ga0209987_10000236_pt1 | contig 27590 bp, 23 predicted proteins | sample N074metaG_FD_182134 | JGI IMG/M metagenome (GOLD analysis project Ga0209987, IMG submission 182134) | Deep subsurface microbial communities from Kermadec Trench to uncover new lineages of life (NeLLi) - N074 metaG (SPAdes) (version 2) | ecosystem: Environmental > Aquatic > Marine > Ocean trench...
CGAATCGAAGGTGTCGGGTGTGGTGGCGTCGAACTCTAGACCCAGGAAGTCGGTAAGCTGCGAACGCAGCCAGGAGACGGCTACGCCCTGGGAGCCCTGGCGCAGGTTCCCATTGTAGTCGGGCGGCATCTGCCAGAGCACGATGTAAGTGCCGAACCAGCTTCCATCGAGTGCCTGTCGGTCCACTGAGTGCTCGGCGCCCGCGATGCTCAGCGACGCATTGTCGCTGGACGCTTCGAGCAAGGCGCCGTAGTAGGGCGCTGTGCTCTCGTTCCACAGCTCCAGCACCACGGGCCGATCCAGGCGCAGCAGATCATCCCAGGTGCCCGTCTGCTTGAGACACTGCAGGCCGACATTGGGCGCGTGATTGCAGGGGATACCCGTGACGACGCCTGGAACGCGCCAGCGCGCGAATACCTCGGCGTAGGCGTCCAGCTGCGTCTGATACGTGGAAAGGCCAGGCGGCCGGGCCACCCGTTGTTGGGTCTCGACGGATCTGGCCGATTCCAGTTCCGGTTCCAGTACCGTCTGCGACACGCGTACCGCCGCCGTGGGGGTGGGCGGGGTTCGGGCCGCGGCTGACAGCTGTTCGCCCGATTCAGCGGGAACCCGGGTCGCTGTTGCCGCCGCCACAGGTGCATCAGCAATCGACGCTTGTTGGGGTTCTGCCGGGCTCGGTGTCCCCGCGTCGGTGTGGGTGGAAGACTGGGTGGTGATGAAACCCGGTGCTTGATCCAGCAGCGCCCACGCAGCCCCTACGCCCAGCAACAGCAGCCCGGTGGTGGCCAGCCAGCGCCAGGATCTGGCAGGTTTGTCGAAGACCTCGCGAGCGGCTTTGCGAACGATTGCTGCGGATACTCTCTGTTTAGCCTCTACGTAGCTGCCGAGCAGCGCTCGATCCGCAATCACATTGATCAGGCGCGGGATGCCTTGGCTGAGTCGGTACGTTTCCCGGCTGGCGGGTCGTGTGAAGAGATGCGGACTGCCGCCGGCACGAGTCAGGCGGTGGGCGATGTATGCACGGGTCTCATCGCGGTCCAGAGCGCCGAGATGATATCGGGCCGTGATGCGCTGAGCGAGCTGCCGCATCTCGCGGCGGTCCAGCAACTCCGAGAGCTCGGTCTGGCCGAGTAATATGATGCGCAGCAGTTTGCGTTCGTTGGTTTCGAGATTGGTCAGCAGCCGAACCTGCTCCAACACATCCGTCGACAGATTCTGCGCCTCGTCGATGATCACCACGGTACTGCGTCCCAACGCGTGGTTCTTCAGCAGGTGGGCGTTCAATCGATCGATGTAGAATTTGATGGTTAACGGCTCGTCGCCTGCATATTCCACCCCCAGTTCGTCGCAGAGGGTCTCCAGCAGTTCCGGAACGGTGACGCGGGGGTTCAGGACGAAGGCAACATCGACGGCCTCGGGAACCTGGTCCATCAGCGATCGGACCAACGTGGTCTTGCCCGTACCGACCTCGCCAATGACCAGAACGAATCCGCCATCACCCTCCAGCCCGTACATCAGGTGTGCAAGTGCTTCGCGGTGGCCTCCGCTGAGATACAGGAAGGCCGGGTCCGGGGCGATCGAGAATGGTGCTTGATTGAACCTGAAATAATCCAGATACATATCAGCCGTGCCCCGCGAGCTGCATGACGTGGGCGTCCTTGTGGGACCACAGATCGTTGGCCCAGTCCCGGACCAAGGTTCGATTGGCATCCTCGACGCCGGGATCGTCAACCGATTCCAGCGAGGGTAGCTCCCGGGTCTGGATGTCTACGATCGCCGGTTCGCAGCGGCCGCAGAGGTAGTCCCAGAAGCCGGGTACTTCGTCCGGGTACACGATCGTGACGTCGACCACACACACGGCCCGATCTCCCAGTGCAGCCAGGACCTGTTGTATGCCCCCGATCTTCGGCGTTAGCAGGTGCTGGTAGGGCGATTTCTGGGCGCTGTGCTTCTCCCGGGTGAAGCGGGTGCCTTCGAGAAAGTTCAGAACGCTGGTAGGGGCACGCTTGAAGTGATCGCAGGCAGCGCGAACTGCGTTGCGATCACGGTCCCGTAGCGCCGGATTGGCGGCGATCTCGTCACGGCTGTAGCGGCGAACGCAGGGAAAATCCAGAAACCACATGGCAATTCCAATCAGCGGTACCCAGAGCAAGACTCGCTTGATGAAGAATTTCAGCGGGGGGACTCTGCCCAGCAGTACATCCTGGAGGATCAGAATGTCGGCCCAGGTCTGATGGTTCGATACCACGACATACCAGTCGCGGCGTGACAGTGGCGCATCGAGGGACCAGCTGACGCGGGTTCGATTCGTCCCCATGATGCGGAACACGGCGCGGTTCGTGGCGACCCAGCCGTCGACGATCCGGTTCATCGGAATCGACAGCGCTTCCCCGGCCGGTCGATTGAGGAGCAGCAGGCGGATGATGCCGAGCACATACAATGGCGTGCACCAGACGGTGGTGTGCACCGCCAGCAGTACCAGTGTTGCGACTCCCTTAAAGGTGGACATTGCCGTGGGTTACGAGAGCGGTTGGTTTTCTTAACATATGGGCCGCATGAGTACCACTCCAGACACCCGCCTTTGTTGCCGCCGGATTCTGTGGGTCGTGGTGCTGCTCGGCTGCGTGGGCTGTGATTCCCTGCGTTTCTATGGGCAGGTCGGTCACGGCCAGGTTGCCGTGCTGCGAGCTCGGCAGCCCGTCGCCGCGCTGATTGCCGACGACCACACTGCGCCTGATTTAAGGGCACGGCTGGCGCGCAGTCGGGAGATTCTGGAATTCGCTGAACAGGTCTTGCTGCTTGAGGTCGGCGCGCGGTACTCCAGTTACGTCGAATTGCCGCGCCCCTATGCCCTTTGGAACGTCGTGGCGGCGCCGGAGTTTTCCGTCGACGCAAAGACCTGGTGTTACCCCTTTGCCGGATGCTCGGGATATCGGGGGTATTTTGAAGAATCGCAGGCGCATCGTTACGCGCGTCGTCTGGGGACGGAGGGATACGACGTCTGGGTTGGAGGCGTCGCGGCGTACTCCACCCTTGGCTGGTTCGATGATCCGCTGATGTCTTCGTTCATCGGTTTGCCACTACCGGAATTCGCGGGTCTGCTGTTTCACGAGCTGGCGCACAGCAGGGTTTACCTGCCAGGGGACACCGAGTTCAACGAGGCGTTTGCGACGTTCGTACAGCGCCAGGGGGTCGTTGATTGGTTGTCCGAAACGGCTGATGCTGCGCTGCTGGAGGACGTAGCCAGGCGCTGGCGCGTGGAAGATCGGTTTGCCCGTTACATGCTCGGCTGGCAGGCACAGCTACGCGAATTGTACGGGCGAAACTACCCCGCGTTCGCTGCGAGGACCCTCAAAGCCGCGTTGTTGGCCGAGGTTGTGCGCTGTTACGAGGCGCATCGTGAGCTGTTCGACGACCGCTACGAAGGGTTTTTTACCGCGCCGCTGGATAATGCGAGGTTCGCTGCATTTGCGGCATATCGTCAATGGGTGCCTTCGATGGCGCAGCTGTTCGCAATGTCGGGCGGCTGGTCGGAGTTCTACGCCCGCGCAGGTGCGCTTGCCGAGTTGGATCCCCGGGCGCGCCGCGCTGAACTCGAGGCCCTCGCCCGAACATCGCAGGTGAGAGCAGGAGGGGTTCGAGCTTCGGGGGAGCGGGCATCACGTGACCAGCACGAAACAGGCCGTGGCAATTACCAGGGCGCCGATCAGATTCAGTGCCAGACCCTCGCGCATCATCGTCGGAATGCCAAATCGACCGGTACTGAACATGATGAGGTTCGGCGCGGTGGCGACCGGTAGCATGAACGCGCAACTGGCGCTCATCGCTGCCGGGACCATCATCAGGCGGGGATCCATGCCTACGCCGAGCGCGGTGGCGGCGAGAATTGGCATCAAGAGGGCGGTGGTGGCGGTGTTGCTGGTGGCTTCGGTGAGGAACGTCACCGCAAGGCACACGGCCAGGATGAGCAGATACGGTGGCCAATCTGCAAGCCCCGCCAGCGTGTCGCCGATCGAGGTAGACAATCCGGAGGACGCGAATGCGCTGGCAATGGCAATGCCGCCGCCGAACAGAATCAGCATGCCCCAGGGGATTTTCTGGGCGCTGTCCCAGTCCAGCAGACGCCCGCCTTTGCCGTTGGGAACGATGAACATGACGATGATCGCTGCAAACGCGACCATGGCGTCGTTGGTGTAGGGCGCGTCGATCAGCGCTGTCCACCCGCCGAATGGTTCTTTCCGGGTGATCCAGAGAATTGCGGTGCAGGCGAACACTGCCATCACGCGCCGCTCTTCGGCCCGCCACGCTCCCACCTGCGGTAATTCGATTGTGCCTTCGTAGTCGAGGTGCCGGGTTAGCCAGAGCCCCGTCAACGGCAGGAGCACCAGCACCACCGGCACGCCCCACGTCATCCAGGTTGAGAAGCTGATTTCGTTGCCCGTGGTGGCGGTGTATATCGACATGAACAGGACGTTTGGCGGCGTGCCAATCGGCGTACCGATCCCTCCGATGCTCGCCGAGTAGGCGATCGCCAGCAGCAGCGGGGTGGCGAGCTTGGGGTCGGGCGTGCGTTCGATCACGGCCAGGGCGACCGGTAGCAGCATGAGCGTCGTTGCGGTGTTCGAGATCCACATGGACAGCGCGGCGGCTGCCGCCATGAATCCGAACACCAACCTGCGGCTACTGGTTCCGCCGAACGCGCGCACCATCGTCAAGGCGATGCGCCGATGGGCGCCGCTCTTTTCCATCGCCGTGGACAGGATGAAGCCACCCAGTAGCAGCAGCACCAATGGGTGTCCGTAGGCTTCCGAGACTTTCGTCTGGGGCAGCACGCCCAGCAACGGCAGCATCCCCAACGGGACCAGCGAGGTGACAGGTATGGGGATGGGTTCGAACACCCACCAGACCACACACAGTACCGTAACGCCGACGGTTGCAGCGGCTTCCCACGCAAAACCCGCGCCGCTCATGGCCCAGCCGGAGCTGAGCGCGAGCAACGGACCCAGCAACAGCATTGCCAGGCGGAACTGGTGGTTGGATTCTGACATCGGATTGCGAACGCTTTATGCTTCACCTTGCCCACGACCCTCCGCGAAAGCAATAGACAGCGATAGTAAGAGGGCGAAGGTAATAGACCGCGAAAGCGACGAGCAGCCGAATCCGAAATATGCATCCATGATCGCGACCGACGCACCGCGCTCGTTTTACTTTTACGACCTCGAGACCTCCGGTATCGATCCGCGTTGGCATCGCGTCATGCAGTTTGCGGGGCTGCGCACCAATGTCGATCTCGAAGAACTGGGCGATGAGCTGTGTACTTATGTAAAGCTGCCGATCGATGTCTTACCGGACCCGGAGTCCTGTCGAATCACCGGGCTCACACCCCAACGCGTAAACCGCGAAGGCATGGAAGAGTTCGAAGCCTTCGCCGCAATCGATGCGGCCCTGAGCGTTGCGGGCACCTGTACCGTGGGCTTCAACAATCTGCGATTTGACGACGAGTTCCTGCGATTTGGCTTCTATCGGCATTTCATGGACCCCTACGCGCGCGAGTTCCGCCAGGGCAACAGCCGCTGGGACGTGATCGACCTGCTGCGTGCGACCGCGGCGTTGCGTCCGGAGGGTATTTCCTGGCCAGAGCAGGACGGGTTGCCCAGCTTCCGACTGGAACTGTTCACCGCGGCAAACGCCATCGATCACGGTCAGGCACACGACGCGCTCTCTGACGTCCGCGCGACGATTGCGACGGCGCGGTTGTTACGTTCGGCTCAGCCCCGGCTGTTCGATTTCTACCTCGGCCTTCGCAGCAAAGGGGCGGTGCTGGACATTCTCAAGCCGGCCGGCGGCAAGCCATGCGTGCACGTTTCCGGCCGACTGCCTCGAGAGCGCTGTGGCTTGTCGGTGGTACTACCGGTCGCGGTCCGGCGTCAAAACCCGAACTCCGTGATCGTGATTGATCTGGCTCGTGACTTCGCGCCATTCGCAGAGTTACAGGTGGAAGAGCTCCGCGAGTTGTTGTTCTCGCCTGGCGATCATCCCCGTCCCGGCATCAAGGAGATTCGGGTCAACCGCTGTCCGTTCGTCGCGCCTTTGAATGTGCTTCGCCGCGTAGACCAGCAGCGGCTTGACATCGATCTCGCCGCGGCGCTTGCGCAGGCGAAGGTACTCGCTTCAGATGCCGGACTCAGGGCGCGGTTGCTGGATGTATTCGAACGACCCTTCGAGGGGGAGGTGGATGACGTCGATACGCAGCTGTACGCTGGCTTTCTTTCCGATGCAGACCGGGATCGCAGCGCCCGGCTGCAGGGGTCGATTCGCCGCGGTGAACGTCCATTGGAAGCGGCACCCTTCGACGATGCGCGGCTTGCTGAGCTGCTGTTTCGATTGCGGGCTCGCCGCCACTGCAGCGACATGCCCCTGACCCGTGAAGAACAGTCTCGCTGGCGCGCAGAGGTTGCCCGGAAACTGGGTTCGCCGCGAGGCGGGCTGGGGCTCGAGGAGTATCGGCGCGGGGTGGCCGAACTCGCCGGCGTCTCCGGTAGCGAGGAGCTAGCCGGTGAACTCAGCGCACACGCCGATACGGTGGCGGATTGGTTGGCCGGAGGCACGACCGATGATTGACCCCTGTGTAGCGCTGCGGGGAGTCGGCAAACGGTTCGCAGAGCAATGGGTACTGCGCGACCTGTCGTTCAGTTGCCCCGCAGGGGAGACGACGGCGATCGTCGGAGAGAGCGGCAGTGGCAAATCGACCCTGTTGCAGTTGATCAACGCGGTGTACCTTCCGGACGCTGGTTCGATCGAGGTGTTTGGCCAGGCACCGCCCGCGATTGACACGCCGCTCTATCGACGAGGTATTGGTTACGCCGTACAAGGTGCGGGGCTGTTTCCTCATATGACGGTGCGACGCAACGTCACCCTGTTGGCCAAGCTCGATGGCTGGAGCGAAGCGGACATTGCCGCGAGATTCGGCGAGCTACTGGGCCTTATGGGCCTGGATGAATCACTCGCGAATCGTTACCCGAACCAGCTTTCGGGCGGTCAGCAGCAACGCGTCGGATTGTGTCGCGCGCTGATGCTCAAACCGCGCATGCTGTTGTTGGACGAACCATTCTCCGCCGTTGATCCCATTACTCGACTTGGCTTGCACAAGCAGTTCCTGAATCTCCGATCGGTCGAGGCGGTCAGCACGCTGCTCGTAACTCACGATATGCGCGAAGCGCGCAAGCTTGCGGTTTATCTGGTGATCCTCAAGGAAGGCCGAGTGATTCAGCACGGCCCTACGCGCGAAGTGATCAACGCACCAGACGACGAATATGTTAAGGGGTTGCTGGAGAGCCTGGAGTGATTCCGCGCCTGGTGGGAACTGCGTTGCTGTTGCTGTCGGGCATCGGTTGTGCGGGAGAGGCCCCGCCACTCGTCATTGGCAGTAAGAACTTTACCGAGTCGTACGTTCTGGCCGAGATTCTCGTTCAGCTGATCGAAGCCGAAGGCCTGGCCGTAGAGCGACGTTTTGGACTGGGCGGCACGCTGATCAGCTTCGATGCACTTCGCGCCGGCGAGATCGATGCGTACGTGGAGTATACCGGCACTGTGTCCCAGGCAATCCTCGGGCTCGGCACCGATGCGACGGTCAGTCGGTTGAATGTCGCTTTGCGGGAACACGGCGTACGATTTCTGAGGCCGTTCGGGTTCAATAATACCTACGCTTTGGCGCTGAAGGCGGAGACCGCCGCGGCGCTGGGATTGACGCGCATATCGGATCTGGTGCCCCAAACGGGTCTGAGGGTGATGGTCAGTCACGAGTTTCTCGAACGCGCCGACGGATGGCCGGGGCTCATCGCGACCTACGGATTCGAGTGGGCGCCTACCGGGATCGAACATGGGCTCGCCTACCAGGCTTTGGCTGACGGGTCGATCGACGTCACGGATGTGTACTCCACGGACGGGGAACTCGTTCGCTATGGCCTGACGGTGCTGGAGGACGATCGCGACTTCTTTCCGCGCTATCTTGCGGCCCCTCTGGTTCGCGTGGACCTTCCCGCGTCGGTCGTCGCGGCCTTCGAGAAGCTCGAGGGTTCGATCGACGATGCGACCATGCAACGATTGAATGCCGGGGTGGTTTTTGACGGCGAGACCTTCGCCGAGGTGGCGAAAGGGTTTCTGACGGAACAGGGCATTGCCACGGTCGAACCGACAGGGCCCGGGCGATGGAACTCGCTGAGGCAGAACACGTTGACGCACCTGAAGCTCACCGGCATCGCGCTGTTTGGCGCGATCCTGGTGGGTGTGGCGCTCGGCGTCGCGGTTTACCGTATGCGCGCGCTTTCGCGCACCGTGCTGTACATCGCGGGCCTGCTGCAGACCATCCCTTCGATCGCGTTGCTCGCGTTGATGATCCCGGTATTCGGGATCGGAATAGTCCCGGCGATCATTGCGTTGTTTCTTTACTCATTGTTGCCAATCCTGCGCAACACCATCACTGCGCTCACCAGCGTCGATCCGTTGCTGAAACGTGTCGCAGTGGCCATGGGCCTGACCCCGCGGGAACAGCTGCGCTACGTCTATCTACCGATGTCCATGCCGGGGGTGCTCGCCGGTATTCGCACCGCAGCGGTGATCAGCATCGGTACGGCCACGCTCGCCGCGTTCATCGGTGCGGGTGGTCTCGGTGATCCGATCGTGACGGGGCTTGCCCTCAACGATACGTCGCTGATACTCCAGGGCGCGATTCCGGCTGCGCTACTTGCGGTCGCGACAGAGTTGATCTTCGAAGGCGTCGAGCGCGCGTTGTTGCCCCGGCATCTTCTTCAGTCGACGAACTAGCACCCGTCCAGCTGGTCGAGGTATGCGTCCAACGAGGAAGAACCAGGGTCGAAATCGATACTCACCGGAGGCTGGGAAATGAGCGCCAGCCACCAGGTGCTTGCCCCCTCCACCCGCCAGCTGTCGAAAGCGAATTCTTGCCACGGGTAGTCGGCTGCGTCGTTGCCTAGCAGCGACTCATAGACGCAGACAATCTTACTGCGCGACCTCATGGCGGACAGAAGCTCCTCGGGCGCCGCGTGCTGACGGGCACGCTCGGTCTGTGCGGCAAACTCGCATTCGTCCATCACCACCAGGCGTTGAACGTCTCCCGAAGAGGTCAGCAACAGGTATCCGGGAGGATCGCCGACGAGGTAATGCTCGACGAACGAATGTTGATGCGCAAGCCGTTCTATCTCGTCGATCAAGGTCGGGTCGTAGATGAATGGCGGTGGGGTCAGCGACAGCGCGGCGGCGAGAACTGTTTGCTGGCGTTGAAAGTGCGCGATCTGCAGTTCGTTCGTAAACTGCAACATCAAATCGAGCGAGTCCGGCTGGTTCTTCAATATGAAACGATCGATCAACCCATCATTGAAAGCGCGCACCGCGAGCTTCTCGTCTGCCGCGCCCGTGAGCAGCAGTTTCTTCACGTACGGATCAGTGATCTTTTCGCAAAACTCGAGGCCGTTCATCGCGGGCATTGCATAGTCGACCACCACGACGGAAGTTCGATGAAACCGTTCGACGGAGTTGACTTCCTCTTCGATGAGCGCGACGTCGAACTCGATGATGCTGTCCCGCCAGGAGCCTCGCTCGTTCTCCAGTCGCGAGAAACAACGGTTTGCGAGCGTAGGCGTCGCCGTATGACGATTGACCTCGGCGAGAGCAACGGCGGGGTCCTCGTGCAGGATGTATGGCATGCGTCCAGGCAACCGCAGTTCCAGGTCGCTCAGGAACTGATGGTTGTCATCGAGAAACACCACCGTCGATGGGTGAAAGTATGGGAGGGACAGCGCGTTAGCCATGGGCGGCCTCCGGAAACGTCAGGGTAAAGCGTGTGAACTCGTCGGGCTCGGACTCGCACTCGATTGTTCCACCGATACCGTCCATCACCATCCGGCAGAAACTCAATCCGATGCCGGACCCGTGTCCCGTCTCGGTCGTCGTGAAGAAACGGTCGAATATGCGCGGCAGGTTTTCGGCGGAGATGCCGGTACCGGTGTCTTCGATCACCACTTCACGTGTGTCGCTCGACACTCGAATCGTGATCTGGCCGCCGCCTGACTTTCCGACATAGTAGAGTGCGTTTTTCAGCAGATTGAACAGAACATGGACCAGCAGTATCTCCGGCGCCGTGATTGAGAAGTCTTCGACGATGCAGAGGGTTAATCGTTCTTTCTCCTTGGCGCTGGAGAACGGATACCGCTCAACGGCGTTTCGGACGCAGGTAGCTGCGGATATCGTATCGAATTCCAGACCACGCAGTGGTTGATCCGAGGAGTTTATGAGCAGCATGTCGATCACGCGGTTCGCGTAGTCCGTTTCGTCCTTGATGCGCACCAGGCTCTGTCTGAGCGCGTCGATGTGCCTTCCACGGATTTCTCTTTTCTCGAGACCGTTCCTTACGGCAGACTCGTATCCCCTGACCAGAGTCGGCAGGTAGGACTGAATCCCTTCCGCCAGCGCCTTGATGCCCATGCACGGCGTACGTAGCTCATGCGCTATGGTGCTGCCGACGGCGGCAACGGCCGCCAACTTCTCCTGGTCGATGATCTCCCGGTTTCTGTTTGCGAGGCTTCCTACCACGAGAATGAAGCCGTAAAGCGGCATCGGTTCCAGGTACACCCTACTGAGTTCGGCCCAATTTGGATCGGCAACCTCCACGAGTACCGAAGCCAGTATCAATAGGGTAGCTATAACCCATAGCGAAGTCGCAATTAGTCCGTCGTTGACGAGCATCATGAAAATGACAAGGGCGACGACGTTTTGAAGCGGCCACACTAGATTTGTTTCGCCAATGGCGTCTGCTCTCGCAGCATTCTGCGCGAGCATGTAACCGAACACGAACGGCAACACATACGTCAGAGCGGCCGGCCAGTACCAGCGCAGCATCCTATCGTGACTATCTCGATACTGGTCGTAGAACAGTAGGGGGACGCACAGAGCACTTCCAAACGCACGAATCCAGAAACTCTCGTAGTCATTTGGGAACAACCTGGTCCATATGAAGTAGTACGAGGTGAGAGAAATGATTGCAGCGACGGCCAGCATGCGCATGTGCCTTCGTGCATACCTCACGCTGTTGTCTGCCGCTTCGCGGATGTGGGAGCGGAGAGTCGCCACTTGACGACTGAAGCTGTAGTTCCATCTGGTGGATCCGGTCATCCCAACAACTCCAGCAACGCCTTCCTCTGCCCTGCGGACATGCGCCTGAAACAACGGATCAGGTCACTCTCCTCGGGTGTGAGATCGCCCCTGAGGAGACGCTCGATCTCAGGGAAGAAAGGCGGCGCGACGGCTCGTTCGAATTGTTGGTCTGGCAGTCCACGTAGTGATTGATCGAGGCGCGCGACGATTTCGGAATTCATGCTCCGCCGATACAATTGGGATGCTTCATATATCCTGTCACGCAGCCCAGGCGGAAGCCGCACCATGAAATTCTCGGTTGGATTCTTCATAGTAGGTACGCACCTCCCCGTGCTCGGGATGAAGCTTACAGTCAGTTGGTGCGCGTGAACAGTAATGTCATATTGATATTGAAGGCCCCGGGATGGATATTTGAGCACTGATAGCGCGTCTCACGTCGAAATTCCACGGACCGCCGCTACGTTGCTGTTGATCCGTGATCGCGATGATTACGTCGAGGTATTCATGGTCGAACGCCCGGGCGCCGGAGACTTTGGTGGTTTGCACGTCTTCCCCGGCGGCAAGGTCGACGCAGCGGACAACACGGTCGAGGCGTACTGTGTTGGCATCGATGACGAAGAGGCGTCCCGCCGACTGGGCGTGCGGTCCGGGGGTATTGCCTACTGGGTCGCCGCGATACGGGAATCTTTTGAGGAGGCGGGCGCGGTCTTGTGCTACCGCAACGGAGTGTTGATAGATACGTCGGAGACGGAAGTCGGTCGAAGATTTGCAGGGTACCGGGATGCGATTCACTCCGGGATGCTAAGCATGGCACAACTGTGTGAGTTGGAGTCTCTGATGCTGGCCACGGACTGCGTACACTATTTCAGCCACTGGATCACGCCTGAGGCGGCGCCGCGCCGCTTCGACACCCGGTTCTTCCTGGCTGAGATGCCGCCAGGTCAAGCGGTGGTGCATCGTCCCGGTGAGCTGGAAGATGGCGTATGGGTGCGGCCTTGCCGTGCCCTGGCGCATGCCGAGCAGGGTCGATGGAAGATGATCTATCCGACCATCACTACCTTGGAGTCACTGGCGGGACATTCATCCGTGTCGAGCATTATTCAAGCGGTCGAGAACGCTGAGCACCTGCCTGAAGTGACCGTGGAGCGCCATCGACAGGGCATGCAGCACGCCCGCTAGGGGAGCGCCTTGATCAGGTTCGAATCGGTCTCGAAGCGGTTCCTCGATGGTGATGTCGAGCGGACCGTGTTGCGTCGCTACAGCTTCGAGGTGAGTGACGGTACCACGGTGTCGCTGGTGGGGCCCAGTGGATCGGGCAAGACTACCGTCCTGAATCTGATCGCGGGACTGGACGTTGCCGATTCGGGCGATGTTCTGGTTGAACTCAACGGTGTGACACTGTCGTTGAAAGGCATGAGTTCAGCGGCACGGGCGCGTTATCGGCGACAATCGATCGGTTACATCTTTCAGTTTTTCAATCTGATACCGACCTTGACGGTGGCTGAGAACGTTCGGTTGCCCTTGGAACTGACTGGCCGGCGTGATCTCGAGGCTGAAGCCTTGTCGCGGCTGGACGCCTTGGGGCTCGCGGGACGCGAGGATTCGTTTCCGGAGCAGTTGTCAGGGGGCGAGCAACAGCGGGTGGCGATCGCCCGCGCGCTGGCACACCGTCCCGCGATCATTCTTGCGGACGAACCCACGGGCAATCTCGATGCAGAAAATGCGGGGCGTGTCGTGGATCTACTCTGTGAGCAGGCGGCGGCGGCGGGGGCCACGCTGGTGCTCGCGACCCACAGCGAGTTTGTCGCTGGCCATGCGCACCAGCGCCTGGACCTGCAACGGTGAGTTTACTGCTGCGTGCGGTGTTGCGGCAGCTGGTCGCCGAGCGTTGGACGACGGTCTCTGTGGTGGTTGGAATCACGCTCGCTGTACTGTCGATCGTCGCCGTCCACCTGCTTGCTGAGGCGGTCAAGTCTCAGTTGGACCGAAGCAGCCCCGGGAGTGCACTGGGTCTTTCCCACATGTTGCATCGGGGGGCGCTCCATGAGAACGACTACTTCGAGTTGCGGGCGCGATGGCGTGTCGGAAGCCTTGCGAGCGTAGAGGCGCTCGTGCCGATACTCGAGGGGCGGGTCACCGCCCGTCGCGATGCCAAGGCGCTCCCGAGACGCCTTCCCATACGCGTAGTCGGATTGGATCCGTTGGCCCTGCCCGGTGCGTCGAGGTCTGCGATTCCCTCGCTCGACGGCGACAGATCGTGGCTGACCGGTAGCGCCGGATGGATCTCGGCCGGCAGCGATCTGGTGGCCGGAGAGTCTCTGGAACTGCCGAACATCGACGGACCCGTTGTGATCATCGCAGAGGTCGAGATTCGATCGACCTTCGATGATCCCGTGCTGCTCGTCGATATTGGTACGGCGCAGAGAATTCTGGATCGCCCTGGCGAGCTTACGCGGATCGGCGTCTTGCGAAGGATCGAAGAGCGGGCCTGGATGCGCGTGGCCGAGCGTTTGTTCCCGGGGCTTGGGGCGCGACGTTACGTAACAGACGCGCCATGGAAGGTATCGGGCTATCAGGTCGAGGTGCTTCAGGACAATGGCCAGAGACTTTTTTCCGGTGCGGTGTTGTTCAATTTGAGTGCCCTCAGCCTGCTCAGTGTGGTGGTTGCCGGATTCCTCATCCATCAAAGCGCGGTGAACTCGATTCGTCAGCGAGAGCGTGTGTTCGATCGCCTGCGCGCATTGGGCATCGATGAGCGCCGATTGGTGCTGCAGGTGGTGTTCGAGGGTTTGATCGTCGCGCTGATCGGATCCGTTTTCGGGTTGGTACTTGGTTGGTGGATCGCCGGTTGGCTCGGGCAACTGGCGTTGGGTGAAACTGCTTCCAGTCTCCTCGACGGTGCCGAAGGAACGGCCATCGCCTGGGCCGCGGGCAAAGCGTTGGTATTCGGTCCGTTGGTCGGCTGCGGCAGCATGTGGGTTGCCTACCGCAGTGTTTTTGGCGGGGTGCGTAAACGCCGCGACGGGTTGCTGGTCGGTTGCCTGATGATGCTTGGGGGCGGGGTGTCGTTCTCGGCGACGGGAGTTGCGGGTGCGTTTCTCGCCATTGCCGCTGCGGCATTGGCCGCAGCGCTGCTGGTGGGTCCGGCGCTGGTGTTCTGGGCGCAGGCGCCGCGTGGCATGGCTACGCTGGTGGGGTTGTTGAACCGGCGCAACCTCGCGCACCGTAGCGCGGATGTTCGGGTTGCGTTGGGCGGGTTGGTGATCGCGTTGGCGACGGCGATCGGCATGAGCCTGATGGTGTCCAACTTTCGCGTTGCCTTCGAGGCAATGCTTGATCAACGCCTGAGCGCCGATGCCTATGTCGAATCCCGCGTCGGGTTTACAGAGGCGGAACTGGCGGAACTTCGTTCCATCGTTGGGCCGGACAGCACCATCCGTGTTGAACGGCGCGAGGACGGTTGGATGCGCGCCGCTGGCGCGGGCCGATTAGGTGCGAGCTTCATCTACGATGCCGGAGATGTCGATGCTTTGCGACGCTACGGATTTCCGGGACCGTTGCCTGCCGGCGGTATTCTGCTGAATGAGCCGGGTGCACGGCGCCACGGAATAACGCCTGGTGATTTGGTTGAGGTCAGCGGTTCACACGGGACGCTTGAACTGACGGTGGTCGACATCTTTCGCGACTACGGCGCATCGTCCCCCCGGGTGGTTGTTGCGCCGGAAACGGGGGCAGCGCTGTTTGGGACGACGGCGCCCCGCGCCGTTGCAATCGCCGGGCTGGATAGTGAGCACAGCACTGCGCTTTATCGATTCGCCGAGCGGAACGAATGGCGGACCCGGTCCGACGCCGACGTGCGTAGCCTGGCGCTGGCGGTATTCGATCGAACCTTCAGGCTCAGCGATGCGCTGGTGATGCTTGCGGTGGCAGTTGCGGTAGTCGGGCTGTTCAATGCGCTGGTGGCGGTTCGGTTGCGCCGCGCGCATGAATTCCGGCTGTTGCACAGCATGGGTTTCTCGGTCGGCGAGTTTCTGCGGCTGAACCTCTGGCACGCAGGCATGCTTGGTGTGCATGCAGTGCTTGTTGCGCTGCCCCTCGGATTGGGGATTGGCTGGTTGCTGTGTGGAGTGCTCAACCCGCGCGCGTTCGGGTGGAGCATTCCGTTCAGCGTCTCGGCCGAGGCGTTGCTCGTGCCGGCTGCGTTGGGGCTGGCGGGGGCGCTGTTGGCCGGTGCCCTGCCGGGCCTGCGGACCATCATCCGAGGTGACTATCTTGACGCGTGAGTGGTCGGTACGTGCAGCCGTGATGTTACTGGTTATGGGTGGTTGCGGGTGCCAACCGGCTGAATCCGGGGGCGGGTTTGCGGTCACCGGATTGCGGGTGGGTTCGGTTCTCGGGGAGCCGGCGCTTGACGAGGGTTTTGCCCGGGCCCGCGCGCCCGCGCGCCTGATGTTCCCCAGGGACCATGGCCCGCATCCGCGGTATCGCAGTGAATGGTGGTATTTTACAGCGGCGCTTACCGACCCGGCGGGGAACGCATATGGCGCCCAGTTCACCCTGTTTCGTCAGGCCCTGGCGCCGGCGGCCGCCTCGAACAATCCGTGGCAGACGAATCAACTCTACCTTGGCCACCTGGCGGTCACCGATGTTGGTGCGCAGACACATCGTGAGGACCAGCGTCTTGCGCGGGCACACCCGAACCTGGCAGGGGCACAGGACACGCCGTTTCGCGTGTGGATCGATGGCTGGACGCTGGGATCAGAAGGCGATTCATTGTTCCCCATGCGCCTGGATGCGCGAGGTACCCGCGTTACGCTCGATTTGCGATTGGGTGGGGCGGGAACCAAGCCGGCTGTGCTTCAAGGGAATAGGGGGTTGAGCGCAAAGGGGCCGGACAGCGCCTCCTACTACTACACGCTGCCCCGCATCCCGGTGGAGGGCAGCCTTCAGATCGACGATCGACGAGTGAGCGTCACCGGGTTGGGGTGGATCGACCGCGAGTGGAGCACCAGCGTGCTCGGCAAAGGTATCGTTGGCTGGAACTGGTTCGGCCTGCATCTGGACTCGGGCGTGGACATCATGGTGTTCAGTTTGCGCCGCGCCGACGGCGCCCGCGACCCGTTCGATGCCGGGACGTGGATCCACGTCGATGGTACGGTGACGCCGCTTGGACCGGCGGACTTCGAACTGGTCCCGGGGCGTGTCTGGCGAGACACTGCAGGTCGGAATTGGCCGGTCGAATGGTCGTTGGCCTGCACGCACTGCGGTGGCGGGCTGGTGATCGAGGCGGCGCTGGACGACCAGCGTATGGATACGACGTTGGTTTACTGGGAAGGCCTCGTGAACGTGTTCGATACGCACGGGAATTCGCGTGGCAACGGGTACATGGAGCTGACGGGATACTGATGAGCGACCACGATAACGACGCTGATGACTCGTTGCGCTGGGAACGCGTGGCGACTCAATCGGGACCCGATCTGATTCTCTTTAAGACGCGCTTCGACGAGATGCGCAATCCTCGAAATCAACGGGTGATGCGCCGTCTGGTGTTGGAATCCGTCGACTGGGTGAACATGGTTGCACGTACCACGGACGGTAGGCTCGTGATGGTCGAGCAGTTTCGTTTCGGCATTGGCAACACCACCATCGAGACGCCGGGCGGCATGGTCGATTCCGGCGAAGATTCCCTGGCGGCGGCGCAGCGCGAGCTGTTGGAGGAGACCGGATTCGGTGGTGGCGCGTGGAGCTATCTCGGTTCGGTGGAGCCGAACCCCGCGATCCACCCGCACCTGTGTCATCACTGGCTGGCCGAAGGCGTTCATCGCGTTGCCGAGCCACGACCGGGCCAGGGCGAGGCGATCGCCGTTCATGTCATGTCTGAATCTGCGATGCGCGACGCCATCGACTCGGGGCGGTTGCGCCATGCCCTGGCGCTGTCTGCCCTGGCACGGGTCTACACGCTCTGGCCAGCGCGGCCCGCTGCGCCGGAATGATGGACCGGGGAGCTCGCCACGGGGTATAGCAGAGCTTTTCGCGGGCGGCAAAAGATGCCAGACTAATCGCTACGGTCGCTCCCTTCGATGTGCTCGGAATCAGGCATGCCAATACGCGGGAGCAGAACGGTTCGGACGGGAGCATATGAGTCACACGTTCGATGCTGGGGTGTCTAACCAGCACGCGACCTACGCCAACCTGTTGCGCGAGAATTCGGGCCCGGAAGTCAGCCCGGACCTGGACATCTCTCCGAAAAATGCTCGCATCCTGCTGGTTGATGACAAACCGGAGTTGCTTTCGAGCCTGGCACAGCTGGTCAGCCTGCACGAGTACCCAGTCGTCGAAGCCCTCGGCGGGCGGGCTGCGCTCGACGCGTTGCAAAGCGAGAGCTTCGATGTGGTGCTGCTCGACCTGATCATGCCCGAGGTCAGCGGCCACGACGTGCTGGACTGGGTGGCGGACCATGATATTGGCGCCAAGGTGGTGGTGGTCAGCGGCGATTCGAGCTTTTCCGGCGTCAAGCACGCATTGACGTGTGGCGCTTTCGACTTCGTCAAGAAACCCTTCGAGCCCACCGAACTACTCGCGACGGTGGCGAAAGCGTTGGCCCATCGACGGCTTGAACAGAGCCACGAAGCGATGGAACAGCGTCTTCAGGAATCCGAGGAGCGGCACCGATTCATCGTCAACAACTCTCCGGATCTGATTTACATGTTGGATCGGAATGGCTGTTTCAACTTCATCAACGACCGCATCGAGTCGCTTCTGGGGTACCAGAAAGCGGAGCTGGTGGGAAAGCACTATGCCGAACTCGTCTATGAAGAAGATCTCGAAGAGGCGAAGAATCTCTTCAACGAGCGGCGTACCGGGGGTCGCGCAACCCACAATGTCGAGTTGCGGCTGAAGAGTCGGCTGCCGCGCGATGCGGACCGGCCGTTCCAGACCCAGAACGTCTGGATGGAGCTGACCGCGGAGGGGGTGTACAGCGATCCGCAGGAGCGTACGCGGGAGAACTTCATCGGCACCTACGGCACCGCCAGGGATATCTCAGAGCGCAAGGAAGCCCAGCAGGTCATCAACTTCCAGGCTTATCACGACCTGTTGACGCATTTGCCGAACCGCGCCCTGCTTAAGGATCGGTTGAGCCTCGCCATAGCCCAGGCGCGGCGCAGTAAGCGCCGCCTGGCTGTGATGTTTCTCGATCTCGATCGCTTCAAGCTGGTCAACGATACGCTCGGTCACACCATGGGCGATCGTCTGTTGAAGGCGGTTGCGAATCGACTACAGGGGTGTCTGCGGCGCGGCGATACACTGTCGCGGTTCGGTGGCGACGAATTCACGCTGCTGCTGCCGGAGATCCGTACGCGCGACGATGTCGCTGTGATCGCGGGCAAGATCCTCGACAAGCTTGCCACCCCGTTCGTGATCGATACCCACGAGCTGTTCGTGGGCGCCAGCATCGGAATTGCAATGTATCCGGAAGCCGGCGATTCCGTAGAAGCGTTGGTGCAGAGTGCCGACATTGCGATGTACGATGCAAAGAGTCGGGGTAAGAACGCTTACCAGTTCTTCTCTGAGGAGATGAACCAGAAGTTCTCGACCCGGCTATCCCTGGAGCGAGAGTTGCGCAACGCGCTGACGAGCGGCGAGCTGCGTGTGTTCTACCAACCGCAGGTGCGCGTCGACGATGGCCGGATCATTGGCGTGGAGGCATTGGTTCGGTGGCAGCATCCCAAGCGCGGTCTGATCTCGCCGGACGAGTTCCTGCCCGTTGCGGTGGAAACCGGATTGATCACGCAACTCGACGAGTGGGTTCAGGCGCATGCGTTCGCGGAGATCGCAGAATGGCGGCGCGCGGGATACGGCGACGTGCGACTGTCGGTCAATATGACCGCTCACCAGCTCGAACAGGAGGGTTTCCTCGACCGGTTCATCGGCGCAGTGGAGTCCTCGGGCTTGACGCCTGAGTCGATAAAGCTCGAGCTCACCGAAAACACAATCATGCAGGATATTGAGGTGATCGTTCCGAAACTTCAGCGTTTGCGGAAGTGCGGTCTCACGATTGCCATCGATGACTTTGGAACCGGCTACTCGTCACTCAGCTATCTGCAGCAGTTCCCGGTCAACACGCTCAAAATAGACCGCAGCTTCGTTGGCGACATTCGCGCCGACCAAGGCGATGCCAGCATCATCAACGCAATCGTTGCGATGGCCCGTGGGTTGAACCTCGACCTGATTGCGGAAGGCGTCGAGACGAAATCGCAATTGAGATACTTGCGCTCGCAAGGGTGCGAGGAAGTGCAGGGTTTCTATTTCAGCCGGCCGCTGCCGGCTTCGGAATTGAAGCAGCTGCTGCGCAGCCAACCCTATGTCGAACTGATTAAGCGCGGCGAAGAACCCGCCGTTCCCGCCTAGCCCCCCTCACCTGCTGGCCGGAACCGTCGCGCTGGCGTAGTATTGCGCGTTTTCTCCGGTGACCCCCATGACTGGATTCACCACCCGAATCGTACACGCCGATCGGCGCGACGCGATCGAGCACGGATCGTTGCACAAGCCCATTCACGCCAACGTCGCGTACGGGTATGACGATGCGCGCGATCTCGCGGCCGTGTTTCAGGGGCGCCAGAAGGGATATTCGTACGGGCGGCAAATCAATCCCACGGTCGAAGCGTTGGAACGAAAGATCAGCCAAATGGAATCGAGCCTCTCGACCGTCTGCTTTGGTACGGGTATGGGGGCGATTGGCACGATGCTGTTCTCGCTGCTCCGGGCCGGGGACCACTTCGTTTCGTCGAGCTTCCTGTTCGGCAACACCAACAGCCTGTTCAACAGCTTCGCGGCTCATGGCGTGGATGTCAGCTTCGTCGACGCGACGCGCGTGGAGGCCGTGGCCGATGCAATTCGCCCGGAAACATGCCTCGTATTCGTCGAAACCATTGCCAATCCGCGTACCCAGGTCGCCGCGCTGGACGCCATCGGCGAGCTGTGCCGCGAACGCGGTCTGTTGTACGTGGTCGACAACACGATGACCTCGCCGTACCTGTTCCAGCCGCGTGAGGTGGGTGCGGGGCTGGTGGTCAACAGCTTGACCAAGTACATCGGTGGGCACGGCAACGTGCTTGGGGGTGCAATCACCGAGACGGGCGAGTTCGATTGGCGCGGGTTCGCCAACATCTACGACGACTACCGGAGTTCGGATCCCGCGCTGTGGGGCATCACGCAGATCAAGAAGAAGGGTCTGCGAGATTTTGGTGCAAGCCTTGGCCCGGAGGCGGCGCATCACATCGCGGTAGGGGCGGAAACGCTCGCGTTGCGCATGGAACGACAGTGCGCCAACACCCGTGCCCTGTGTGATTTCATGGATGCGCATCCGGGCGTGCGCGAGGTGTATTTTCCGGGCCTTGCCGGGCATCCCGAATACGACCTGGCCCAACGTTTGTTTCGCCACCCTGGCGCGTTGTTCAGCTTCGAACTGGCGGACCAGATGGATGTATTCGAGTTCCTCAACCGCCTCCAGACCGTCATTAAGTCGAGCAACCTCGGCGACAACCGCACGCTGGCGATTCCAGTGGCGCATACGATTTACTACGAAATGGGGGCGGAGCGCCGGGCGAGCATGGGAATCGATGATTCACTCATACGTATTTCCGTCGGCATCGAGGAGCCGGAGGATTTGCTCAGTGATTTTGAACAGGCACTGATCGAGGGTAGGTGATGGGGGGTCGGCTCAAAGACAAAGTTGCGATCATCACCGGTGGCGCGGGTGGCATAGGCCGCGCGGCCGGACGGTTGTTCGTTGCCGAGGGCGCCCAGGTGCTATTGGCGGACCTAGAGGAAGATGCCCTGGGTGAGGCGGTCGCAGACATCGGCAGCAACCAGGTGAGCCATTGCGTGACGGATGTTACCGATCCGGGGGCCAACCAACGCATGGTGGCGCTTGCCGAAGAACGCTACGGCGGAGTGGACATCCTGCTGGCCAACGCGGGTACCGAAGGTCAGGTGAAGCCGATCACCGAGTACGATGTCGAGGTCTTTGATCGAGTCATCGCGGTCAACGTGCGCGGTGTGTGGCTGGGATTGCAGGCGGCTATTCCAGCGCTGCAGAAGCGGGGCGGTGGCAGCATCGTCATTACGTCGTCTACCGCCGGATTGCGCGGAGCACCCGGCATGTCACCCTACATCACCAGCAAACATGCGGTGATCGGCATGATGCGCTCGGCAGCTCTTGAGTGCGCGCCGCTGGGGATTCGGGTCAACACGGTCAACCCTTCTCCGGTAGAGACGCGCATGATGCGCAGCCTCGAAGAAGGCATGGCGCCGGGTGCGGGCGAGGCGGCTCATGAAATGATCAAGTCGCGCATTCCGCTACAGCGCTATGGGGAACCGGATGACATCGCCACGCTGATGTTGTTCCTGGCGAGTGATGAAAGCAGCTTCATCACGGGGTCTGTCTACATGGCTGATGGAGGTATGACGGCCTGATGCGCGACGCATTGATGAACACCGACCTTGCGCTACCCAATCGTCGCACGGGCAAAGTACGTGATATCTATGACGTTGATCTCGGCGCAGAATCGGGTCTATTGATCGTTGCGACAGACCGGATCTCGGCCTTCGATGTCGTACTTCGCAACGGCCTGCCGGGCAAAGGCATCGTGCTCACGCAGATCTCCCGGTTCTGGTTCGACTTCTTCGGTGACTCGGTCGAGCATCATCTGTTGTCCACGGACGTTGCCGATGTACCCGGGTTAAGCGACGTGGAGCGTGAGGCGCTGGCGGGGCGGATCATGCTGTGTCGGAAAACTGAGGTCGTGCCAATCGAATGCATCGCGCGCGGCTACATCGCTGGTAGCGGTTGGAAGGACTATCAGCGCGACGGCAAGGTCTGCGGCATCGAGCTCCCAAAGGGGTTACGCAACGGCGATCGTCTCGAGAAGCCGCTGTTCACGCCGTCCACCAAGGCCGAGTCGGGTCATGACGAGAACATCAGCGTAGCCGAAGGGGCTGCGCGGGTCGGTGAGGAACTGATGAGTTGGCTGGGCGCAACGACCTTGTCACTGTACTCGAGGGCGCGCGAATACGCGCTGCAGCGCGGCATCATTCTGGCCGACACGAAGTTCGAGTTCGGGCTGATTGTTGGTCGGAGCACGCCGCTGCTGATCGACGAGATTTTCACGCCGGACAGTTCCCGATTCTGGCCAGCCGATCTGTGGGCACCGGGGGGTGAACAGCCAAGCTTCGACAAACAATTTGTCCGCAACTATCTCGAAACACTGGTTGCGGATGGGGGCTGGGACAAGACACCGCCCGGACCGGTGCTGCCGGATGACGTGGTAGTGGATTCACTCGAGCGATATCTTGAAGCCTACACCCGCCTGACGGGTCTCGAGTTGGATCTCGACGCCTGGTGAGGGTTTCCTACAGCGCACCTCGATGCTACGCCAGATCCAGTGTTTCCTTAAAGCCTGACGGCTCGTGGGGGCCGATGATCAGTTGCTCCAGTACACCCGTACCGGTGCGGGTGCCCTGTGCATCGGTGAGCGTCGACGTGCCGAAGGCCTGGATGTGCAAGTTGCCTGGATCGCCGGGCGCCATGTCCGCCAGGGCAAATTGGTCGAAGCCCACTTCAAGTTCGCCGTGATACAAACCGTGGCCCCACTCCGGATGGCCATAGCCCAGACCTTTCATGTAGAAGTGCCACTGGGGTCTGAATTCCAGTGTTGATACGTTATCCGCGTCGTCGGTCATCTCGATACGAGCGGTTGCGGCGTGTCGAGTTCCAGGCGTGAACGTCAGCTCACTGCGCACCTGGCTCATTACCTGGGCTTCGCCCCCCAGCTCAGCGATCGCTCCGCTGGTGTTCCAGGGTTTTCCGTGGGCATCGTCGTTAAGGTGATAGAACGTTGCACAGTCGTCGAAGTTGAATGGGGCCCAGAGCCAGTAAAACTGATTCGCGCCCGCATACGGGTTCGTCTGGGGATCGCCCAGCCCGACGGCCCGGATGCCCCAGGATCGATCGCGGGTGCCCAGCATCTGCGCCGCGTCGAATCGCTTCCCGTCCAACTCCAGCCAGCCCTGATAGGTGCCGTTCTGGGTCATTCGGGTGGAGTCCATGGACATCATGGATCCAGTTCGACGGGTGAAGCGTGGCTCTTCGAGCGCAGCCACCCGGGCGTTGAAGCGCAAGTCGGCTTTAATGCCGTGTGCCGCGCTGTCGACGAGTAGCCGCAGCACCTGGAGCGGTTCGATGACCTCAACTTCAATAGGCCCAACGCGCGTATCGAGGCGCTCCATTGCCAGCAATCTGGAGGCGTGCAGATTGTGCTGAATTCCGTCGTGAACGATACAGAACGAAGCGTCGATGACATTGAGGTGTGGGTAAACGCCGAGCGCTGCGGCGAAGAACAGACTTCCGTCCGGCAGATAGCCGTTGAAGAAATAGCGGTCGTAGAAATTCCGGTGACTTCCCGAATAAGCGATCGGCTCTGGCGTCTGGTGGATGGGATAGTCGTCGGCCTTTGTTAACATGACCTGCTTCTCGTGCGGGGCGCCTGAGGTTAGCCAAGATAGCGGGTACGCTCAACTCATGAATTGGGCAGAATACAAACAAGCATGCGATCAGCCGGACGTCGTGTCCCGCTGGATGTTGGAGCAGACCTGTGAACTGCTTGACGCGAAAAATGCAGATCTGAGCGATGCCTTGAGGAGCGTGTTGCGCAACGGGAGGCCGTTGCCGAAACCAGCGGACCATCGCGGCGCTGCAGCGACGGAAATGTTCCGGATCGAGCTGGATGCCACCGCTGCACATCGTATCTGCAACTGCGTGACCGCGGCAGTTGCGGACCAGATCGAGACCAGCGGAACTCGTGGGCGCGGACTTGGCGGGTTCGTTGAAGCGTGGCGGGAGTATGCTGAGTCGAGACTTAGATCAATGAAAAACGCATAAGGAGGATAGCGGTGAGCGAAGCAACGCAGGTCGTCATGAGTCTGATCGAGGCATTCAATGCCAACGATCTGGATGCGATTACCGACCACTTCACGGATACGTCCGTATACCACAACATACCCATGGAGGCGGTAACTGGCACCGCCGCCATACGAGAAGCATTGAACGGCTTCCTTGGGATGTCCACGGCGATCGACTGGGTGCTCGTGCACATCGCCGAAGGAGAAGACGGGGCAGTCCTCACGGAGCGCGTGGATCGGTTCGAAATCAATGGCAAGTGGCTCGAACTGCCGGTTATGGGCACGTTCGAAGTCAGCGGCGGCAAGATCCAGGCCTGGCGTGACTACTTCGACTTGAACCAATTTCAGTCGCAGTTGGCCTGACCATGGCGCGGCGGGAAATTGAGAGCGAAGTCGCTGGCAACGTCTGGAAGGTGGAAGTCGCCGAAGGTGATACCGTTGCTGCGGGAGAGGTGCTGCTGATACTCGAATCGATGAAGATGGAAATACCTCTGGAGAGCCCGGAATCCGGACGCGTGGCTGAACTCCGCGTCGCCCCGGAGGACAGCGTGGATGAGGGGCAGGTGCTGGTCGTGCTCGAAACCTGAACCGCTCGCGTCACGTTATGGCTCGTTGAAACGTCTTTAGGTATCCACTCACATTGAGGAGCCAGTGCACCCGGTCACCGCCCATCGCGATCGATTGATCGGATTTGCCTACCGAATGCTCGGCAGCGTCGCCGATGCCGAGGACGTAATTCAGGATGCCTACCAGCGCGTTCACGACCAAGCCGAGGTGAAGCTCTCGAGCGCGTACCTGATGCGGGTGGTTTCCAATCTCTGTGTCGACCGATTGCGCGCGGAACAGGTGCGGCGTCGTGAGTATTCCGGCCCATGGCTGCCGGAACCGTTGCTGGACCCATCGACGCCAGCAGACGTCGCACAGCTCAGCGAAGATCTGAGCTTTGGCTTTCTGCTGCTGCTGGAGCGGTTGTCGCCCGCTGAGCGGGTGGTGTTCGTGCTACGGGAAGCCTTCGACTATTCTTTTGCGGACATCGCTGAACTGCTTGATCTCAGCGTCGAAGCATGTCGCCAGCGTTTCAGCCGGGCGCGGCGCCGTTTCGCCGGCACAGAACTGCCGGCGCATGAACCCGTGGCGGAACAGAAGGCGATGCTCGAGCGGCTGGTGATGCTGGTTTCGGAAGGCCGCGTCGAAGGCCTGGTCGAGATGTTGAGCGACGATGCACTGCTGATCAGCGATGGGGGTGGCCTGGTCAGCGCGGCAGTTCGGCCCGTTGCGGATCGCCAGCGGATCGCACGTGTGTTGGTCCACATCGCGGGCCGAGCGCTCCAGGAGGGTGGTCTCGACTATCGATTCGTCAACGTAAATGGCGGTTGGGGGCTGATCGTGCTGCAGAGCGGTGCGCCCCATTCATGCATCACCCTGGAGAGTCGCGACGGCCTGGTACGACGCGTCTACATCGTCAGAAACCCCGACAAGATACGACCGATCGGTTCGATCTGACCGCGGGTTCTCGGCTTTTGTCTGCTTCCGGGGCGTATGTCACACTGCGGGGCTCGTGCGGAATTCGGGACGTTCAATGGGCAGTTGGGATAGCGAAGTAGAGGAGCTCAAGCGACGGGAGAACCTGGCGCGCGTCCAGGGTGGCAAGGCTGGCATCGCGAAGCAGCATGCGCGGGGCCGGCTCACGATTCGCGAACGAATTGATGCGTTTCTCGATCCGGGCAGCTTCCAGGAGCATGGCAAAGCGACCGCGATCCCCGATTACGACGCCAACGATGAACTCATCGGCTTCGTACCTGCGAACTACGTGGTTGGGCTGGGCATGGTCGCCGGACGACGGGTGGCGGTTGGGGGCGAAGATTTTACGCTGAAGGGTGGGTCGCCCAATTCGGCCGGGCTGCGTAAAAGTGTGTATGCCGAGCATATGGCGGTGAACTATCGTGTCCCACTGGTGCGGATGCTGGAAGGCGGCGGCGGCAGTGTGAAAGGGACCGGGCGACGCGGCGGAACGGTTGGCGAACCGATCCACACCGAGCCCCGTTTCAAGATTATTTGCGATGCGATGGGCCAGGTCCCCGTTGCGTCCGCCGCGCTTGGCGCCGTGGCCGGATTCCCAGCCGGTCGACTGGTGGCTTCACATTTCGCGGTCATGACGCGCCATACGTCGCAGGTGCTGATCGGCGGGCCAGCGCTGGTGGAACGCGCCCTCGGGGTACGCATGACCAAGGAGGAACTTGGCGGGGCGCAGGTACATGCCAGCAGCGGTATCGTGGACAACATTGCGGAAGACGAGTACGACGCATTCGCGCAGATTCGATGCTTTCTGAGCTATCTGCCGAGCAACATATGGCAACGTGCGCCGCGCGTCGGCAATGAGGACGCGCCGGGGCGAACCGAGGAGGAACTGCTGTCGATCGTGCCGCGAGACTCCAATGCCCCGTTCGACATGCGGAGAATCGTCGAACTGGTCATGGATCGCGATTCCGTGTTCGAAATGGGTGCACTCTACGGCCCAAGCCAGATCTGCGCGCTGGCGCGCCTCAATGGACAGCCGGTAGGCGTCTTGGCGAATGACTGCACTGTCTATGCCGGCGCGATGACCGCGGAAGCGGCGCAGAAATACCGCCGGTTCGTTGAGACGTGCGATATGTTCCATCTTCCCGTCGTCAACTTCGTTGACCAGCCTGGTTTCATGATTGGACCGGAAGCGGAACGCAACGGCACCATCCGCTACGGCATGGCGGCCGTGGCCGCGGCGGTTCAGGCGTCTGTACCGTGGGCGTCGATTCAGGTCCACAAGGGCTTCGGCGTGGCCACAGCAGCACACTATGGCAGTGACGCGTACGTGCTGGCCTGGCCATCCGTCGAGTCCGGGGCGTTGCCCGTGGAGGGCGGCGTCGCAGTTGCGTTTCACCGGGAGATTGCCGCTGCGGAGGATCCCGAGGCGAAACGCAACGAACTCGAGAATCAACTCAAGGATGCGCGCTCACCGTTTCCCCGAGCCGAATCGTTCGCGGTCAACGAACTGATCGACCCGAGGGAGACGCGGCCAGCGCTGTGTGACTGGATCGAGTGGATTCAGCCGAAGCTGGAGGATCTGACCGGTCCGGTCACTTTTCCGATTCGACCCTAGGATCCTCTGATCTCAGCCGCGTGAACGCTTGATCAGCGGCTCTCTGGCTGGGTTCGAGTCGATGGATTCCTGTAGAATCGCGCGTTCTCGAATCTGACACTGATCGGAGTAATTGATATGAGCATCGATTTCCAGGGCAAAGTGGCCGTCGTTACCGGCGCGGGTGGCGGGCTTGGCCGCTGCCATGCACTCGAGTTGGCGAAACGCGGTGCCAGGGTGGTCGTCAACGATCTAGGCGGCTCCATGGATGGGACCGGTGGTTCCTCGGAAGCAGCCGTGGTGGTGGTCGATGAGATCAAAGCAGCGGGTGGCGAAGCGATTGCCA
>Ga0209987_10000237_pt1 | contig 27520 bp, 20 predicted proteins | sample N074metaG_FD_182134 | JGI IMG/M metagenome (GOLD analysis project Ga0209987, IMG submission 182134) | Deep subsurface microbial communities from Kermadec Trench to uncover new lineages of life (NeLLi) - N074 metaG (SPAdes) (version 2) | ecosystem: Environmental > Aquatic > Marine > Ocean trench...
AAGCGCGAGGTAGAGACCGAGGATCGCTACGGGTTTGAAACAGAACGCAAGGGCGAGGCCGAGCGGAAGGACGGCTATGTAGAATACGAAAGAGAGTACAAGGACAGCGCCGGTCGCGATGCCAAGGTGGAGGGTGAAGCCTGGCGAGGTCCGGACGGTCAGATTAATCGGGTCGGTGAGCTGGACACCAAGTACTGGGGCGACTATGACTTTGCCACCACTCAGGGCCGTCACGGGCAAGCCGCCGCTGTCTATGGTCCCTACGGAGGATACATGTACACGGGCCGTCCTGCAGGGGGTACCCGTGTGACCGTATACGGACGAAGCTATTACCACTCCGGCTACTATTACTACAACCCTTACTACTGGGCAGGAGCCTGGTTCTACTATCCCTGTTATCCCCCTTACGGTACCTATTACTGGGGAGTCCCCACAGGTGCTGTAGTGATCAATATCAGTACGACCACTTACTACCAGAGCGAGAGCGTCTACTATAAGGAAACCGTCAAAGAAGGAAAGGTGGCCTATGAGGTGGTGCCTGCACCCTCGGGGGCAACGGTCACCGAACTGCCCACAGGGTATGCCACCATCACCGTGGGAGAGCAGAAGGTTTACTATTACCACAACACCTTCTACCGAAGGGTTCAGCAGAACAACCAGTGGGTCTTTGTGGTCATTGAGCAGCCCGCCGGAATCACCACCCTCGAGAAACTTCCAGCTGATTTTGAGCCCGTTCCCGTAGCCGAAGTCACCTACTTCAAGGCCGACGACAAGTATTATCTGCCCTATCTCAACAAGGAACAGGAGATCTATCTGCTGGTAGGCGAGCCCACTGCTCCCAAGGTTGAAGCAAACGCTGCGCAGACACCTGCGACGGCAAGTTCCGCTCCTTTGCAGGCCACACTGACCGTTCCGGAAGGGACACACATTGTGGTGCGCACGGCCGGAGACCTGGATTCCGGAAGCAACAGCACCGGGGATCACTACACCGCCTACCTGGAGTCGGATCTTAAGGTGAACGATGCCCTGGTGGCTGCACGTGGAAGTCGCGTTTACGGGAAACTGGTGGAGGTGGAGAAGGCGGGGAGCATGTCGGGGAAGGCGGTCTTGAGACTTCAGCTCACCGACATTCTGATCAATGATCAGATTGTCCCCATCTCCACGGCTGCCTACGAGGTGGACGGCAAATCGGCAGGTACCCTGAAACAAGTCGGCGGTGCAGCAGGCATAGGTGCTCTCATCGGAGCCGTTGCCGATGACGGCGAAGGAGCGTTGATCGGAGCCGCCATAGGAGCCGGAGTGGGGGTGGCCATAGCGGCCGCCACTCCAGGCGACCAGGTGAAAATTCCAGCCCAGACTCTGCTGGATTTCACACTGGATCGACCTCTCACAGTCAAGACCACCAGCGGGACCGCGGCCGACTAGTCACAGGTCTGTACAAGGGAGCTTCGTGCACTTTTGTCGATGACAGGAACAACCCTATGCGGCGCATGGGGACCCTTAGGAAGTACCCAGGAAAGGAGTGATCTAAATGTATACGAAACGGTTTTTGATCTTTGTTATTTTCTTTGGGCTGTCCGCTCAACTTTTCGGCCAGATTAACGCCCGACAGAAAAGCCAGGATAGGGATCAACTGGAGCAGGGAAAAGAGGGCATGGCCCGCGATCAGGAAGAACTTCAGGCCTTTCAGCAGGCGGTTACTGAGTTTCAGGAAGCTCAACAGTCCGGCGACACGGAAAAGCTGCAAGAAACCTACCAGGGCCTGCTTGCAAGCATGAAGAGAGAGCTCGAGCAAGGTCAGGCGAAAGCAGAACAGTACAAGAAGGAGTTGCAGCAGAGTTCCAGGGAGCTTCGGGGCGAGCGAAGGGACGTTCGCGGATCTCGCGAGGACGTAGACGAGAACGTAGATTATGCGGAAGAAGCGCAGGTTCGTAATGCTGCCCAGCGGGGGGACGATAGGAGGGATCGTAAGGACGATAAGTCGGACCTGGAGACACTTGCGGAGGGGCTGAAGCAGCAGGGTGCAATCCTGCAACAGTTGGCCGCACCGGACGCGTTAACGACTCCAGACCCGGCGACGGCATTTGCCAACGCCAATCAGCTGATGGGCCAATTTCAGCAGCTCATGGTGGCCGATCTTGAGGCCAGCAAGGGCGAGATGGAAGAAGACGCTAAAGAGTTGCAGGAGGATCGCCGCGAGAGTCGTTCTGATCGGCGTCAGAGGTATCGGCGAAACGAAGAATAGCTGGCACTTCGATGAAGGTTGAGGTTCTGAAGAAAGCGGAAGCTCTTCTTCAAGGGGTGCTCGTGAGTTGCAGAAGGATAGTCAAGAACAATCCTTTTGCAAGAAGTAAGGAAGTACCCGGCTTAATCATCTCAATGGCCTTCGAGAATTGCTTCTCATATTTCGGATCGGTCTCAACTTTACGGGGAATCTTTCACCAACGACTCGATTGCTTTCAAGCCCAGCTCGGCGTAGAGCTTGCCCAGGACGGGCGTGATCTTCGGGCCAGCACTATCTACGGGCATTCTGACAAGATCTCATACCTCTAACACCGGACAAAAGGCCAACCCTTACCTGAGGCCCTCGCCAAAAGTGAAGCGTACACCTGTGGCAATCAACACATCGTTTCTCTTCACGCCAGGTAGTGGATCGCTTAAGAATCGGTCGCTAATGGTGAAGTGCCAGGCCAGCCAGTTCGCGAGATCGGTTGTTAGGGTACTATCAAACTGAAGGCGATATTCTCCGATGTTGCTGATGTTCGGATAGATGGAAAATCGTTCTGACAAAACGGTCGACAGGCCAAGTTGGTGCGTCAGGTCCTGGCCGAGCACGATCTCTCCACTCCTTCTAGTCTCAGTTGTAAAGAACTCCTGATTGAAAGAACCTCCGGTGAAGACATCAAAAATCGTGCGATCAGTATCCTGAACGTGCCAGCCGAGACCTCCACCCAAGACACTTCGTAGATCGAGTTCCTGGAACTCATCGAATTCCAAATCAAGGAATCCAAAGGTAAACAGACGATCGCTTACGGTAACTTCATAGCGAGTGCCGCCTCGGATCGCGTTGGCTGTGGTTTCGGAAACACCCGAATTACTGTTCTGTGCGAAAAGGGACCTGGCATAGATGCTAATTTTGTCTCGCTGGGTTCTCCTTTCCGTCATCATAGACGTCGAAATCGCAGTTGTATCCGCGTTACCTCCGCTGATGCTAAAGCCTCCATCGATGTACCCACTCCAGAAATCGAGTAGAGCCGGATTGCGTAGGCGCTCGATCTCAGCTTCGTAAGCATCTTGCTCAGCTCGTGACCGAAGGGTTTCAACCACCGCCTTTTCGACGGGCACAGTTTCGGCTTGCGAAATCCGGACCTGTAGACGACTTCCCGTGGTTGACACCGTACCCACGAGCACCTGTCCGTTGGCGGCAGTCACGAAGAGCTCCTGGTCGGATATGAGTTCCCTGATGGAATCCCACGGAATCGTCACCTCACCAAAAAACTCGGTCTTCATGGTCAACGAATTACGATCTGATTTGACGATGTTACCCGATACCCTGTCCCCGTTCTCTACGGTGACCTGATCCGCCTTTGAATGGACGCAAAACAGGAAGGCAAAGGCTGTAATCGTGATGATGTATTTTTGCATATCTGGCTACTCCTTCTCTCTAGTCGATGTGCTGGAATTCAGGTCACAGACTACGTCACTTTTCCAGTTTCGACCTGAATGGTCCGCTATTTTGGCTGGAGTGAGTTAGAGTGGTTTATGGCGGGCACACTTCACCTTCAGAACTCAAATTACGGCCCACCCTGGAGCCGCTTCATTTGTTCGATGAGCGGATGCCAGCCGAAGGTGAGTGAGACTATGAACCCGTCCAGGCGCAGGTCGGTGGGCTCATTGTCGTTTACCGTCGCCATGTAGCCCGCGGTGAGCTGCAGGTTGTCGTTGATGTGGTAGCCGAGCGTTAAACCGAGGGTGAGGCTGTTCAGCGCATCGCCCGGGACCCCATCATCCCGGGTGGCGCTTCCGCCGGTCATCCAGTTCACGTCGAAGGAGCCCCACAAGTGTGGGTGAAGATCGCGGGTGAAGTGACTTTCGAGCTGAAACATGGGGTCGGTGGAAAGCTTGCTACCCACAAAGTCGTCGTTGTCGCCGTAGAGCCACAGCGAGGGGATAAACTCCAGGGTGGTGCGCCGGCCGGGAACCCACGGTCCGAGCTGCCACACAATGGGGGCACCAATGCGGCCGTACCACCGGTTCTGGCCCATGTTCAGCGGCTGCTCGTTGTCGTACTCGCCGATAGGAATGATCAGGTCGGCGAGGATATCGAGAGAGAAACCCGGCTCGTAGCGCGCCAGATCGGGGATATTCCGGATCACCTTGGGGCCAATGAGGTTGAGATCGAACTCGAATAAAGGGTCACCGAAGCCGCTCGCGTCTTCGCTGAATGGTCGGCCCCGAAACGCTACCTCACCCGAGATGCGGCCCATGGGAGCAAGCACGGCCACGTGAGCGGCCCGGTCGAAGAGCGGAAAGGTACGGGCATAGCCGACAAGGGCCACGTTGGCCTCGAAGCTCCCGTCCAAGACGGTGTGGCTCAGGTCGAGGGGGTTGGCGTTTCCGCTTAGAAACATGCCGATGACGGGCACCGCGTTGCCGCCGATGAGGCTCTTCCAGTAGAAGCGTGGCGGTATTTGGCCGGAGGCGGGTGTCAGGCCCACAGCCACGAAAGAGATCGCCAGCGCCAGAACCAATGGCAGACTTCGCAGGTTAATCATCAATTCGACTCCTTTACCATGCCAGCGGGCGGTACGAACTGCCGTTTGAAGAAGAGCGGCGGATATCCTGAATCTGAATCATCCGGGAAACGCTGCGGCAAAGTTTCATCCAAGCCCTCAAACACCGAACGGCTGGGCAGGATCACGTTGTTCTTGGTGACATAGTCTTCCCAGCGCTCGAGCAAGGAGGCTACTTTATCGGGCCGCTCGGAAGCCAGGTCCTTGCGCTCCCCGGGGTCGGAGATCAAGTCGAAGAGCTCCCAATCACCCCTGCCGAAAGGCTTCCACTGCCAGCGAAGCTTCCAGTCTCCTTGGCGCACCGCCCGGTTCCCGAAGAGCTCCCAGGCCAGGTAGTCCTCGTCGGTCCGAACCGAATGGGTCTCGCCGGCGAGCATCCGGATCCAGGACTTGCCAAATAGGGGCGGCAGCCGGCGTCCTTTGAGCACCTCGGGATACTCGGCTCCCGCGACCTCCAACAGCGTGGGCATAATGTCTGCTACGTGCATGACGGCGTGATTGATGCTCCCCTTGGAACGTCCAACCACCGGGCCGCTCACGATAAGGGCATTACGAATCCCACCTTCGGCGAGCCAACCCTTGTACTGGCTGAAAGGCGTCATCGATACCTGAGCCCACATGGGACCGTAGGCAACGAATGAACCCGGGTCACCCCAGGCCTTCGGGTCGGTCTGGGACCAGTTGATCGCCGCGTTGAGGAAGTTCAGCGTGCCCGGCGTGCCCGCGATCATCTGGAAGAGGTCGTTCCCCTCGGCGCCGTTGTCACCGAAAACGATGAAGATCGTGTTCTCGTACTCGTCGTTCGCCTTCAAGTAGTCGACGAGCCGCCCGACGTGATAGTCCAAGTTTTCCATCATCCCCGCATAGAGCTCCATTTTCATGCCGAGGAGTGCACGAGGTGCCGGCGCCAGGAGTGTGGGGTCGGGAACGAACCACATGCGCTCAGAGAGCATGGTGTCCTTGGCCACGATGCCGAGATCGATCTGGCGCTGGAGCCGCTGGCGTCGTACCGCGTCCCAGCCGATGTCATACTCCCCGACATGGCGTCGGCGCCACTCCCGCGGCAAATGGTAGGGGTCGTGCGGCGCCTGGTGAGAGACGTAGGCGAAGAAAGGCTTGCCGTCGCCCCGGTTCGCTTCGATGAACTCGATCATCTTGTCGGTGTAGGTCTTGGTCGCGTAGTAGTCCTTGGGAAGCTTGCTGAGGTAGAGACCGTCCTCGGTAAAGACCGATCGAGGCGAGAGGGCGTTCAGGTAACTGGTCATGTCCCAGTAGCTACCGCCGCCGTCGAGCAGGCTAAAGTCTCGCTCGAAGCCGCGGGCGCGCGGAATCTTATCGGGCGCTTTGCCCATGTGCCACTTGCCGGTCATGTAGGTGTGGTAACCCGCTTCTTTGAGAAGCTGCGGCAGCGTCACCACGGCGTCGTTGAGATAGCCTTCGTAGCCCGGCACCCCCATTTGGTTGGGGGCGATCCACTCGTCCATGTTGCCGAGGCCGTTGAGGTGGGTGTCCACTCCGGACAGCAGCATCGAGCGGGTCGGCGAACAGCTTGCGTGAGTGTAGAACTGGGTGAAGCGCACGCCTTCTTGGGCCAGGGCGTCGAGGTGCGGCGTTTGTATCTCGCTTCCGAACGAGCCCAGGTCCGCATAGCCCATGTCGTCGGCTAGAATGATCACGATGTTGGGTCGGTCGTCGGCCGAGAAGGCCGCGGTCGACGCCGCCAACGCCAGAACCAGAGCCCCAGAGATAAATCGATTGCTCAGTGCCATGATCACTCCTCTACGATAGGTCATTTGCTTATAGTACAAAAGCGAAACCGAGTAAAAGGAGAAACGCCACTGCGTAAGCCCAGCGTCCCGCTGCGTTGACCTTTGAGGCCAGCTCCATTTTGTTTTGATGAACCATGCACGATGTGAAGATCGCGTTTCCCAGAGCTAGGGAAACCAGGATCCACGAACCGAAAATGAAATGGTCCACCCGAGTCAGATAGGAAATCCGAGGTAGCACGTTCGCCAATGCAAACTGATAGGCAATCAAAGTCAGTATGGAGGTAACCCCGATGCTGATCTTTGAACGGATTTCGGGTGACGGCAAGAGGAATACAGTCCAGGCCATAAGGATGATTAGAACCAAGGGTACGAAAGCCCTATAGAAGAAAATGCCCAACTGACGCCGCATCCTGAATTGATACTCAAATCGCGAGAATTGTCCTTCACCCAAGTGCTCGCGCCTCTTGCTCAGAATCCGAGCCTCGCCCTCTCCGACGTCCCAGCCACTCACCGAAAACGTCTCCGCCTGTCCGGTCAACGATTTCAGGGGAGTAAACAGAAGCTCACTCTCGTTCGATAACATCGGCCAGAGGGCCAGGGTTACCACGTGACTGTCGCGTGGGAACTCTCTCAGATCAAAGGTTTCACTAACCTCCACCAAGACGCGAATAATCGCCGTTATCAGACCATTCCCATCGATGGTAGTGACGTCTTCGTAGAGCTTCTTAAGCTCGAGTAGGTTGTCCGTCTGGATTCGTGGTGTCCACATTCGATCGAGAGGCAGGGGACAGGGGACGGCAAAATCGCCCCTTGCAGGGTCGGCCAGGTTAGCATCCCGCCATCGGTGCACAATGTAAGCATCCAAAACTATAGACTGCTCCGCCTCGTTGATCGCCACAATGTTGTTGAGATAGAAGCCTACTGCCACCTGAGTTGGCTGGTCCAGCGGACCTGGTCGGGTCAGAGAATATTGGTCTTCACTCGGACACTGACCTGTTGAGCTTATCTGGCCGAGTCCATCCAATACGGTCTTAATGCTATCTTGGCCATGAACCTGACCCAAGAACATGCCCACGGCTAGCGCGCAGGCCACTAACGTTTGAAGTGGGCGCAGAAGATTCATCGCAGATCGATGCATGGGTTCAATCACTTCAAGGGGTGCGGTACATTTCTGGCCTATTCTTTTGTTGGAGCTCGGAAAAGCCAGCCAGCCAGCTTTCTGTTCGCCAGACCTCGGTTGATCATCGAAAAAAGGTTGTAGCCCGTGAAGGCCAGCCCGATGCAGAGCAAAGTAGCCAGGATGTGGCTTCGATCTCGACCGTGTCATACCTCCGCCACTGCGCTGCCCAAAGTGTGCGACTCCCGATAGGCATGAAAGATCTTATCGGCGGCGATCACCAGAAAGACGACTAGGGTGTAGACGAGGGTCTTGTAGAACACGGAAACTGCGGGCGGATGGCTAGAGTCGAACCGGGTCCCTGCACCCGTCTTGTCGAGGACGACCACCACCTTGCCGACAACGGCTGCGCCGAAAAACGCGGCAGACAGTCCATAGAAGGCGATGTCGTACTGTGCCAGAAAGAGTTTTTTCAGCACCATCACGAACAGAAAACAGAACAGAAAATAGAGCATCGCGAAAGCGGCCGACTTGATCTCATGCCTCAGCGTCTCCAGCGTCATCCGAACACCTTGGGGGCTTTTCCGTCTTGGAGCTGCGACGGCGCCAGGATCACCCACAGCATCATTGCGCCGATCGATGCGTGTAGTACCGCTGCAGGCCACAGAAGTATCCCATTCATGCCACCAAACGTGCCAAGTATCGCAAGCACTATGGCGGCACCAACGTTATAGGTGCAGAGTCCGGCCCGCGGGGCGAGACGAATATCCTGTCCCTGCGATTCCCATCCTGCGACGCCGACCGATACCAATCCGATCCCCAATACGCGGGCTACGGCAACTCCAGTTGGGCCCAATCCGTCGCCCAGCAACAATCCGATCACAAACACGGGTGCAACAAGCAATGCGAGTCCGGTCAAAACCTCAGCAATGGCTGATGCTTTGAAAAGAAGCCTGGTGTTCATCGTCTTGGAGGTATGCAGTTACGGCTATTTGCTGCCTACGATCATTGCCAATGGATCGAAATCCGCCGGCATGTCGATAATGTCCAGGCTTTCGCTATATTCAGCGTAATTCGCGACCAGCTCGGCAAGAAGCTCAGGCTCCTGTTCGCTCAGATCGTGCAATTCCGACGGATCCTCCTTGATGTTGTACAGCTTCCACGTCCCTGCTCCCTCAACGCCGACGGCTTGCATCCATGCGCCGAGCCGGAGTGCCTTGTAATCGCCTTTGAAAAGCGCGGAATTACCCATCAGCTCATAGCCAACCCATTCGTCCGCACCGCGGTGAGTTGATGTTTCGCCCCGCATGAGCGGCAAGATGCTCTTTGCGGTCATCGGGAAGACTTCCCTACCCTCATAACGGGTCCCCGGGTGTTTTGCTCCGGCGATCTCCAGAAGGGTGGCCGACAGGTCGGTGACAAAAACGAACTCGTCCGTCTGTCCCGCTTCGATCCATTCGGGGTAACGAATAAAGAACGGAACTCGCAAGCCTCCTTCGGTCGAAAATGTCTTGAAACCGCTCAAATGTGCCGCAGCAACCTGTGCCCAGGGTGGGCCGTATGATGAGAAAGATCCTTCCACCCCGATGTCTTCAATGGCGGTTTTCGGATAGCGAGCGTTGTACCAATCCGCAGCCGCTATGTTGGGTTGGGAGAAATCGGGGCCATTGTCGGTCATGTAAATGATGATTGTATTGTCGTACTGACCTGTTTCCTTCAGGTGGTCAATCACACGGCCAATATGAACATCCATGTGATCAATCATCCCGGCATAAGCAGCCATTCTGTTTGCCTGAACCACTTTGGCCTCAGCCGGAAGTGAGTCCCAGGCAGGCACGCCGGGGAATCGCGGTGACACCGGATGGTCTTCTGAAAGAATACCGAGCGATTTCAATTCCTCAATTCGCTGTTCGCGAATCGCATCCCATCCGGCGCTGTAGACGTCCCGGTACTTATCGATAAATTCCCGTGGAGCCTGATGCGGCCAGTGTGCGGTCTGCAGCGAAAGATATGCAAAGAACGGCTTATCCGCATTCTGCTCCGGGTCGAGGAAGTCGATGAGTTTGTCGGTATAAAGCTCGTTCGAGTGGATGCCGGCGGGGCGTTCGACGATTTCTCCATTTGCCGAAAAAGTCGCTGTCGGGCCCATAACGTGTCCTGCCGATGCGGAGGAATAATTGTCTGCGGCACCATCCAACAGCGAAAAAGTCTGGTCAAAGCCGCGATCGTGGGGCCGAAATCCTTCGTCGGCGCCCAAGTGCCACTTGCCCGCCATAGACGTTCTGTAGCCAGCATCGCGAATCAGGTTAATGATGGTGACGACGTTTTTGTTGAGATAGCCCTCATAACCCGGTTGGCCTTTCTGCGCTTCGCTGAGAAATTCGTGCATGTTTCCCAATCCGCTGCGGTGGTTATCAACACCGGTCAGTAGAAACGACCGCGTCGGAGAACAGGTTGCCCCGACATGGAAGTTGGTGAACCGCAGGCCCTCATTGGCGAGCGCATCAAGGTTGGGGGTCGCGACCTCGCTGCCGTAGACTCCAAGGTCGGAAAATCCCATGTCGTCGCCGATAATCAGGAGAATGTTGGGACGTTTTATCGGTTCTGTCGTTGTTTGGTTCGTCTCCTGATTGCAACCGATCCCAACTGTTATCAGGAGCAGAGCTCCGGCTACGACGGCTATCCGGGTTCTCGAAGGTATCAACATAGTCGAATCCTTTCTTCTTTTCGGTCTGCAGTCCTCGACCTGCCGGGCCTGCCGACCATGAAGCCACCCCGGTGGGTGTGGTTCTCGCTCCATGCTAAATCTATAGGCGGTGAAAAGGCAATTCAGATCTCCTCTAATTTGGTTTGAGTTGGCTGGAGTGAGTTTGCCGCGGGCACACTTCAGGCACAATTGAAGGGGAAAAGGGGACAGTCCGCGCAGGGACAGTCCCCCTTTTCCCCGCGTCAGGGACCCGGGGTGGCAAATTTAGCAGGATGGTGAGCTGAGCTCGCGCCTGATTTCGGCGCTGCAGTAGAGAATTTATGCATTGTCAGGGCTAAATTCTGAGATACGGATGAACTCATAGAAATTCCCTAATTTGTTTGTAGATTTCCAGGCCAATCCAGCCTCTTTCCTGGACGGCCCACGATTACAGAGAAACAATGAGAGGGCGATGATCCTGACACAACTGTCAAGAGTGACAGTTACCCTTTCACTCAGACATGGCCCCTACGGGACCCACTTCGAAATCGTTCAAATCCGTTTCCGGTGACGGCCCCTTGGTGCCGGGCAGGATCTCGAAACCCAGCTCGAAGTCCACCATTGTCGAGGCAAGCTGTTCCAGAACACCAACGTCACCGTCGACTTTCGCCGTGCCGTCCTCGATCTGAGCCTGGAGTGACTTGGCGCCCATCATGACCTGTTCCAGATCGGAGCGATTGATGGTGATCGTCAGGTCGGCATCATCCGCCTGATACCCCTCGATATTGGTCAGCGCCGAGTTACTGAGTTCAATCAGGTATTTCTCCCCATTATCCGGCGTCACCAGATTGATTTTGAAGGCCATACCTTCGGCCTTCCGTCCGTCCATGCGAATCCCCAGAAAGTCCAGGAACAAATCAGTGGTCATGGCGCGAATCATGTCAGGACCACTGGTTTTCGGCGATGCTCCCTCCGGGATGCCCGAACGCAGTTCGTAGGCACCGGCCAAAAAGGCGTTGCGCAGCCCCGGATTCTCCTGCTGGTAGCCAAGCTGCTCATAGACGTCGGCCAGCAGATCCTTGGCGGCCTGGTTTTGCGGCTCGGCGAAAACCAGTTTGTCCAAAATCTCACTGGCTGCCCGGTACTTGCCCTGATCATGCAGCTCTTGGCCCTTGGTCATGATCTTTTCGCTACCGCCCATCATCTCCACATAGAGTGGTGCCGAATCACGGGGCGACAACGGAATCAGGGTGGCCGGATTGGCGTCCCAGTGGCCAAGGTAGTAGTTGACAGATACCCCGGCTGTTATTCTCCCTGGAGCCGTGATAGAAGCCGGTGGTCCAGCCCTTCTCCAGGCTGGCCGGCGATTTGTAGACGTTGTGAATCTCGTTGATCGTGACGCCCTGGTTAACGTGGTGCAGCACCTGGTTGTTCATGTGAGCATAGACATCCCGTTGGTCCCTGAGTACTTCCTGAACCCGCTCGTTGCCCCAGCGCGGCCAGTGATGCGAAGCGAACATCACCTCTGCCTCCTGACCATAGTCATAGAGCGCCTTGTTGATGTATTTCGACCAGCGCAGTGAATCGCGCACCTGGGCGCCGCGCAGCGTATAGATGTTGTGGACCGAGCCGATGACGTTCTCAGCCATCCACAACGCCTTCATCCCCGGGATATAGGTGTTCATCTCCGAGGGCGCCTCGGTACCCGGGGTGTTTTCGAAAACCATGTTGACCCCGTCAACTTCGAATTCCTCGATGTTGTCCTCAACGATGCGAGTCGGGATAATCAAACCTGAGTCGCCGGCAGCAACGTTCTGGGAAAGACCCTGACCGGAATGACCATAGGGACTGGCTGGGAGCAGCACGCCGTATTGGTAAAACAGCCGCCGGGTCATAGCATTACCGGCGTACACGTTCTCAGAGATCGCGTATGCCATGAAATCGCGTGGTGCGATGATCGAGACCTTGCCGGATCTCACATCTGCTTCATCGACGATGCCTCGCACGCCGCCAAAGTGGTCGGCGTGAGAGTGGGAGTAGATCACCGCCACGACGGGCAGCTCACCCAGATGCTCATCGACAAGTTCCTTGGCCGCCCGAGATGTTTCAGGTGCGGTTAGCGGATCAAAAACGACCCACCCCGTCTTACCCTTGATGAAGGTGATGTTGGCCAGGTCGAAGCCGCGCACCTGGTAAATACCCGGAATGACTTCGTAGAGACCAAAGTTCATATTCAGCTCAGAAATTCGCAGCATGGACGCTGTTGATCTTGTCAGGTTCCAGCAGAAACTCATATCGCTCCATATCCCAGGCCACGTGGCCGGCGTCGGCCATGATGATCTTGGAGTCCGGTGCCGCTATGAATCCGCGATCACTTTCCTCGAAGTCCCGCCGGTCAGAAAACGGCAGTGTCTCTCGAGCCTTCTCGAAAACTGCAAGAGTAAACTCGGAGGGTGCCTTGCCCTTGGGGTGAAAATGGTCTTCCGCGACCACGGACGTTTCGGAAGGGGAGCAGGCGGCCAGAGTCAAAACCGCCACGGCAAGCGTCAAACAAATGTGATTTTTCATGTTTTCATACCTCGCTTTGAAGGAATCCAATTCATCGTCTGGATAGATTTGCCCGTCACTTCGGGAAAAGAAACGACCATTGCAACCGCAGTTGCCAGCTTCCGGCAAACTCCGGCTTCTTCACGTTGTAATAGGCCTGGACACTTAAATTGATCGGTTGGCTGCCTAACTTGAAGACCTGGCCTATGCCGCCGCCGAAGGGAATGGTCCACTTCTCTCCACTATCGGCCTCCCAGTTGGCGGTGATAAGCGGCGCTGAGGTGAAGTAGGAGCCACCTGGGAAGTTGTAGTTGATAAAGTACTGCCAGGTGAAGAAATTGACGTCGTTAGCGCCACTGCCCGCAAAGGACCAAACATTGCTAAAGAGTGAGCCGATAACCCAGGGTCCGGGCATGGTGATGAGCACCACTGAGGGGCCAAGGCTCCATTTATCGGATGCCAGTAAATCGTTTGTTGCCGTCGGAAGTGAAAGGGCAGGTCCGACGCCCCAAACCACCTTACTGACCTTGGGAGAGAGAAAAGCTGTAAAGACGGTATCTCCCAATCCGTTGGTACGGTCACCTCCTGCGGTGGACTCAGGCAGCGAAATCACCGGGAAAATGGTTCGGGTGATCAGGTTCCAGTTCGCACTTAGCGATAGAGGCACAACCGGCTGGATGTTGAGTACATTCTGTGTTCCCTCTTCCGGTCCCGCATAGAAACTGGTGTTATTCTGCAAGGGCACACTGATCAGGGAAGCCAACGGGTTCTGAGTCTGCTTGGCAAGATCTGAATCACCTTGTCCGTGGCTATAACGAGAACCCAGCGCAAACAGAAACACGACCAGAAACGGGATCCAGGTTTTCTTCTTAGAATAAGACATTTTCACCTCCTCGTTTTCACTAGAATTAGCATGAGACATTTTCACCTTACGATCAGGTTGATGGCGCCCACATCTGATGCTCCCTTTCATGCGATGATCCGCAGGGCCAGGTAGGGAGCGAGATTGAAGAAAAAGAAGACAACTTTACCCAACCCCAGGAACGAGTAGATGACCACGTTGAAGGTTTCTCTGGGAATGGGGAACCATCTGTGCTGAGTGCGATACATGAAATCCAGGGCGAATATGGAGAACACACTCCACAGAGCGAAGATGACTCCGTTTATAATTGTGCACCACATAAAGAACGTTGTGAGTGTCTGAATATCCATTGACTTCCTCCTCTGCCTGACTCAGTAGAGTTATTAAATGGGCCTTCATAGGAAGCAGGATGCCCAGGTGAGTCCATTAAGACAACTGTCAAAACGAACAGTGTCCTAGCAAAAGAACGACAGAGAATGGGCAAGGACCTTCACTGGGCGAGCCAGTCGCGGAATCCAAGCAGCACCCTTTCAAGGTTGCTGAGGGAGGATCGCTGATCGAGCAAATCGATCAGAAGGGGAGGATCGTCGGTGATGATGTTGTCGACTCCCAGATCGATCATGGTCGACATCTGCCTGGCGTCGTTGACGGTCCAAACGTGAATCTGTTTGCCCGAGAGTTCAGCTGCTCGAATGAGCTTCCGATTCACATTCTTGGCGTTGACACTCAGGAAGTCGACGTCCAACCGGGTAATGTCTCCCACCGACACGGAGACAATCTGGCCAACTTCGAGGCGTTCCTCAAGCTTTTTTACCTCTCGCAGGGCTTCCCGATCGAGCGAGGTAATGACGCACTGCTCCAGGAAATCCTGTTGACGGACCATTTCAACAACCCTCTGGGTTACGCGGCTTGGCTTTTTGGTGCCCTTGAGTTCGATATTCAGCTGGATCCTGCCACGGGCTAACTGGATGATATCCAACAGCCGGGGGATCCTCTCGCCGGCGTACTCGCTCGAAAACCAACTGCCGGCATCCAGTTCCTGGACTTCCGCAAAGCTGAGTTCGGAGATCCGTTTGTTGAGCGAGGCAACCCGCATCAGATCGTCGTCGTGCAGGAGTACGATCTCGCCGTCTGCGGTTTCCTGGACATCGATTTCGGCGATGTCTGCACCGTGCTCGATGGCCAGCCTTACGGCGCTCATCGTATTCTCAGGAGCGGCCAGTGAACTGCCGCGGTGGGCCGTGACCGCCACCTGATCTTCGATCGAGACGCTGGCGACGATCTGCCAGGAGATCAACGCGGCTACCATCAGGAACGAACAGGCCAGGGCCCAGATGTGCCGACGCCGTAATGAAGGAGCAGAAGCGGTGGATAGGGCCTCCCCGGGTTCAAGCGAGACCGAATCGTTCAAGTCCAGATAAAGACGGGTGATGAAAAAACAATGGATGGGGACAGCAACCAGCGCAATCGCAACGGCCACCAATAAGTGCATCGTGATGAGCAGCAGGACGGCGACAATGGCGACCTGAACTCCCTGGCCGACAGTGGCCAGGACGGCCTCAGAAACCCAATCCAGCACCAGGGTGATCGTGCCCGACACCAAGAGGACAACCAGCGGCCAACCGATTGCAAAGAGGGCCAGTCGCCGTCTGTGATGCAATCCTATCTGGGCGCTTCGTCGCAGTGCTTCTCGTGTGCGGCAACCGTCAAACAGAATCAAGGGAATCGCAAAGATCCAGCGAAGGTAAAGGAAAACAAGAGCAATCAAGTAGCCAACGCCGAGCGCCGAGCCGACGGCAGCGGCGGCCCAGAACTCCTGTGGCTGAGTGGATAAGTAGAAGTTGATGTCGTTTGCAGAGAGCAGGAGTTGGTAGGTGATGGCAGCAAGGGCCGCGAAGGGCACCAGGATCACCAGGCAGATTCCTGCCTGGACGATGCCAAGCTTCAGCAACCGGGGAATGGAGCGGAGAGTCGCCCACAAGGCGGGTAGAGAACCCAACTTCTGTTTTCTGAGAGCAGCCCAGGCAATATAGAAGAGCCCCGCCTGCTCGATGTGAAGGAGTGCAAGCAATACCCCACCGCCTGCAACCAGCGCCGTCAGACCGGTTGTCGAGAAAAGGAATTCAGCAAGATGGTAATCGTTGATGGCAATGCTGCCTGTGGTGGCGATGAATCCAGTGATGACCCAGGCAGTCAGGGGAGCCAGGAGGATCCAGGAGAGCATTCGGAACAGGACTTCGTATGCCAGGAGGGTGGACAAAGAACGTCCAAACCATTGAAAAGCGCTGCCCATCATAGCCAAATGACTCTTAAATTAGACGGTGGAGCCTCTGAAGTCCACTCCCTGGGGGCCCACCTCAATGGATGACCGCTCGGTCCCCTGTTACTTTTGCCAGTTGATCGACAGAATATGATCATTGGAGAATCAGGATCGTGCTGCGAAACTGAATGAAACGACTGGGTGGGCTTGTACTACTGATTTTTCTGATTCCGACTGCGGCTCTTGCCCAGGACCCGACGCCTCCCCTGCCCGAAACCGATGATCCGAACTTTGCCTTTTGGGGCGAGTTCATCTATACGATCCTGTGGCGGGAAAAGCTGGTTTGGACCGTCACGCCGTCCTTTCGAACGGATGAACAAGAGATTAACACCGACTTGGTCACCCGATTCACCACTGAGGCCCTCCTGGAGTTGCCCAGGCAATGGCAATTCCGGGGCCGTTTTTTTCTGATCGGTCGCCAAGAGGAGGGGGGCGGAAGTGCAATTGACCAGCGTATTCAGTTGCTGGTTCGATATCCTTTGGCAACGATCTGGAAGGGTGAAATACACGTTGACGGCGGCACCCTGTATGAACGCCATTTCCGGGGAGATGAGGTGGAGGATTTTAATGTGTAGCGCCAGAGACTCGAACTCATGGCGGATTACTGGAAATACTCCCCGTGGGTCCAGCAGGATTTTTCGTTCGACCATGCACGCGGCTTTTATCGCACTCGAACCCGGATCGGCTTGCTCTGGACCTTTCAGGCAGAAAGCCAGATAGCTGTCGCCTACCAGTTTCAGTACACTCAGCGGGAACTCGAGACCTGGGCGCCCCAACATGCGATCTTGTTCCGATACTGGTTTGGCAGGCGGCTCTCTGCCAGGGGGAGGAACTGAACAGGTGTTTTCTCTACTGTCAATTTTGACAGTTCACAAAGCTTCAGAGATCCTCTACCCTATTGAGAACCGAGTTGCATTCTGCCTGTGAGGGCAGAGAGGGGATAAGGCATCGATTCGCGAGAGTCGTCCCACTTTGGAGGGAGACAGATCATGATCCATTTCCTGCATTCCTTAAGAATTCTGGCTCGACTCACGGTAATGGTGGGTTTCGGCAGTCCCTTGATCCTGGCCCAGCTTCCAGTGGTTCGGATCGGAATCGTCCTGGATGGTCCCTCCGAGCGGAACGACGAGCTGCGTTTCGTTTTCGAGCAAGAGATCGGGATCATGCTCGAGCAGGAATTCGATGTCCGATTTCCGCCGCCAAAGCGTCTGGAGGCAGACTGGACGGCAACTGGAGTCCAGGAGGTCATCGGCCAGCTCCTGGACGATCCGGAAGTCGATCTACTGCTGGCTCTGGGTGTGCTTAGCTCCAACGAGCTGGCCCGCCGCGGTCCCTTGCCCAAGCCGGTCTTTGCGCCTTATGTTTTCACTCAGGGGATCCAGGATATTCCTTCTGAAATTCGAGAACGCCCACTGTCCCGCCCGGGAGAGGTGGAGCGAATCCGGGTGAGCGGAGTTCCCAACCTGAGCTATGTGGCCTATGGGGGCGACCCGCTTCGAGATATCACCCAGTTCCAGGAAATCACCCCATTCTCCCGCCTGACTATCCTGACACTCGAAGCCTGGCAGGAGTTAGGTGTGGACCTGGGGGTGGAACTTCCAAGTGTTCTCAGCTCGTTGAATCTGGAGCAAATCGAAATCGTCCCTGTGAGGGTCTCGCTGGAAGTCACGTTGGATGCGATTCCCTCCAATGCACAGGCCGTCTACCTGACGCCCCTGCCACGACAGTCCTCGGCAGACTTGGACCGTCTCATCCGAGGCTTGATTGACCGTCGACTGCCCACCTTTTCGGTGGAGGGAAGACGCGAGGTGGAGCGCGGTGTCCTGGCCAGCATGGGGCCTCTGGACGAGACGATTCGCAGGGCACGCCGGGTGGCCATCAATATTCAAAATGTCCTGCAGGGTGTACCCGCAGCAGAGATTGACGTGGAGTACCAGCGGGAAGAGCGTCTCACCATCAACATGGCAACCGCCCGAGCCATTGGTATCTCTCCGCCCTACACCACGCTCATCGAGGCCGACCTGCTCAACGAGAAAATCACCCAGGCGGCTCGCACACTATCCCTTTCAGGCGTGGTGCGAGAGGCCAGCACGGTGAATCTCGATCTGGCGGTGGCGGATCGAACCGTGGCCGCGGGTCTGGATCTGGTTCGGGAGACTCGTTCTTCCCTGTTGCCTCAAGTGGATCTCTCTGGAAGTGCCAGCTTCATCAATGAAGAGCGCGCCATCTTGCCGATTTCAGGTCAGCAGCAGTACGTGGGCTCCTTGACGGCCAGCCAGTTGATCTACTCCGACAGCGTTTGGGCCAGCTACGACATCCAGAAAAACTTCCAGGATCTGCGTGAGGAAGAACGGGCCGAGCTTCGTCTGGATATCATCCTGGAAGCCGCTGAAAGCTATCTGAATGTGCTGCGGGCGCAAACCATTGAACGGGTGCAAAAGGAAAACCTGGTACTGACCCGATCTAATCTTCAACTTGCCCGGTCCCGGGTGGAAATCGGAGTGGCCGGCCGGGAGGAAGAATTTCGGTGGGAGAGCCAGATTGCCACCAACCAGAAGGATGTTGTAGACGCTGAGGCCCTGTACCGGCTGGCGGTGATCGCCGTGAACCGGGTTCTGAATCGGCCTCTTGAGGAAAGCTTCCTCACCGTTGAAGCAAGTCTGGATGATCCTGAGATGGTGAGCAGCTTTGAGGAGATCGGGCCCTACGTTGAGAGCCCGGGAAGTTTTTCTGTTTTCAGCGGTTTTATGGTCCAAGAGACCCTGGCGGCCTCTCCGGAGCTTCGCCAGCTCGATGCCGCCATTCGGTCACGGGAGAGGGAATTGGAGAACAGCCAACGGGCGTTTTATCTTCCTGATGTCGGATTCTTCGGTGATCTCAGCGCAATAGAGAACGTAGGAGGCGACACCATCTCGGGCCTGTCCGACCCGGGCACTTGGAATTGGACGCTGGGTGTCAGTGCCGTCCTGCCGCTTTTCGAGGGTGATGCTCGTCGGGCACGGTCGGACCGGGCCCGGATTGAGCTGGAGGAGATCAGCGTCCTGCGCGAGGCCACCCAGCAGCGCATCGAGCAGCGCATTCGCTCCAATTTGTACCAGAGCAACGCTTCCTTTATCGGGATCAATCTCTCCAGGGCGGCTGCAGCTGCAGCCGGCCGGAACCTGGATTTGGTCCTGGAGAAATACCAGGAAGGCGTCGTGGGTATTCTTTCGCTGTTGGATGCCCAAAACAGCGCGCTGGTAGCCGACTTGCTGGCTGCCAACGCCATCTTCGACTATCTGGTCGATCTCATGGGGACCCAGCGAGCGGTGGGACGATTTGATTATTATCGCTCTGCACAGGACCGGCAGCAGTTCCTGGATCGTCTGGATGCTTATTTCAGGAGCGTGGGTTATGAGGTGCGGAGGCCGTAGGTGTGAGAGCAGCCAGAGCAGCAGGCTTCGGGCAAACCCGTTTAGCCTGCGGGCCGGCTAGCCTAACTTTAATGAGTAGGGAAAAGCTTATGAAAACGATCATAAACAAGCCGCAAGGGATTCGATGGGTCACGATTACATTCGGAGTGTTGTTGTTCAGCAATTGTGCCGAGCCCATCGTGGAAGAAGAGGTGGTGAAACCGGTGAAGATCCTGGTGTTAAGCGGCACCGCCGAAGGGGGACGTCGGGTTTTTCCAGGGATCGTCCAGGCGTCACAACGCGCCAGGTTGTCCTTTCGAGTCTCCGGGCCGCTGGTCCAGCTTCCTATCACCCAGGGGCGGGAAGTGCGAAAAGGTCAGCTGCTGGCCCAGATCGACCCCAGAGACTTCCAAAACGCGGTCGACAACCTGGAAGCCAGGGTGGCCAACCTTCAGGCTCAGCACCGGGCCCTGCAAGTGGCCCGGCCTGAGGACATCCGCAGCGCCGAGGCCAACCTTGCCGCCGCCCGGGCACGACTGCTGGAGGCCAGCGCCACGATGAGGCGCTACGAGCGGCTTTACGAAAACGACAACGTCTCCAAGGCCGAGTACGATCAGCGCCTGGCGGCTCGCGAAGTCGCCGAAGCTGAGGTTCGAGGTGCCGAAGAAACCCTGACCATTGCCCAGACAGGCGCTCGAGCCGAGGACATTCAAGCTATGGAAGCGCAGATCCGGGCCATGCAGGCCCAGCTCAATCAGGCGAGCGACCAACTGAAGGATACCTCTTTGCACGCACCCTACGCTGGAATTTTGGCGGAGAGGTACGTGGAGAACTTTGAATTTGTGCAGGCTCAGCAGGCGATCCTCAGTCTTCAGGACGTTTCCGTCGTGGAGGTCGTTGCTCAAATCCCCGAGGCCCTCCTGGCCACGGCTCAGCAGGAAATAGTCCCCGAGTTCGCAGTCCACTTTGAGTCCCTTCCCGGACAGGAGTTTGATGCAAAGGCCACCGAAGTTGCCGCTGAGGCCGATCCGGTGACCCGAACCTACGCCGTGACCTTTCAGACGCCGCAGCCCGCAACGGGTAGGATCCTGTCCGGCATGACGGCAGAGGTTGTATTGAAGGAGCGAAGTGATGATGAGTTCGTCTTCAACGTTCCGGTGTCGGCGGTCTTCACCGACGAGGACGGACAGCAGTCGGTCTGGATCGTGGAGGAGCCATCCATGACGGTGGGCAAAGCCCAGGTGGAAGTGGGAGCACTGGTGGGTGACAGTGTCGCCCTTTTGAGCGGAGTCAGTCCCGGCCAGAGCATCGTGACGGCCGGTGCCAGCTTCCTGGCTGAGGGTCAGAAAGTACGGGCGATCACGGACGAATTGAGGGACAGACGATGAATCTGGCCGAATTCTCCATCAAGCGAAGAACGACCACACTGGTTCTGATTGCGGTAGCTTTGGTGGGTGGCATTGTCTCTTTTAACTCCTTGGGCCGTCTGGAAGATCCGGAATTCACCATCAAAGAGGCGGTCGTTATGACCCAGTATCCCGGGGCCAGCCCCAGGGAAGTGGAGGAAGAGATCACCGAGCGGATTGAGGAGGCCATCCAGGCCATGGGCCAGCTCAAGGAGGTTCGCTCGATCTCCCGACCGGGCCTGTCGATCGTGTACGCGGAAATGCTGGACCAGTACGACAAGTCCACCCTGCCCCAGGTGTGGGATGAGCTGCGTCGTAAGGTCGGGGACGTTCAGTCCCAGCTTCCCCCAGGAGTGCTCCCTTCGGTCGTGAACGACGATTTTGGCGACACCTATGGGGTGTTTCTGGGCCTCACCGGCGAGGGCTATTCCTATGCGGAACTGTGGGATATAGCCAAATTCCTGAAGAGGGAGCTGCTGCTGGTGACCGATGTGTCCAAAGTGGCTTTCTGGGGGCAGCGTCCCGAAGCGATCTATGTGGAGATGTCTCGGACTCAGATGTCGCAGCTGGGCATCTCGCCTCAGGAAATCTTTCAAACCCTGGGATTGCAGAATCAGGTGGCTAACGCGGGCCGGGTTCAGGTGGGCGGGGAATTCATCCGGGTTCAGCCCACCGGGTTGTTTACCTCTGTGGAAGATCTCAGTAACCTCCTGATCCGGGGCAGCGGGTCAGAAAGTCTGATCTATCTCAGGGACGTGGCAACGGTTCGTCGTGGCTATCAGGACCCGCCGACCCAGATCATGACCATCGACGGCAAGCCGGCCATCGGAATCGGGATCTCCACCCGATTGGGCGGCAATGCGGTGGTCATGGGAGAAGGTGTTGAGAAGAGACTCCGGGAACTGGACGCCCAAATCCCGGCGGGAATGCGGCTGGGGGTGGTTTCTTATCAATCACAGGATGTCACCAACGCCATCAATAGCTTTCTCGTCAATCTGCTCGAGGCCCTTGTCATTGTCATCGTGGTGCTGATGATCTTTATGGGCTGGCGTGGCGCTGTGCTCATCGGCCTGGCCCTCCTCATTACCATCGTTGCCACCTTTGTCTTGATGGGCATTTATGCGGTCCCTCTGGAGCGAATCTCGTTGGGGGCCCTGATCATCGCACTGGGGATGTTGGTGGACAACGCCATCGTGGTGACGGAGGGAATCATGGTGGGATCGCGGCAGGGCAAGAGCCGCATTCAGGCAGCCATTGACACGGTGGGGAAACAGTCGATGCCGCTGCTGGGGGCCACGGTTGTGGCCATCCTGGCTTTTGCCGCCATCGGAGTCTCTCAGGATGCCACCGGCGAATACTGCCGCTCCCTCTTCCAGGTGATTCTGTTCTCACTGGGCTTGAGTTGGTTGGTTGCGGTCACTGCCACCCCTCTGCTGGGCTCGTTCCTGTTGAAGACGGGTCAGGCAGCCGCTGATGTTGACCCCTATGCCGGCAAGATATTTCAGATTTATCGGCGGGTGCTGGACGCCTGTGTGCGCAGGCGGGTGCTCACCTTGGGAGTGGTTATCGTCGTCTTTGGGGTGTCGCTGTGGGGCTTTGGATTCGTGGATCAGAGCTTCTTTCCCGATTCCAGTCGAGCACAGTTTTACGTGGAGTTCTGGAGGCCGGAGGGCTCCCATATCCAGGACACTGCCCGGGATGTGGCTGAGATCAGCGAGTGGGTTCGCTCCCTGGATCATGTGACCTCCACGGCCAGTTTCAGCGGCCAGGGCCCGCTGCGTTTTCTCTTGACCTTCAGCCCCGAAGATGTCAATAGCGCCTACGGGGTCATCATGGTTTCCGTAGATGATACTCGACGCATCGAGGAGGTGAGGGCTCAGATCGACCAACATATAGCGGATCGTTATCCCGAAGCGGAGGGCTGGACCAAGAAGTTCATTGTGGGTCCCGGAACGGGAGCCAAAATCGAGGCACAGTTCAGTGGTCCCGACCGGCGGATCCTCCGCCAGCTGGCGGAAGAAGCCAAAAGCATCATGCGGGAAGATCCCGTTGCCGTGAACATCCGGGATGATTGGCGTCAGCCGGTCAAGGTGATCCTTCCAGTCTACGCTGAGACACGGGCGCGAGTGGCTGGGGTCACCCGGCCCGATCTTGCCGGTGCCATCGAGATGGCCTTCGAAGGAAGGAGAGTGGGACTCTATCGGGAGGAAGATGAGCTGCTGCCCATCATCGCCCGAGCACCCGAGGAGGAACGCAGCGACGTCTTCAACATGAACAGCATTCAGATCTGGAGTTCCGGGACCAATCGGCCTGTACCCTTCAGCCAGGTCACTTCGACGGTGCAAACGGTATCGGACGACAACATCATTCGTCGTCTCAACCGCATGAGAGCGATCAAGGTGCAGGCCGACCAGGCCTACGGGACTGCCGAGGCACTGCGCATCCGCATCGCCCCCGCCATCGAGGCCATCGAACTGCCTGCCGGCTACCAGTTGGAGTGGCAGGGAGAGTATAAGGATACCCAGAATGGCCAGGCGGCGCTGGCCTCCAATATCCCGCCGATCTTCGTCTTCATGATTCTGGTGGTGATTCTTCTATTTGATCGGCTCAAGCAGCCGGCCATTATTTACTTGACGGTGCCATTGGCCATCATTGGGGTCACGGTAGGACTCTTGGTGACCAAGCAGCCCTTTGGCTTCATGGCCTTGCTCGGTATCTTAAGCCTCTCGGGCATGTTGATCAAAAACTCGATCATGCTGATCGATGAGACAGATGGTCTGATTCGCGAAGGGATGGACCGTTATAAAGCGGTGGTGCAGGCGGGCGTCAGCCGCTCCCGTCCTGTTGCCATGGCAGCATTGACCACCATGCTGGGCATGATTCCGCTCTTTCAGGATGCCTTCTTTGTGGCCCTGGCGGTCACCATCGTGTTTGGTCTGGGCTTTGCCACCGTTTTGACCCTTATCGTGGTACCCGTTCTCTATGCTGTCTTCTTCAGGATTCCCAATCCTGATGGAAGCAGAAGGGAGTCGGTGGGGCCGCCGGGAGGGGCATTGGAGGAAGCGCCGTCCTAGAAAGAGTGCTACGAGTGGTCCTGAGGCCGCTTGAACCACGCCCTTAGGAGTGTGGGAGGCACCTCAGGTGCCGAATCCGAACAACTCTGTCCTGAAAGAATCCCTACCCTAGCCCGAATTTTGTCGTTGCTGTAGTAGAGAATTTATGCATAATCCGGGCTGGGCTACAATGATCCGGAGATGGTGAGAGGTGAGTGAATAAAAAGACAGTCAAGGATGTCGATGTCAGCGGGAAGAGGGTACTGGTCCGTGTGGACTTCAATGTCCCGATAGCCCAAGGAGTCGTTGCCGATGACCGGAAAATTCAGGCGGCATTGCCGACCCTCCGCTATCTGCTCGAGCACGGTGCCAGCCTGATCCTCATGAGTCACCTGGGACGTCCTCAGAAGGGTCCCGACCCCAGGTTTGCCATGGATCCCGTGGCTGAACGGCTGAGTCAGCTCATGGGGCAGCCGGTCAGGAAACTGGATGATTGCGTGGGCCCCGAGGTTGAAAAGGTGGCGCGGGACCTACAACCTGGCCAGGTGATCCTCCTGGAGAACACCCGCTTTCACGAAGAAGAGAAGAGCAACGACCCGGGATTCTCGAAGCAGCTGGCCTCTTTAGGGGAAGTCTTCGTCAATGATGCTTTCGGCACCGTTCATCGTGCCCATGCCTCAACCGCCGGAGTCACCGATACCTTGCGGCCGGCCGTAGCCGGTTTACTGCTGCAGAAAGAGCTGGAGTCCCTGGATCAGGCGCTGCTCCATCCGGTCCAACCCTTCGTCGCCATCATGGGTGGTGCGAAAATCTCAGACAAGATCACTTTGATTGAAAACCTGTTGGGCCGGGTTTCCTGCTTGCTCATCGGCGGAGGAATGGCCAATACTTTTCTAGCCGCCCAAGGCCTGGATGTGGGTGATTCGCTCATGGAGGCGAAGGTCACCGATGTGGCCGCAGAACTCCTGGCCCGATACCGGGATCAACTGGTTCTGCCCGTCGACTGCCGGGTTGGAGCCGAATTCCAAGCCGATACCGAGTCCAAAGTGGTGGCGGTCGATGAGGTCCCTGCAGGGTGGAGGATCCTCGACATTGGACCTGAAACGATCGAGCGATTTGCTGAACGGTTGGCGCCGGCCAGGACCGTCTTCTGGAATGGACCGATGGGTGTGTTCGAATTTCCCCGATTTGCCCAGGGCACCGTCGCCATTGCCCAGGTGTTGGCCGGCTTGGAAGGTGCCACCACCATCGTCGGCGGTGGCGACAGTGCCGCTGCCGTTCAGCAGGCAGGGCTGGCCGATAAAATGAGTCATATCTCGACGGGCGGGGGTGCCAGTTTGGAGCTTCTGGAAGGAAAGAAGCTGCCCGGTGTGGCCGCCTTGGACCCCAGGTAGGCGTGGAGAGGAAAGTGTCCACAATAGCAGACAGCTTCCCGGCGGGTGTGTTGACGGGCTCTCAGGTTCAGAAACTGTTCGCTTTGGCAAAGGAGAACCAATTCGCTTTGCCTGGCGTGAATTGCTCAGGGAGCAATAGCGTCAATGCCACTTTAGAGACGGCCCGAGAGGTCAACTCTCCTGTGATCGTACAGTTTTCCAACGGTGGAGCTGCCTTTTGGGCGGGAAAAGGGTTGGACAATGCCGATCAGCAGGCTGCTATCAAAGGCGCCTGCGCAGGAGCCCATCACATCCATCAGATGGCACCGGTGTACAACGCCCGGGTCATGGTGCACACCGATCACTGTGCCCGAAAGTTCCTGCCCTGGGTGGACGGCCTGCTGGAGGAAGGGGAGGCGTTCTACAAGGTCCACGGCATTCCTCTGTTTAGTTCTCACATGATCGATCTTTCCGGGGAGCCGCTCCAGGACAACATCGAAACCTGCAAACGATACCTGGAGCGAATGAGCGAGATGGAAATGACGCTCGAGATCGAGCTCGGTATTACCGGCGGAGAAGAGGACGGGATTGATCACTCCGAAGTCGACAGCTCCCGGTTGTACACCCAGCCGGAGGAGGTGGCCTATGCATTTGAGGAGCTCATGAAGGTGAGTGATCGTTTCACCATTGCTGCGGCTTTTGGCAATGTGCATGGCGTTTATCGGCCAGGCAATGTGCGACTGCTGCCCAAGATCCTTTCGGATTCCCAGGACTTCGTCCAGGATCAATTCGGGACGGGGGATAACCCAGTGAGTTTCGTTTTTCATGGCGGCTCCGGATCGAGCGTGGATGAAATCAGGGAAGCCCTTTCTTACGGTATCGTCAAGATGAATATTGATACCGATCTGCAGTGGGCGTTCTGGAACGGGGTGAGACTGTACGCCCAGGAACATGAAGATTACCTTCAGGCCCAGATCGGCAATCCCGAGGGACCTGACTCGCCCAACAAGAAGTACTATGATCCGAGAGCGTGGCTGAGAAAAGGTGAGGATTCCTTCAAGGTGCGTCTGAGAGAGGCTTTCGAAAGCCTCAACAATGTCAATACCCTGTGTTATCCACTAGAAGACGGATGAGTCACTTAATCCAGACCATAACGGCTCAGGAAATCCTGGATTCTCGCGGTAACCCCACGGTCGAGGTAGAAGTGCTTCTGGAGGACGGCTCACGGGGACGCGCTGCCGTTCCCTCCGGGGCCTCGACAGGTGTTCATGAAGCTTTGGAGTTGCGCGACGGTGACCCCTCCAGGTTTCTCGGCAAAGGAGTGACCCAGGCGGTTGGCAACGTCAATGACGTTATCGCCAACGAGCTGAAAGGATGGGACGCTACCGACCAGGAAGGTATTGATGCTGCTCTTTGCCAACTGGATGGAACCTCGAACAAGGCCAATCTGGGGGCCAATGCCATTTTGGGTGTGAGCCTGGCGGTGGCCAAGGCCGCCGCCAAAAGTAAGGGACAACCGCTCTATCGCTACCTGGGTGGTGGTGACGCAACCACATTGCCCGTTCCGATGCTGAACATTATTAATGGGGGTGCACACGGAGGGTGGCAGACCGACTTCCAGGAGTTCATGGTGATGCCCGTGGGTGCCGGAAGCTTTCGCGAAGCCCTGCGCTGGGGAGCAGAGATTTATCACACCCTCAAGAAAGTGCTTCAGGAAAAGGGATACAACACCAACGTGGGGGATGAAGGAGGTTTTGCACCTGCTTTCAAAAAAGGGAACCAGGAGGCCATCGAGGTGATCCTGGAAGCGGTGCAGCAGGCAGGATATTCGGCCGGCGACCAGGTCATGATCGCACTCGATCCTGCCACCTCGGAAATCTATAAAGACGGGAAATATCACCTGCGGACAGAAGGGAGAAGCCTCTCCAGCGAAGAGATGATCAAGCTCTGGGAGCAATGGGTGAAGCGCTACCCGATCATCTCCCTCGAAGATGGTCTGGCCCAGGATGACTGGGAGGGCTGGTCAGCCCTCAGGGAAGCTATTGGAGCTCAGGTGCAGCTGGTGGGAGACGACCTCCTGGTGACCAACGTGGAACGGCTCAAGAAGGGAATCGAGAGAAAGGCCGCCAACAGTATTTTGATCAAGCTCAATCAGATCGGCACCTTGAGTGAGACCATCGCTACCGTGGAGATGGCCAGGAA
>Ga0209987_10000238_pt1 | contig 27510 bp, 25 predicted proteins | sample N074metaG_FD_182134 | JGI IMG/M metagenome (GOLD analysis project Ga0209987, IMG submission 182134) | Deep subsurface microbial communities from Kermadec Trench to uncover new lineages of life (NeLLi) - N074 metaG (SPAdes) (version 2) | ecosystem: Environmental > Aquatic > Marine > Ocean trench...
CCGCTCGAGATCGAACGCCTGAGCCACGCCGGGCCGCTGGGCGGCGGCGCTCGACATCGTTGCGGCCGTGGCCAACACCGACGCGGTGACCATGACGATGAACCGCAGGGGCACGCCCGCCCTACTCGGTGCCGGCATCGGTCAACCGGCGGAAGTATTCGACCACCAACCGGCGCTCCTCAGGTGAAAATCGCTGGAGCTCCTCCCACGACGGCAACCGCAGTCGGTCGGCGCTGCCTGGTAGTTGAGCCCGGAGTGCCGGAGGGAGGGCGGCGTCCTGCGCCTCCGGCGTCCGGCTCTTCCGTTCCTGTTTCTGGTCCTCTTCCTGACCCTGGAGCGTGCGGCCCTGGTCGAGGAGGCGCCGGAACAGACGTTCCTGCCGCCGAACCGTTTCCCGGTCGAGCCTGCCCGCCTCCAGCCGTCGGGCCAATTCCCGGGCTTCCGCCGCTAGCGGCCCGGCCTGCGGCACATCGCCCTGCGCCTGCAACCGCTCCAACTCTTCCGCCAACTCACGTTGGCCGTCGCCGAGGCGGCGCAGCTCGCTCTGGACTCCTGATTGGCCGATCATCGGCAACAGGGAACCGGCTTGTTGGCTGAGTTGGCCCTGCTGCTGCGCCAACTGACTCATGCGCTCCATCGCTTCGGTCAACCCAGAGCCGGAGCCCGACCCCGACACGTCGCCCCGTGAGCGGAGCATGAGGTAGGCCGCCGCATTGAGCGCATCGGCACCCTGACCCGCCCGGTCGGCCGCTTCACGTTCGTTGACGGCCGCGGTGGACAGCGCTTCTCGCGACGCCCGCATGTGCTCCTTGGCGGCCGACAAGGCCGTGGCTATCTGGGGAGAGACCAGCGCATTGCGACCCGCTAGCTGCCGCATCCGCTCCATGAGTTTCTCGACGCCCTCCTCGACGGCTCCCTGTTCGGCGCGTTGCCGCTCGGGAGACACGACGGAGCGAGCCGACTGCTCCACCAAGACCTGTCGCTCCAACAATCGGGCCGTTTCGGCCAGCCCGCGATCCAAAGCCGCCACCACTTCCTGGCGCCATTGCTGCTGCAACTGATCGAGCTGTTGTTGCAGTTGCTCGCCCAGCGGCTGCAACTGCTGTAGGCCTTCCTGACCCTGCTGCCGTGCCCCGCTCATGTCACCCGCTTGCGCCATGTCCGCCGCCTGCTGCATCTGCGCGGCCGCCTGCGCCGCCTGCTGCGCCGCGTCCTGCAGGGCCTGTTGCATCGCCTCGGCCTGAAGCTGCTGCCCTAATTTTTCCAGCGCAGCCGCGAGGCTGTCGGCCCGATCGGCAAGTTGTCGCTCCCAGGCCGCGGCACTGGCAGAGTCGGACTCTGCCATCTGATCGATCCACCGTTCCTGGTCTCCGGCCAACTCGGACGCTTCCTCAGCCAGATTGGCCATGTCCCCCTCGAGCGCGGCCCGACGGAACAGTTCCCGGCTCCGTTCGATGGCCTCCAGCAGCTCCTGCTGGGCCTGGGCCAGATCTTCCAGCGCCTCCCGTGTTCTGTCGGCGTCGAGATCCTGCAGGGCCCGCTGCAACTCGTCCAGCCGCGCGCGCAGTTCGGGTGACAGTGCCCGGTCGAGTTGGTCGCGGATTTCGGACAGCCGGGCTTGCCACTCGGGATCGTTGAGGCCCGCTGCTTGCGCGCTCTGCCGCAGAGCTTCCATAGCCTCCCGCAACGCCTCAACCTCCCGCAGGAGCTCGCGCTGTGCCTCGGCAGCGGCTTCCGCGCGCTCCGCGTCTTCGAACGACAGTGTTTCATCACCTTGGCCATTGGCCTCCGTGCCACTCCGTTGCCGCTCGCGCGAAAGGTCTTCCGTCTGCCGCTCGAGCTTGCGGCTGCTCTCGGCCAGGCTGTCCAGGCGACTGGAGACCGCCTCAGACGCTGCGCGGGCGGCCGCACGCACTTCGCTCATCGTCGGCAACCGCAGGAGGTACTCCCGCGAACGGCCGACGTGGGCTGCGGGTGCGTTGTCCACCGCCTCGACGAAGTAGCGGACGGTGTCACCCGGGAGGAGTCCGTAACCAGTGAGATCGAGTTGATGGGTCAGGATGGCGCGGTCCGTGACGCTGCCGGTAAGAGGGATCGGTTGGACCGGCAGCGTGTCGCTGAGGCCGAAGCGACTGACTCGGCGGAGGTGCAGGCTGATGGTCCGGAGACCGTAGTCATCGCGGACGTCGATGACCAACGGCAGCCGCAAACTGAGCGGCGCCACCGTGTCTCTCCCGGGCACCGGGATTGCCACCTCGGGCGCGCGATCGGGCACCAGGCGGATCGGAATGACGACGGTGTCACCTGCCAAGGGCGCTCCGGACGCGGTGGCGACCTCCAATCGGTAGGCCCCCGAGATCCCCGGCCGAAGAAATCCCCAGAACCGGCCGCCTTCGACATCCATGGGATAGCTCGTGCTGCCCGCGCGCCAGTTCACGGCGTCGAGTTCCGCAGTCGCCTCACCGCGCACCTCCAGCCGGGTACCGATGGGCAACAGCACGGTATCTCCCGTAACCGGGAGCGGCTCGTCGTGCAGCCCGAGGTAGGCCGGATACCGGGCGGTGAGCGTTAGCGCGCCGAGGAACGCCGGGAGCCGCACCCGGACTGAGACGGTGTCGGATTCGCGGCGCCCCGACACCACCCGGGCGAACACATCCGCGAACAGCGGCCCGCTGCCGACACGGCCCCGACCCAGCGAGTCCAGCGCGACCCGCTGCGGCATCCACGATTCACCGGGCGCCCGAGTCCATAGGGTGGCGCGTCGTCGCCCAACGGCCTCGACCAGGAACTCCACCGAGTCACCCCGGTTGACGACCGGTTGCGTCAGTCCGATGCGCACGGGTGCGGTGGTCGCCTCCCACGCCGCTCGCGGATGCCACAGCGCGGCGGCGCTGCCGTCGAACGGGTCGGCCGTGAGGAAGGCCAGCAGCCCCGCGCCGAGTAGCACGCCGCTACCCGCGGCCCGGTAACGCAGCCGGCGGCGCATCGGGCGGAGTGCTGTGGCTCCGTCGCGAACGAGGGAGCGAGCTTCGAGTTCGTCCGCCTCGGCCAACAGCGATTCGCTGGTGCCGGCTGCGGGACGCTCAAGGAGGGCTCGCAGCTGGCCGGGCCGCCACGGCGCCTGGCCTTCGAGATGCTGAGCCAGAGCAGCGTCCGACAGCGCCGAGCGGTGGCGCCAAGCCACCACGCCTCCGGAGAGCGCACCGCCGATGGCCAGGGCCCACGCCACCAGCACCCAATACGGCGGGTCGAACCACCCGAGCAAGGCGAGCCAGGCGGCAACCCCGAAGGTGAGCACCACGGTACCGGTGCCGGCTGCCGCCCACGACAAGCTTCGCAGGTGCCTCAGCGGCGTACCCAACAGCCGCAACGCCGCCCTGGTGGAGTGGGGACTCATCCGCCGTACCCCACCGCATAGGCGAAGAGGTTGACGCCCATCCGCAGCGCCTGCTCCCGCGTCGCTTCGGGATCGTCGTGCACCTGGGGATCCTCCCAACCGTCGCCCAGATCACTTTCATAGGAATAGAACACGGCCAGTCGTCCGTCGAGAAAAATGCCGAATCCCTGAGCCGGCTTGCCGTCGTGCTGGTGAATCTTGGGAACGCCCTCGGGCATGTGGTAAACGACATGATAGATGGGATGGTCGAGCGGCACTTCCTGTAACGCCTCGTTGGGGAACAGCCGCTGGAACTCCCGGCGAATCGATTGGTCCATCCCGTAATTGTCGTCGACGTGGAGAAAGCCGCCCTGGCGGAGGTAACGCCGGAGTACCTGCAGATGCTGCTCGGTAAACCTGACATTACCGTGCCCCGTCATGTAGAGATACGGGTGGCTCCAGAGATCCGGGTCATCCAGCGTCACCACCCGCTCCCGCTCGGCGGTGCGCAAGTGCGTCCGCTCACGGATGGCCCGCAACAGGTTGGGCAGACTGGACGGATTGGCGTACCAATCCCCACCGCCCTGGTAATGGAGCCGGCCGATCGTCAGAGTCGACTCGGCGATGGAGGGGGAGACAGACACACCGCCTCCGGGGAGGAGCGGCAGTGCCACCGCCAGCAGCACGACCCAACTGGATGAAACGCGCATTCAGGACAACCTCATGACCAGGCGATATCCCTCATTACGGGACAGACCCCAGTTTTCCGTCAACCGCCGTACGATGTCCTTCGTGGGTAGCCCCTCACCGATGAGAGCCTCCGCGGCCTTGGTGACCTCGGCGAGATCAGGTTGAGCCGCGGCCTGGCGCCGACCCGCCACTACCACGGTGACTTCGCCCCTGACGGATGCGTCGGCGAACCGCGCCTCCAGTTCGTCGAGGGTCCCCGCCACGATCTCTTCGTGCAACTTGGTCAGCTCCCGGCCTACCACCGCCGCGCGGTCTCCCCCCAGCGCCGCACCGAGGTCATGCAACAACGCAACCAGGCGGTTGGGGGATTCATACAACACCACCGTCCACGGCGACGTGGCTACCGTGTCGAGCAAGGCTCTCCGTGACGACCCTTTGCGCGGGGGGAATCCCAGAAACAGATAGCGGTCGGCGGGCAGGCCCGAGGCTGAGAGCGCCGTGGCCACGGCCGAAGGTCCGGGAATGGGGACGACCATGATGTCACGGGCGCGGGCCAGGGCCACGAGCCTGGTTCCCGGATCGCTGACACCGGGTGTTCCCGCGTCGGTCACCAAGGCAACGTCGAGGCCCTTGTCCAGTTCAGCCAGCACCGCTTCGGCCCGGTCGGCTTCGGCAAAGGCGGGGAGGCTCTTCAGCCGCGGCCGGGCGTCGATGTGGTTGAGCAACCTCTTGGTCCGTCGGGTATCTTCGGCGGCCACCACGGCCACCTGGCGGAGGGTATCAGCGGCCCGGGGTGACAGGCCGCCCAGATTGCCGAGTGGCGTGGCTACCACGAACAGCGTGCCGGTCATAGGGAAAAGGTGGCGGGATCGGGGACTGGGGGGAAGCCGGAGGGGAAAAGCGAAGAGGCCGCCGAAGCGGCCCAGTCAGTGGTCAGGCGATAAGGGCGTCGATCTTCCCTTGGAGCATGTCCTTCGGCACTGCGCCGACGATGGTGTCCACGTGTTCGCCATCCTTGAAGAACAGGATGCTGGGAATCGACCGCACATTGAACTTCTGAGCCGTCTGCGGATTGGAATCCACATCCAGCTTGGCGACCTTGATCTTGCCGGCGTACTCACCGGCCAGGTCTTCGAGGATCGGCGCCACGATCTGGCAGGGGCCGCACCACGTGGCCCAAAAATCTACCAGCACCAAGCCCTCGGCTACTTCCGTCGCGAACGAGCCATCGGTGACCTGCGTGACGGTACCGTTTGTTGCGTCCATGATTATCATCTCCCAAGCGGCCGGCGGAATATCCGGGTGATCGGCCTGTGTATTCGGTTTAGGGGTGGTTACTGTCCCACCCAGCATTGCCTTTCAATCATAAAGGGTACCATCATGCCGACCGGCCCCCCTCCCGTCATCGCTCACGTCGGTCTGGCTGTGACCAGCATCGAATCGGCTCTGGCGTTCTACCGGGACGTGCTGGGGCTGTCCCCGGGAGAACCCGAGACGGTCGATGGCGCCCGTATCGTGTCCCTCTCCCTCGGCGAGTCCGAGGTTGAATTGCTGGAGCCCCTGGATGCCGACGGCCCCATCGCCAAGTTTCTCGCCCGGCGCGGCCCAGGCATTCATCATGTTGCCTACCGCGTCCCCGACCTGGAAGCGACACTCCGCACGTGCCACGAGCGGGGTTACCGCCTGATCGACGAACAACCCCGGATAGGCCAAGGCGGCAAGCGCGTTGCCTTCATTCACCCCGAGGCAACGGCCGGCATTCTCATAGAACTGACCGAGTGAGCAACGGCGATCAGCCCGGATAGGTTCCCTATCCCCCCCGGGGTCCGCCGCTGGTATCAAAGCACGGCATCATGGGGCTGCCGACCGCATTGAGGTCGATGCTCTGGATGACCCAGCGGTTACTTCTCGTCTTCACCGCCAGAAACGGCACCTGCTTGCGACAGTCACCTCGGGCCAGTTCCACTGCCATTTGTTGCCCGGTGAGTCCGGCGTCGGTCGGCGTACTGGCCAGGATGCGGTAGCTGTACCCCCGCAGCCAGAGCTGCATGACCTCGATACGCTTGGGATAGTCCGCCGGCTTCCCGATCTCGCCCGCAGCCCCCTTGGCGGTCCCCCAATACTCGGCCATCTTGGGGAGGTTGCTGTCGGCGACCGCGGCCATGAACTCCTGGAGCGCGTACTCGGGTCCGGGACTCGGTGCCAAGGTCACCGTCTGTCCGCCACAGGCGGCCAGCAGCAGCGCCCCCACCATCCAGGTCTTGTTCACAAGCTCCTCACGGGTGAAGGTCAGTCGCAAGGAATCTTAATAGGACGGCGACGAGACGAGCAATGACGAGCACACGACTCTACATCAACGTGGACCACGTGGCCACCGTGCGCCAAGCACGCCAGACCGACGAACCCGATCCCGTGGAAGCGGCCGTACTAGCCGAGGCGGCCGGTGCCGACGGGATCACCATCCATTTGCGGGAAGACCGCCGGCACATCCAGGATGCAGATGTCGACGCCATGGCCGCCCGCATCTCAACCGTGCTGAACCTGGAATTGGCCCTGGCACCAGACATCATCGACCTGGCCTGCCGGGTTCGCCCGTACCAGGCCACGCTCGTCCCTGAACGGCGTCAGGAAATCACCACGGAAGGTGGCCTCGACCTCACCGCCGACTCCGAGCGGGTCCGCGGCGCGGTCACCCGCCTGACCGAGGCCGGTATCCGGGTCAGTGCCTTCATCGACCCCGACCCGGTGGCCATCGACGCCGCCCGGGAGCTGGCCATCCCGGCCGTGGAACTCCACACCGGGCGCTACGCCTTGGCGTGGCGCCACGATCCGGGGACCCTGCAAGCGCTGCGGGACGCCGCCGCCCACGCACGCCAACTCGGCCTGGCGGTTCACGCCGGCCACGGCTTGACCTACCAGAACGTAGGGCCCGTCGCCCGGATCGAGGCCATCGAGGAGTTCAACATCGGCCACAGCATCATCAGCCGGGCCATCATGGTCGGCATTGGCGCGGCCGTTGCAGAAATGGTGGCCCTGGTCAAGACTACCTGAACCGAGGCAGCCACGCCGGGAAATCCCGCTACCCTGTTACGGTGTCATTACTATTGACTACCACGATCAACCGAGGACCGGCATGAACAGCTCACTCGGGTCCATGGATTTCTTTGCGCTCGAGGCGGGGGAATACCTCGAACGTCTGGCAACCATCGTCGACCAGGAGGGAGGTCCCAAGCGGGACGAATTCGTCCGCTTCGCCCGGGCGCTCAGGGGATCGGCGCTGATGGCCAACCAGGCGGATTTCGCCGGCGCCGCCGGGGGCCTCGAAGCCATCGCCCGGGCCTACCGGGACGGCAGCCTGACGTGGGACGCCGCTGCCCGGGAGATCGCCGCCCAGGGGATCGAGACGCTCAAGGAACTCCTGCGCAATGCTACGACCTGGAGCCAGGCCGAAACCCAGAAAGCCGCGCGACTTGCCCGCGACCTGGAGCAGGTGGCCGGCCAGCCCGGTCCAGCCACCCACCGCCGATCCACGGACGCTGAACCCGGAGCTTTGAATACCGGCGTCAGGGCCTTCGTCGCCCGGGAAGGGGCCCTCATCGCCTCGGCCCTCGAGCGCGCCGGGCGAGCCCTGGCGGCCGATCCGGCCGATGCCGACCCAATTCACCACGCGGTTCGCCGCATGCAATCGCTGCGGGGACTGGCGGAACTCACCGATCTCTCGCCGCTTCCGGAAATGCTGGAAGGGTTGGAAATGGCCGCTGCCAACCTTACCAGAATGCATGCCCATCCGCCGGATATCGTAAGCGTGTTTCGCCTCGGGGCCGAGGCGATGACCAGAGCCTCACGCGACGTGGCGCATCAGGGCCGCCCCGATCCGGAATCGGACGAGGCCAAGCGATTCAGCCAGGTCCTGATCGGCGCCTTTGGGTTAGAGGACGACGTGGTATCGATCGACACCCTGGCACCGGCCGGAGCCGACTCAATTGTTACCCCAGGCAAGGCATTACCCAAAGCGGCCCAACTCGGCGCCGTAGAGATCGTGAGCCAGGGCGAGCACCTCGTACGGCTGGCCGACACCCTGCTGTCGGCCGGCTCACTGGTCGAGCGCCAACTCCGGTTGTTGGCGGTCATCGACACACTGCGAGGGTTGGACGCCAGGATCGGTCGGCTTCTGGGCTCCGCCTTCGACGCGTTCGCCGATGCCGCCAAGGCAACACTTCGGACCGCTGACGAGAGTGAGGGGCTGGCCTCCTTTGGGCAATCGTTACGAGAATCCGGTCAAACGCTCAAGACGATGTCCGACGAAAGCAGCCATGAAGCCGCCGTTGCCAAACTGGAGGCCCTGGCGGCTGGTCTCGGCGCACCGGGTGGGGCAGCCGAGGCAGCATCCCCCGCCGTCCCGCAGGCCGCAGAACCCGTGGTGTCCATCGCTGATCTGGCACCCAGCGAGGAGGCAGCCGTGAAGGCGCCGTCGTCGGGCATCCCCGCCTCCCCCGCAGCCGTAGCCTCTGAGGAGGTCGGGCTGGCAGCGAGCTTCACCACATACCATCAGCTCCGCATGGCGGACACGGCGGCGGAACCGTCGCTCGCCACCCCGTCCCAACCCGAGGCTCAGCCGGTGGCCGAGGAACCGGTGGTCGATATCGACACGCTGCTGTACCGCGGTGCTGCTGCCCAGGAACGGGCCAAGCACCTGGGACGGGAAATCAGTGAATGCCTCGACCGTCCAGGAATCTTCATGGGGCTCCGGCCACTGCTGGAAGAGCTGCTGGATCTCTTGCCGCGTACCGACGAGCCCGTCGTAGGCTGATTTCTTTGCCCCTGACCCACCGACACCGATGAACCAACCCGATACCGGCGGAGCTGTCGTCGGCTCCCGAAAACCTTCCCTGTGGCTGACAGTCATGGCCATCGGTGTCTCGGTGGCCCTGCTGGCCTGGGCTCTCCGGGATGTGGAGTTCGAGGCGTTCCTGCACCACGTCCGGACCGCTCGCCTGTGGCCCATCATCGGGGCCGTGGCCATCGCCACGACGTTGTTCCCTCTCAGGGTCTTTCGCTGGCGCCTACTGCTCAAACAACCCGACGGCGAGAACCTCCCGTGGCTCACGATGTGGCATTCCATCGCCATGGGTTTCATGGCCAACAACATTCTCCCGTTTCGCATCGGCGAGGTGGTGCGGATAGTCTCGGTGAGCCGGCTGGGCAACGTTAGTCTAGGCGCCTCGCTGTCCTCGGTCGCGGTGGAGCGCATCTTCGACGGCTTGGCGCTGGTGTTCCTGTTGACGGTGGCCCTGTTCTCCGCTGGCATCCCAGATGAAGTCAGCCTTGGAGCGGTGTCGCTGACGCAGGCGGCTAGCATCGCAGGGGTTCTGGGCGCCACGGCACTGGTGGCGGCCATCGTGGTGGTGGCGTTCCCACAGCCGGTCGAGCGTCTCATTCAATTGGTGGTACCCAATCCAAAGTGGTCGGCCAAACTGGTCGGCATCCTCGAGGACCTGCGCCACGGTATGGCGGCACTCAGGTCGCCGGTACGCATCCTCGGCGTGGCTCTGTGGTCGATCAGCCTATGGTTGCTCAACGGGTTGTCCTTTTATGTGATGTTTCTCGCGTTCGACATTCCGGTGGATTTCGGCGGCGCCCTGATCATGCAGGGAGTCCTGGCCATCGGTATCTCGGTCCCCTCGGCCCCGGGCTACGTAGGCGTGTTCGAAGCAGCCATCAAGCTGGTCCTGGTGACCCTCTATGGCGTGAGCGTCGACGTGGCGCTGGCCTACGCGCTCACCTATCACCTCACCACCTTCATTCCCATTACCCTGCTGGGCCTGTGGTCGGTTGCCCGAACCGGACTGAACTTCAAGGGGCTCCGCCAAGCCGCAACGCAACCCGGTGAGTAACACCGTCTCCCGATCGGCACCGGCCAAGCTGAATCTGTTCCTGCGCGTGCTGGCGCGGGAGGCGGACGGCTTCCACGGGATCGAAACCCTGTTGTGTCTCACCGACCTGGCCGACTCGCTCCAGGCAACCTTGGTGGACGCAGCCGGCGTGACCATCGCCGTCTCCGGTGCCGACACCGGGCCCGACCAGGAGAACCTGGCGGTGCGCGCCGCGGAGATGGTCTTGGCCGCTACCGGCCGGCCGTTCGGCATATCCCTCACGCTCGCCAAGCACATCCCGGTGCGGGCCGGCCTCGGCGGCGGTTCGAGCGACGCCGCCGCCGCCCTGGTGGCGGTCAACGAATTGACGGGTCACGCCATCCCCCGGCACGAGCTGCTCCAGTTCGCCGCCCGGCTGGGGAGCGACGTCCCATTCTTCGTGAGCGAGGCGCCGTTGGCCCTCGGCTGGGGGCACGGCGAGCGACTGCTGCGCCTGCCGCCGCTGCCCTCGAGGCCAGGCCTCCTGCTGGTACCGGAAGTGGGGATCGATACCGCCGAGGCGTACCGCTGGATCGACGACATTCACCAAACCGTCCGCCGCGGATCGGTGGTCATGGGCACCGAGACGCTGCACAATTGGAGCGATGTGGCCCGCCTGTCCGGCAATGACTTCGAGGCCCCGGTATTTGCCCGCCACGGGGAGATCCGCGAGGCGTTCGAGGCGCTGGTCGGCACCAACCCGCTCATGTGCCGCATGAGCGGGTCGGGCTCGGCCCTGGTGGCGATCTACCGCTCGGACCGGGACCGGGACGACGCCCAGGACATGGTACCTCGGAAGCTGGGACGGGTCATCCCGTTCGCCACGGCCTGACATTTCCGTTTCCCTCGAGGCCGGTATACGTTGAGGGCGCTCGCTGCCCCGTCGTCTAATGGCAGGACCCCGGATTTTGGTTCCGGTAATCGTGGTTCGAATCCACGCGGGGCAATAGCGGGGCCCCCACTCGTTAAGCAGTTGACTCATCGACAGCGTACCAGGTATCTTTTTAGGCTGTATAATGGCCGAATATTCGCTTAGCAGCAGTCAGCTTCTTCTCCTGTCGGGCTCGGCCAATCGAGCGCTGTCGGAGGAGATCGCCGAGCATCTGTCGCAGCCGCTGTGCCGGGTGACACTGAGGCGATTCGCCGACGGGGAAATCTTCGTCAAGATCGACGAGAATGTCCGGGGCCGCGATGTCTACATCGTGCAGCCCACGAATCCGCCGGCGGAGAACATGCTGGAACTGTTGCTGCTGATCGACGCGGCCAAGCGGGCCAGTGCGGCGAGGGTCACGGCGGTCATACCGTACTTCGGCTACGCCCGGCAGGACCGGAAAGACCAGCCCCGGGTTGCCATAAGCGCCAAGTTGATGGCCAACATGGTGTCGACCGCGGGAGCCGACCGGGTGTTGGGGATGGACTTCCACCAACACCAGTTGCAGGGCTTCTTCGATCTGCCGGTGGACCATTTGTATGCGGCGCCGGTGTTCACCAGCCACTACCGGCAGAAGAAGCTGCACGATCTGGTGGTGGTGGCGCCGGACGTCGGGGGAGCCAAGATGGCCCGTGGGTTCGCCAAACGGTTGAACGGCACGTTGGCCATAATCGACAAGCGGCGGACGTCGGCCAACGTCGCCGAAGTCGTCAACGTCGTGGGTGATGTCGAGGGTCGTGATTGCCTCATCCCCGACGACATGATCGACACCGGCGGAACGATGACTCAGGCGGTGCACGCCCTCAAACGGCTGGGGGCGCGGGATATATACTGTTGCGCAACCCACGCGGTCCTATCGGACCCGGCGGTCCAGCGGCTGCAGGACTCGCCGCTCAAGGAGCTCGCAGTCAGCAATAGCATCGTGGTGCCACCGGAGCGGCAGTTCGATCGGCTCAAGATACTGTCCATCGCGCCGCTGCTGTCGAAGGCCATTGGGTACACCCACAGCGATCAGTCAGTCAGTTCGCTGTTTGATTGACACAGAGGAATAGCATCATGGCAAACACGGCAACGTTGGAAGCGGACATCCGTGCTGAGAGCGGCAAGGGCGCGGCGCGAACCCTGCGGCGCGAAGGGAAGATCCCCGCGGTCATCTACGGTCGCGGTCGGGATTCCGAGGCCCTGGTGATCGATGCGGCGGTTCTCTCCAAGCTCATCTCGCAGATCACTTCCAGTACGCCGGTGGAAGTCACCGTGGCCGGCCGGGAGCCGGTGCGGGCGCTGATCCGCGAGGTCCAGCGGAACCCCATTCGCCCGGAAGACATCCTCCACATCGACCTGTACGAGATTCACGCCGGCGAGACCATCCAGCTCTCGGTGCCGCTGCACCTCGAGGGCATCCCCGACGGCGTACGGAACTTCGGCGGCGTGCTCGATCAGTCCATGCGCGAACTGGAAATCAAGGTGCTGCCACGGCACATCCCGGAGCGGGTCGAGGTCGACGTGACCGATCTTGGCATCGGCCAGGCCATTTACGTCGGGGACCTCGACGTCCCCAACGCGGAAATCCTGATGGATCCCAGTGTCGCGGTGTGCTCCGTCATCGCCCCGCGGGCGGTAGAGGAAGAGACGCCGGCGGAGACCTTGGAGGAAGAGGCAGCGGAGCCCGAGGTCATCGGCAAGGCCAAGGACGAGGACGAGGTCGACGGCGACGGCGACACCGACGAGTCGAGCTGAACCCTGCGTATCATCGTGGGCCTCGGCAACCCGGGCCCAGAGTACGCCCGGACTCGGCACAACGCCGGTTTTTGGTTGATCGACAACCTCGTCACCACCTGGGAATTGCCCGCGTTCCGCCGCGACCGGCGAGCCCGGGTGACGTCAGGGCGCCACGGCGATCACGACGTCGGCTTGATCAAACCGCACACGTACATGAACCGTAGCGGCTCGGCGCTCACGCCGCTCACCGCGGACCCCGAGTTCGACGCCAGCCGGGACCTGCTGGTCCTGGTAGACGACGCGGCGCTCCCGCTGGGACGGTTCCGGCTCCGAGCCACGGGCAGCGCCGGAGGGCACAACGGATTGAAGAGCGTCCAGGGCGCCCTCAGAAGCCAGGAGTACGCCAGGTTGCGAATCGGGGTCGGTCCCGTTCCCGCCCTGACGGACGACCTGGCAGATTTCGTTCTGGAGCCGATGTCGGCTGAGGATGCCGCGGTGCTCGAAGACATGTTGGACCCCATGACCGAGGCCGTGGATTGCTGGGTGTCGCAAGGCATCGACGCGGCCATGAATCGCTTCAACCGATCGGTGGAGGAGAAGTAATGGAGCTCTTGAAACTGCCTCAGCTGGTTCAGCTGGCCATGGGCGCCGGCGCGGCAGGATTGCTGGTAGCGTTCGGGATCTACGCCTGGCTCAAGCGTCAACCAGACGGATCAGACCTGATGCGGGACCTGGCCCTAGCCATTCAGGTCGGCTCCATGGCGTTCCTGCGACGGGAATACATGGTGTTGTTCCCCTTCCTGTTCATCGTGGCGGCACTACTGGGCTGGACCATCGGGCCTGCTACCGCCCTGGCGTATATCGTCGGCGGCCTGTGCTCCATTACCGCTGGGTTCTTCGGCATGAAGTCGGCCACCGCGGCCAACGTGCGCACGTCGGAGGCGGCCCGCGACTCGGGCCAGGCCAAGGCCCTGCGGATAGCCTTCAATGGGGGCGCGGTCATGGGACTGTCGGTCGCGTCGTTGGGCCTCCTGGGCGTGGGCCTGGTCGGGGTCGTCATCCTGCGCGGCGGGGCCACCGGCGCCGCCTTGACCTTTGCCACGACGGTTTCGGGCTTCGCCATGGGGGCCAGCTCCATCGCGCTGTTCGCCCGCGTGGGTGGCGGCATCTACACCAAAGCGGCCGACGTCGGGGCCGACCTGGTCGGCAAGGTCGAAGCCGGCATCCCCGAGGACGACCCCCGGAACCCGGCCACCATCGCCGACAACGTGGGCGACAACGTCGGCGACGTAGCCGGCATGGGCGCCGACATCTTCGAGAGTTACGTCGGCGCGGTCATCGCCACCATCGCGCTGGGCGCCACCAGCGCGTTGATTCCGGACGACCTCCGGGTCGTTGCCATCGCCTTGCCGCTGGCCCTGATCGTTGCCGGCCTGGCAGCGTCGCTGGTCGGCATCGCGTCGATGAAGGTGCTGGAGAGAGGCTCGCCCGAAAACGCGCTGCGGATGACCACCTTCATCGCGGCGGGCCTGTTCCTGGGAGCCGCCTGGTGGCTGGTCTCGACCATGCCCCTCGGCATGGCCGGCAAGTCGCCCATGGGCCCCTTCTGGGCCATCCTCTCCGGCACCGTGGCCGGCATCCTGATCGGCTTGGTCACCGAGTACTACACCGCGGGCAAGCCGATCCGGGAGATCGCCAAGGCATCCGAGACCGGAGCGGCCACCACCATCATCGCCGGCCTGGCGCTGGGGCTCAAGTCGGCGGTCATCCCGGTGCTGCTCATCTCAGGAGCGATCTACGTTTCCTTCTCGATGGCCGGCCTCTACGGCATCGCCATCGCCGCCGTGGGTATGCTGGCCACCGTGGGCGTGACCATGACCGTCGACGCTTACGGCCCCGTGGCCGACAACGCCGGCGGCATCAGCGAGATGGCCGGCCTGGGACCCGAGGTTCGCAAGATCACCGACGGCCTGGACGCGCTGGGCAACACCACCGCCGCCATCGGTAAGGGCTTCGCCATCGGTTCCGCCGCGCTGACGGCGTTGGCCTTGTTCTCGGCCTTCGCCACCGCTGTGACACCTCCGGGTGAAGTGCTGCAGCTCGACATCTTGAACCCGATGGTGGTGATCGGCCTGTTCCTCGGAGGCACCCTGCCCTTCCTGATCGGGTCCATGACCATGACCGCCGTGGGCCGCGCCGCCGGCGACATGGTCGAGGAAGTGCGGCGGCAGTTCCGCGAGATCGCCGGTCTCATGGAGGGAACGGCCAAGCCCGACAGCGCCCGGTGCGTCGACATTGCCACGCGTGGTGCGCTGAGGGAGATGATCCTCCCCGGTCTCACCGCCGTGTTCGCTCCTGTGCTGGTCGGCTCGGTCCTGGGCGTCGAGGCTCTGGGAGGCATGCTGGCCGGCGCCACGGTCGTCGGCGTGCTGATGGCGCTGTTCATGGCCAACGCCGGTGGCGCGTGGGACAACGCCAAGAAGTACATCGAGGCTGGCGCCCACGGCGGCAAGGGATCCGATCCCCACAAGGCCGCCGTCGTCGGGGACACCGTGGGTGATCCATTCAAGGACACCTCCGGACCCGCCATGAACATCCTCATCAAGTTGATGGCCGTGGTGTCGTTGGTGCTGGCACCTTGGTTCATGTCGATGGGGTCATGAGCCAGGAGCTGGGAGCTAGGAGCGGGAGCGTCTCCCAGCTCCTGGCTCCCGGCTCATAGCTCACAGCCCATAGCATGCTACGACTCGGTATCGTCGGACTCCCCAACGTCGGCAAGTCCACCCTGTTCAACGCCCTGACATCCGCCGGGGCGCTGGTGGCCAACTACCCGTTCGCCACCATCGAGCCCAATACCGGGGTGGTGACGGTGCCGGATCCCCGTCTCACAGCCCTGGCAGACGTGGTGAAGCCCAAACAGGTACTGCCGGCCACCGTGGAGTTCCTCGACATCGCCGGGTTGGTCAAGGGCGCCAGTGAGGGCGAGGGACTCGGTAACCGGTTCCTGGCCAACATCCGCGAGGTCGACGCCATCGTTCACGTCGTCCGATGTTTTGACGACGACAACGTCCAGCACGTATCCGGTTCGATCGACCCGGTGCGCGACCGGGAAATCGTCAACATCGAACTCGCCCTGGCCGACTTGGCGGCGGTCGAGCGGCGCGAGCAGAAAGCCGTGAAGGTGGCCCGCTCGGGCGACGCGCAGGCCAAGATCGAGGTGGCACTCCTGGGGCGGCTGCGAGAAGCCCTGTCCGCTGGACAGGCGGCCCGCGTGGTGGTCCCGACGGAGCAAGAGCGTGCCGCCTTCCGCAGCTTCAATCTCCTCACCGCCAAACCCGTGCTCTACGCCGCCAACGTCGCCGAGGACGACATTGCGGCCGGCAACAGCTACGTCGAGCAGCTGCGAGAGGCGCTTGCGAGGGAGGACGAGGAGGCCGAGATAGTGGTGTTCTCGGCGCAGGTCGAAGCCGAACTGGCAGAATTGTCGGCTGAGGAGCGGCTAGAGTTCTTGGAGTCCCTCGGAGTCGAAGAGTCGGGCCTCGACCGCTTGGCGCACGCGGCCTATCACCTCCTGGGTCTCCACAGCTACTTCACCGCCGGCGACAAGGAGGTCCGCGCCTGGACCATCCACCGCAACGACCGGGCACCGGCCGCCGCCGGGGTCATCCACAGCGACTTCGAGAAGGGATTCATCCGCGCGGAGACCATCTCCCATACGGATTTCGTGGAGGTGGGGGGCTGGAAACCGGCCCGTGAGCGCGGCTTGGTCCGTTCGGAAGGCAAGGACTACGTGGTGCAGGACGGCGACGTCATCTTGTTCCGCTTCAACGTCTGAGCGGGCGCCCCTCCCCCTACCCGTTCTCCCAGGCCCCCATCCGGGCCGGTCTGCTTTACTCGACGTGTTTCCCAGCGTAATGTAGTAGATGCACCCACCCGACAGATCCCCGTGGTAGGCGACACCTTCCCCGCCGGACCGGGCACGCGCCGGGCGGCGTGGCTTGGGCCGCCGGGCCACGGATGCCGGGGCCCTCTCCCGCACTGCGGCGCGCGACCTGTGGCAGGCGCTCCCCGACCAGGTATTCGAAATCGATCTCGACGAGCGGATCGTGTTCGCCAATCGCGAGTTCCTCGGGCTTCCGGTGGAGCGGATGACCGGGACCGCGCTATCCGGCCTCCTCCCGGTAGAACACCGCCGGGCGTTCCGCGAGGCATGCCGGCTCGCCCGGGAGACCCGACGGGAACACACCTTCGAAACCCGCACGGACGGGCGACCGCCGTGGTGGCTCTATCGGGTGGTCCCGATTTCCCAGAGACACGGTAGCCCCCAGCGGTTCCTGGTAGTGCGGACCGACATCACCAGTCAAAAACAAGCCGGCGACGCGCTCGCCCAGGAGGCGCAGCGATACCGCATGGCGTTCGAGTCGGCCAAGACGGGGATGGCCATCACCGGGGTGGACGGCACGTTCCTGCTGGTCAACCGCGCCCTGTGCCAACTGCTCGGCTACGAAGAACGCGAGTTGCTGGCCAGCGACTTCTACGCGGTCACCCATCCCGACGACCTGGCCGAAAGCGCCACCCAGGCCCGGCGGCTCCTCATGGGCAAGACCGACACCGTGATGGTCGAAAAACGCTACTTCCACCGAGACGGGCACGTGATCTGGTGCCGGGTGTGTGCCACGGCCGCGGCCGACCGGGAAGGATCCACCCAGTACTTCGTGACCATCGTGCAAGACATCAGCGACGTGCGGATGAACGAAGGCGACCGCCACAGGCATGAGTGGCAGGAGTTCGAAGCGGACAGGCTGGATTCGATGCAGAGTATTACCGGCCATGTGGCCGAAGGTCTTAAGACATTCGTGAGCGAAGTCCTGGACCAGGCCGCCGAGTTGCGACAGGCCCTCGAGGGCGACGACGCGGGCCAAAGCGTGGTCGACTCTCTGCAAGCGGCCGCCGAGCATCAGCGAGAGATCCTGGATCAACTCCTGACGGTGTCCCGCCGCCGGCCGCTGGCAAAGGAGCCGGTGCCGATCAACTCCTTCCTGCGCGATCTCGCCGGCCGCATGGCCGCTGATCATGACGACCAGCCGGTGCGGCTGTCACTGGCCGAAGAACTCCCTCTGGTAGAGTGTGACGCCGGACAGATCGAACTGGCACTGCGGGCTCTGTTCGCCAATGCCCGGGAGGCCGCTCCATCGGCCGGCGAGGTCATCCTGGAGAGCCAGACGATTCGACTCGACCAAATGCACTGCCGGGAACACCCGGGTCTCAAGCCGGGCACTTACGTGCAGATCACCATCAGCGACACCGGCACCGGTATGGAGTCCGACACGAAGTGCAAGATCTTCGACCCGTTCTTCACCACCAAGTCCCACCGGGAGCACCGCGGATTGGGCTTGCCCATGGCTCGGGCAATCGTCCAACAGCACGGCGGCGTACTCACCGTGTACAGTGAGGTGGGACACGGGACCTCGTGCATGATGTTCCTCCCGGTCGAGGACGACGGCGAGGAGTCCGTCCGCACCCCTTCCTCCAGTGGCAACAAAACGATTCTCCTGGCCGAAGACGAGGAAGCCCTAAGCAGTGTTGCCCGACGTCTGCTCGAGAGGCTGGGCTACAACGTGTTGACAGCGGTGGATGGCGTGGAGGCCCTGCACATGTTCGTGGCCGGGCGGGATCAAATAGACCTGGTGCTGCTCGACATATCGATGCCACGGATGGGCGGCACGGAAGCGTACGACCGTATCCGGGCCATCGACCGGACGGTACCGATCGGGTTCATGACGGGATATTCGGCCGAGATGGCCATCGAAGCCCTGGCCCACTCACGTGCCGTGCTCATCCCCAAGCCGTTAGGCCTCGAGGAATTGGGCGAGAAGGTCCGAGAGATGCTGGACAGGAGGCCCGCGAAGGGCGCCTCCATCTCGGACTCCCCACATTCCTAGCCGCAGGCCTACCTCGGCGCCGGCCTCCGGCCGTACTTCTAGCTGACGTGCCCGACGATGACTCCCACCATCGGGGCACGCCGTGTCGTTGGCGGCAAGAGCATCATCTAGCCGAGCGGCCGGCCATCGCTTCGCGCCTCAAGGCGGCTCGGGGGACCGGGGCTCCATCAGTAAGGTGCCGGACGTGGCGGTCAACAATCTCGGTCACGGCGGGCGGTATGAGATTGCTCGGCGCTTCGGCGAGTATGGGACTCAGCCGCCAGCCCCGCAGCATGATGCCCACAACAGCAGCGTGGGAGAGCACTCCGACCAAAATGAGAGCTTGGTAGGGAAATCCGACCAATGCCCCTGCCGCGATCACCAGCAATCGCAGATCGCGGTGTTTCATCCGGTCGAGGAAGTCATGGGGATAGTCCGAGGTGTGGTGCCGGGCGAATTCCTTGGTCACATAGCTGGCAAGAATGAACCCGGTTGCCGCGACGATGCCCACGGTTACCGGGAGCACCCCGGGAGCGGGGGCATGCCTGACGTACGCGACGACGATTCCCACGGTTATGGCAAGATCGGCATAGCGATCGAGGATGGTGTCCAACCACGCGCCTCTCGGTGTCGCGACGCCCTTCAGTCGTGCGATCTCCCCGTCACAGCCGTCGATGACCGACGCAGCCTGTATCAGCAAGCCTCCGAGAGCGCCGACCGCGTAACCTCCAGCGGCAAGAAATCCCGCACCGATCAAACTCATGAGGAAGGAAGCCACCGTGATCTGGTTGGGGGTGACTCCGGTTCGTACCAGGTACTTGGACAGGCGGATGGAGAGCGGACGATTGATCCACTGAGAAACGAAGCCGTCCTGGCCGCCCTTGTTCAGAGAGGAGAGTAGTTGCCGCTCCGCTTCGACGAGCGTCTCCGGTGTGTCGACGTCCAGCCAACGGCAACCGGTGACGTCGATCGGCCGTACCACACCACGAGACGCCAACTCGGCGATTGCGTCTGACAGTTGGTGCCGGCCACCCAGGCGAACTTTCTCAATTGCCAGAAAGATCTCCGGTCCGCACAAGAACGCCCCGGTGTCTATGCTGTCCCACTCAGCCAGGCCCTTGCCGATCTCCACAACACGGCCGCTGACGCAACGGACCCTGGTAGCGTCGTTCAGGTCGAAGACTTGGTGGTGATTCCGATCGACAGCTAGACACACCTCGTCGCTGGCGGGAGGATCGGCCAGCAGTTTCTTCAAGATCTCCGGATCGACCAAGTGATCGGCCATCAGGAGGAAGAACGGCTGGGCCCGGAGATGGCTGGCCGCGGCACCTGTACTGGCACCGTTACCCATAGACCAGTTGTAGGCATTGGCACAGGATACCTCGAGGCCGAGCCGGTCACACAATCGGTGGACGTGACTGGTGACCTGCTCCTCTTCGTGGCCGACCACCACAACAAACTGTCGCACCCCGACAGAGGCACAGACGCGTATGGCTCTCTCGATCAGGGACTGGCCCAACAACTCAGTCAGAGGTTTGGGCACCTCCGAGTCCATGCGCATTCCCTGGCCGGCTGCCAAGATGACGGCAGGCGGGCATTGCGTAGAAGTAAACCGGTGTTGTGTCATCGAAGTGCCTCAATGATATCATCGGCAAGCCGCCGAGTGGCTGCCGCTACTAAAGAGAACCGCTGCGTCAAGTCTCGGGCGGACGGGAGGGGCTGTCCATTGGAATTCACCACGCAGCCACCCGCTTCCTCGACCGCGAGAGCAGCGGCGAAGAAGCTCTCAGCTGTCAGCCTGTTGCGTATGTCCACGTGGGCGTCAAGCGCACCGGTCGCCACCAAGGCGAGAGCCCGGGAAGCGCACCCTAAGCTACGCACCCCACGCGCTCGCGCCAGTAGCGCACCTAACGCAGGGGGCGGAGCGAAGTGGTTTAACTCGACTGAAACGAAGGCGTCCTCGATACGTTCCACTGCGGAGGTCAGCACCCGTGCATCCCCCCGGAACGCGTTCCCTCCGCGGCGGGCGAGGAGCGGCGTTGCCCTCTCGAGCTCACCGACCAAGGCCCACTCAATATTGCCAACAGCGAGTGGCGCCCCCGCCGGCAGCACCGCCAAGCATACGCCCGACAGGTTCAGCCCGCGGGCGTAGTTGTCGGAGCCATCCACTGGATCGAGGATGAAGCACCACTCCGGTGGAGCTTCACTGAGTTTCAGCTCGCCCGATTCCTCCGAGAGTAACACACTCGGCGGGGCGTGATGCCGCAGGTATTTCTCTACGCACCGCTCCGCGGCCAGGTCAAACTGCTGGGTCTGATCGCCCTTCGGGTTGGCATCTAGTTCCATACCGTCCACATCTTGGTGCGTCGCGAGAGCTGCTCGCACCAAGTTGTGCACATCCCCGAGCAGTTTGCCCATGGGTTCGCTGGATAGTGCCATATCGGATATCGGTTAACGATGCAGTGTGAACGACGGTTCGGCGCTCTCTCCCTCCCCCTGTTATCGACACCGGAGGTGGAGTCTTTGTGGAAAACTTCTCCACAGGCGAACCGGCCGCGGCTTGGCTAATACCCATACTGTACTTACGGATAGTAATCACCTTGGCGGCCGCATGAGGCCCCGGTGAGTCCCACCCGACGAAACATGGTGATCTCCTGAGGGCACACCCGGGCGCTCATCCGGCACCGGTGGCCACTCCGCGTTCCCCCAGTCGAGCCCGCCAGCCGCCGGGCAGCCTCGGGTTCGTGGGCTCGCCGGCGAATGATCCGTTCGACTTCCTTCACGGTCCACTGCGGGTAGGGACGGTCCTGCAGTTGGAACACCATCCCCTGCTCCAGCCAGCCATCGTGCCGCACCCGGAGGTACCAGCCGAATGCCTGGCGTTGTAGCACCCGCTTGACCATGTCCCGCACGCGGAACTTGCGGGCCAGCGTTTGGCACGGTTGTCCTCTAGGGGGTCTTCGGCGTCAGCCACGCCGTAGGATTTCGGCTGCCCGACCTGAATCGACAGGATCTCCATCGCTCCTCGCTTCAAGATTTGCAACTCATTGTAATATCTCCCCTTAGGGCACTCGGTCAATCTACGGATCAGCTCTTCGCCCCCGACGGCAGCGCTTCCCATGATCCTGCCAACCACTTATCTTCAGGCCACTTAGCCAACCCTCCTCGACCGGACACCCGGGTCGGGGCCAACAGACCAAAGGAAGGTGTCATGACACGTCAGTACGAGGCGGTCTATATCTTCGATTCCGCCCTCGACGAGGCCACGATTACGGAGCACTTGGACCAATTCCATTCGCTCCTGGCCCAGCCGACGGCCGCCGCACCAGCGTGCAACCATTGGGGCAAGCGCACGCTGGCCTACCCCATCAAGAACCACGAAACCGGCTACTACGTCATCGCCCAGTTCGAAACGGCGACCGAGGCGCTGCCCGAGTACCAACGCGCGGTCAAGCTCGACGAGAGTGTCCTCCGCCACCTCATCGTACTCAACGATGGTCCACAGCCCGTGGTCCCGGAAGTCACTCCCACCGAGACTAAGGATGGCGACTCATGAGGCGACGGAACAAGTCGTGCGCCATCTGTGAATCGGGTGTCCGGGTAGTGGACTACAAGGACGATCGACTCCTGTCCCGGTTCATAACCGAGCGGGGCAAGATGCTCCCCAGCCGGTTGTCGGGCACTTGCGGGCGGCACCAGCGGCAGTTGAGCACCGCCATCAAGCGTGCCCGCGAGCTGGCCCTGTTGCCCTACATCAAGGGATTCGGCGGCTGACCGACCTCCCGGCGGCACCCCCGGCACGACGTCGGGTCTCACCAGGCACGTTCCTGGCTCTGGCGGGCTACATGCTCCTGGCATGGCCCGACGTCATCGTCTTCGCGCTGGGACCGATCGGGGTGCTGTTGCTGGTGTCCGGCCTCCGGACCACTCGAGAGCGACTGTGGTTGAGTGCCATTGTAGCCTGGACGGTGCTCTGGTTGTTCCAGCCGGCAGGCGTCGCAACACAGATCATCCGAGGCGGCGGCATCATGGTTACCGGAGCCTTCGTCGCGGCCGTCCTCTGGCGGCCGGAACGACTGGGTCGCAGCGTCGCCATCGCGGTGGCAACGGGGCTGGCCGGCACCCTCTGGTGGACTTGGATCCTGGGCGTGACGTGGGAGCGGATCGAATTCGCCCTGACGAGAGCGACTTGGGCCACCTACCAGACCATGGCCAGAAGCATGGCGGCGTTCGACGGACCGGGTGCCGCGGAGGACGCCGCGGCCGGCATCGCGCTCATGGTAAGGTTGTTCCCCGGCCTGGCGGTGTTGGCGGCCGGGACCGGCCTGCTGGTGGCGTGGGCCGTGTACCAGCGGGTGGCGCTCCGTCCAGTTGGTGGCCCGGCGGCGCCGTTCATCAATTTTCGGGGAAGCGACCATCTCCTGTGGGGCCTGGTGGTGCCGCTGGCAATCCTGATCAGTCCGGCGAGAGACACGCTGGACTTGGTCGCGGTCAACGCCCTGCTGGTGTTCGGGGTCATCTACGTCATCCGCGGCGCTGCCATTTTGACGTGGTTCATGCGGTCGAAATCGCGCCTTGGATCGTTAGGTTTGGGCCTGTTGGCCATCGCGGCCCTGTTCGTGTTGCCCATAGCAGGGAGTGGGCTACTGTTACTTGGAATCGTTGATACCTGGATCGATATCCGGCGGCGGCCCATGCCACCGCCCAGCACACGAGGTGAGTTGCCATGATCGAAGTAATACTGCGCGAGGATGTCCAGTCACTGGGCAAAGCTGGAGACCTGGTACGGGTCAAGCCGGGGTATGCCAGGAATTTCCTCCTTCCCAAGGGATTCGCCTACCAGGCGACGGCCGGCAACAAGAAACGTATCGAGGCCGAAACCAAGTCTCGCAACGCCCGGCTGGCGGCGGACAAGGTGGGCGCCGAGGCGCTGGCGGCGGTGTTGGGCGAGGTGCCGATCACCCTGGCCCGCAAGGCGGGCGAGGGCGATCGGTTGTTCGGGTCGATCACCGCCCAGGACATCGCCGATGCCCTGGCGGCCGCGGGGCACGAAGTCGACAAGCGCAAAATCGACCTGGAGTCCCCGGTAAAGAGCCTCGGCGAGCACGTGGTACCGATCAAGCTGCACCCGGAGGTCGTCGCCGACATCCACCTGACCGTGGTCGCCGAGTAACGAGGACTGCATGACCGTTGGGATCGCCTATCTGGACGGCCCCAGGCTGGCCCGCTCGTGGTACGCGGCGTCGGACTGGGTTTCCGCCGGGCGCGAGGAAATCAATCGCATCAATGTGTTCCCCGTCGCCGACACCCTCCGGGCGCTGGGTGACGCCACGCTCGAAGACACCGCCCGCACGATGGCCCGCGGCTGGGCGGCACCCGATAACGCCACAGAAATGCAGCGCGTGCTCAACCAATCGGGAACACTCCTGACCATGGACCGGTTTGATAACCTACTGAGGGCCGGCGCGGCATGACGGCCGGCACGGCCCGGGAGGGTCTAGACCGCAGTGTGCCACAGGCGGTGCGGGTCGCCATGGAGGCGATCGACGGCCTCAAGGGACAGGACCTGTTGGCCCTGGATGTGCGGGATGTGAATGATGCGACCGACTTCTTCGTCATTGCTACAGGGACCTCCGACGCCCACGTCAGGGGAATCGCCAATGCGGTGATCGAGGCCCTCCGCCAGACGGGGCAGAGGCCGCACCATGTGGAGGGACTCACGGTCGGGACATGGGTATTATTGGATTATGTGGATTTGGTGATCCACCTGTTCCATCCCGAAACGCGGGCGTTTTATCAGTTGGAGCGTCTGTGGAGTGACGCGCCGGAGCTGGAGTTCAGCTCGACTTCGTAGGAGAGTGTATGCTGCAACGCATTGCCGGACTCGCGCTTGCCCTGATGGTGGCAGCCCCCGCCGTCGGCAGCGCCCAGTACTTCGGGAAGAACAAAGTCCAGTGGACCAGTTTCGACTTCAAGATCATCGAGACCGAGCACTTCGACGTCTATTTCTACGAGCGCGAGCGGGAAGCGGCGATGGACGCCGCGCGCATGGCGGAGCGCTCCTATGCCCGGCTGTCCCGGATCATGAATCACCAGTTCAAGAACCGGAAGCCGATCATTTTGTATGCCTCTCACTCCGATTTTCAACAGACCAACGCGCTCTCGGGAGATATCAACGAAGCGACGGGCGGTGTCACCGACTTCCTGAAACACCGGGCGATCATGCCCTTCACCGGGTCGTACTCCGAATTCGAACACGTGCTGACCCACGAGATGGTGCACCAGTTCCAATACGACATCTGGAGCGATGGCAAACCCGGCGCCGGGCTTGCCCGGCTGATCGCCATCAACCCACCCTTGTGGTTCGTGGAAGGGATGGCGGAATACCTGTCGCTGGGTGAAGTGGGTCCCGAGACCGCCATGTGGCTGAGAGACGCGTCCGTCGAGGGCACCCTCCCCACCATTCAGGCTCTCACGTTCGACCCCTACATCTTCCCCTACCGCTTCGGGCACGCGTTGATGGCGTATATCGGCGACCGCTGGGGTGACGAAGCCATCGGTGCGCTGCTGAAGACCACCATCACCGGCGGCATCGAAGGCGCCTTTCACCGGGTGCTCGGCATTTCGACGGCACAGTTGTCGGCCCAGTGGCGTGACTACGTCCAGAAGACCTATCTCCCGGAACTGAGAGACCGCCAGACGGCGGCCTCGGTGGCGGATCCGCTGCTCACCATGGAGCGCTCCGGCGGGACGCTGCATGTGGCGCCGGCCCTGTCGCCCGACGGGTCGAAGATCGCCTACCTCAGTGAGAAGGACTTTTATTTTGTAGACATGTACCTGGCCGACGGGGTCACCGGCAAAGTGACGCGCCGGTTGGTCAAGTCGACATTCGATTCCAACTACGAGACGTTCCGCTACCTCAACGCCAGCAGCAGCTGGTCGCCCGACGGCGAACTCCTGGCGCTGGCGGCCAAACGCGGCGCTCAGGACGACTTGGTCCTGCTCAACGACCGGGGCAAGGAGGTGGCCCGCCTCAAGATCGGTCTGAACGGCCTCACCAACCCCTCCTGGAGCCCTGACGGCGGCCAGCTAGTGTTCTCCGGCAACGCAGGCGGCATCTCCGACCTCTACATCATCAACCGTGACGGCACTGGGTTGACCCGGTTGACCAACGACAAGTTTGCCGATCTGCAACCCGACTGGTCGCCCGACGGCAGCACCATCGCCTTCGTGACCGACCGTGGTCCCGACACCGACTTCAACAATCTCCGGTTCGGCAACTTCCGCATCGCCCTGTACCATCTGGAGACCGGCAGGGTGGAAGTGCTGCCCCAGATGGAGCATGGCAAGAACATCTCGCCCCAGTGGGCTCCGGATAGCCGCTCCATCGCCCTGGTGTCGGATCGGACCGGGATCAGCAACCTGTACCTGTACGATCTCGACGACCGGGCGCTGTACCAGCTCACCAACTTCTACACCGGCAGTCAGTCCGCCACGGCCATGTCGCCGGTGCTGACCTGGGCCCGTCAGGCCGACCGGCTGGCGTTCGTTTACTACTCTGCCCAACGCACCTCGGTCTACTCGATCACTGACCCGCGCAAGCTCAAGGGCGCACCATACACAGCCCCGTCGGCCGCGGACAGCGCGCTGGCGGATTTCGCCGCGGCGCGGACCGAGCCTACTCCCGGTGGCGAGTTGCTGCCGCGCCGGGTGACGCCGGTGCTGTTGGATCCGGAGCCGGCCCTGGACAGCACGGCCCAGGACACCACGACCCAGCGCCCCGAGGTGCTCGGTGGCGGCTCGATCTACCGAACGTCCCGCGGGTTCCGCGCGGCGGGGGAGATCAACCCCTCTGTCGATTCCGTCACCCCCGACCAGCGGCCACTCGACATCGCAGCCCTCCTCGACTCGGCCGACTACCACCTGCCTGATACCACCCAATTCTCGGTCAACAAGTACAAGCCGAAATTGGCTCCGGAGTACGTGGCCCGCCCCACCATAGGCTACACGCGGGACAACTTCGGCAATGGTTTCTATGGCGGCAGCACCATCGTGCTGGGCGACATGCTGGGCAACCATCAGCTGGTCCTGTCCGCCGCCATCAATGGCCGCATCAAGGAGGCGCAAGTCTACGCCGCCTATTTCAACCTGTCTCGGCGGATCAATTGGGGCCTGGGCGCCAGCCAGCAACCGTACTTCTATGCGGCGCGGGGTGGCGATGTCGTTATCGACGGCCAGAGGGTCCTGGTCACCAACACCCGCCGGATCATCCAGCGTCAGGTGTTCCTGAACGCCTACCGGCCGTTCAACCGGTTCAAGCGCCTCGAGTTTGGATTCGCGGCTGTCCACGTCAACGATGCCCTCCTGTCGTACGTCCAGCCGTTCGACCTCACCCAGCTACCGTTCCTCACCGAAACGACCCTCGACAACGCGGCGTTTGTCAGACCTTCGGTTGCGCTGGCGTTCGACAACACGCTCCACGGCTACATCGGACCGTTCTACGGCGGCCGTTACCGGTTCGAGATCTCCCAGGCGATCGGTAGCTGGCAATTCACCCAGGGGCTGGCGGATATCCGCCGCTACGACGGCCTGGCCGGACCGATCCTCCTGGCCACCCGGTTTCTCTACTACGGCCAGTTCGGGCGGGACGCCGGCAGAACATTCAACGCCTACTTGGGATCGACGTCACTGGTCCGCGGGTATACCTCGGGGTCGTTCTTCCGAAACGAGTGTGCCGGCTTTGCCACCTGCACCGAGCTCAACCGGCTGGTCGGCAGCCAGATAGCCGTGGCGACGGCCGAGATCAGGTTCCCCATCCTGAGCCCGGCGTTCGGCTTCGTGCCGCCGGGCGTGCCGCCCATCGAGGGCGCTGTCTGGGGTGACGTCGGCATCGCCTGGGACAAGAACAGTACCCTGGCCTTCCAGCTGCGCCCGGGAGACGGCGTCAACGTCCGCACACCG
>Ga0209987_10000239_pt1 | contig 27438 bp, 23 predicted proteins | sample N074metaG_FD_182134 | JGI IMG/M metagenome (GOLD analysis project Ga0209987, IMG submission 182134) | Deep subsurface microbial communities from Kermadec Trench to uncover new lineages of life (NeLLi) - N074 metaG (SPAdes) (version 2) | ecosystem: Environmental > Aquatic > Marine > Ocean trench...
GGAGCGGCTTTAGCCGCGAATGGGGTCACGCCCTGGGCAGGGTTACGCCCGTCTGACCCTGGTATTTGCCGCCTTTGTCCTTATACGAGATTTCGCATTCCTCGTCGGATTCGAAGAACAACATCTGCGCGACCCCCTCGTTGGCATAAATCCTGGCTGGAAGCGGCGTTGTGTTTGAAAACTCAAGCGTGACGTGACCTTCCCACTCGGGTTCGAGCGGCGTGACATTAACGATGATGCCGCAACGTGCATAGGTCGATTTGCCGAGACAGATCGTAAGCACATTGCGCGGGATGCGAAAGTATTCGACCGTGCGCGCCAGCGCGAACGAGTTTGGCGGGATCACGCAGATGTCGCTTTGCTTGTCCACGAAACTGGACTCATCGAAGGATTTCGGATCGACGAACGCCGATTCGATATTCGTGAATATCTTGAATTCATCGGCGCAACGAACATCGTAGCCGTAACTGGAGGTGCCATAGGAAACAATACGTTCTCCGTTAACTTCACGAACCTGCCCCGGTTCGAACGGCTCGATCAGGCGATGCTCTGCCGCCATCCGCCGAATCCAGCGATCGGATTTTATGCTCATTTATTTTCAACCACGATCTTCGGAAAGCGGCGGCTGTAGTCCTTGCCCTGCATGGCGAGACGTGCGGCCATGCGTCTCGCGGTGGCCCGATACGCGGCTGCGGGGGCCTCACCGGGTTCCGCAACGACGCTGGGATTTCCACTGTCCGTCTGCTCGCGAATACGCAGGTCGAGCGGCAAACTACCTAGCAGCTCGACCTCGTAGTCGGCCGCCAGTTGCGCCCCGCCACCACTGCCAAACAGGGGTTCTTCGTGGCCGCATTTCGTACAAATGTGCGTACTCATGTTTTCGACGATACCCAGCACGGGCACCAAAACCTTGCGAAACATTTGTAATCCCTTGCGGGCATCGAGCAACGCGATTTCCTGCGGCGTGGTGACAATGACGGCGCCACTAACCGGCACCTGTTGCGATAATGTCAATTGGATGTCGCCGGTGCCTGGCGGCATATCAACTATCAGGTAATCAATATCCATCCACTTCGTTTGCTGCAACATCTGGTTTAATGCCTGGGTGACCATCGGTCCGCGCCACACCATGGGCTGGTCGGCGTCGATCAGGAAGCCGATGGACATGACCTGGATGCCGTGCGCACTCAGGGGATTCATCGATTTCCCATCGTCGCTGGTCGGCCGCTCACTCGATACACCGAGCATCAGCGGAATACTCGGCCCATAGATGTCGGCATCGAGGATGCCGACATTCGCACCTTCAGCGGCGAGTGCGAGTGCAAGATTGACCGCAGTTGTGGATTTGCCGACGCCGCCCTTGCCTGATGCGATTGCGACGATGTTGTTTACGTTGTCGAGTGGCTTCAGGTTGCGTTGCACACCATGCGCGGTGATCCTGGTGCGCAGGATCACCGCGACATCGTCGAATTCCGCGGTCTTTTGAACGGCTTCAGTGACGGCTTGCACCAACTCGGAATGAATGCCGCTTGCCGGAAACCCGAGTTCGATCTCGATCGACGCTTTTTTGCCGTCTACATCCGCCCTGGCGACACGGCCGACATCGGCCACGGAATGCCCGATCCCCGGCAGCTGGACCGCTCCAATGCTTTGTTTCAGGTCAGATTCTGCAGACAATGTCACACTTCACGTAGATGCATTAGGTTAAATTTGTTCTGGGACGCCGGTGGCGGCGTCCAAGGGCGGTATTGTAACCAAATTGACCGGGGAAAATGCCCGGGTTTGGTCGATTCAAGGCTCTCAGACCGAGCCGGGTTCACGTTTCGGCATGCAGGTGATATGGCATAATGCCGCTTGGGTGAGTACGGAAGCGACTGCGGATACGGCGTTTGGGCCATATGGATCCGCCAGTTCGCTCAATCAATTTCAATTTTTCATGGCGTCATTTTTTGAGACAATGATCGAATCGCATGCATGCAGGCGGATTCCCGGCACTGTGCGCCCGCGTGTGCCAGTCTTAAAAGCAGACATTGTTTCGATTTCCGGCATCAATGCCCTGGCGGACTGTCCCTGATGGCCCTCCTCAGCGGCTTTCGGTCAGATCAGCTGATTGGGCAATTGGTCAGCGAAACCGACGCCAATTCCACAGCCGCTCAAAAAGTCATTGAACGCCTGAAAAAAATCGGCCCGAAGGTCATCCCGAAAATCATCGATGCCCTGGCAATGAGCGACAAGAGCCACACGATGGTGTTTGTCGACATACTCGCAAGCCATGTCAACAACAAGACACTCAAGTTTTTCCAGGAGGGTCTGGCCGATGGCGGCGAGCGGGTGGTAAAGGGTACCGCATGGGCGCTTTCCAGCAGCAACAATTACGATGCGAATTCCCTCCTCGAATTTTTCGATGATCCCGAGGTGTCCAAACCCGCCCTGATCGAAATCCTGAAAGTCCACAAGATGAACCTGAGCGTGCATGATCTCCTGCGGCGCGCCTATGAACTGGACGCAAAAGAGAAGGCCGCCCTGTTCGCAATCATTGAAGATGTTATGTCTATCGACATGGTTCCCGACCTGATCGCACGCATGGGTGGCAAAGACCCGGCGATCAAGATTCATCTAATCAGGCTACTAAAAAGGTTCAATAAAGATGAAATTACCCGGGCATTCGAGATGCAGCTTGGTGACACCAACAAACTCGTACGCAGCGCCGCCCTCGCCGCTCTCACCGACCGCGAAGGACACGTCAACATCGACAAAGTGGCCAAGCTCCTGCAGGACCCGGACCTGGATGTACAAAGCAAAGCCATCGATGTTCTGGTCAAGATCAATCACCCCGAAACCATCAAATTCCTCGTGCCTGCACTTAAAGACGAGTCAGAGTACACAAGGCGTGCCGCCGTCGAGGTTCTCAATGAAGTCTGCAATCCCAATTCGGTCAAGGATTTGTTAGATGCAATCAAGGATGACGACTGGTGGGTACGGGCCCGGGCCGGCGACGCCCTGGCAGAAATCGGCGGGCCGAAGGTTCTCAATTCGGTGCTCGAACTGATCAAGGACGATGACGAGGATATCCGTCGCACAGCCATCGAAATTCTGAATACCACAAAAGACGAGACTGCGGTCGATACGCTCATTAAGGCCACAGACGACAAGGATTGGTGGGTGCGCGAGCGTGCAGTGGATGCACTGGCGCAGATCGGCAGTAAAAAAGCACTGCCGAAACTCCTGGACATGCTTGGCGATAACGCCAAGACGGACACGGTAGTGGTGCGCGCACTGGGCAAGCTGGGTGATGCCGATATCATTTCCAGGATCCTGCCCATGTTGCAACGGCCAGAGCTGGAAATTCAGGTCGAGGCCATCAAGGCAATCTCGCATCTTGCCGACGAAAAGCACGCCGAATCCGTACGCGACGTGTTACTGAAAATTAAACAATCGGAAGACAAAACGATCATCAATAGCGCCGACAAGGCAATCAAGGAAATCGACGCCAAATTTTCCGAGTCTGTTCTTGCCGAAAACGTCCGCGCAGAGAAAATGCAGGAGCACACCAATACGCTGTTGCTCAACGACCAGGAACTCAAGAAGTTCATCAGTGCCCAGGCGCCAGAGGCCGTAGAACGCGCCGCGCCGGAGGCGCCGCCAATGCTCGACATTTCTAACCTGGAGCCAGGAGATGTCATTGACGGCCGCTACAAATATATCGAGCAAATCGGCAAAGGCGCGTTTGGTACTGTGCTCCTGATGCAGGACCAGGTCGTCGATGAGCGGCTGATATTGAAATTCCTGAATCCGAACGTATCGTCAGACGAGGAAATGATGAAGCGTTTTGTACACGAGCTGCGCTACTCGCGCATGATCACGCACAAGAATGTCATCCGTATTTATGACTTCCTGCACCTGCAGGGCGCCTATGCAATTTCTATGGAATATTTCCCGTCCCACACACTTAGCGGGGAGATTCCAGACGCCAAGCCAATGAGTTTCGACAAGGCCTTGCAATTTTCGATGGATATGGCAACGGGGATGTCGGTCGCTCACCAGGCCGGCGTTATCCATCGCGACCTGAAACCTGCCAATATCCTGGTCAATGAAGAGCGCCTGCTGAAGATCGTGGACTTCGGTGTTGCGGCCGCAGCCAGCAGCGGGGACACCCAACTCACCAAGACCGGCTATGTAATCGGCTCACCCAAGTACATGGCCCCGGAACAGATTCTCGGCAAGAAAGTCGATCAGACAGCTGATATTTACAGCATTGGCGTCATCATGTACGAGATGGTCACCGGTATCCCGCCATACAGCCGCGGTGATCACATGTCGGTCATGTATCAGCACGTCCAGGGCAAGGCCAAGGCCTGCCAGGAGATCAACCCGGAGGTTCCGGAGGCTTACGCCACGCTCATTGGCAAAGCCATGACTGTGGATAAGACCAAGCGACACCAGTCGATGGACGAACTAATGGACGCACTGGGCGAAATCCAACTGTAAAAATGTGCGCCAGCGCACTGGCACGCACCCCGGTTTCATCCTACGATACGCTCAGTTCCATTACTCTTGGGCGCGACCAGACTCGTATCACCATGCCACGCATCGATTCATTCCTGAAACTGGGCCTCGCCCAGGGTTGCTCGGACGTCCACCTCGCGGTTGGGGTGCCGCCGATGCTGCGCATGAACGGCGACCTGATGCCCATCAAATTCAGGGAATTATCGGATACCGAGCTCGAAAGCTATGTCATGGAGATCCTGAGCGATTCGCAAAAGGACCACTTTTATTCGGGCCGCGATCTCGATTTTTCCTACGTTGCTGAAGATGGTGGACGCTTTCGCGTAAATCTGTTTCGCAAGGATACGGGCGTGGGCGCGGTCTTCCGCTATATCCCGAATGAAGTGCCGACATTCGAAAAACTCAATACGCCCGATGTAGTTCGCGGTTTTTGCGATTACCACCAGGGGATGGTACTGGTCACCGGCTCCACCGGTACCGGTAAGTCAACCACGCTCGCGGCAATGGTCAATCACCTGAACCAAACGCGCAGCCTGAACATCATCAGCCTTGAAGACCCGATTGAATTCGTGCACCCCAGCAAGAAAAGCCAGGTCATCCAGCGTGAACTCGGCACACATTTGAAAACTTTTGCCGATGGTGTTCGATCCGCGATGCGCGAGGATCCGGACGTGATCCTGGTCGGCGAGTTACGCGACGCCGAAACAATTTCGATGGCAATGACCGCAGCGGAAACCGGCCACCTTGTACTGGGCACCCTTCACACAACGAGTGCCGTCAAATCGATCGATCGAATTATCGATGCTTTGCCGGGCGAATTGCGTGAACAGACGAAAAGCTTCCTGTCGCAAAGTCTGAAGGCGGTGGTAACCCAGGTGCTGGTCAAGACACCCGACGGCCGCGGCCGCAAGGCAGTTTTGGAGGTCTTGGTAAATAACCGTGCAATATCAAAGCTCATCATGACCGATCAATCTCACCAGATACCGGCGCAGCTGCAAACCGGGAGAAACGTCGGCATGCAACTGATGGACCAGGCGCTGCTGGCAGCTATTGAGGCAAACGAGGTTGACCCGGACGATGCGGTTCGCTACGCACTTGATAAAAAGAAGTTTCAGCGTTTTGTTACGGATACCAGCATTCTCCATGCCCTGGATCCTGAAGATTAGGCGCGACGGGAAGCATTTGCATTGAACAAGATCGATCAATACCTCAAAGACGCGTTGGTGAAGAGCAGCTCTGATCTGCATTTTATTTCCGGCGACCCGCCCCGGGTGCGTATTTATGGTTCGTTAACGACCCTGAATGACGAAATTCTGACGATCGATTTTGTCAAAGAGGCGGTATACGAAATCATGAATGGCCAGATGCAGAAGGACTTCGAGAAGGATGACGCTGTCGACTTCGCGTATGAAATCCCGGACGTATCGCGGTTCCGCGTTAACGTTATGCGGCATCTCAACGGTATCGGCGCCGTAATGCGGGCCATTCCGTCGAAGGCGCTCTCACTTGAACAACTCGAGATGCCCGATGCCGTACACAATTTTTGCAAGCACACTTCGGGCATGATCCTGGTAACCGGCAAGACCGGATCCGGAAAATCCACGACACTCGCCGCAATGGTCGACGCGATCAATAAGCGCCTGAAGGGGCATATTCTGACGATCGAAGACCCGATCGAATTTGTGCACACACGCAAGGGATGCCTGATCAGCCAGCGCGAAGTCGGTCGGCACTGTGGTTCCTTTGCCGATGCGCTGCACTCAGCCTTGCGTGAGGATCCTGATGTCATCCTGGTCGGCGAACTGAGGGACCTGGAGACCATCGGCATCGCAGTTACAGCCGCCGAGATGGGCATCCTGGTTATGGGAACACTGCACACCAATGGTGCTGGCCAAACGGTGGATAGAATGGTCAACACATTCCCTGCGGACAAGCAAAGTCATATTCGAACGATGTTGTCGACTTCCCTGCGCGGCGTCATTTCGCAGCAACTGCTGCCCTTGAAACACAAGCCCGGCCGGGTCGCTGCCCTGGAAATCCTCGTCAATACAGCCGGCGTCGCCAACCTGATCCGCCAGGGCAAACTCGATCAGCTGGAGACGGCCATGCAAAGTGGTGGCGCCAGCGGCATGCAGACCATGGACTCAGCCCTGTTGGACCTCGTCGAACGCGACTTGATCTCCGGACAGGAGGCCTATCAGCAGGCTAACAACAAGTCCAGGTTCAAGTCGCTGGGCGACCATCCCGACGACCGGCTGGACGAGTAATTGTGTCCCAATTTGCCCGCATTGTCGGGCGTGGTAGTAAAATAAGTGCAAATTGATCTTTAGTGCAATAAATGTCAGTTCGCAATTGTCAGTGCGCGTTATTCCAGAGAATCAGGCGAACTGGGTACGGATTGATCTTCAGTGCTATTGCAAAAAATTGCTAATAATCAGTTTCGACAACAATAAAGACCCCCGGCGACAAGGATGACAGATCCAGTCCGAAAAATAATGGTATCCAGCGCTCTGCCTTACGCGAATGGATACATTCACATGGGACACCTTGTCGAGTATATCCAGTCGGATATCTGGGCACGCTTCCAGAAACTTCGCGGTCACAAGTGCACCTACATCTGCGCCGCTGACGCCCACGGCACACCGATCATGATCAAGGCGCGCGAGGAAGGCATTACGCCAGAGGAGCTCGTCGCCAGGGTGTCGAAGGAGCAGCATGAGGACCTGCAGGCATTTGGCGTCGCATTCGACAATTTCTATACGACGCATTCTGAAGAAAACGAGCAGCTTGTCAGCCGCATGTTCGTGGCGCTGCGCGAAGCTGGTCACATCTATACAAAAACCATCGAACAGGCGTTCGATGAGCAGGAGAAAATATTCCTGCCTGATCGTTTCGTTCGTGGCACCTGCCCCCGCTGCAAGAGTGAAGATCAGTACGGCGACGCTTGCGAAGTTTGTGGCGCGACTTACACACCCAATGACCTGATCGACCCGATCTCCGTTCTTTCCGGGAGCAAACCAGTCTGGAAGGAATCGGAACATTACTTCTTTCGCCTCAGCGCGTTTCACGAGCGCCTGCGCAAGTGGATCGCATCGGCCAACCTGCACCAGAACATCACCAGCAAACTCGAAGAATGGTTCGCCGCCGGATTACGCGACTGGGATATTTCGCGGGACGCACCCTATTTCGGATTCCTGATTCCGGGTACCACGGACAAGTACTTCTACGTGTGGCTCGATGCGCCGATGGGATACGTGGCCAGCTTCCTGAATCTGTGTAACCGGACTGATGACCTCGATTTCGATGAGTACTGGATGCCCGGACACGACACGGAGGTCTATCATTTTATCGGCAAGGACATCGTCTACTTCCACACGCTTTTCTGGCCGGCTGTGCTGGAGGGTTCCGGTTTCCGGCAGCCGGACAGCGTTTTTGCGCACGGTTTTCTCACGGTTAACGGAAAAAAGATGTCGAAGTCCCGCGGAACCTTCATCAAGGGACGGACTTACCTCGACAATCTCAACCCGAGCTACCTGCGCTACTACTACGCGGCAAAGCTGGGTCCCGGCATGGACGACATCGATCTCAACCTCGAGGACTTCGTTGCCAGGGTCAATTCAGACCTCGTTGGCAAACTGGTCAATATCGCCAGCCGTTGTGCCGGGTTCATCAGCAAGCGCTTCGACGGGCAGCTTTCCGATGCGCTGGACGATCCTGCGCTGTTTGCGGAGTTCGCGGCCGAATCGGAAACCATTGCGGAGCATTACGAACGCCGCGAGTATTCCAAGGCAATGCGCATCGTCATGTCGCTGGCAGACAAAGCCAACCGCTACATCGAGAACAGGAAACCGTGGGTCATGGTCAGGAATGCTGACCAGGCAGACGCTGTACAGGCCGCATGCACGCAGGGACTCAATATGTTCCGCACGCTGATGATTTACCTGACGCCGGTCATCCCGGCAGTCGCCGCAGATTCACAAGCGCTGTTTCGCGAGGATCCCTGGATGTGGGATACCGCGACGACCCCGCTGCTCGCACATTCGATTTCCAGATACAAACCACTGCTCACAAGAGTCGAACAATCGCAGGTCGATAAAATGGTTGAAGAATCCAAACAACCGGACACCACCAGCACGGAATCGTCCGGGCCCGCCGAAATCACGATCGACGATTTCAGGAAAGTCGATATGCGTATCGCCCGCATCAGCAAAGCCGAGCCTGTCGAGGGCGCAGACAAGCTCGTGCGCCTGACGCTGGACCTGGGCGAGGAATCGCGTGAGGTCTTCGCTGGTATCAAGGCTGCCTATTCATTGGAGCAACTCGAAGGCCGGCTCGTCATCGCGGTTGCAAACCTCGAACCGAGAAAAATGCGCTTTGGCGTGTCGCAGGGCATGGTGCTTGCGACAGGTCCCGGCGGTGACGACATTTTTCTTTTATCCGTCGATGAAGGCGCGAAGCCCGGAATGCGCGTAACGTAGCGAGGCTAATTTAGGCTTTCGAAATGTCAGACCTGATACTGATCCTGGTTGGCACCGTTCTTGTCAACAATTTTGTCCTGGTCCGGTTCCTCGGCCTGTGCCCTTTCATGGGCGTGTCGCGCAGCATCGAAGCCGCGTTCGGCATGTCGCTCGCGACCGCCTTCGTGCTGACCTTGTCTTCGGCGGTCAGTTACCTGATTCATCAGTATCTGCTGGTACCGCTGCAGCTTGAATATCTGCGAACCATAAGCTTCATTCTTGTCATTGCCGTCTGCGTGCAGTTCACCGAGATCATGGTGCGACGCCTGAGTCCGCTGCTCGACCAGGTTCTTGGCATCTACATTCCACTGATCGCAACAAACTGTGCCGTACTTGGTGTCGCCCTCCTCAACGTGCAGCAGGCCAAGGGATTTATGGAATCCGTGTTTTTCGGATTCGGAGCATCCATGGGTTTCGCACTTGTGCTGGTGTTGTTTGCCTCGGTTCGTGAACGGCTGGACGCGGCGGATATGCCGCGCCCGTTTCGCGGTACCGCGATTGCACTCGTGACCGCTGGCATCATGTCGCTGGCATTCATGGGTTTCTCGGGCATGGCGCGACCATGAATCCCTTCGATTATTCCACCTGACTTAAGCCCGGACTAATTATGTGGACTTCAGTCCTGACGGCAGTCTCAACGATAACAGTCATTGCACTGTTGGCCGGCCTGGTATTGAGTTATGCCTCAAGCCGGCTGCCGGCGGATCGCGATCCACTGGTTGAGCAGGTCAACCAATTGCTGCCGCAAACACAATGTGCGCAGTGCGGCTATCCCGGTTGCCGCCCGTATGCCCTTGCAATCGTCGAGGATGACGCAGCTATCAACCTGTGCGCGCCGGGTGGGGAGGAAACCATACAACGGCTCGCCGACCTCCTCGGCCGTGATCCGGTCGCGCCTGCCGGGGTCACGATGAACATGACCGGACTCGCAATGATCGACGAGGCGCTTTGCATCGGCTGCACCTACTGCCGGGATGTCTGCCCGGTCGATGCCATCGTCGGCGCCCGCCAATTCATGCATACCGTGATTGCGTCCGAGTGCACGGGTTGCGAATTGTGCATACCGCGATGCCCGGTTGACTGCATCAGCATAGAGCACGCGGCATGAGTGCGCCGACCTTCGATCTCGGCTACCTGCACGGCGGCCTGCGTATGCCGCGCCGTAAAGACAAGTCGAACAAGCAACCCATTGCGCATGTGCCCGTACCACAGCAGCTGATCTTACCGATTACGCAACATGCTGGGGATCCGGCGCATGTTGTTGTGGGCATCGGCGAACGCGTGCTGAAGGGGCAGCTTATTGCCGAATCAGACGGACCAATCAGTGCACCGGTGCACGCATCTTCGTCCGGCAAAGTGGTCGCGATCGAGCCGTGGCCGGTGTCGCGCCGCCTCGGTGGCAACGCACCTTGCATTGTCATCGAGTGTGATGGCGAAGACAGGGCCATCGAGTTGTCTGAGGCGATTACGCCGTTTACATCAATGGATCAGGAAACCCTGTTTCAAAAAATTCTACAGGGCGGTATTGTAGGTTTGGGCGGTGCAGTTTTTCCGACGGCTCAAAAGCTCATGCACGCGTCGATTACACCGCTTGAGCACCTGGTACTGAACGGTATCGAGTGCGAACCGTATATCACTTGCGATGACATGCTGATGCGGGAGCAGGCAGATGAAGTCCTCGGTGGCGCACAGATTCTGATGCACGCGCTCGGTGTGGAACACTGTTTCGTGGCGGTCGAGAGCGACAAACCAGAGGCGATACATGCGATCGCTGATGTAATGACAGAACTTCAGGATGATCGCATTGCGATAAAGCAGATACCGACGATCTACCCGTCGGGCGCCGAGGATCAAACCGTGCAGCTCGTTACCAACAAAGAGGTACCAACCGGGGGACTACCAACCGATGTCGGCTGCGTTGTACAAAACGTGGGTACGTCAGCGGCTGTGTACCGCTGGATCTGCAAGGGCGAACCATTGATTTCCCGTGTTACGACCGTGACGGGCGATGGTATTGCCGCACCTATGAACGTCTTCGCCAGAATCGGTACCACGGTTGCGGATATCATCAATTTCGTTGGCGGCTACACGGAAAACGTGCACCACCTTGTGATCGGCGGGCCGATGACTGGCAGGTCCGTAACGACCGATCGAGTACCGCTGGTGAAAGCGACCAATTGTATTCTCGTTATGTCAGACGAGGAGCAGTTTGGCAACGAGCAACCCTGCATCAGGTGTGGCGACTGCGCGTCAGTTTGCCCGGTGCAACTCCTGCCCCAGCAACTGTTCTGGTATGCCTGTGCCGATGATGAGGAAAAGCTGCGCAGCTATGGACTGATGGACTGCATCGAATGCGGTTGTTGCGACCTGGTTTGCCCGAGCCATATTCCTTTGACTGCCGACTTCAGGATGGCAAAAGCGCGCATGCGTGAGCTGGCCGATGAAGTGGCCAGGGCCGAACGTGCCCGACTGCGCTACGAGTTCCACACTCAACGGCTGGACAGGGAACAATTGCTGCGCGCGCAGCAACTGGAAGCGCAGAAGCAGGCTGCGAGGGAGGGTGGATCGAAAGCGATCAGCGATATCCTGGAACGAACCAGCAAGAAAGATGATCGGGACCCGGGCGAGGAATAGATGGAATTCGCGAGACGGGATGCCCCGTTCATAGCACCGAAGGCCAATGTCGCATCGATTATGCGGCAGGTGCTGTACGCCCTGATACCGGCAACGATCGCGTACGTATGGTTTTTCGGTACAGGACTTATCTTTAACATGCTGATTGCAGTCGCGTTCTGCATTGGGGGCGAGGCAAGCATGATGCTGGCTCGCGGCAAATCGATTCGTGTGGCGCTCGGCGATTTCAGCGCCATCGTCACGGCGGTAATACTCGCATTTGCGTTACCGCCACTGACGCCCTGGTGGGTCACCGCAACCGCCGCATTGTTCGGTATCGTGGTCGCAAAGCACTTATATGGCGGACTCGGCTTCAATATCTTCAATCCTGCCATGGCCGGCTATGTCGTCGTGCTCGTCGCATTCCCGGTGCATCTGAACTTCTGGATTGCACCACGAATAGGCGATCTCGATTACCACTATGTGACTATTTTCGAAACGCTGCGTTATACGTTGACCGGCACCTTGCCGGACTACCTGACCATCGACGCGATAAGCCGCGCGTCACCGCTGGATGCCGTCAAGTCCGGCCTCAGCACGATGCACACCTTCGCGGAGATTCACGCCAACCCGATGATGGGCGATTTCGGCGGCCGCGGCTGGGAGTGGATCTCGAATCTCATTGCACTGGGCGGCATCTGGTTGCTCCTGAAAAAAATCATCCGCTGGCACATTCCGTTGGGCGTATTTGCCGGCTTGCTGGTGCCGTCAGGGCTGATGTACCTGATCGAGGCCGGTAATCATGCGAGTCCCGGATTCTATTTGTTCAGTGGCGGCACAATGCTGTGTGCATTTTTCGTGGCGACCGATCCCGTATCGGCAGCAACCAGTCCCAGGGGCCGTTTCGTTTACGGTGTCGGCATCGGATTTCTGATCTATGCGATTCGTCGCTGGGGTAGTTACGCCGACGGCGTAGCGTTTGCCGTAATACTCATGAATATGGCGGTTCCGGCCATCGACAACCTCACCAGGCCGCGCATTGTTGGCCACATCAGACACGAGAAAACGCCAGGCGGATGAGCGAGCCAGTCAGACAAGGCGGAGCCAATCCAACGATCATGCAAAGCGGGCTGATCCTTGCCACCGTTGCCGCGATCTGCACCACTCTGGTCGCTCTGACCTTCAACATGACCAGGGATCGAATCGCGGCCAACGAACAGGCGTTCCTTGAGCAAAGCCTGGCACGCGTGTTGTCCGGCATTTCATTTAATAATGATTTGTCTGCGTCCGCCCTCGTGGTGCGGGTGCCGCATGGTCTCCCGGGCAGGGAGAACGCCATCGTTTACCGCGTATTGAACGATAGCGCGCCGGTTGCGGCGCTTTTCGTCATCACCGCCACCGATGGATTTACCGGCCCGATCAAACTTCTGATCGGCATAGACTATGACGGTGCCGTGACCGGCGTGCGCGCACTCGAACACAAGGAAACTCCGGGTATCGGTGCCCTGATCGATGAAAACCGGTCCGACTGGATCTATCAGTTTGCCGGCACCTCCCTCAACGCCCCCGAACGGAGTGCATGGGCGATTCGGCGCGATGGCGGTGAAATTGATCAACTGACCGGCGCCTCAGTGACTTCACGTGCGATCGTGAATGCAGTCAACCAGACATTGCTGTACTTTGAAGCCAATCGCGACGACATCTTCACTGCCCGGGAAGATTCAGGAAACGCAGATGAGTGATCAGAATTCAATCGCTGGCCGGCTTGTCGACGGCTTCTGGCACCACAACCCGGGACTGGTGCAGCTGCTGGGACTTTGTCCGCTACTGGCGGTGACCTCTACATTTGTCAACGGGCTCGGTCTCGGGCTGGCGACACTGGTCGTACTAACAATGTCGAATGTGCTGGTTTCAGCAACGCGCCGCTGGATCCGCAGCGAAATCCGCATCCCGATGTACGTGCTGATCATTGCATCGCTGGTCACCTGCATCGAGTTGATCTTCAAGGCCGGCTTTCCGGCTCTCGATCGATCGCTGGGCATCTTTATCCCGCTGATCGTAACCAACTGCGCGATCGTGGCGCGAGCTGAGGTATTCGCGTCACGAAATTCGGTCGCCTCGAGTCTGCTCGATGGCCTGGCAATGGGTGGCGGCTTTGCGTTGCTGCTGTGTGCGCTCGGCTTCGTTCGCGAGTTGGTCGGCCACGGGTCAGTGTTCGCGCGACTCGATCTGTTGATCGGCGGTGACGTGCTGAACGGTTTGCAGCTGCTCGATGGCGGGTTCTTACTGGCATTGCTGCCACCGGGCGCTTTTTTCGCGCTGGGACTGGCAGTTGCCGGCAAGAATGCAATTGATCAGCGTCGCAGGGAAGCTGCGGGATTCCGGCTTTCTATCTGAATAAACCAATCGACGATCTGTGAACAGACAAAAACGGGCAGAAATTTACACGCGACTCCGCGAGCACATACCGAACCCGGAGACGGAGCTTACCCATGAGTCGCCGTTCGAGTTGCTCATTTCCGTCATCCTTTCAGCACAGGCCACAGACGTCAGCGTAAACAAGGCGACCGCCCTGCTCTATCCGGTCGCGAATACACCGCAGACGATGCTCGAGCTTGGCGAAACCGGGCTGAAGGAGTTCATCAAGAACATTGGCCTTTATAACAACAAGGCAAAAAATATCATCGAAACCTGCCGTCGACTGACAGAGCGACACGACGGACAGGTGCCGAACACCCGCGAGGAACTGGAAGCACTGCCGGGCGTTGGACGAAAAACAGCCAATGTCGTTCTCAACACGGCCTTCGGTCAACCAACGATCGCCGTAGATACGCATATATTCAGGGTTGCGAACCGCACCGGCCTCGCCAGGGGCAAAACGCCGCTCGACGTGGAATTACGGCTCACGAAACTGACGCCGGAGGAATTCCGGCAGGACGCCCATCACTGGTTGATCCTGCACGGACGATATACCTGCAAAGCCAGAAAACCGGACTGCCCCAATTGCGTGATCAATGACCTGTGCGAATTCCGCAAGAAAACAACAGAGGAAGCCGCATGATTTTCGGCTCGGACCGCGACGAACTCAGGCAGATGTATATCGATGCGTGGCGAAAATCCTGCGCCGGTGAACTCATGTCGCCGCTGGAGTCGCAGATCGCCCAGGTCATTCAGGAACACCCGGAATACCAGTCGGCCATGACCGCGGATACCCTCGAGGAATCTTATGCACCGGAGGGCGGCAAGACCAATCCGTTCCTGCACATGGGCCTGCATCTTGCCGTGCGGGAGCAGGTGGCGACCAACAGGCCACAAGGGATCGCGGAGGTATTCGAGCAGCTGCTCACAAAAGCCGGGGACCGGCTTGCGGCGGAACATCAGGTGCTCGATTGCCTGGCAGAGGCACTGTGGACCGCACAGAATAACAACGCGGCGCCTGACGAGCAGGCATACCTGGAGAGTTTGCGGCGCCTGGTTTGATTGCGGGCCGTCCCTGTGAGAGCCGCGAATCCCTTTAACAATGTAATATTCCCAGTTGGATCTTGGTCTAATAAAGCGATTCGAATCACTAATAAAATGAAAGCCACTCTATGACGGAGCGAAACGAACAATACCCGGTAAGCGGTGCAGGTTTGGGCCTGCGTCGTGCCCTGATGAACAAGCTGATGGCCGACCCGCCAGCCGAGATCGACTTCATGGAAGTCGCCCCCGAGAACTGGATTCACATCGGCGGCAGGCTGGGCCACAAGTTTCGCTTTTTTGCCGAACGCTATCCGATCCTGTTACACGGTCTTTCGTTGAGCATCGGTGCGCCGTCACCGCTCAATGAAAAACTGCTGTATGACATCAAGGCATTCATGGACGAACACGACATTCCCTTTTATTCGGATCACTTGAGTTTCTGTGGCGATGACGGTCAATTGTACGATCTCATGCCAATCCCGTTTACCGAGGATGCTGTCAAATATGTCGCCCGCCGGATTCGGAGGGCACAGGATATTCTTGAGCGAAGAATGGCGATCGAAAACGTGTCATATTACGCGCCGACGGACACCTCGATGACCGAAATCGAATTCGTCAATGCGGTGTTGGAAGAAGCCGATTGCGATCTCCTGCTCGACATCAACAATATTGTCGTCAACAGCATTAATCACCAATACGACGCCCGCGAGTTCATGCTTGCGATGCCGAAAGACCGCATAAAGTACTTCCATCTCGCGGGTCACTTCGTGGAAGCCGAGGATCTTCGCATTGACACGCACGGTGATGCGGTCGACGATCAGGTTTGGCAATTGCTGGCGGAGGCGTACGAGCACTTTGGACCGGTGCCGACATTGCTCGAGCGTGATTTTAACTTTCCGCCGATCGAGGAGCTGCTGAAAGAAATCAGGCGCATCAAGGCGCTGCAGAGCGCGGCTGTAGGTGACGACGCAGTCGCGGAGTCAACCGGTGGCTAGCCGGCCGGAATTTCAGCAGAAGCAATATGCTTTTGCGGCACACATTCGTGATCCGGAGAACAACCCGGCGCCGAGCGGTGTCGAGGATCGTCGCATGGCGATCTATCGCGAGCTGTTTTTCAATAATCTGCATAATCTGATTGGCAGTACGTTTCCTGTCATCAAGAAACTTCACAAGCCTGACAAATTTCGCTCCTTGATCCGTGCATTCATGGTCCAGCACGAAGCACAAACACCCTATTTCCTCGAGATCCCGCAGGAGTTCCTGGCGTTTCTGCAGGATGAGTACGAGTTACAAGCCGATGACTTTCCGTTCCTGATCGAACTCGCGCACTACGAGTGGGTGGAGCTTGCACTATCCGTATCGGAAGACCTGAATGACACGACCAAAGTCGATCCGGATGGTAACTTGCTCGAGGGAATCCCGGTGCGCTCGGTTCTCGCCTGGACGTATGCCTACCAGTATCCGGTGCACCGCATCTCCAAAGATTACCAACCGACAGAACCTGGCGAGGCGCTGACCTTCCTCGTCGTTTGCCGCAAGGCCAATGACGACATGGATTTCCTGGAACTGAACCCGGTAACCGCGCGCCTGCTTGAACTGATCGAAGCCAATGAACAGGACACCGGCCGCGAACTGCTCCTGAAACTGGCAGACGAGATCAACTACCCGGATGTCGAGGCGCTGCTACAGCATGGCGCAGAAGCGATGCAGCAAATGCGCCAAGTCGAAATTATCATTGGCACGAAATCATAACGGAGCGTATGACCATGGAATTCCTGAAACGCATGCATGGCTGGATGGAGCTGACGAGAAAGATCGACTTTCTCGGCCCTTTGGCAATCCGCATCTATCTTGCACCGATTTTTATCCTGGCTGGCATGAACAAGCTGTCGAACGCAGAAAATGTTGCGAGTTACTTTGACTATCTCGGTATACCTGCCCCGGAACTGATGGTGTACGTCGCCGGGACGACTGAGGTTCTGGGCGGAATACTGCTCATCGGTGGCCTCGCGGTACGCTGGATTGTAGTTCCCCTCATGTTCACCATGATCGTTGCGGCTGGCACGGCACATTGGGAAAACGGCTGGCATGTATTGCCCGAAACCGAGCTGCAGATGCCCTGGGAATGGCGCACAGACCTTATTGACGAAGCCATTGAAAAAAGAGCGCGTGCGCGGTCTATCCTGCGCGAGCACGGCAACTACAGCTGGCTGACCGGCGCTGGTCCGATTACTATTCTGAAGAACGGTATTGAATGGGCGGCGACCTATTTCGTTATGCTGCTGGCGTTGTTCTTCACCGGTTCAGGCCGCCTGGGTCTCGACCACGTCATCAGGAAGCGCCTGGTTAATAACTAAAACAATGTGCCTGTTTGGGGAGGCGGAATAGTGAGAGACACGTTTATCAGTGCACTGGATATTGTCCAGACGCTCTCGGCGATCCTGGTCTTTTTGATCGGTATTGGCCTCCTGGTCGTGATCGTCATGTACATCGTGGACGTCAACCAGACGGAACACGCGATTCGCCGAAATTTTCCGGTCATCGGCCGCTTCCGATATTTGTTCGAGAATATGGGCGAGTACTTCCGTCAGTATTTCTTCGCTCAGGACCGTGAGGAAATGCCGTTCAATCGTGCACAGCGAACCTGGGTGTACCGGGCTGCCAAAAATATAGATAACACCGTTGCATTTGGCTCGACGCGTGACTTGCGACCGGTAGGCACGTATATCTTTCTCAACTGCCCCTATCCGGTTCTCGAGACTGATGTTTCACCCACTGCGCCACTTCAGATCGGCCCTCACGCCCGCCATCCCTACGTTACGGATTCGATCTTCAACGTTTCTGCTATGAGTTACGGCGCCATTTCGAAACCGGCGGTACTCGCATTATCGAAGGGATCCGCTATGGCCGGCAATTGGATGAACACCGGTGAAGGTGGATTGTCTCCCTATCACCTCGAAGGTGGCGCGGATATCGTATTCCAGATCGGCACTGCCAAATACGGCGTGCGCAATGATGACGGCAGCCTCAATGACGATAAGCTTCGGGAGGTTGCCGCCCACGACCAGGTCAAAATGATCGAACTCAAGTTGAGCCAGGGCGCCAAACCCGGCAAAGGTGGAATACTGCCGGCCGAAAAGGTGACCGAGGCAATCGCGAGCATTCGCGGCATCAAGGTCGGAGAAGCCTCGATCAGCCCTAATCGTCATCCCGAGATCGATTCCGCCGAAGATTTGCTAAACATGATCAATCACCTGCGTGACGTCAGCGGACTGCCGGTTGGTTTCAAAACCGTCATTGGCGCCTACGGCTGGCTGGAAGAACTGTTCGAGTTGGTACTCGAGCGAGGCATCGAAACCGCCCCGGATTTCATCACCGTTGACAGCGGTGATGGCGGCACCGGTGCGGCGCCGATGAGCCTGATGGACTCTGTCGGATTGCCGATCAAGGAAAGCCTGCCGCTCGTTGTCGACATGATTAATAAGTATGGCCTCGACGATCGCATCCATGTAATCGCCAGCGGCAAACTGATTACACCGGTGGAGGCAGCGGCAGCACTTTGTATAGGTGCCGATTTCATTCAGTCGGCGCGTGGTTTTATGTTTTCCCTTGGCTGCATCCAGGCAATGCAGTGTAACAAGAATACCTGTCCAACAGGAATTACCACGCATGACAAGCATCTGCAGCGAGGCCTGGTTGTCGAGGATAAAGCGGAACGGGTAAAACAGTATTCCAAAAATATGCACAAGGAGATCGGCATAATCGCCCATTCCTGCGGCGTACCTGAGCCGCGTAGACTGAAGCGATTCCATTGCCGGGTTGTTCAGGCGGACGGGCGTTCGATACCGCTCACAGATTTGTATCCGGACGTCGTCGCCGCTGGCAAAGCAGCCTGATAGTTGATCGCTCGCCGGGGCGAGCTCCTACGGGACAATACGCGCATTGAGCTAACGTGGGAGCTCGCCCCGGCGCGCGACAAAATTTTGAGGACATGTTTAATAAGACACGCACTCGAAGTGTTGCCAAGCCCGAACAGCTAACGTTTTTTTGGCATGTAAAGATCGGTGAGCGTGCCGTCGTAGGCCTCTGCTGCAAACGCGATCGTTTCCGAAAGGGTCGGATGGGGATGTATGGTCCGACCGATATCCGTCGCATCGGCGCCCATCTCTATGGCCAATCCTACCTCCGCAATCAGGTCGCCGGCGTTTGGGCCGACGATACCGCCGCCGATGACACGCCCGGTCGCTTTGTCGAACAGCAACTTCGTGAATCCCTCATCGCGGCCCAATGACAGGGCGCGGCCACTTGCGGCCCAGGGGAATTTCGTTTCTTCGTAGGAGATGCCGCCACGTTTGGCGTCGGTCTCTGTGAGTCCGACCCAGGCGATCTCGGGATCGGTGTACGCCACGGATGGAATCGTGCGCGCATCAAAAGCACTCTTTTGGCCTGCGGCAACTTCTGCCGCGACCTTGGCCTCATGTGACGCCTTATGCGCCAGCATCGGGCCAGCCACAAGATCGCCGATGGCAAATATGTGCGGCACATTCGTTTGCATCTGTTTGTTGACCGGGATGATGCCACCCTGGTCAACGTTGACGCCGGCTTTTTCGCAATCCAGCTTGTCTCCGTTGGCTCGCCGCCCGATAGAAATCAGAACCCTGTCGTAGACTTCTCGCGCCGGCGCGTTCTTGCCTTCGAACACAACCTCGATACCCGGGACTGTCGCCAGCATGCCAATGACTTTGGTATCCAGCATGATGCTTTCATAACGCTTATCGATAATTTTGCGGAACGGCCGCACCAGATCCGGATCGGTGCCAGGCATCAACACGTCTGTAAGTTCGACCACGGACACCTTGGTGCCAAGGGCGCTATAAACGCAAGCCAGCTCGAGGCCGATAATGCCACCGCCGACCACCAGCATACGCATTGGCAATGGATCAAGCTCGAGCGCGCCGGTCGAATCGACGATGCGCGGGTCGTCGGGCGTGCCGGGTAGCTCTGCAGACTCCGACCCTGCTGCGATGATGCAATGCTCGAAATCGATGGCGTCACCAGAATCAAGCACGAGGCGATTTGGCGACGCGAATTTTGCGACTCCATGAATCACCGTCACTTTGCGCTGCTTCGCGAGCTGCGTAAGTCCGCCTGTCAGGCGCGCGACGACCTTGTTCTTCCAGCCGCGTAACGCCAGCGCATCGATTTTCGGCTTGCCGAATCTGACGCCGTGATCGGCCATGGCTGCCGCGTCATCGATGACCCTGGCTGCATGCAGCAATGCCTTTGACGGGATGCAACCAACATTCAGGCAAACGCCGCCAATGACCGGGTAACGCTCGACAAGAATGACCTGCAACCCTAAGTCTGCTGCACGAAACGCGGCTGTGTACCCACCTGGCCCCGACCCGATAACGACCAGTTGCGCACTATGAGTCTCACCCGTTTGAGGCTCGCGCACCACTTCAGCGGTCGGGGTCGGGGTCTGAGTCGGAGCTGAAGTCGGGGTCGGGGTCGGGGTCGCGGCCGCCAGGATCGCTTTTTGCACTTCGATATCAAGCACGACTGTTGACTCGGATTCAACCAGCTCAGTTGCGTCAAGCGTCAGCATCACGTCGCCGGAATTGACCTTGTCGCCGACCTTTATTTTGAGCGCCCTGACCTTGCCCGCATGTGTCGAGGGCACGTCCATCGAGGCCTTGTCGGTCTCGAGCGTAATCAGTGACTCTTCGATCGCCACCTCATCGCCCGGCTCGACCAGCACCTCGATGATTGCCACATCCGAGAAATCGCCGAGGTCGGGGATCACCAGTTCGACCTGGTGGGTCGTCACGGAGTCGCCTCGAGAAGGGCATCGACATTCGACAGCGTCTGGCTCAGATGCGTTGTGAAACGCACTGCATAGGCACCGTCGATGACGCGATGATCGTAGGACAATGAAATGGGCAACATGAGCCGCGGCTTGAATCTCGAACCGTTCCATACCGGTTGCATGGTCGAGCGGGATACGCCGAGGATTGCAACTTCGGGCGCATTGACGATCGGCGTAAACGCCGTGCCACCGATGCCTCCCAGGCTCGATACGGTAAAGCTCGCGCCCTGCAACTGCTGCGCTTTCAGCTTGCCTTGCCGCGCAGCTGCCGAGAGCTCACCAAGTGCCTGAGCAAGCTCATACACATCCATGCGGTCCGCATTGCGGATGACCGGCACCATCAGTCCGTTTTCAGTGTCTGCTGCGAAGCCTAAGTGGAAATACTTCTTGAAAACGAGCGACTCGCCATCTTCCGAAAGAGATGCATTGGCCTTGGGATATTCTTTCAAGGTGGCAATGCAGGCTTTCAAAATGAAAGCGAGCGGCGTGAGACTGATGCCTTTTTTCTTTGCCGGGCCTTTCAATTCCTGCCGCCTGGCTTCGAGCTCGGTGATATCCGCGAGATCGTGCTGCGTGACATGCGGCAGGTTGATCCAGCTTGCCTGCAAACGCGGCCCTGAAATCTTCTGAATTCTGGTCAGCGGTTTGCTTTCAATCTCGCCAAATTTCGCGAAATCGACCACTGGCACCTGCGGCAATGCGGTACCGGCAGCCGGCGCTGCTCCGGCAGTGAGAATCGCTTTGACAAATGTTTTGACGTCGTCATGCAAGATCCGCTTCTTTGGCCCCGACCCTTTTACCTGCACCAGGTCCACACCGAGCTCGCGCGCAAGCTTGCGCACCGAGGGGCCGGCATGCGCTTTGGAAAAACCGGCCTCATCGATTGCCGGCAAATCCGGATGCGGCTTCGGCGGAGAGGCGGCAGCCGGCGGCGCAGGTGCCTGCACCGGTGGTGGCGCGACAACGGTCGTCTCGCCCTGCATGAGCCTGGCTTCGCTCGCCGGGGTCGCCACGACGGTATCGCTGACTTCGAGGGCGATACGCCCGATTACGTCTCCTGACGATACCTTATCGCCAACGGCTACGGACATCTTCTCAATAAGGCCGTTACCCGGAGCAGGAACATCCATGACGGCCTTGTCGGTTTCGAGCGTGATCAGGCCGTCTTCGCGCGCGACTTTGTCACCCGGCTTGACCAGAATTTCTATGACCTCGACGTCGGAAAATTCGCCAAGATCAGGAATGACGATGTCGATGACGTTTGCCATCAGATCGTTACCGGGTCCGGTTTCTCAGGATCGATACCGAATTTTTTGATCGCTTGTGCCACGGTCTTCTGGTCGAGCATGCCCTCGTCGGCCAGCGCTTTCAGCGCGGCTACCGTGATGTATCTCCGGTCGACTTCGAAATGCTGTCTGAGCGCGGCTCGACCGTCACTGCGGCCGTAGCCGTCGGTGCCCAAGGTTACATACTGGCCAGGTATCCAGCGCTGAACCTGGTCGGGTACGATTTTCATGTAATCTGTCGCGGCGACGTACGGTCCCTTGCGATTTGCCAGCTTTTGTTCCAGGTAGCTGGCTCGCGGCTGTTCTTCGGGATGCAGCCGATTCCAGCGTTCTGCTGCAAGTGCATCCCGTCGCAGCTCGTTAAAACTGGTCACAGACCAGACGTCCGATGGCACGCCAAACCCGTCACTCAGTAATTTTGCGGCGTGCAGCACTTCGCGCAGTATCGTTCCCGAGCCCATCAGCTGCACGCGAACCTGCCCGCGGCCACCTACCTGCAGTAAATACATACCGCGCAAGATGCCATCCTCGACGCCGCTCGGCATCGGCGGATGCCTGTAGTTTTCATTCATGCACGTAATGTAAAAGAAGATATTTTCCTGCTCACCAATCATGCGGCGCAGGCCATCCTGGATGATGACGGCAAGCTCATACGCATAGGTTGGATCGTAGGAAACGCAGTTCGGAACGGTCGACGCACTGAGCAGGCTATGACCGTCCTGATGCTGCAACCCTTCTCCGGCCAATGTCGTTCTGCCGGCCGTGCCGCCGATCAGGAATCCTCGCGATTGCTGATCGCCGCCAGCCCAGATGAAATCGCCGATTCGCTGGAATCCAAACATCGAGTAATAGATGTAAAAAGGAATCGTCTGCAGATTGTGGTTGCTATATGAGGTTCCGGAGGCCAGCCATGAACAAAATGCGCCGGCCTCATTGATGCCTTCCTCGAGAATCTGGCCTTTCTTGTCCTCCCGGTAATACATGAGCTGGTCGGCATCCTGCGGCGTATAAAGCTGCCCCTTCGACGAATAGATACCCACCTGGCGGAACATGCCCTCCATGCCGAAGGTCCGGGCCTCATCCGGCACGATCGGTACGATGAACTTGCCGATCCGCTTGTCACGGATCAATGCCGTCAGGATGCGTACGAACGCCATCGTCGTCGATGCTTCGCGCTCGCCAGTGCCCTCGAGCTGCGTCTTGAATGCCTCCAGCGCCGGCACCTGCAACGGATCCGCAGTCTTGCGGCGCGCCGGCAGGTAACCGCCGAGTGCCTTGCGGCGTTCGTGCAAATACTCGATTTCCGCGCTGTGTGCATTCGGTTTGCAGTATGGAACGTCGTTAATGACCTTGTCGGACACCGGAATATTGAATCGATCGCGAAACTCTTTTAAGGCATCGATATCGAGTTTCTTTTGCTGATGCGCGACGTTCTGACCTTCGCCAGCGGTTCCCATGCCAAACCCCTTGACGGTCTTGGCAAGGATGATCGTTGGCTGGCCCTGGTGGCGAACCGCGTTGTAATAGGCGGCAAAAACTTTGAGTGCGTCGTGGCCACCGCGATTCAGCCGCCAGATTTCGTCGTCGGACATGTTCGCCACCATGGCCGCAGTTTCCGGGTACTTGCCGAAGAAATGCTCGCGTACGTAGTCGCCACCTTTCGATTTGAAATTCTGATATTCGCCATCGACACACTCTTCCATGACGCGGCGGAGCAAGCCATCGTGATCCCTGGCAAGCAGCGGGTCCCAGCGCGATCCCCAGATTACCTTGATCACGTTCCAACCGGCGCCTAAGAACGCGGCTTCGAGTTCCTGGATAATCTTACCGTTGCCGCGCACCGGCCCGTCGAGACGCTGCAGGTTGCAGTTGACGACGAAAATCAGGTTATCGAGGCCCTCGCGCACCGGCATCGTAATCGCACCCATGGATTCGGGTTCATCCATTTCACCATCGCCCAGGAAGCACCACACCTTGCGATCGCTCAGCTGAATCATTTCCCGGTTCTCGAGGTAACGCATGAATCGCGCCTGGTAGATCGCCATCATCGGACCCAGACCCATCGAGACAGTCGGGAACTGCCAGAAATCCGGCATCAGCCAGGGGTGCGGATACGATGACAGCCCGCCACCGCCAACTTCCTGGCGGAATCGATTCAGTTGATCTTCACTGAGCCGGCCTTCGAGATAAGCGCGGGAATAGATGCCCGGAGATGAGTGACCCTGCATGAACACCATGTCGCCGCCATGGGTTTCTGTTGGCGCCCGCCAGAAGTGGTTAAAGCCGACTTCGTACAGGGTTGCCGAGGATGCATAACTCGAGATATGCCCGCCGTACTCGGTACTCTGACGATTGGCCTGGACGACCATCGCCATCGCATTCCAGCGGATATAGGCCTCGATGCGCCGCTCGATCGACCGGTCGCCCGGATACTCCGGCTGGCGTCCTGTGGAGATCGTATTCAGGTAGGCAGTATTCGGCGCATACGGTAGATACGCACCGGAGCGTCGCGCAAAATCGATCATCTGGTTAAGCAGGAAATGGGCTCGTTCGGGGCCCTGTGCCCCCAAAACTGAATCGATGGATTCAATCCATTCCCGTGTTTCGGTTGGATCTATGTCATCAAATCGGCTGATATCGCTCATAAATGTTCCATAGTCGTTTCGCCGCCGTCGAGGTGACCTGCGGCGGCGTGAATTCGGTCAGGTGTCCTGCTAGGATCACGGCACTGCCGTGCCGGAGCGTAATTCCTACCGTCCGGCGTCATCTTCTTCGTATCGATATTATGGCCCAAGCAGGCCGAAAAAGGTTAGTGCTGAGATGGGAAGTCTCCTTGCAGACAATAAAAAGAATGGCCAGGTAAGTATTACGCAATACACCGGTCTGCCGGGCAAGCAAACGATATCCGGCATCGATCATCTGCTGCTGGTTTTGCCCACGAAAATTCCAGCGACAGTCTGGGGAAACATTCCGCAGGGCAGCAAGGTAAAGGCACTCATGCGCCGCAAGGTGCCCGGCAGGCTGCCCGCGATCTCTACCCGCGTCAACAACAAGCGGCAAACGGCGCTGCATGTCGGTACGCTGGATGCGCATGCCAGCGCGTTCGAGGCACTCACTTTCGGTAGAAAAATGGTTGCCGCGGCACTGTCGGAAAAGGCCGGCACGATCGGCATCTGGGTGCTGGGATTCGATACGGAGACGCAAGGCTTGATAGTTGCGCGCGTAACCGCCGCCGCATTGGCCGCCGCCTGGTCGATGCCTGCTTTCAAGTCCACACCGCGGGCCGAAAAGATCAAGGGCATCAAAATCATCGGCCTCGATCAGCGAGCAGATCTCAGCCGCGAACTGGCGGAAGCCGAAGGCAACAACCTGGCACGCTGGCTCACCGCACTTCCTCCCAACATCCTGGACGCTACAAGCTATGTCGCTTTGCTACGGGAATTGTCAAAGGAGAACGGCTGGCAATTCAGGAAATACGGCGTTCGCGAACTCGAAAAAATGGGCGCTGGCGCATTCCTTGCCGTGGCGCAGGGTAATGCAGACGACAGCGCTGCGATCGTTCGGTTGCGCTACCGTCCCGGGTCCAAAACAGCGCGGCCGGTCTTAAGTCTGGTTGGCAAGGGTATTATCTTCGATACCGGCGGTACCAACCTGAAGCAGTTCATATCGATGCTGGACATGCATATCGATATGGGCGGCAGCGCAGTAGCCGTGGCAAACCTGCTCACGATTACACGCATGCAGCGGTCAGAACCCGTGGATTGCTGGCTCGCCATCACCGAGAACAGGACCGGGCCAACAGCCTACAAATCACAGGACGTCGTCACCGCGCTGAACGGCAAGACCATTCAGACTATTCACACCGATGCGGAAGGCCGGATGGCGCTTGCGGACACGCTGGCACTCGCGTGCAAGGATAAACCGAAGCTGATAATCGACTACGCGACGCTGACTGGCGCCTGCATAAACGCAATAACCACTCGCTACAGTGGCGTTTTCACCAATCGCCCACGCTGGCATCCGATTCTCAAGCGGTCGGGACGGGACAGCGGCGAGCGGGTTTGGCCCTTTCCGATCGGCGACGAATTCATGGATGATTTGAAAAGTGATACTGCCGACCTGCAACAATGCGCGTCAAACGGTGGCGGCGATCACATCCTGGCCGGAAGTTTCCTGAATGAATTTGTCGACAAGAAAATTCCCTGGGTGCACGTCGATCTGAGCGCATGCAAACGCAAGGGTGGTCTTGCGCATGTTCCCACGGAAATAACCGGATTTGGCATTCGTTACACGATGAACCTGCTCATCGATAAAAATGCATTTGGCGATGCTGACTGGAAGTGACCGATTCCTTCTTAATCGCGAATCGTTTCCGCGGCTTTTTTCCTGTCGTCGTTGATGTCGAGACCGGTGGATTTAATTGCAGGACTGACGCCTTACTGGAGATCGCTGCAGTCCTGATCGATCCCCAGGAAGACGGGACATTGTTGCGCGGAGAAACCTTTCGCTATCACGTCAAACCGTTCGAGGGCGCCAACCTGGAAGCAGCATCCCTGGCGGTAAACAGGATCGACCCCGATCACCCTCTTCGACCGGCAATCGATGAACGCGACGCATTGCAGAGAATTTTTCGGGAAGTCAGGCGCGCCGTGCGGGAGCACGGGTGCACGCGCGCAATCCTCGTCGGGCACAATGCTGCCTTTGACCTGGGATTTCTAAACGAAGCGGTGGCGCGAACCGCAATTAAACGCAATCCGTTTCATCCATTCTCAAGCTTCGACACGGCGACGCTTTGCGGTGTCGCATACGGACAAACGGTTTTGGCTCGTGCGGTAAAGGCGGCCGGTATGACATGGGATGAAGATTCTGCCCACTCGGCCGCATACGATGCCGAGATTACGGCCGATGTGTTCTGCGATATCGTGAACCGGTTCCAGCCCCTGTTCACCTCCATCAGGCCTCAGGACTGGTCACCGGATGAGGACGAAGACGAACCGGAGTTGTAGGAGCGGGCTCCTACAGCCGCTCCTGCTATTGGCTCTCGTCGTTTGAGGCGCCAGTTTCAGACAGGAGCTTCTGCAACTCGCCCGAGTGATACATCTCGACCACGATGTCGCAGCCGCCGATCAGCTCTCCGTCGACATAGAGTTGCGGAAAAGTCGGCCAGTTCGAATACTTTTTGAGG
>Ga0209987_10000240_pt1 | contig 27413 bp, 18 predicted proteins | sample N074metaG_FD_182134 | JGI IMG/M metagenome (GOLD analysis project Ga0209987, IMG submission 182134) | Deep subsurface microbial communities from Kermadec Trench to uncover new lineages of life (NeLLi) - N074 metaG (SPAdes) (version 2) | ecosystem: Environmental > Aquatic > Marine > Ocean trench...
ATCGGCTGCAGTCCTACGCCTAGCCTGTCTAGTAGATAATGCCAGAATGAGATGTCCAATTTTCGGCAGGTTTTCTTTAAACTGGCAAAGGTGTCGCGACAGGGGCGATTTTAAATAACAGGGCGGGGCCCGCCTACAAAATCCAAAATAGGCTGCAGTCACAACCCGGTAACGAGCGACAAAGGCCAGAAAAAACCGTGCCGGCAATCAAGCGCGAAAATTCCGTTTTCAGCCAAAACCCTGTCAAGTATTATTTTGTAGAATTGCTAGAAATAATAGACTTGGCCCCGGGTTATTGGGAACCTACGAGATTTTGCACTAACTCGATAAAAAATAAAGTAAAATGGTGGCCCCGCCGTGACTCGAATACGGAACCTGCCGATTATGACTAGGTTTACCAATGGCGGGCTGCGGGGTCTGCCCCACCCAATCGATCAGCTCAACCTACAGTGCCGCGTGACTAACGCGCATTGATAAACAGATGTGTGTCACCTTTCCCCACGTTTTTGGCACCGCATCCCATGCGCAGGCCTCAATACTGGACTAGTATGGGCCGTCATCAACACATGAGGCCCTGCCTATGTCACTGGATTTTGATAGCGCCCGCCTGAGCAATCCCAATTTTGGTCCCGAGCACCATGAGTGGCGCGCCCAGCTGCGCAAGTTTATCGATACCGAGGTGATGCCCTTTGCGGCGGATTGGGATGAGGCCGGCGAGATCCCCGCACAGCTGTGGCCCAAGGCGGCAGCGGTGGGCCTGCTGGGCCTGGGCTATCCCGAGCAGTACGGCGGTATCTCACAGGGCATGGATTGCTGGTTTAGCTGGATTGCCACCGAAGAACTGGCGCGAGTGGGCGTGGGTGGCCTGGCTGCCAGCCTGATGATTCACGGTATTGGCCTGCCGCCGGTGATTAACTTCGCCACCGAGGCAGTTAGGGAAATGGTCGCCCCACCGGTACTGCGCGGTGAAAAATGGATTGCCCTGGGCATTACCGAGCCCGGGGGCGGTTCCGATGTAGCGCGGCTGGCCACCACCGCGGTGCGCGATGGCGACCACTATATAGTTAACGGCTCAAAAACCTTCATAACCGGCGGCATGCGGGCCAACTGGGTGTCCACCGCGGTGCGCACCGGGGGCGAAGGTGCCGGGGGTGTGTCCATGCTGCTTATTCCCACCGATGCTCCCGGCTTCTCCCGCACGGAGCTGGACAAGAAACAGGGTTGGTGGGCCTCCGACACCGCCACCCTGTATTTCGACAATGTACGTGTACCGGTGGAAAACCTTATCGGGGTGGAGAACCAGGGCTTTCGCGTCATCATGAATAATTTCAACGCCGAGCGCATGGGCATGTCAGCCAGCATGGAAGCCCTGTCGAGAGTATGCCTGGAGGAGGCCGTCATCTGGGCCACCCAGCGTATGACTTTCGGCAAACGCCTGGCCGACCACCAGGTAATCCGCCACAAAATTGCCCAGATGAAACAGAAAATTAACGCTACCCAGGCCTATATTCGCGTCTGCTATGAGTCGATCGAAGCGGGAGAGCCCAACCCGGGTGATATTGCCCTGCTCAAGGTACAGGCCAGCGAAACCATGGAGTTCTGTGCCCGGGAGGCGATGCAAATTCTGGGTGGTATCGGTTATATGCGCGGCGGTCGGGTGGAGCGAATCTACCGGGAGGTGCGGGTAAATGCTATTGGCGGCGGTTCTGAAGAAATTATGCGTGACCTGGCGTCGCGCCAATACGGCTTGTAACAGGAGAAAACCTATGAAATTGTGGCACTGTAACGGCGCGCGTTCGCTGCGACCTCTGTGGGCCCTGGAGGAGATGGGGCTGGACTATGAGCTGGAGGTGTTGCCCTTCCCGCCGCGAATTTTTGACCGGAATTACCTGTCCATAAACTCTCTGGGAACGGTCCCTTTTTTTACCGATGGCGAAACTCAAATGACCGAGTCTGCCGGTATCTGTCAGTATCTGGTTGATCGGTATCAGCAATATGATTTTGGATTAAAGCCGGGTCATCCCGAGTACGGTGCCTACCTCAATTGGCTACATCACAGCGATGCCACCCTGACCTTTCCCCAGACCATTGCCATGCGTTATTACTATCTCGACCCCACGCCGGAAAAGCAGGCCGTGGCCGACGATTACAGCAAGTGGTATATCGCCCGTCTGCGCAGGCTGGATAGCCACCTGGAAGATAATGAATTTCTCTGTGATGGCCGTTTTACCGTCGCCGATATTGCGGTGGCCTACGCCTTGTTTTTGGGCAAATCGCTGAAGTTCGACGAACGCTATCAACCGCAAACCAGAGACTACCTGGCCAGAATGATGGCCAGGCCTGCCTTTCAAAAAGCCAATAGCTTTGGTGAGCCCCTGCAACTGGGGTAGCGGCAGCACAACAATTCAAGGTAAGTATTATGGCAATCCTCCACAGTGAAATTGACGCGCAATCGCCATCCTTTACGCGCAACGCAGAAGTCATGCAGGCGGCGGTCGACGAGTTTCGCCGTATTGAAAAGAAGGTAATCGATACCGCCCAGGGCAAGGCGGCGCGTTACCAGGCGAAAGGCTATATGCCGCCACGTGAACGCCTGGGCCAATTGTTGGACCCCGGTCGACCCTTCCTGGAGCTGTCTACCCTGTGCGGGTATTTGCAGGATGGTGACACCGATGGCTCCTCCGCCGGCGGCTCGGTGATCTCCGGTATCGGCTATGTATCGGGCGTACGCTGCTTGGTAATGGTCGATGACTACCTCACCAAGGGCGGCAGTATCTCCACCACGGGTGGTGGCAAACGTGTGCGCATGCAAGATATTTGCCTGCGGGAGAAGCTGCCCATGGTCACCCTGGCGCAAAGTGGCGGCGGCAACCTGCTGACCGTGGGGGATGTATTTGGGCCCTCGGGCAGGGGCTTTGCCAACCAGGCGATTTTGTCCGCTGCCGGTATTCCGCAAATTACGGTGGTACACGGCAGTGCCACGGCGGGGGGCGCCTATCAACCGGGCCTGTCCGACTACGTGGTGCTGGTGCGCAATCAGTCCACGGTTTACCTGGCGGGGCCACCGCTACTGAAAGCGGCCACTGGCGAGATAGCAACGGATGAGGAAATTGGCGGCGCGGAAATGCACACGGAGATTTCCGGTGTGGCGGATTACCTCGCTGAGAATGACGCCGATGGCATACGCATCGCCAGGGAAATCACCCGCAAGCTGGACTGGAATGGCCTGCTCGGTGAAAGCGCCAGCCCCCGGTTTGAAGCACCCCGGTACAACGCCGACGAGTTACTGGGCATTGTGCCGGAGGACCCCAAGACACCCTACGATGTGCGGGAAATTTTAGCGCGCATTGCCGATGCCTCGGATTTTCTGGAATTCAAGGCGGGTTTTGACAGCGGCACGCTGTGCGGCCACATCGAAATTCACGGCCATGCGCTGGGGGTTATCGGCAACAATGCGCCCATCACCGCCCATGGTGCGGCCAAAGCCGCGCAGTTTATTCAACTGTGCGAGCAGTCGAACACGCCCATTGTGTTCCTGCACAACACGACCGGCTTTATTGTGGGAACGGCGGCGGAGCGAGCGGGCATTATCAAGCACGGCGCCAAGCTGATACAGGCCGTCACCAACTCCCGAATTACCAAAATCAGCATCGTTGTGGGCGGCTCCTATGGCGCGGGCAATTACGCCATGTGTGGCCGCGGCATGGGGCCACGCTTTATGTTCGCCTGGCCGCGCAGTGTGGTCTGCGTCATGGGCCCAGCCCAGGCGGGGTCGGTCATGCGCACGGTGGTTGAGGCCAAAATGGCCAGAAACGGCGAAGTGGATACCGACGCACTGGATGCCATGGAGAAAGGCGTGGTCGATACCATGGAGGCGAAATCCCGTGCATTGGTAAACACCGCCAGGGTGTGGGATGACGGCATTATTGACCCGCGAGATACCCGCGAGGTGCTGGCCTGCGTACTGGCTGTGTGCCGTGATGCCGACCGGCGCAAGTTACAGGCCAACAGTTGGGGCGTCGCGCGTTTCTAGCGCCCCCTGCAAAAAATCAACGAGGATAAATACGTGAGTATTAGCAAACAGGAAAAAGACGAATTCACGGCCCAGGTGTCGGCCTGGATGCGGGACAACAAGCCTGCCGATCCGGGTTTTTTACTGCCCCAGTCTTTTATGGAAGTGGGCTCTGAAGTGCAATTGGATTTTTTGCGTGAGTGGCAATACAAAATGTGGTCCGCGGGTTATCTGGGCATGGCCTGGCCCAAGGAATATGGCGGGGGCGGGGTGGAGCCGGTGTTCCAGACCCTCGCCGACGCCGCAATGCGCAGTGAAAAAGTCCCGATTGCGTTCAATATCATCGGCCTGGGCTGGGCTGGGCCACTTATCAATGACATAGGCAGCGAGGCGGAGAAGGCCAAATATCTCAAGGGCATCCTCAGCGGTGAAGATATCTGGTGCCAGGGTTTTTCGGAGCCGGATAACGGCTCGGATTTGGGCAATGCACAGTTGCGCGCCCGGCGTGATGGCGATGAATACGTTTTAAATGGGACCAAGATTTGGACCACCCTGGGCAGCTACGCCAAATATATGATTCTACTGGCGCGAACCAATCCCGAGGCCGAGCGCAAATACGATGGTTTATCCTATTTTCTGTCTCCCATGAATGTACCGGGCATAGACCCGAAGCCTATACAGAAGCTCACCGGCGAGTACGGTTTTACCGAGACGTTTTTTACCGACGCCAGAATACCGGCGGACTGCCTGATGGGGCAGGAGGGGCAGGGCTGGAAGATTGCCATGCAAACACTACAGTACGAACGCGGTGCCGAAGCGGGTGCGGCTGGTGGTTTGGCATTTGTGCGGGTTGTCATAGACGACATGATAGACGAGTTGGCCGATGTCACCCGGGATGGCGAACCGGTGCTGCGCGACGCCGCCATTCGCGATCAGTTAGTAAAATTAATCATGGAAGAAAAGGCGATTTCCCTGGGTGACAGGCGATCATCGATTACCGCCCTGACCACGGATTACCCTTTTTCACTACAGCTATCCAGTAAGCTGCGCTGGACTGAATATTCCCGCCGTATGCGCCAGTTTGCCATCAATGCCCAGGGCGCTGCGGGCAGCCTCTATGTGGGTGACGATGACGCGCGCCAGGGCGGTTTTTGGCAGCGGGCCTATTTTAACAGCTTCTCTGCAACGATAGGGGGCGGCACCAGTCAGGTGCAGGCCAATATTGTCGCCGAACATATTCTCGGTCTGCCGAAGTAAGGATTACGCTATGTCAGTTATAGGAAATACAGATCTGCGGTTCAGTGAAGAGCAGGGCATGATTCTCGATACCGCCAGGGAATTTTGCCGGGATAAATCGCCGATCTCCGCGGTGCGTGCGCAACTGCATTCCCCGTTGGCTTATGACAGCGGGACCTGGGACGAAATGGTATCCCTGGGCTGGCTGGGAATTGCCTTGCCGGAAGCCTGTGGTGGCTCAGCTTTGGGTGTGTCGGGGGTCGTCCCGGTGGTTGAATGCATGGGCAGGGCCTTACTGGGCACTCCCTTTATCAGCACCACCCTGGCGGCACAAATGATCGTGCGAGCGGGTGATAACTCGCAAATCGAACGACTGTTGCCCGATATCATTAACGGTAAGCCCGCTACCCTGGCGTTATTGGAAAATGCCGACTGGGGCGATGAGCAACCGGGCTGCGCCCTCAATGAGGCCGGGGAACTTATCGGCAGTAAAAAATACGTTGCCGATGCAGCGGCCGCCACGCTGTTTGTGGTCTCCATCGAGCACGAGGGGGCACTGGCTCTGGCACTTGTTCGCGCGGAGCAGTTGCCCGACGGTGCAATTCGTGAAAATACCCTGATCGACGAAACCCGACGCGCAGCAACAGTGGATTTTACCGGTGTCAAGATAGAGCCCGAAAACCTGATTACAGGTGACGGCGTAGCGCCTGCACTTCGGGACGTGCGCCTTCTGGGTGCCTTGCTGATCGCCGCTGATGCGGCGGGGGCTGCTGCTGCCTGCCTCGATACCATTGTTGAATACCTGAAGACACGCAAGCAATTCGGCAAGCTGATCGGTTCCTATCAGGCCCTCAAACACCCGACGGTAGAAATACTGACCTCGGTAGACTCTGCCCGTTCTTTTATCTACCACGCGGCAACCCTGATTACCGATGACCCCCTGGATGAAGATGCTGAAAGTGCCTGCCGTATGGCCAAGGTGCAGGCCACGCAGACCCTGCTTTTCGCAGGAGACCGAGCGATACAGTTTCACGGTGGTATGGGCTTTACCTACGAGTGTGACGCGCAACTCTATATACGCCGGGCCCAGTGGAGCCAGCAACAATTTGGTGATGCCCAGCACCATCGGAAGCGCCTGGCCAGCCTGTTACTGGACGGCGGGAGTCATTGAGGAAATACCATGACGGCATTTAGCAAGATATTGATAGCCAATCGCGGCGAAATAGCGGTTCGGGTCATTCGCACAGCCAGGGAAATGGGTTATCGCACCGTGGCGGTGTATAGCGATGCCGATGCCGATGCCTTACATGTACGCGAGGCAGACCAGGCTGTATGTATCGGCCCTGCACCCGTTGGTGAGTCCTATCTGTGCGCGGATAAAATACTGGATGCGGCGAAGCTCACCGGGGCAGATGCTATTCACCCCGGCTATGGTTTTTTGTCTGAAAACTCGAAATTTGCCAGCGATTGTGCCGCCCAGAATATTGTATTTATAGGCCCGTCGGCACCCGCCATAGAGCTAATGGGTAGTAAGCGATTGTCAAAGATAGCGATGCTGGATGCGGGTGTACCCTGTATTCCCGGTTATCAGGGTGAAGACCAATCAGAGGAGGTACTACTGGCCAGAGCCCTGGATATCGGTTTCCCCCTGATGGTGAAAGCATCCGCCGGCGGTGGCGGTAGAGGCATGCGCCTGGTGCAGGAGCAGGGCCAACTGTTAGAGAGTATCAAGACAGCCCGGTCGGAAGCACTCAATGCCTTTGGCAGTGATGAGCTCATTCTGGAGCGCGCGGTACGCGAACCCCGGCATATCGAAATTCAGGTGTTTGCCGACAATCATGGCAACGTAGTCTACCTGGGGGAGAGAGATTGTTCGATACAGCGTCGCCACCAGAAGGTGGTAGAGGAGGCACCCTCGCCATTTGTAGACGAGGAATTGCGGGCGCAAATGGGTGAGGCCGCCGTCAGTGCCGCCAGGGCCTGTGATTATCGAGGCGCGGGCACGGTCGAGTTTTTGGTAGACGGCGAAAAGAATTTCTATTTCCTGGAGATGAATACGCGTTTGCAGGTTGAACACCCGGTAACTGAAATGATTACCGGGCTGGACCTGGTGGCCTGGCAGTTGTCGGTAGCCGCCGGGGAGCGCTTACCCTTACAACAGAGTGATATTCAACTGTCGGGTCATGCGGTGGAAGTGCGTTTGTATGCAGAAGACCCGCGCAAACAGTTTATGCCCCAGACCGGTGAGATTGCACAGTGGCAGATTCCAGATCGGGATGGAATACGCATTGATCACGGGGTTGGGCAGGGACAGGTGGTATCGCCGTTTTACGATCCCCTGCTGGCAAAAGTTATCAGCTGGGGCGAGACTCGTGAGCAGGCCTGTCGCAAGCTGGCCAGTGCGGTTCAAGATACGGTGTTGTTGGGGGTAAACAACAACAAACTCTTTTTACAGAATATTCTAAGCCACCCGGTGTTTGTGGCGGGGGGAGCAACCACGGCGTTTATTGAACAGCATTTCGCCGGTGACCCCTCTATGGATGACAGCGGGCCCGGTGCACAAACCCTGGCGCTGGCCGCTTTGCTGTACTTTTCCAGGGCGGGTCAAAACGGCACTGGATGGCGTAACTCGACCGGGGCCCAGCATAATTATCGGCTGCGCTTTGAAGGCGAGGATATTGCGGTATCCCTGCATCATCTGGAAGGTCGCATTACGGTTAGCTGCGGCGAAAGTGTCGACGAGAGCGTGGAATTGGTACTGCTGGGCCTGGATGCTACCCACTGCTCGGTAGAGCGAAACGGAATTCGGGAGCGTATTCCCTATGCTTTAAACGGCGCGAGGCTCTATCTGGATGATGGCACCGGACACTATTGTTTCGACGATGTTACCCAGGAACCAAGTAGAGCGGTCAACGCGGCCGGCAGCGGTCACATCAGGGCGTCAATGGATGGCGCCATCATCGATGTGCTGACCCACGTGGGTGATGCGGTCAGCCGTGGGCAGACACTGGTGGTGCTGGAGGCCATGAAAATGGAACACCAGCTTAAGGCCGATACAGATGGGATAGTTGAAAGCGTCAACGCTGCTACAGGTGACCAGGTAAAGGAGCGGCAGCTACTTGTCACTGTTGTGCCAGCAACAGGAACCACAACGGACGATTCTCAGGAATAGCACTTTTTGTACAGCACTTTATGGTAACAGGACAGGCTTATGTCTACAGATACATCATCCAAAAAAATTCGAATCGGCTGCGCGTCGGGGTTTTACGGCGATAGCCAGTTGTCGGCCAGGCAACTGGTCGACAAAGGCGATATCGATTACCTGGTATTTGATTACCTGGCAGAAATTACCATGGCTATCCTGGCGAAAGCCAGGTCGCGCAACGAGAAGGCGGGTTTCGCCATAGATTTTGTCACGGTGGCCATGAAAGATGTGTTGGAGGACTGCGCGAAAAAGGGCATCAAGGTGATCGCTAACGCCGGCGGTGTGAACGTGCCGGGATGTATTGCAGCCCTGGAGTTGCTGTGTGAGCAATCCGGGCTCAACTTGAAGGTCGCAGGTGTTTACGGTGATGATCTGCTGGGGCGCGAGGACCTACCCCGGGGCGAAATGACCGAAATGCAAACCGGTGCAGCCCTGCCAGAGAAGTTGGGGAGTATGAATGCTTACCTGGGCGCCAGACCTATTGCGGACGCCCTGGCTGCAGGTGCCGATATCGTTGTAACCGGCAGAGTGGTGGACAGTGCGGTAGTGCTGGGTCCTCTCATGCATGAATTTGGCTGGGGAGAGACCGATTACACACAGTTGGCACAGGGGTCGTTGTGTGGACATGTTATTGAGTGTGGCGCCCAGTGCACCGGGGGAAACTATACCGACTGGCATACGGTGCCGGATTTCTCCAGCATCTCCTACCCGGTAGCTGAAGTATCTGCCGATGGCAGTTTTGATATTTCCATAACACCGGACAGCGGCGGGCTCGCCACGATAGGCTCCGTTGCAGAACAAATCGTTTACGAAATTAGCGATCCGGCGAACTACTTGTTACCGGATGTGGCCTGTGATTTCAGCAATGTACAGCTAGAGGAAGTCGGCACTGATCAGATACGTGTCAGCGGTGCTGCCGGTCGCGCACCCGGCAACAAGTATAAGGTTTGTGCGACCTGGCGCGACGGCTTTCAGATTAAAGGGATGGCGATTTACGGGGGGCTGAGGGCCAGGGACAAAGCACAAACCTGTTACGAGGCCTGGGTAAAGCGGGTTCGCAGGCACTTCAAGGCCAACGATATAGCTGATTTTCGAGCCGTTGATTTTGAGTATCTCGGCACCGAGCACAGCTACGGCCCCCACGCTCGCAGCAGTGCGCAGGATACGCGGGAAGTCGTTGCCAAATTTGGTTTGCACCACGATGACCCCAATGCACTGCAGTTTGCCGCCAACGAAATGATGTATCTTGGCACCTCTGGTGCGCCGGGCATGTACGGTCTTGGGGGTGGGCGGCCACGCCCCTCTGGCTTGATTCAAATTCACTCTGCCTTGCTGGACAAGAGTTTTGTGACTGTTACCGTGCAATTGGGTGAGAAAATTCTGCATCAGAAGACCTATGAAACACAGCAGTCGAGTTCTACGCCGAAATGCCACTTCGATATCGATGAGGTCGAAGCCTGTGATGGCTGGGTAGAGGTTTCCCTTGAACAACTGGCCTTTGCCCGCAGCGGTGACAAGGGCAATAACGCCAACGTGGGGGTGATAGCGCGGCAGCAAAAATTCCTGCCGTATATTCACAGCCAGCTGACCGCCCAGGTAGTGGACGACTACTTCGCTCACCTGGTGGCGGGCGATGTGGAGCGTTTTGAGTTGCCGGGATTTAATGCCTACAATTTCTTTATGACCGAGGCACTGGGCGGGGGTGGCACCGCTTCACTGCGAGCCGACTCGCAGGGTAAATCACTGGCGCAGCAGCTTCTTTCCATTACCCTGAAAGTGCCGGCCGATTTGATGTAAGCTGCCATGTGAACACTCTTTGGATACAGCCCCATGGCAGCTAAACCAACCGGCATTCAGCGCGGCGGAATTGCGCGCAGCTTCGGCATCTCTCTGGCCGGTGCCAGGGCGGGTGGCGCCCTTGCCATTGACGGCTTGTTACAAAAATTAAAACCCGGTGAGGATAAAACACCCACGGCATTCGCCAGGCGAGAAGCCCGGCACTTTGTTGCGGAGCTGGGAAAGCTCAAGGGCACTTACGTCAAAATAGGCCAGATGTTCGCCCTGCTGGGCGAGCATTTCTTACCGCGCGTGCTCACCGAGGCGCTGCACGAACTGGAATCCCATACTCAAGCCTTGCCCTGGAGCGTCATTAGACCTGTGTTGCAAGCTTCCCTGGGGGATCGTTTTAGCGAACTGCGCATCGAAAAGCGTGCCATCGCCGCCGCCTCCCTGGCCCAGGTGCATCGGGCCACCATAATTTCCAGCGGTGAGCAGATCTGCCTGAAAATACAATACCCCGGGGTGGCCGAGGTGATAGACGCAGATTTTGATATGGTGGTACGCATGCTGCTGCTGGCGCGCTGGATTAAGAACGGCCGCGAACTGGACGACTGGCTGCAGGCCATGCGCATGCAATTGCATCACGAAATAGATTATCTGCGTGAAGCGCGTATGACGGACCGCATGGCAGCCCATGTTTTGCAACTCAATGCGACGCTGCCCGCGGGCGGCACAAGCTACCATGTGCCCACCCGTTACCCCCGTTACTGCACGCAGGATATTCTCGCCCTGGAGTACATCGATGGCCACCTGGTGACCCAGGCGGAGGTGGCCGGCCTGTCCCAGGCACGGCGCAATGCGCTGGGTAAAAACATGCTGGAGTTATTTTTTTGTGAACTCTATCAATGGGGGTTGCTGCAGACCGACCCCAATTTTGGCAATTACCTGATACGTCTGGGTAATTCCGGCGGTGATAATGATGAGCTGGTTTTGCTGGACTTCGGCTCTGTGCTGGATTGCCAGAGAGACTTTCTCCATCACCTGGGCAATACCATACTGGCGGGTCAGGAAAACGATCGGGTGTTGTTGCTGGAAAGTCTGATTGGCCTGGGTTGTTTGCAAGAGCACAGCGCCGCCCAGGCCAAGGATAGTTTTAGTGATTTTTGCCTGCACCTGTTGGAACCGCTTCGTCCCCCCGAGAACTTACCGACACAATATCTCAACGATAAAGGCGAGTACTGTTGGGGCAAGTCCCAGCTGTTACGTCGCGCCGGGAAAAACGCTGCGAACTCTGCGGTATCCCGGCAGTTTGCCCTGCCATCGCGAGAGTTTGCCATGATTGCCAGAAAGCTTACCGGGGTATTCACTTTTATTGCCGTACTCAATGCGGAATTTAATGCCCATGATCTGGTGCACCGTTATATTGCCCGCTGGATGGAGGAGACTTAGGTGGCCAAAGATAAGTCCGATACCAAGGCCATCCCCACCGGTCGTATTCACCGTTTTGCCAAGGTGGTAAAAATGGCTGGCGGTGTCGCCGGGGGTATGCTGGCCGAGGGTGGCAGACAAATTCGCGCGGGCAATCGCCCCAGAGTTCGCGACTTGTTGCTGACGCCCGCCAATGCCAAACGTGTGGCCGATCAGCTGGCGGATATGCGCGGTGCCGCCATGAAAATGGGGCAGATGTTGTCCATGGATACCGGTGACATGCTGCCCAAGGAGCTGGCAGATATACTGGCGCGGTTGCGCTCCAATGCCAGGGGCATGCCCATAGAACAGTTGCAGCAATCCATGACCCAGGCCTACGGCGACGATTGGGAGTCCCTTTTTTATGGCTTTGATTTTTCACCCATAGCCGCGGCGTCCATTGGCCAGGTACACCGGGCAATTTCTCCTGACGGCCGGGAGATAGTGCTGAAAATACAGTATCCCGGCGTGGCCAAGAGCATAGACAGTGATGTGGATAACATCGCCACCGTGTTGCGCATGTCGGGCCTGCTGCCGCGAGCGCTGGACATACAGCCCCTGTTGGACGATGCCAAGGTGCAGTTGCATGAGGAGGCCAACTACCTGCGGGAGGCTGAGTTTCTGGATGCTTTCGGGAAGGTGTTGGCCGAGGACAAGCGCTTTGTGTTGCCCGAGGTGCTGAGTGAGCATACCCGGCGCAATGTGCTGGCCATGACCTATGTTTCCGGTGCGCCCATAGAAGAGGTAGCCGAACTGCCACAGCAGGAGCGCGACCGGGTCATGGCGGCGCTGTTAGAGCTGATGCTGAAGGAATTGTTCGAATTGAAGATGGTGCAGACGGACCCCAATTTTGCCAATTACCAGTATCGCCATAAGAGCGGGGAAATTGTGCTGCTGGATTTTGGCGCCACCCGGCGTTTCAAGACCAGCTTCGTTAACAACTACAAAAAACTGTTGACGGCGGCGGTCGCCGGGGACCCGGAAAAAATTGCCGCCGCTGCTGCGCGCCTGGGCTACTCCATGGGAGAGCCCGATTCCCAGTACAGAGCCCTGGTGCTGGAGTTGTTCACCCTGGCGCTGGAGCCATTGTGCGTGGATGAGCTGTACGATTTTTCGCGCTCAAACATTCCCGCCCGCATGGCGGAGCTGGGGGAGTCGGTCAGGGAATTTACCGAGTTCTGGCAAGCCCCTCCCGCCGATGCGGTGTTCTTTCATCGCAAACTGGGTGGCATGTTTTTATTGGCCAGTCGGCTAAAATCCCGGGTGAATGTTTACCAGTTGATAAAACACCTGATCTGAGCGGCGCCGCCCCGCCCCGCCTAAGCCAAAGACCCCTCACGCAGCTCCTCAAAGGCGTCCTGTAAACACTGGGCGTAAAATTCCGGGTCCGGCAGCATGTCTCTACAGGCGGTGAAGGACAAGGTGATTGCGCCCTTTTTGTTTTGCACGGCACTATAGATAATATGAAACAGCCCGATATTGGGTAATAGCGGGCCCAGGCTGAAGGAGTCTACTAACTCGGCACCGCACATATACAGCTGCATGGGAGCACCGGGCACATTGGTGACGATGGTGTTTTGAACCACACTGGCCTCCGACAGGCCCGTCACGCTCGCCGCGCGTATGGCAAGTGACAGTACATTGCCCGGCAAGACATCGGTTAAATCCACCATCAACCGGGGCCCCATAGCCTGGGCGTAGGCTTTGGCCGATACCGATTCTTCATGCACTGCCTTCAGGCGTTCAACCGGGTCGTCAATTTCAGTGCGCAGGGCCACATTCATAAAGCCCACCATATTGCCCCCGCTGGTCTTTTCTGCCGGTGAGCGCACATCAATGGGGCAGCCTGCCACCAGGGTTTTTTCCGGCAACTCATCCTTGCTTTGCAGGTATTTTCGCATTCCGCCGGCGACAATGGTTAGCATAACGTCGTTGATTGTAGCGCCGGGCTGGGAGTTTTTAATTTCGCGAATAACTTCGAAGTCAAACTTGCGCCCTTCTACCACCCGGTGCCGGGAAATTTTGCCCTGGAAGCGGGTTTTTGGTTTGTCGTCCAGAGTGTGGAAGTCCTGCTGGGCTTTTCCCTTACGCAGGCGCAGATACGACGCCCCCGCCTGCTTTACCATGTCAACAATCTGGCCGGGCTTCTTCCAGGCATCGATATAGGCCGTGGTTAGCATCCTGGCGGTAGAAATACGCTCCACAACCCAGGGTGGCGGCGGGCCGGGGTGGCTGGTTTCCGGGGTAAAATCGTGCACGATATTCATAAACTGTGCCCCGGTTGCACCGTCCATGGCACAGTGATGTACCTTGAGAAGCAGGGCGAAGCTGTTAGCTGGAATGCCCTCCACGTCGTTCAGCCCCTCTATGATGTACATTTCCCACAGTGGTTTGTCCCGGCGCAGTGGCTGGGAGTGAATTCTGGCGGCCAGAATACAGAGCTGACGCCAGTCGCCCGGCTTGGGCAGGGCGATGTGTCGAACGTGATATTCGATGTCAAAGTCGGGGTCTTCAACCCAGTAGGGGCGGCCCAGCCCCAGGGGCACGGTGGCCAGCTTGCGCCTGAAGATGGGTGACAAGTGCACTCTGCTTTCCAGCATAGCCAGTATTTGCTTAAACCGAACAACGCCATTGGGCGCAGTGGACTGGTCATAAATACTCACGCCGCCAATATGCTGTGGCAGGCCATCAAGCTCGGCGTGCAGGAACATGGCGTCCTGTCCGGATAGTTGTTCCATTGTTAACTCCCTTGAATTGCTTGGCAGGCTCCACGCCAGCAAGTTAAATAGAGGGTATTCAGCTTACGCCAAATACCCTTGTGGTCAATACACGCTGTGGTTTTGGGGTTTGACAGCTTATACCGCCTGTGGGAAGCCGGTTTAAACTGTCGCTACCGCCTCCACAACAGCGTCTGCGGGCTCTCTTCTGATTTGAATAATCAGGGGAACCAGTACCAGGCACATCAGCGGTGTGAAAATCACAAACAGGCCCAACAGCGTATTTGTCATACCCTGGGTATCCAGTAGATAGCCCAGCAGCGGGCCCGTCACAATGAAAATTCCCCGGACCCCCAAACTCGCCAGCGAGTTGATGGTGGCGCGAAATTCTCCAGATACTCTGCTATTCAGCGCGCCGTAGAACAGCGTCATGCTGATCCCTCTGGAGGCCTGTATGGCAAAGCCAAACATAACGCCCAGCCAGCCCTTGCCAAACGCCATGCCCAGTAAACCCAACAGGGGCAGCGCGGCGACCAGAATCAGCAGGTTTTTGTAGCCCAGTTTTTTTTCCAGGGCACCCGCGTAGCGAGCAGTCAGGGCGACAGTCAGGGCGAAAGCTGCCCAGATGTAGCCAAATTGCTCCAGGGGTATGCCCTGTAGCTGCCAGTATTTCTGGTATACCCAGAAGATATAGACCGCCAGCAGGCCAAAGACACTGATGGCGAAGATGGTCCAGAGCACTACCGGCTTGTCGAATATCACCTGGCCAATAAGTTGCCGTACACTTTGTCGGCGCCCTGCCAGGGACTTTGGCCGGGGCGGCTCCACCAGCATCAAGCCCAGTACAAAGGGCATAAAGCCGGTGAAAGCCTGCACCCACACCACCCAGTCTAGTGACCAGATCAGCAAAACCCCCGCCATAATGCCAGCAATACCCGATGCGGCCGCTTCTATGGATATCAACCGGCTCAGGGATTTGCCCGGCTCGCCGCCCTTGCCTATCGCCCGCAGGTAGACTTCGGTGTCGTAAAGAATTGCCAGGTCAGCCCCGGAAATCAAACTGAAGCCCACACCCAACACAAATTCGTAAACCAGAAAGTCGACAAAACTGTCTGCCCATAACAAGGAGAAAAATCCAAAGGCATTGAGCAAAGAGCCTACCAGAACGGCGTTTCGCCGCCCCCAGATATCGGCGATATAGCCAGAGGGAACCTCACAGACCGCAATGGTCAAGGCAAACAGAGCCTGGGTTTGCAATACCTGCGTCATGGACAGACCGTAGCCCTGCAGCAACGGCACGAACACGGGTATCAACACCATGAAGCTGTGGAAGAAGCCCATCATGTAGACGATTTTGATATTGTTTTGCAGCGACCTTTTCACGGTACTCATCCTGTTTGGTCGAGTTCCCGGAAGCCGGAGGCCAATTCGTCAAAAACTATGAAGTTGCTGGAACGAAAAAGGCCTCCGGGAATCTGGGTTCTCGGAGGCCTTTAAAAAATACTTTACGATGCCATCGTCAAACCACTGAGTTTCCCCGCAGACACACTAGCTGCACGGAATTGGTTCCGCGCGAACTACGGGTATCTGGTTTATGTAGGGACAAAGTGGTCATCGTTTTCTCGTTCTGTAAGCCCGACACTCTCGGGCGATGGGCGCAGTGTGCCCGTGTCGCGTACCAAGGTCAAAGCAAAGTCCGGTTTCTGTAACATTGTTACGTAGATGGCGACAGACAAAGCATTTTCGAATTGTGGTAGTGGTGCCTGTATACTGTTTGTTGCGGGCAGAGAAAGCCTGTATTAATTCTGGCTTCGCACATTTTATTTTCTATTACAGGATCATCCTTATGAGGGTAGTGGCAAACTTTTTGGGTCTACTGGTGTTATTGGTCTGTGTCTCGGCCTGCGCGGACTCCACTCCACCGGCTGAAATTGAAGACGTTGATACGGCAGAGGTTTCGGTGGAAAAATCGCAGCACCATGCCCTTGAACCTGATGACGCTGTCCAGCCGCTGGCGGAGGAGGAAACCCTGGGGGCGGCCTACGCCAGCATAAAGACCCGAACTGGCGACCTCGATGCAATGGAAGAAGCCAGAGTTATACGCGTACTCACGGTTTACGGGGTGGGGCGGTACTACCTGGACGATGGCCGGGAAAGAGGCCTGGTGTACGAGATGTTCAAACGTTTTGAGAACGACCTGAACAAAAGCCTTAACCGGGGCCATATGCGCGTTCATGTTGTGATTGTGCCTGTGGCCAGAAATCAGTTGATACCGGCCCTGCTCGCGGGGCGTGGCGATATTGTCGCGGCGGGGCTGTCCATTACGCCACAACGGCGCGAAGAAGTGGCGTTTACCATTCCTGTCAGTAAGCCCGTCTCTGAAATTCTGGTTACCGGGCCCTCGGCACCGCCACTCAACTCCATAGACGACCTCTCGGGGAAAACGGTTCATGTACGAGTCTCCAGCAGCTATCGCGAGTCTCTGGAAGAGCTCAATCAACGTTTTCTGGAGCAGGGTAAGGCGCCGGTAAACATTGAACCCATTTCGGAGTTGTTGGAAGACGATGACCTGATTGAAATGGTTAACTCCGGTCTGTTGCCCTGGGCGATTGTCGACAATTACAAACCGCAACTCTGGGAGGGTGTGTTTACCGAGCTGGTTGTCAGGGACGACATTGTGTTTCGCTCCGGGGCGAGGCTTGCCTGGGCATTTCGGAAGAACAGCCCCAAGCTGGAAGCTGTGCTGAACGAGTTTGCCAAGAAAAACCGCCAGGGTACGCTGATTGGCAACGTACTCACCAACCGCTATGTGCGCGATTTTGATTGGGCCGCCAATGCCCTGGATGACGACCAGTACCAACGTTTCGAGAAGCTTTCCCATTTGTTCAAAACCTATGGCGAACAGTACGGGGTGAACTACCTGATAGCTGCCGCCCAGGGCTATCAGGAGTCCAGATTGGACCAGAGTGTTCGCAGCAGCGCGGGCGCTGTGGGCATCATGCAGTTATTACCCTCTACGGCGGCCGGTTCCAGCGTGGAAATTCCGGATATCTACGAGGAGGAGGCCAATATTCACGCGGGGATTAAATACCTGGATTACTTGCGTGAGCGCTATTTTTCGGAACTGGCGGACGACCCTTTAAACCAGACCTTGTTGGCGCTGGCGGCCTATAACGCCGGCCCCGCCCGCATGATCAAACTGCGTAGCGAGGCGAGAAAGTTAGGTTATAATCCCAATATCTGGTTTGACAATGTCGAGTTTATCGCCGCCCGGGACATTGGTGCCGAGACGGTGCAGTATGTGGCGAATATCTACAAATACTTCCAGGCCTACCGACTCTCCCTGGCACAGGAAGAGAGGCGCGAGGCGGCGCGGCAGCAGGCCGGTATTAAACGATAACCACCATGGGGGCATACACGATGCGAAATACTTTTTACTCAGTTGCAGGCTTTGGCGTATTGCTGACGCTGGCACCTCTTAGCCTGGCTACCACCTTATCGATTTCAGATGATGCGGGCCAACCCCTGGCCCAGGTGATGGTAACCCGCACGCCGGCAGAGAGAGTGACGGCAAACCTGAGCGATGATGGCTATGCCCCCGACGGCGTGACCAACCCCTCGGATACCACGCTGACCCGGTTCACCGATGCTGCGGGCACCGTCAGTTTTGATGACAGCGACAAGGCAGTGAAATATCGCCTACGGGCGCAGGGTTTTGTAGACCAGTATGTGAGCGGTGAAATAGACACCGATGCTGAAGCGGGTGAGCCCAGGTTTGATGTCACCCTGGTGGCCATGACGCGCCAGCAACACATTGCCAGCTACCCCTCCAATGTCTGGCTGTCTCAACTGCGCTTTGGTGGTGACGAGGCCCTCAAGAAAACCTTCGAGCTCAATTGTGCCTTTTGTCACCAGCAGGCCTCAGCCTTTATGCGCAACGAGCGCACTGTGGAGCAGTGGCTAAGCGTTTTTGATCGCATGAACAGCTACGGTGCGCAGCTGCCTGAGGATGATCACCAGAAAATAGCCGAACTGCTGCAGCGGGAATACCGCGAGTTGCGTGAGCACCCGGAAGTCGTACCCCAGCCCCTGCCCTGGCAGGAGCAGCTCTCGGGGATCGAAATGAAGGAGTGGGTAATTGGCGATGGCTTCTCCCAGATGCACGACTTTATTATCCACCCCAATGGCTTTGTGTATGTCGGCGACAACCTGTTCGACAGGCTCTACGAGATTGACCCGGAGACAGGCGAATACACGGTTTATAAAGTGCCCCATAAGCCAGAGCAAAAAGTGGGTGGCATTCTGGGTAACCGCTTTGTCACCTTCCCCAAAATGTACAACTACCTGGGGGTTCATTCCTTTGCGATCTCCCCCAAAGACGGCAATATTTTTATAACCCCCTCCATGCAGCAGGAGCTGCTGGAATTCGACCCCAAAACAAAAAAGTTTATCACCCACGAAATGCCCGGTGGCTATTACCCCCACACCATTCGTACCGATGCCCAGGACCGGGTCTGGTTTACCCTGGCGGTTTCCTCCCAAGTGGCGATGTTTGATCGCAACACGGAAGAATTTAAATTATATGATTTGCCTGCCCGCAGCTTCAAGGAGTGGTTGATTCTGAAGTCGCTGCCCCTGATATTCTGGTTTGACCCCGAAAATCGACCGCGGCCCAGCCCGGATGCTATTTCCACCGGTTTGCCCATGCCCTACGGAATTGATGTGGCACCCGATGGTGGTATATGGGTTACTCGCTTGTACGCTAACGATTTAGCCCATATCGACCCGGAGACAGATGAAGTCACCATGATCGACTTCCCCTTCAACGGGCCGCGTCGATTGCGTATCGATGCCGATGGCATGATCTGGATTGTGGCGTTCCAGGACTCTCTGCTGGTCAAGTATGACCCTCGGGCCAATGTCTTCAGTTCCTATGAGTTGCCGGTGGTTAACGAGATACCCTATGCCCTCAACGTGGACAAGGCAAGAGGGGTGGTGTGGGTGAACGGCAATCAATCCGACACTATTCTGGCCTTTGATATAGCCTTGGAGACCTGGAAGGTCTACCCCATGCCGCGCCAGCGATTTTTTACCCGGGATATAGAAATTTCCGAGGAGGATGGTGCGGTTTACACCACCAATTCCCACTTCCCCACCTGGCAGTCTGAGGGTGGGGTGCCCACTTTGCTGCGGATTACGCCGCTGCCCGTGTCGGCGCCATAACCGTGTTTCTTCCGGCGCGCGTGTTGCCACTGGCGCTGGCTTTGGCAACCGTCACCGTGTCTGCCGCAGACGAGGGGTGGCTCTATTACGGCGGCGACCAGGGTGGTCGCCACTATTCTTCTGCCAGCCAGATTAACAAAGACAATGTCGCCGACCTGGATGTCGCCTGGGTGCATCGCAGCGGAGATGTTGAGGCTTTCGGCGACGCCATGGAAAACACGTCCACGCAATCCACGCCTATCTTGTTGCCACAGGCGGCGGGGCAGTCATTGGTTTATTGCACGCCCTTCAATCGGGTTATCGCACTGGACCCCGCAACAGGTGAGCAGCGCTGGGACTTTGACCCCAAAATTGACCGGCGCGGCAGCAGAACCTTTCGTTGCCGCGGTGTGAGTTACGCGCAGGAAACGGCGGTTGCGCCCAATGCACAATGTCGTCATCGCCTGTATCTGGCCACCCACGACCGCAGATTGTGGGCCATCGATGCGCGCAATGGCAAACCCTGTGAAGGCTTTGGCGAAAGTGGGCGCGTCGAGCTCTTTGGTGAAGAGGGTTATGTGCCCGGTGATATCAGCAGTTCATCGGCGCCAACCGTGGCCGGCGGCCTGGTGATTGTAGGCTCGGGCATCATAGATTTTTCCCGCTCCACCACACCCCGGGGAACCGTTGGCGCATTCGACAGTGCCACCGGCAAACTGGTCTGGCAATTTGACCCACTTCAGGGGCACGCTAGCAGCGGCGCCGCCAACGTCTGGGCACCCATCTCTGTCGATGAAGAAAATGGCCTGGTGTTTTTACCCACCAGTGCCGCCTCGCCCGACTATTATGGCGTGAGTCGCCCCGGCGATGGCTTGTACGCCAACAGCATCGTCGCCCTGGATTTGAAAACTGGGGAGCTGCGCTGGCATTTTCAGCATGTGCGCCATGACCTGTGGGACTACGACACCCCGGCCCAACCAATTTTGTTTGAGTGGACTAAAGATGGCGAGTCCATTCCCGCCCTGGTGCAGGTGACCAAGCAGAGCTATGTGTTTGTGTTCAACCGTCTCACCGGGGAACCCCTGTGGGAGATTACCGAACAGCCGGTGCCGCCCTCACAAATCCCCGGCGAGCATGCCTCCCCCACACAGCCCAAGCCGGTGGCACCACCGCCTCTGATCGACTCATTTTTGATGCCCGACCAGGCCTGGGGCTTTACCCCCTGGGACAGGGGCCATTGTGCCAAGCAAATTGCCGAGCTGAATAACCTGGGCTTGTTTACACCCACCAGCGAAAAGCTCACCCTGATGTATCCCGGTAGCCTGGGCGGTGCCAACTGGGGCGGCGGCGCACTGGTGGCAGACAGCGGCGTGCTGCTGGTGAATATCAATAGTGCGGCGTTTACCGGCAGGCTTATTCCCACGCCTCCCGGTGATGCTTCCCAGGCCAGAACCGACCACCCGGAAAGCGGTGAACGCATGCAGGTGACCATGCAGGGCACACCCTATAATATTGATATTGGTGCGCTGATGTCGCCCCTGGGTATTCCCTGCAACCCGCCGCCCTGGGGCAAGCTGGTTGCCGTGGACTTGTTCGACGGAACCATTGTGTGGGAAACGGCGCTGGGCTCGGTACACGAAATGGGGCCGGTGACGGCGCCTTTTCATATCACCTGGGGAACACCTAACCTGGGTGGCGGTGTGGCCACCGGTGGTGGGGTGTTTTTTATCGGTGCCACCATGGACAGGCAGATTCGTGCGTTTGACGCAGACAATGGTGACACCCTGTGGAAGTTCACATTGCCCAATGATGCCACCGCCACACCCATGACCTACGTCTATCGGGGGCGACAATATGTTGTTATCAATTCTGGCGGCCACTTCATGTTTCAACGGGGCTACGGTGATTACCTCTACGCATTCGCCCTGCCGGAATAGGGTGCTATGAAAAAAATTCTTTTTATTATTGTTCTACTGGCTACGGGTATCTGGTTTGGCCTGGGCGGTCGCGCGCTAATTGACGACCCCATGGGAGCTCTGGAGGCCTTTGCCGTGCGCAACGCCGATATGCTGCCACTGGAGTCAATAGGCGGTTACCTGTTTGATAAAAACTGTGCCAGTTGCCACGACAACCCGGCGATGCACGCGCCCACCCGGGAGGCGTTGGCGGGCTTTTCCAAGGAAACGGTGTTGATTGCGCTGGAGTTTGGCAAGATGCAGCCCATGGCGGCTCACCTCAGCAAGCAGGAGCGCAGCTTGATCGCCCTGTATCTGGCGGGCACTGATACCCAGAGTTACGACTGGGTAGAGGCGGCCCAATGTCAGCCGGGCGAAGGTGGCGAAGCGCGCAGTAACACACCCGAATTTGTGACCAGCTGGGGGCTGGGAAATCAAAACCGGCGTTTTGTTGATAAGGAGAGAGCGGGGATTACCGCGGCCAACGTGGGCTCTCTGGAGTTGGTATGGAGTTTTGCCTTCCCCAAGGTGACCGATATGCGCTCCCAACCCGTGGTGATTGGCGATACCTTGTATGTGGGTGACAAGGCCAAAAAACTTTACGCCCTGGACCGCAAGAGCGGCTGCATACTCAGGCAAGCCGACTTTCTCACCGGGGTGCGTTCGTCTATTACCCTGGCGCAGCTGGAGGGCGGCAAACAGTTGCTCATTTTTGCCGATACCCTGTCGACCGTGTTTGCCGTGGACCCCGCTACCCTGGATATTGTCTGGCAAACACCGGCGAAATTATTCGAGAAGTCTGTCATAACCGGCACCATCAGCTATGCCGACAATCGCCTGTTTGTTCCCATTTCATCCTATGAAGTGGCGGTGTCGGGTAGCCCCACCTATGTCTGTTGTAAATCGCACGGGGGTGTTATCGCTCTGGACGCCGCCAATGGCGAGAAATTGTGGCAGTGGGAGTCCACCGAGGATGCCACCGCGCAGGGTCTCAATGCGGATGGGCTGGAGCAATATGGCCCCTCCGGTGCCGTGGTGTGGACTACCCCTGCCGTGGACAAAAAACGCGGACGTATTTACTTCGGTACTGGCGAGAACCTTTCCCACCCTGCCACCGATACCAGCGATGCCATTATCGCACTGGACAGTGAAACCGGTGAACTGGCCTGGCGTTTTCAGGCCACTGTGGGTGATGTGTGGAATGCATCCTGTTTAAGCGGTGGTGCTAACTGCCCGGAAAACGCCGGCGGCGACTTTGACTTTGGCGCCTCGGTGATTCTCACCCAATTGCCGGATGGCTCCGATGTGCTACTGGCAGGGCAAAAATCCGGCGAGGTGTTTGCGCTTAATCCCGACACCGACAGCCCCGATGGTGAGGTGTTATGGCGCAAGCGGGTAAGTCTGGGCACAACCAACGGCGGCATACACTGGGGTATGGCGGTATCGGGGCAGCGCCTTGTGGTGCCGGTGTCAGACCCCGAGCGCGACCGTGCGGGCTATACACCCAGGCCGGGGCTGTACGCACTGGACGTCTCAAGCGGCAGCACATTGTGGGAAGCGCCGGTGCAGCGAGCCTGTGAGTTTGACCCCGACAAGCGGCCGTTGATTGGCCTGGCGGCCATGCGTACCGGCGTGGCGCAAACACTGGCAGAACAATATCAGTGCTCGTTCTACTACGGGCTTTCTTCGGCCGCTACGGTGACACCGGAGCTGGCCTTTAGCGCGGGTCTGGATGGCAGAATCCGCGCCTACGATATCAATAGCGGTGAAATACTCTGGCAGGCAGAAACTGCCATACCCTTCGATGCCAGCAATGGTATACCGGGCCATGGTGGTGCCATTGATGTGGCCGGGCAGGTGTTGGCCGATGGCTGGCTGTACGTGATGTCTGGCTACAGTATGTTTGGGCAGTTGCCGGGAAATATGCTGTTGGCCTACCGGGTGAAATAAACTGCCCATGGCGCGTAAAACGACGGCCATATCTTTCGACATAGACCACATGGACCCCATGGGGCAGGGCGTGTCACGCGACGGCAAGACGGTAACGTTTATAGCCAATACCCTGCCCGGGGAAAGCGGCAGCGCCCGGGTATACAAAAAGTCCAGGGGGGTGCGCTTTGCAGTGCTGGATACGCTGTCGCGTTCCGCAGAAAATCGCTGTGCACCGCAATGCCCTCATTTCCAGCAGTGTCCCGGCTGCCACTATCTGCATACGGATTACGCCAGCGAATTACAATACAAGCGCCAGGCGTTGGCACGACATCTCTCGCCCCTGGGGGTGGGTGACGAATCGATAGAGCTGGTGCCCGCTACGCGGCGGCTGGCCTACCGCAATCGCGTGCAGCTGCATTACCGACATAAATACATTGGCATGCTGGATCCGGTAAGCAATAAGGTGGTTGAGATTCCGCACTGCCAGATATTTCGCGCCGAGTTACAGCCCGCCTTCAATAAACTCTATGAGGATAAGTCCTGGTGCAGTGCGCACCCCGGCCACGGTCACTGCGAACTCTATGTGAAAGATGGCGAGGTGAGTACCCAATGGAATGCCGATTACGCCCACGGTGGTTTTTCGCAGGTCTATGATGAGATGAACAAGGAGCTGCAGCTGCGGGTTCAGGCTCACCTCACGGAACTATCGGCAAACACTGTTCTGGACCTGTTTTCGGGCCGGGGGAATTTGTCCAACACGTTTTCAGCGCAGGGCGGGGAGCGCACCCTGGTCGATAGTTATTGGGGGGATGAGGACGGCCGCCCTCCGCAGAATTTTGTCAAACTGGACTTGTTTGGTGAGCACGCTCTGCGCCTGTTTCTTGCTCGCTGGCGTAAAAAACAGTTCGATACGTTGCTGGTAGACCCCCCGCGGCGCGGCTTCCCCAATTTGGACAGCTGGGTCAAAAAAATCAAACCTCGCCACCTGTTGTATGTGAGCTGTAACCCGGCCAGCCTGGCCAGGGATCTGCGCAGCCTGAGCGCGAAACACACTGTGGGTCGTGTGCAGTTACTGGACTTCTTTCCCGCCACCTACCACTTCGAGACCCTGGTTCATGTCTGTTTTAAAAGCGGGGGGCGTTGAACCCATGCGGTGTATTTGATGGCACTGATTTACGGTCTTGTGTTTCTGCTGATGCCGGCGGCTTTGCTCTACCTGGCCCATCACCAACGCTGGGCCCAAAAGATAGGCATTATCCTGCTCTGTTATCTGTCGGGATTGCTAGTGGGTAATTTGGGCCTGGTGCCCCAGGCCATGGCCGGCGTGCAGGCGGGCGTATCTGATTTGGCGGTTAGCCTGGCGCTGCCCATGTTGCTCTTTACTCTGGACATTCGAGCGTGGAGTAAAATGGCCGGCAAGGCCATTCTGTCCATGCTGTTGGCCACCACCTCGGTAGTCTGCATAGCCACGGTTCTTTTTTATCTGCTGCCCGCGCAAAGCGTTACTGCCAGTAGCCACCTGGCCGCCATGGCAGTTGGCACGTACACCGGCGGTACGCCGAATCTTGCTGCTATTAAGACGGCGCTGGAGATACCCAATAGCCTGTACATCATGTTTCATACCCTGGACACACTGATTGGCGGTTTTTACATTGTGTTTATGCTGACGGTGGGCATCCCCCTGTTCCGTGCTTTTCTGGACAAACCAACGCCGATGGTGGAGGCCCAAGACATGCGGGCCCAGCCCTTTGATGATGAGAACTATGGCGCTATGTTGCGCAGAAATAAGCTGCCTGAGCTGCTGAAAATAGTGGCTCTCAGTGCGCTGGTTTTACTGGTTTCCCTGGGCCTGGCGGAGCTGGCCGCCACGGCGTTCGCACTGCAGAGCAGCTCCGCAGCCACCATTATTTTACTGACGCTAATCAGTATGTCGCTGTCATTCAGTGGCCGTGTGCGGGCCCTGGTTCTGTCATACAAGACCGGCATGTATCTCATTTATGTGTTCTGTTTTGCCGTGGCAACAATCGCCAGTGTAGATGACCTGGCCAAAATGGGCCCCACCATCATTGCCTTCGTCATTGGCACTATTGCCGGCAGCCTGTTACTGCATGCGCTGCTGTGTAAGGCGCTGGGCGTGGACAGCGACACCTTCATGGTGACCTCCTTCTCGGCAATTTGCAGCCCGCCGCTGGTGCCCCTGTTGGTGAAGGCCATGGGGAATCCCGGCATGTTATTGTCGGGAATGACCACTGGAATTATTGGCTATGCCCTGGGTAATTACCTGGGTATTAGTCTCGCTTTCTTTTTGCAAAACTGAGGAGCTGTCATGAATAAACCCCTGCACAAGGGCATGCCCGATATCGGCCAGACTGGGCCTGAAGTTGTCAGGCAGTTGGATGCGTTCAAAGAGCACGACCCCAATTACAAAGACGGCCGGGTGTGGAGCCTGGTGTATTACCTGGATGAAGATCATTCGGCGTTCCTGAAGGAGTCCTATCACCGCTTTGCTTGTGAGAATGGGCTCAACCCCACCGCATTCAAAAGCCTCAAACGGTTTGAAACAGAAATCATCAGCGCCACCGCCGACATTCTCAATGGCACCAAAGATGTGTGCGGTGTGGTGACCTCCGGCGGCACGGAAAGTTGTTTGATGGCGGTCAAGGCCTACCGGGATATGGCCGCGGATAAGCGGCGGGTCAAGTACCCGGAAATGATAATTCCCGAGACGGCGCACGTTGCCTGGTTTAAGGCCTCCGAATACTTCGGGGTGAAAATTCGCCTTGTGCCGCTACTGGATGACCTGACGCCCAACCTGAAAAAACTCAAGCGCATGATCAACCGCAACACGGTGATGATTCTGGGCAGCGCACCGGAGTATCCCCATGGCACCATCGACCCGATTGCCGCCATGGGTGAAATAGCCCAGAAGCATAAAATACCCCTGCATGTGGATGCCTGTGTGGGCGGCTTTATTTTGCCCTTTATGGAAATGAACGGTGAGGAAATGCCCCTGTGGGATTACCGGGTACCCGGTGTTACCTCTATCTCTGCAGATATTCACAAATATGGCTACGCGGCAAAAGGCGCGTCAACGATTACCTACCGAGACCTGGATTACCTGAAGTACCAGATGTTCGTTTACCAGGACTGGCCCGGCGGCGTGTTTGCCTCGTCGGCGCTTTTGGGGACTCGCCCCGGTGGCGCCTATGCTGCGGCCTGGGGTGTGTTGCAGTACTTTGGCAAGGCGGGTTACAAAACATTGGCGCGGGATACCCTGGAAGCGGTCAAGCGGCTGAAAGCCGGGGTAGAAAAAATTCCGGAGCTGGCGATAATGGGTAACCCCGTGGGGCCCCTGTTTGCCTTTAAATCCACCAGCCCCGACCTGAATATTTTTGCCGTGGGAGACCAGATGGATGCCATGGGCTGGCAGGTTAACCGCAATCAGTTTCCCGCGGGCCTGCACGCCATGGTAACGGCACAGCATTTAAAGGTGGTGGACCAGTATATCGCCGACCTGAATACCGCGGTGGAGACCGTGAGGGCAAACCCGGCCCTGGGTGAGCAGGGCGGCGCCGCCACCTATGGCATGCTGGCCCATGTGCCCCTGCGGGGCATGGTGAAGAAAAAGGTATTGGAGATGTATGCCGAACAGTATCGCGCCGGTGGCAGTGAACTCGACCTGGCAGGTGAATCGGGTGCCAGCGGCAGCGGTTTGGTGGACAAAATTCTAGCCTGGTGGGTGGCGCGCCAGACACGCAGGAGTGCTGGGGGTTAAGCGCGCGGCGCAGTTGTTATTGCCTGGGCTCACTGGCCGCCAGCGTCCGAAGGTCATTGACTACCGTGTCTGCATGCAGGAAGCCAGTGCTGTAGATATTGCGTATACGACGTTGCTCATCGATAAGAAAAAC
>Ga0209987_10000241_pt1 | contig 27381 bp, 23 predicted proteins | sample N074metaG_FD_182134 | JGI IMG/M metagenome (GOLD analysis project Ga0209987, IMG submission 182134) | Deep subsurface microbial communities from Kermadec Trench to uncover new lineages of life (NeLLi) - N074 metaG (SPAdes) (version 2) | ecosystem: Environmental > Aquatic > Marine > Ocean trench...
GCCGAGTAACAGGCAGCCGAGCAATAATGGCTGCCAGATATTGCCAAGACTTTCAGCGACCCAGGCAAATGTCATTTCAAACTGAAAGGGCTCCGGCTCCAGGCCGAACAGGTGAAATCCGACGCGGTAAGCCAGAAAAAACATGGGGCCGATGGTCACCGGGTTGCTGACCAAAGTGCTGATCGCCGCAATGGGGACATTGACCCTGAACATCAGGGCCGACAAGACCGCCATCAGAATGTGACCCGGGAGCGGTATAAACGAGATGAACAAGCCAATCGCGAAGGCCGGTACAACCGTACGTCTGCGAATACCCCACAAATTTTGATCGTGCAGCATATGACGGAAGGGCGCGAGGTACCACTGGGAATGAATCCAGTCCCGTTTGACCGCAAATTTCCTGAAAAACCGCCTTGGCATCGTTGCCTGATTCCGCTTCCATTGATGGACCGACATTTGGTCGGGAACGGCATCATAACGAGAAACCGCACACGAGCGGGATATTACAGTGGGTCTGCTTTCATATTGCGCTTTTTTCCTGTCCGGGGCCTACGCGATTCTGGTTTTGGAACGATTGCCTGCCGACGGCTGGTTGCTCGCCATCGCGCCGGCCATCTGCGTGTGCCTTGCGGTGAGGTCAATGCGCCCAGTGGGCGTCGCGCTGCTTGGTTTTACATTGATGTGGCTAACCTCACGGGACGTGCTGGCGCAAAAGTTGGCCATCGAACTGGCTGGCACGGATTTGACCAGCAGTTTTCGAGTCATCGATTTCGTTGCCACAAAAAAACACTCGCTGAGTCTTGTTGTGGCGCCGCTGGGCTCGGACAAATTGCCGCGCCGAATAAGACTGAGTTGGTACGACGCTGACCAAATACCGAAAATGGGTGAATGCTGGCAACTGACGGTGCGGCTCAGGCGTCCGCGCGGTTATTCGAACCCCGTCGGATTCGATTATGAGGGCTGGCTTTTTCGTGAGGCGATCGGCGCGACAGGATACATCCGGGAAGGCAGGAAGCTTGATCAATGTGGCCGGTTTTCGAGGCTGGCGGCAATTCGAAGCCAGTTCGTCGAACGGCTCTCGCTGGTCCTCCCTGACGATGCAGCGACTGCCGTGATAATGGCCGTCACGGTCGGTGCGCGACACAAGATCAGCGACGAACAATGGCAACAGTACGCGATTACCGGAACGAGCCATCTGATGGCGATATCCGGACTGCATATCGGGCTTGCTGCGGGCGGTGGCTTCCTGCTGAGCTGGTTTTTGCTGGCAATGTTCAATCGTGCGGGAAATCTTCATGACCAGGCCGCAATTATCGCGATTTTGATCGCAGCTCTGTATGCCGCGTTATCAGGTTTCGCTGTGCCAGCCAGGCGTGCACTATTGATGTTGGCTTTGTTTCTGGTGGCAGCCTTATGTCGACGCCCGATGGCGCCGATGCGCATTCTTGCTGTGTGCTGCATTGCGATAACGATAGCCGATCCACTGGCGATTCTCAGGCCGGGCTTTCAATTGTCATTTGCGGCGGTGGCTATATTATTCTGGATCGCTGCTTTGCATAGAGCTTCCACCGTGGAGCGAGGCCTGGGCCAACGGCTACATCGTGCGGCAAGCGAGCTTGTGCCCCTGCAGTTTGTGCTTTTTTTTGGCCTGCTGCCGTTAACGGCGGTGTTGTTCGGTCGTGTCTCCTGGTTAGCGCCCGGCATGAACCTTCTGGCGTTGCCAGTATTCAATCTGATCACGATACCGTCCGCGCTCCTGGGCTTCCTCCTGGACGGCCCGCTGGCACCGCTGGGAGATGGCCTGATTCACATTGCATGGCTTAGTGTTTCCTTCTTGCTGCGCCTCATAGCGATCGCTGCCGATATGCCTCGCGCTGAATTGAGAATCGCTGAGCTGAGCGGCATCATGCTGCTCACGACATCGCTGACAATCTTGTGGGTGATATTGCCCGCGTCCTGGCCGGGACGTAAGTTGGCCTGGCTTGCGGCGCTCGGAGCTTTTTATCATGCGGCGCCGCGCCCGCCTGAAGGTTGCGTTGATATGCATACGCTGGATGTCGGTCAGGGCCTGGCAACCATCGTAGTCACGAATCGTCATACGATGGTGTTCGATACGGGTCCTTCATTTCGCTCCGGTTCGGATACAGGCCGGCTGGTCGTCGTGCCATTCTTGCGGGCGAAAGGAATCGGTGTGGTCGACCTCGTGGTCATAAGTCACGGCGACAACGATCATGCCGGTGGATTGACTTCACTGCTCGCGGCAACCGATGTGCGCACTGTGATTTCCGGGGAGCCCCTGGCGGGTCTGGGACAACAGCAAAGTTTGTGTTTGGAAGGACCACTGGTTGATTGGGATGGCGTGAACATCGCGCTGCTGCACCCCGGCAATGAGACGATTCGTGCAGGCAACAATGCGTCGTGCGTCATTGAGATACGCACGGGTGCCTATGTCTCGCTGCTAACCGGCGACATTGAGTTACCGGTTGAGCGGCAATTGCTGCATGACGGAAAATTGGCCGGGGTGGAACTGGTTGTTGTTCCACACCATGGCAGTCGCACATCTTCGCATGCCGCCTTCGTCAGTCGGTTGAAACCGAAAACCGCGGTCATATCGGCGGGTTACGGGAATCGGTGGGGTTTCCCGAAAGACGATGTGGTCCGCCGTTGGCAGGCGGTTGGTAGCGACGTGGTCAACACCGCTACATTCGGCGCGATTTCCTACCGTATGTGCGTGAATTCCGGCCTGCAACAGCTTGAATTTCATCGTCGCGCCCATCGCCGGATATGGAACGACTAGCCCGGGCTATTCATGAATCGCCCGGGCTAGCCTCTTGCTCCCAGTGTTGTACGGACAGCCGCCAGAACGGCGGATTGGTGCATTCCGGGAGCAATTTTTATCCGGTCACTGTATATTTCGATTTTCCAAACGGACGGGTTATATGGTTGAGATCGTAAAAGCGGGCGGCTGGCTGATGGCGCCTATTATCCTTTGCGGCATTCTTGCTGTAGGCATCATTCTGGAGCGCTACTGGACGTTGCAGCAAAAGCGCGTTATCCCTGAAGACCTCACCAGCAAAACCTGGGGCTGGGTCAGGAAAGAGGCGATTGACCAGAAGCAGATACAGGCGCTGCATCAGGGTTCTGCACTGGGCCAGATACTGGCGGCAGGTCTCATCAACCGTGATCGCGAACGATCCATCATGAAAGACAGCATTGAGGATACCGGGCGCCACGTCGTGCATGAACTCGAACGTTACCTGGATGCCCTGGGGACGATCGCTGCGATTACACCGTTGCTTGGGCTTTTAGGTACGGTTATCGGCATGGTCAAAGTGTTTGCCGCCATCACCACGCACGGCGTAGGAGATCCGACCGTTCTTGCCGGCGGCATCGCTGAGGCGCTGATCACGACTGCAGCCGGTTTGAGCGTTGCAATCCCGGCGCTGATTGGCTATCGCTATAACCGCAGTCGAGTGGACAATTTGGTGGTCGAGATGGAAAAGGAAGCTATCAAGCTGGTCGAGGCATTGCATCGCCGACAGGAAAAAGAGAGCAAAGACGCGTGAAGCTTGCCGTGCGACCCAAAGAAGAGCCCGAGGTTAACCTGACTTCACTGATCGATGTCGTCCTGTTGCTGCTGGTCTTTTTCATGGTGTCCACGAGCTTCGTCAAACAATCGCAGATTTCGATTCGCTTGCCTGAAGCGGAGTCCATGCCGGTCGTGGACGATGCTCGCGAGCAAATCGATATCATGATTACGGAGCAGGGCGAGTATTTGATCAATGGTCAGAGACTGGCCAATAATCGGCCGGAAACCATTCGCAACGCTTTGCAGAAAGTGTCTAACGGCGATCACACCTTGCCATTGACCATTAGTGCAGATGCCAATGCCCGTCATCAATTTGTTGTCACAGCCATGGACGTGGCGGGCCGCCTTGGATTCGTTAAAATTAGTATCGCGACCGTCAACGATTCGGCGGAACAGTGAGCGAGAGAATTGATCCCCGAGTTGTTGATGTCTACAAGCGACTCTGGAAATACGTAACGCCCCATAAACTCATTGGTACGATAGCGGTGATTGCCATGGCGGCGACCGCCGTCATTGAAATGACGATGGTGGCTTTAGTGCAACCCCTGATGGACGAGGGTTTGGTGGCGCACAATCTTGATGTAACGCGCTGGTTGCCATTCGCATTTGTTGGCGTTTTCATAGCGCGCGGAATAGCAGGGTTTGCAACGGAGGCATCTCTTGGATGGATTGGGCGCAGCGTCATCAGTTCGTTGCGACGTGACGTGTTCCGAAAATTCCTGACCTTGCCAACAAAGTTTTTCGAGACCACATCAATTGGCCCGCTGCTTTCGCGGATGACCTACAACGTCGAAATGGTCGCGGAATCCGTGACCAATGTTGTCACTATTCTCGTTCGCGATTTTCTTACCGTAGTCGCCGCAATTGCGCTGATGATTTACCAAAGCCCTCGGCTGTTCATATCGATCGTCGTCCTGTTGCCGATTATCGCGACCTTGATCCGTTTACTCGGCAAGGCATTCCGCCGCTACAGTGGCAAGATCCAGGAATCAATCGGGCAGGTGACGCAGGTAACGGATGAGGTCTTGAGCGGTAATCGAATCGTCAAGATTTTTGGCGGGCAAGATTACGAAATGGCTCGGCTGGTGGAGGTGGACGAGGGCAACCGCCGACAAAATCTGAAGTTGATTCGGTCCCGATCATTGGGTGTTGCAGTAACCCAGGTTGTTTTCGGTATCGGGGTTGCCTGTGTTATTTATTTCGCCAGTATCGAATCTTCCGAGGGCAACCTGAGCCCGGGAAGCTTCATGGCGTTTTTCGGTGCAATGATGTTAATGATGCAGCCATTGCGGCGAATTACTAACGTGAATGCAACTTTGCAACGTGGCATCGCTGCCGGCGAAAGCTTGTTTGAGATTATCGACACGCCGGATGAAATCGATTCCGGAACCTATCGCGCCAAATCCGTTGCAGGTGCGGTTGAGTTTCGCAATATATGTTTTTCATACGGCAATGTTGATTCACAGATTCTCAAGAACGTCTCGTTGAAGGTCGAGGCGGGAAAGTCACTGGCGATCGTCGGGCATTCGGGCAGTGGAAAGTCCACCCTGGTCAGTTTACTGCCAAGATTTTACGATGTTGATTCAGGCGAAATTCTCCTGGACGATGTGCCGATCGGCGATTACGAACTGGATAATTTACGGGAGAACATCAGCCTGGTCAGTCAGGACATCGTGCTATTTAACGATACGATTGCGAATAACCTGGCCTATGGTCAACTAAAGGAAAAATCACGAGCAGAATTGTTGGTGGCGGCGGAAGCTGCACATGTGCTTGAGTTTGTTAACGACCTGCCTGACGGACTCGATACATTTGTTGGAGATCGTGGCGTGCTGCTGTCGGGTGGCCAGCGTCAGCGAATCGCAATTGGGCGAGCATTGCTCAAGAACGCGCCGGTACTGATTCTGGATGAGGCTACATCTTCCCTGGATACCAAATCGGAAAGACGCATACAGGAGGCGCTTTCGACCCTGATGGAAAACAGGACGACGCTGGTTATCGCGCATCGCTTGTCGACCATCGAGAATGCGGACCAGATCGTGGTGCTGGACCGGGGACGTGTTGTCGAATTCGGCAGTCACGATGAACTGCTGAAGAAAAATGGCCACTATGCGGATCTTCATCGATTGCAATTCAGCGATGAGAAACTAGCAGTCCAACAAGGTACGTCTGACGGACCACCAGGCGCGAATTGACGATCATGTCGGTGCGTGCTGAAAGCTGGATCAATCGAGTCTGGTATGAAGGATCAATGTGGTTCTTGCCGCTATTGCCACTCAGTTGGCTTTACGCGCTTGTTACAAGCTTGCGACGTTATTTGTATGGGTCCGGAATCTGGCGATCCCGCAATGCAGGTGTACCGGTCATTGTCATTGGCAACATCACGACGGGCGGTACCGGCAAGACGCCGCTGACGGTCATGCTGGTGCAAGAATTGGGGCAGCGTGGGTTTTCGCCAGGAATCGTCAGCCGCGGTTATCGCGGTAATGTTGGCGCGTCACCCATCGCAGTAACGGCAAAGAGCGATCCCGCAATCGTCGGCGATGAACCGGTCTTGCTGGCGAAGCGCTGCCTATGTCCGGTGGTCGTGCATCCGAATCGTGTAGCGGCTGCCGAAACCCTTCGGGATCAGGGGGTCGACGTCATTATCGCTGATGATGGCTTGCAACATTACCGACTTGCACGTGACGTTGAGATTGCCGTTGTCGATGGCAAGCGCCTGTGGGGAAACCAGAGGTTGTTGCCGGCCGGGCCTTTGAGAGAGCCTGTGTCCCGGTTGCGCAGCGTCAATCACATTCTGGTGCAAGGAGGTGGCGCCTCGGTTTCAATCCCCGGAATGAATGAAGCTATGTCGGTCACCGAATTTTCATTGCGCCTGCTCGAAGTGTGCAAACTGGATGGTGAATCGTCAAAGTCGCTGGAGGATTTCAAAGGGCAGCGCATCCACGCAGTTGCGGCGATTGGCAATCCGGATCGGTTTTTTGATGCATTGGAAGAATACGGCATGGACGTAATCAGGCACCCGTTCCCTGATCATGCGACACTGACCGATGCCGACCTTGCGTTCGATGAACAGTGTGATGTCCTGATGACTGAAAAAGATGCGGTAAAATGTCGTGGGATTGCGAGCGAGAAAATCTGGTATGTGCCGGTGGAAGTCATGCTCGGCGAAGCGGCCAAAAACACTTTGATGGAGCAAATCGAAGAGTCGATTGGTCGTTACGTGGATTCGAGCCATGTCTGACTTCGTCGTTGTAATTCCCGCTCGCTTTGAGTCCGAGCGCCTGCCCGGCAAGCCGCTAAGACTTATTGCCGGACTGCCTATGATCCAGCATGTTTGGCAATGTGCCCTGGAGAGCGAGGCAAGCCAGGTCGTGATCGCGACGGATGACGAGCGCATCCAGTCGGCTGCAGAGTCGTTTGGCGCTACGGTTTGCATGACTTCTGCCAGTCATCGTTCAGGCACTGAAAGAATCGCTGAAGTGGCCGAAATTCTCGATTGGCAGGACGAACAATGGGTGATCAACCTGCAAGGCGATGAACCACTGATGTCACAGGAGGCTATTTCAGAGTGCGCCGCATTGCTCGAGGACCCATTGGCTGACATATCGACTCTTGCCTCGCCGCTGCAGTCTGCCGAGGACTTCAGGGATCCAAATGTTGTCAAGGTTGTGCTTGATCAGAAAGAATTCGCGCTCTATTTCAGTCGCGCGACGATACCGTACGCACGAAGTGCCGACAGTGAAGAACTGGCAATGAACACTGCGCTGCACCATCACGGAATATACGGCTATCGTTGCGCAGTGTTACGCAAGCTCGTTGCCGCAAAACCATCTGTACTCGAGCAGTGCGAACAATTGGAACAGTTGCGCGCGCTTGAGCTTGGCCAAAAGATAAAAGTAGGGCGGCCAACGAAGCGTCCCGGACCCGGTGTCGATACCGAGGTCGATCTTGCTGCGGTGAGTGCATTGTTGCGCGCCGGCGCGGCAGCATAAAAAAGTCAGGCGTGACGATTAAGCTTGAGCGATGCCTGGAATTCGTTCAAAGACCGGAGCGGTTCAGCGTGATCTGGAAAGACACCATGTGCGAACGACTTCTCGCAACCGCCTTGATATATCCGTGAGAATTATGATCGCAATGCGGATCAATGCGATACTGTTTTGAACAGGAAATAGCCAAAGTTTATCCCCATGGTTGAAGAAAGAAATATCAGCGTCTTGTTCGTGTGCCTTGGCAACATCTGTCGATCACCAACCGCGGAAGGCGTGTTTCGAAAGTTAGTGGCGGATGCCGGCCTCGCCGAGAAAATTCATATCGACTCTGCTGGCACGCATGCTTTCCATAGCAGCGAACCACCCGATCGTCGAGCGCAGGCCGCGGCGCTGCGGCGTGGTTTCGAACTCAGTGACATCAGGGCACGCCGTGTATCGGCGAATGACTACGAACAATTCGATTTCATTCTTGCGATGGATGGAGATAATCTGGCCGTCCTGCGTGAGCGCGCGGGCGAGGAATGCACCGCGACGATTCGACTGTTTCTTGATTTTTCGGAATCGTCGCGGGAATCCGAAGTTCCCGATCCTTATTACGGCGGCACCGCAGGTTTCGAGCGCGTATTGGATATCGTCGAGGCCGCAGCCGGTGAATTGTTGCGCCACATCCGCGAAGAGCGCCTGTAGAAGAATCTACAGCAATCTCAAAAGCATCTTTGCAGGAGCGGCAATCTGGTCAGCACGGCCTGATGTCGCGAAGCTCATGGATGTGCGGGAGCAACGAGCCGCGACTCCAACCCCAAACGAGGCTGAAGCCGCTACGGTGACATTTCCAGCGGCAAGCGCAGGGAATTGATACTTGCCGTGCTATTTACTGCTCACTGACGTCTTTGTCTGCCGCCGGCTCTTTTTGTGCGGGCGCTGGCTCCGGCGCCCATGGCAGCAGACGGCCTGCGGGTTTTTTCTCAGCCGAATCAGCGGTCGCACTGGTTTCCTGCGCGCGTTCCGGTTGCGCCGTTACATCGCCATTTCCTGCGGGAGGCTTGTCCGGCGAGGCTGTTTTCGGAGCTGATGTTTCTTCGTTCGCGGATTTCTCAGGCGTACTGTCATTACTGCTGCTACGAGGTGCAGCAGGTTTGGCAGACGACCGGCTGTCCATGGATTCGCTTGTTGACACATCACTGGCGGATGCGGGTTTTTCAACCGGTGCCGAATCAGCACGGGTGTCCTTTTGCGTCTCCTTTTCCGGTGCGATTGCCGCAGGCGACGGCGGCGTGTCTTCATGATCTGCGCTTCCGGTTCTCGGTTCCGTCCTGGATTCCGCCTCGGATTTGGCAGCAACGGGCTCAGCGGGTTTATCTTGCTGTGCTTCATTTGCCGTCGGCGTCGTCACCGGGTCTGCCGACGCAGCAGCGCCCTCATTTGCACGCCTCTGCCGTTCTGGCTTTTCATTTGAGGTTGTGTCGTCAGCAGTCGCACCCACGATCTGTTCATTTTGTGGCTGATCCGGTTTCGCCACAGCGTCATTCGTACGTTCGGGTTTGGCCGCCGCGCTTTCTGCCTGCGATTCGGTGGTCACCTCAGAAGTGGATGAGCCGGTCGCTTGTTGCTCGTTTTCGCTCTGCTTGTGTGCCTCCGCAGAATCTGGGCTGCGCCGGCGCCTGCGTCCTCCGCGACTGCGCCGTCTGCTGCTTGATTTGCGTGTCTCACTCTTTGCCTCACCACTACCTTCCTGCGTTCTGGTCGGTTTGGCGGCATTGTCTTTGTTTTGATCGGAGTCGCGTCCGTCGGTTGTCTTCGCCTGTGTTTTCCGCTGCGATCCACGGCCATCGGAGTTCCTGGCGGTTTTCTTCGAGGTCTGTTTTTGCCGCTGCGTCTTTCTGCTATCACCGCTTTTCTGTGACTCGCCGCGACGACGACTACGTTGCGCGCCTGAAGAGCGAGCGCCACTCCTCTTCTGCGGTCTGTGGCCGGCAGACCGATGCTTCTTTTCGTTCTGTTTTTCAGCGCCAGAGAACAGGCCTTTGAGCCAGGCCCAAAAACCGCTTCCTTCGCTGGGCGCCGACTTGCGTTCCGGCGGCGGCGATGTTGCTGCAATCGTTGCAACTGCTGCCAGTTCGGCCGGCGCTCTGCCTTGAATTGCCTTTGGGATTACTTGTTCTTCTTCGTTTTCGACCAACGCAAAACTGGTGCCGACGTTTTCCGGCAGATCCAGTTGATCGTCTCGAACACGCCGTACCTGATAATGCGGAGTTTCCAGTAACGGATTGGCAACGAGAATTACCTGCATTTCATGACGGGATTCGAGGCTCTGCACCCACTCTCGTTTTTCATTCAAGAGATAGGTCGCAACTTCGACCGGCAATTGAGCGATAACTTTGGCGGTACGCTCCTTGCGGGCTTCCTCGCCGATCAGGCGAAGAATTGCCAGCGCGAGCGACTCTACGCTGCGAATATTACCGATACCGCTACACCGTGGGCACACCAGGTAGCTGGATTCGCCAAGAGAGGGTCGTAGACGCTGCCGTGACATCTCCAAGAGACCGAATCGGCTGATCTTGCCGAACTGGACGCGGGCACGATCTTGGCGCACTGCGTCACGGAGCCTGGTTTCAACGGCCCTTTGATTCTTCTGCGGACCCATGTCGATGAAGTCAATGACAACCAGTCCGCCGAGATCGCGGAGCCTGAGTTGCCGACCCACTTCCTCGGCCGCTTCCAGGTTGGTCTGATAGGCGGTCTCTTCGATGTCACTGCCTTTGGTCGCCCGTGCCGAGTTGATATCGATGGCCACCAGAGCTTCAGTGTGGTCGATTACGATACTTCCGCCGGAGGGCAAATGGACGGTATGTGCGAATGCCGACTCGATTTGTGACTCAATCTGGTAGCGCGTGAACAACGGCACCGGGTCCGTGTAATGTTTCAGCTTGCGCTGATTGTGTGGCATCACCTGGTCGACGAATTCTTTTGCTTCGTTGTAGATTTTTTCGTCATCGATCAGGATCTCACCGATTTCGCTGGTCAGGTAGTCACGCAATGCGCGCACTACGGCATTGCTTTCCCGGTAAATAAGAAACGGTGATGGTCGTGAAACGACAACGGACTTGATTGCTTCCCAAATCGCCAGCAGATTATTCAGATCCCATTCAAGCTCCTCCGCATCGCGGTCGATTCCTGCGGTACGCAGGATGACGCTCATGCCATCCGGAATATTGACGCCGCGCAATGATTCTCGGGCCAGGTCGCGGTCCTCACCAACGATACGACGGGACACTCCGCCGGATTTGGGTTTGTTCGGCTTCAACACGATGAAGCGGCCAGCGAGGCTCACGAACGTTGTGAGTGCCGCGCCTTTGTTACCGCGCTCTTCTTTGTCGATTTGAATGACAATGTCCTGACCTTCTTTCAGAACATCGCGGATATTGGGTTTCTTGCCAGCCGGGACTTCTTTAATGAAGTACTCGCTTGAAATTTCCTTCAGTGGCAGGAAACCGTGTCGATCGGCACCGTAATTGACAAAGGCCGCTTCGAGGCTGGGCTCGATGCGGGTGATTTTGCCTTCATAGATATTGGCTTTCTTACGTTCGCCGGACGGTAACTCGATATTGAGATCGTAAAGACGCTGGCCATCGACCATTGCCATTCGCAACTCTTCTTCCTGAGTTGCGTTGATTAACATTCTTTTCATATTGCCCTACTTTGTAATTGTAGTTGGGCAACGAAGCGGAAAATCTGTAAAAGGCCAGAGCGGCGTAGCAGGGTGGGCGCACAGCAGCCAGCCGGCACGATGTGCCGGGGAGCTGGTATGTAGACTTCGTCAAGGCTCGATCCTCAAGGATCCAGCCCAGCAGAAACATGATCATTAAAACCCTGCGGTTTTGCCGCCTTGGCGCGCGTAGGAATTTCCGGTCGCTGCCAATTTAGGTTCCTCGCCCGGGTTTGCGAGCGTGGAACGAGTAATATAAACGTGCGGCCCGCGGTTTTTGCCAGTCGCTACGAAATACAGTGTTGCGCGGTTGCCGATACTACAGAACCGTCGCAGCGCGTTAATATAGCACAGCAAGCCCGAATCACACCCATAATCCGTCCCACAAAAAGCAAATAAGTCACTGTTCATGCAGCATAAGTCCAGCAATTCCATAAATGGCGTCACGAGCAAGGTGCGCAAACTGACCATTGACGAGGATCAGGCGGATCAGCGAATCGATAATTTCCTGCGACGTGAGCTGCCGGGTGTCCCGCGGAGCCGTTTGTATCGAATTTTGCGTCGTGGTGAAGTGCGGGTAAACGGAGGACGCATTCGGGCGGAATATCGCTTGCAAGCCGGTGATGTGGTGCGCATACCTCCGGCACGAGTCCGCGAAGCACCGTCATCGCCGCCGGCCGCAGCGACTGCACGCATGGCGGAATCCATAATTTATGAGGACAAGCGCCTGCTCGTTATCAATAAGCCGAGCGGTATTGCGGTTCATGGTGGCAGCGGTGTGAGTCACGGCGTTATCGAGTTGCTGCGGGAGCTGCGACCTGATTTGCGCGATCTGTCTTTGGCGCATCGACTCGATCGCGAAACGTCGGGAAGCCTGATACTCGCAAAACGGCGCAGCACGCTACGTATGTTGCACGAGCGATTTCGCGAGGGCAGGGTGGAAAAGAATTACCTGGCACTAGTCTGCGGCGACTGGCAATCGGGTGACCGGCGGATTGATGCGCCACTCCTGGTGACACATCGGCAAGGTGGTGAGCGGCATGTCATCGTCGATGCGGAGGGTAAGTCTGCGCAGACACGATTTCGATTGTCACGCACATTCGGCCAGTACAGTTTGCTGCAGTGTCAGCCACGAACAGGGCGTACTCACCAGATCAGAGTGCATGCAAAGTTTGCCGGGCACCCGCTGGCGGGAGACGATCGTTATGGTGAGGCTGCCGAGAATCGCAAACTGAAGAAACTCGGCCTGAGGCGAATGTTCCTGCATGCGCAATCCATTTCCTTCCCTGACGAGCACGGCAATGATCGGCACTTTACAGCACCGCTCGCAGCTGATCTGGCTCGATTTCTGGACAGGCTGCCCGATCTGCTGCGTAAAGGCTCCTAGCCCGGGCTAGGACAATAAATAGCCCAGTTCCAGCAAGCACGATGCCAGCCAGATCATTGGCAGTCCGATCAGAGCCGTTGGATCATCGGTCTTGACGGACTCAAACAGCACGAATCCTGCTCCTTCAATTTTGAAGCTGCCGGCACAATCGTAGGGTTTGTCGTGCCGCAGGTAGGATTCCGCCAGGCGAAGGTCGAAATTCCGGAATTGAACAACGGTTTTGTCGATATGTTCATAACGTCGTCGAGAGTCGGGATCGAGCAGACAGATCGCGGTCAGGAATGTCATGGTCTTGCCGGATGCAGACAGGAGTTGTTCTACAGCTTTCGCATGATCGCCGGGTTTACCCACCACCTGCTTGTCCAGTACGGCAAGTTGATCAGCGCCGATTATGAGCGCGTCACGATGCGTGCTCGATACTGCCTCGGCTTTTTGCCGTGCGAGACTTGCCGCAAGTGACTCAGGATCCAAAGTGCCGTCGTCTGATTCGTCGACGTCGGGTGCCAGCGTCTCATACTCGTCCAGGAATCGATCCAGGAGACCACGCCGATAGGACGAAGACGACGCCAGAATAATGGGTGGGGCGGCCGGGTTTTGCATCAGATTCAACGAGCTGCAAGTGAATCCAGAGTGTAACCGCTTTCTCCGGGGGCCGAAATACAGGCGTTTTCACCAGTTGCCGGGCGAATGGTTTCCTGTTAACTGATTCGCATTGATTTTCTTCGCAAATGTGGCTTTGACAGTGGCGTTGAGTGTGCCTATCATGCGGCCCCCATGAGCAGTCATTTGCTAGATCGGGCGTTACCGACTCAGTTAGCCAGGTCCGAACAGGTTATTGATTGTAAAGTAAAATTTCAGGATTTGGGTCGAATAACCGAGGTCGTCGAGTCCGATCTTGCGGCGCTGGCTGCAGGTGAGGGGTCCGCGAAATGGCGCGATGCGCCCGTTAGCATTAGACTGGCTTTCAGTTTTGTGCAGCTACCCGAGGCGGTGCCGGCGGTCACCGGGGAAGTTTCAACCACGCTGGAGGCAGTGTGCCAGCGTTGTTTGCAAACTTGCAGTTTGCCGCTCAAAGCAAGTCTGCGGTATGTGCTGGTGCCCTACAAAGACCGTGCGGATACGCTGGATGATTACGAGACGTGGGAGCTGACCGAGAAAACGGTTCTGCCTCTGGAAATCGTTGAGGAGGCGCTGCTAATGGCGATGCCATTCCCGGCGCTGCACGAATCGACAGAACAGTGCGGTCCATTCGCACAGGAATTTTTGCCGGAATCCGCAGAAACGGTGCGACCGTTTGCGGATCTGAAGGCACAGTTGGATGAGTTAAAGTAATTTTTATTCCGATCGGAACGACTTTGATCGGCTGATTAGTATCGTCGGTGGCAGGATTTGGCCGCCTCAGTTTGGAGCATAAAATATGGCAGTTCAAAAGAGCCGAAAGACACCTGCGCGACGTGGCATGCGTCGATCGCACGACAAACTTGGCGGACCTACGTTGTCCGTCGACCCGACTTCGGGAGAATCTCACTTGCGGCACCGCGTAACGCCCGATGGTTTCTATCGTGGCAAGCAGGTCATCGAACACGCTGTAGTAGAAGAAGAGCAAGAGTAAACACGTTTATCTCCTGACGGCACCTAGCCCGGACTATTCATGAATGCGCACACGCCCTTGCTTGATCCTTGTTCGCACAGGGAATTTTCCTCCCTCGGAAATACACACCGATATTCCGCTCGGTCGGATAATCCCCTGTGCGAACAATGCTCTGTGCAATCATCGTGGCGATTCATGAATAGTCCGGGCTAGCGCCATAGTGCCGGTCATTCGAGTATTTCGTGGGCACAGAATCCATCATTTCTCTGGATGCAATGAGCGGCGACCGCGGTGCCGAGATTGTCGTTCGAGCTGCAAAAACCTGTCTGGATAACCATCCGAATTTGCGCCTTCTGCTGGTCGGCGACGAGCAGGAATTGACGTCGCTCGTAACGCGAATTGTGGGCGATGAAACTCGGCTCGAAATTCATGCCGCGTCCCAAGTGGTGGCCATGTCGGACTCGCCTGTCGATGCATTGCGCAAGAAAAAAGATTCATCCATGCGCATTGCCATTAACCTGGTCAAGGAAGGGCGCGCCCAGGCTTGTGTGAGTGCCGGCAATACGGGTGCGTTAATGGCAACTGCCAAATTCGTACTGAAAATGCTGCCCGGGATCGATCGACCCGCCATCATTGCAGAATTGCCGGCCATTGGCGGGACTGTTCACATGCTGGATCTTGGCGCCAATACCTCCAATGATCCGCAACAGTTATTTCAATTCGCATTGATGGGCTCAATCGTAACAAGTGATATTTGTTCGATAGAGCATCCCCGTGTTGCACTGCTTAACATTGGTGTCGAAGATACAAAAGGACATACGACGGTCAAAGATGCGGCCGATTTGCTGTCATCCAGCGGCCTCAATTACGTTGGTTTTATCGAAGGCAACAAGCTGTTTTCCGGTGATGCAGATGTTGTTGTCACTGACGGGTTTACTGGCAATATCGCATTGAAAACGATGGAGGGTACGGTCGGGTTGGCATCCCATTATTTACGACGAGGGTTTACCCGCAATATTTTTACGAAAATACAGGCACTGGTTGCACGACCTGTGTTGAAACGTCTTGCTGTTGAAATGGATTCCCGCAATTATAATGGTGCCTCTTTGGTCGGTCTTAATGGTATCGTTATAAAGAGTCACGGCAGCGCAGACTCGTATTCGTTTCAACATGCGATTGAAACGGCACTGGTGGAAGTGAAAAAGCAGGTGCCGCTGCAGATTCGAAAAATGTTGCAACAGGAAACCGAATGATCTACTCAAAAATTGCCGGAACCGGCCGTTATTTACCAGAACGCATCCTGACAAATGCCGATGTTGAAAAATTGGTCGATACCAGCGACGAGTGGATACGATCACGCACCGGCGTTGAACGTCGTCACGTTGCTGACGAGGATCAAACCACGTCCGATCTGTGTGTTGAAGCAGCCAGGATCGCCATGGAAGATGCCGGCGTTACTGCTGACGATATCGATTTGATTGTCATCGGTACAACAACACCCGATCTCATCTTTCCCAATATTGCAACGTTGGTGCAGCAGCGTCTTGGTATTCATGGTTGCCCGGCATTCAGCATTGAGGCGGCGTGTACAGGTTTCATTTACGCATTGTCGACTACCGACAAGTTCATTCGCTGCGGCGAGACGAAATGTGCGTTGGTCATCGGCGCGGAAATAATCACCAAACTGGTTGACTGGAGTGATCGCACAACCTGTGTGTTGTTCGGTGATGGTGCCGGGGCCGTGATCGTCAAACCTGCAGAAGAGCCGGGAATCATTTCCTGTCACCTTGGTGCTGACGGAAAATACAAGGAATTGTTGTACTACCCTGTTGGTCCATCGAAGGACCTGGCCAAGGCTGGCGTTGGCGACTCAAGAATCATCATGAAGGGCAACGAAGTATTCAAAGTGGCCGTCAGAACACTTGGCCGCGTCGCTGAGAAAGCTCTCGAAGCAAATGGCATCGACCAGAGTGATCTGGACTGGCTGGTACCGCATCAGGCGAACTTGCGGATTATCCAGGCGACTGCCAAGCGGCTGGGAATTCCACTCGATAAAGTCATTATTACGGTCCAGGATCACGGCAATACATCGGCTGCTTCTGTACCGATGGCACTGGATGTCGGTGTTCGTGACGGCCGCATCAAACGCGGCGACCTCATCCTGCTCGAAGCGTTCGGCGGAGGTTTTACATGGGGTTCGGTGTTGATGCGTTATTGAGCGAGTCGTCTCGCTGCCGACAGGCCGCTACCAGACCACGGCTTGTTTCTGTAAAGTCTTGTCGGCAATTTTCCGGCGCTTCATTCTTGCATGCAATTGACGCCGTTTTCCGGCGATTATATTTTCGCGAATTTTCCTGTCCTGATCAGCTCCAGAACGATCATCATAATCGCGCCGGAAATTACAAAAGTCCTCATAGGCTTCGCGGACATGGTGCATTTCACGAAGCAGTAATTCGATCATGATGACGTCATCGAGATAGCCTATTCCCGGAATGTTGTCGGGAATGAGATCTTCGGGGTCACCAAAATAAATGAATGTCGCCAGCAATTGTTCGCGATCCTCATGAGGCAATTGCCACTCTTTATCGTGAAACAAATCCGTCATCGCTTCGAGATCCGGAATGCGACGGTTGATAAAATCCGGCAATGGCTCCGAGTTCTTGATCTCCGCGAGAACTGTGGTGATAGCATCGATAATCTCGGCCTCGTCCGCGTATTGCATCGCGAGACGGGATTTCTTCAACGCATCACGGAAGAACTTCAAGTCTCTGTCGGTAAGCTCTAATGAGATTCGTAAGGACATGTTCAACTCCGTGTGAATCTGGCTTGCAAGGCTACCGACCGCTGCTGCTGTGGTCAATTCGCTGTCTGCAGCAATGACGCAGGCAAAAAGCGGGTGCTGAATTGCATTATCATAGGCATCTCATCGGGCAGGTCTTCAAGACGAACGGATATGACAACGAAGCTCATCATCGGCAACAAGAATTATTCCTCGTGGTCACTCAGGTCGTGGCTGTTATTGTCAGAAGCAGGTATCGAATTCGACGAGCAGCATATTTCCCTCGACACGCCTGAGTTTTCAGCGCAGATAAGAGCTTATTCTTCGGCAGCCCGGGTACCGGTGCTGGTTCTCGGAGACCAGGTCGTCTGGGATACCCTGGCAATTGCGGAGACCGTAGCGGAGCGCTGGCCAGAGAAAGGCCTGTGGCCGGATGACGCCGACGCCAGAGCGCACGCGCGGTCAATATGCGCAGAAATGCACGCTGGTTTTTTTGCATTACGTGAAGCAATGCCGATGAATTGCCGTGCCATGGGGCGTAAAGTGGCTCTTCCCGACGAATTAACCGCAGACATTGACCGGGTATTCGAAATTTGGTCCGATTGTCAGCGAAAATACTCCGCGGGTGGTGACTGGCTTTTTGGCCGTTTCGGTGTGGCAGATGCGATGTTTGCGCCGGTTGTCTTGAGGTTTCGCACCTATGGGATCAATTTGCCGGTATCGTCAGCGGCATACCCGGCGCAACTCCTGGAAAGCCACGCTTTGCAGAACTGGTTGGCCGCGGCGGAGTCAGAGACTGAAGTACTGGACGGAGAAGAGATCGGAAAATGAATTTCCTGCCACACAAAATATCAATGCTTGCCGTAGCGGCCGCGTTGTTGTCGCCGACCGCTGGCGCGGAAGTCTTTCAGCTGCCGCCAGCCGGTAATGATGTCGTTGGCGCAATCACGACCATCGAAGCGCGCCATGATGATTCACTGATTGATATCGCGCGTCGCCACGGGCTTGGTTACGAAGAGATTATTCGTGCCAATCCGAATGTCGACAGCTGGTTGCCCGGCGAGGGCACCGTCGTGGTCTTGCCCACGCGATATGTCTTGCCGCCCGGCCCGCGACGAGGCGTGGTCCTGAACCTTGCCGAATATCGCATGTACTACTTCCCGGAACCCGAAGGTGATGAGTTGGGGGTTGTAATGACCTACCCAATGAGTATCGGCCGCATGGACTGGGAAACGCCGCTCGGGCGTACGAAGATCATTTCAAAGGTCCGCAATCCGGCCTGGTATGTACCGGCATCCGTGCGTGCGGAACATGCAGCAGCCGGTGATCCATTACCGCGAATTGTGCCGGCGGGGCCAGACAATCCACTCGGTGCGCATGCCATGCGCCTCGGCCTGCCGGGCTATTTGATTCACGGTACCAATCGGCCGGCGGGTGTGGGTATGCGCGTCTCGCACGGCTGTATTCGCATGTTGCCGGAGGATATTGGCTTCCTGTTTGAAGAAGTCGATGTGAACACGCCTGTTCGCATCATCAATGAGCCGGTCAAACTCGGCTGGGACGGAGATCAGTTGATCATGGAAGCCCATCTTGCGCTTGAAGTCGCGCCCCCATCACCCGAAGAAGTCGCCGCATTGGTCGAATTGGCGGACCTTGATGAGAACCCGGCAGAGGATGAGACGCCAGTGGACACGGCGCTGGAAAAAGACAGCATGACGATGTTGACCGAGCAGTTCGTTGCAGCAACCGCTTCACGGGCTGCAAAACTTGACTGGGATACTGCGGAGATGGTGTTACATCGTTCAAATGGCATCCCGACCCCCGTCGGTCAGGCAATAAAAAACGCCGCGACGAGCGCGGCGTTTGAATAACTCTTCGTAGTCTTTGCTACTTTTGCATAGATTTTTGGAACATGCGTTCCAGACGATCACGATTTGCATCGCAGCAGCCCTGTGCTTCTGCCGCTGCTAACAAGGCCAGGTCGGCTGTGATTTCTGCTGCCGCTGCTACCCCAGCAGCGATGTCGGATGTAGCTCGAGCTGCTTCAGCCGCTGATTTAGCTGCTGCTGCATCTCTTGCTGCACCGTCCGCAGTTGCCTGTGCACGATCAACTGATTCCTGGCTTACACAACCAGAAGCAAGGCCAAAGATAAGCACAAGCGCGCTCACTTTCAGTACATTCTTAATCATTTTAATAAAGTCCTTTGTTGGGAAAATTCTGCAGACGCATTATTTCCTAATATGCAGCCATCTTCAACGAAAACGTTGATTTTATTTATATTTGTCTCTGATCCACGACATTTGGCCGGCGGGGCTGAAAAAAAAGGGGTCAGACCGCGTTTACGTTTAGCCGCTGCATTCGCAAAAAAAGGGTCACGTAAACGCGGTCTGACCCCTTTTTTTTCGAGCGTATTTACAAATAAAAAGAACTGTATATAATCCCAGTGACTGGATATTTATACAGGACTCGTATCATGGCTCAACTGACCCCCAGACAATCCCAAATTCTCGCTGTAATTCAAGAGTTTATTGCTGAATACGGTATGCCCCCGACACGTGCGGAGATTGCCAGGGAACTGGGTTTTAAGTCCCCTAATGCGGCTGAGGATCATTTACGGGCGCTGCAAAAGAAAGGAGTGCTTGACCTTATCCCCGGCGCGTCCCGGGGGATTCAGTTAAAGGATTCGTTGCGGGAACAGATGGGTTTGCCGCTTGTGGGCAAGGTTGCTGCAGGCAGTCCGATTTTGGCCGAGGAGCATATCGAGGCGCATTACAAGATTGATCCGTCCTTGTTCAACCCCAAACCGCATTATCTGTTGCGTGTTGAGGGCATGAGTATGAAGAATGCCGGTATCCTGGACGGTGACCTGGTGGCAGTCCATCGAACACCCGAGGTTCGCAGCCGGCAAATTATTGTTGCAAGACTCGACGATGAGGTAACGGTAAAGCGCTATAGCCAGAAAGGCTCTGTGGTCTGGTTGCTGCCGGAGAACGAGGATTTTGAGCCGATTAAGGTCGATCTGAGCCAGCAGACAATGGTGATCGAGGGTGTTGTTGTTGGCGTCATCCGTAACGGCATAGCTCTGCACTAGCCCGGACTAGCGATTGTTTGTGGATGAGGCACTCGAGAAATTACTGAAGAACCCAGGGTTTGGGCGGGCAGGGCTTTGGCGAGGGCAGTCAAGGGCATCTGACTGGCAAGGTTTGCCGAGTGGCTATCCGGGGCTGGATCGTCATTTGCCCGGTGGCGGTTGGCCACAGCACGCCCTGACTGAAATTTTGCTGGAGCACTATGGAGCCGGCGAACTGAAACTCCTGATGCCGGCACTGGCGCGTTTGAGTCGGCCAGATGATGAGCATGATCGGGAAGCGGCGGGCTGGCTCGCCTGGATTGCGCCACCGTTTCAGCCTTACCCTCCGGCACTGGTGCAATGGGGCATCGATCTTGCGCGGGTCCTGGTTGTGCATGCCAGGGAGCCAAACGAAGTTTTGTGGGCTGCGGAGCAAGCCTTGTCATCGGGTAATTGTGCAGCAGTGCTTTTATGGCCGGATATGCTTTCTAATGCGGCGAGTCGGCGTTTGCAGCTCGCGGCAGAAAAAGGCAGAAGCTGGGCGATTGCGTTTCGCCCACTCAGTGCGTTGTCTCAATCTTCGGCGGCAGCGTTACGTATTCGACTTAGCGCAAACCATCAGGGGATGGAACTTAATATCCTCAAAAATCGGGGCGGCCGTCCGGCTGTTGTGCGTAATGTGATACGCGACTATGCGGGTTGATTAGTGATTCGTAGCGTATGTCGTCATCCGAAAAAACATCTGCAGTTTTGCAGGGTGCCAGCCCAACTCCCCCTGCGTTAAAGCACCGTTCAGCGGCACGTCAGCCGGTACAGCAATCGCTAGCTCTTTCATCGCCGGATCAGTTGCCTGCAGATGTGCGCGAACCGCTCCCGGCAGAGATCACCGTACCGCCGTCCCGGACGTTGGTGCGCGCAAGCATCAAAGAGCATTTGTGGCTTTGTATTTATCTACCCGCATTACCACTTGAGGCATTGACCGATCGTAAGCCTGGCACGGCACGGGCTGTGGTTGAGGACGTGCAAGGCATACGGCGCATATTGCTGGCAAATGACAAAGCTTTCGCTGCTGGAATAAGAGCGGACCTGTCGGTGAATGCGGCACTATCGCTGTTACCGGATCTGAATCTTGAAGTGCGGAACCCGCAGCAGGAAGAACGGGCATTGAAGAGCCTGGCTTCGTGGGCGGAACAATTTACCTCCTTCGTTTCCATCGAAGCGCCATCAGTTCTGCTACTGGAGGTAGCCGGCAGTTTGCGTTTGTTTGCGGGCATGCAGACATTGTGGCAACGGATTGTAAGCGGGTTCGGGCAACAGGGATTTACAGCGAACCTGGCTCTTGCACCCACGCCGTTGGCCTCTATCTGGCTCGCGAAGTCCGGTCGCGAGGTTTGCATCGACGATCATGCGCATTTGAACGGTCATTTGAGTGCATTGCCGCTTCATTGTCTGGGTTGGCCGGTTTCTGTCACTGAGTCCCTTTGCAGCATGGGCATTACCAGTGTTGGTGATTGTTTGCGCCTGCCACGGGAGGGCTTTGCGCGACGTTTTGGCGCTGAGAGTCTGTTGCAACTCGACCGGGCACTCGGGCGCTTACCCGATCCGCGTGTGAGCTATCGTTCTGTCGCACGGTTTTGCGCGTTGCACGATCTCGAAGAAGAGCAAAGCGACAGAGAATTATTACTGCATGCCTGCCGCGAGCTTTTGTTGAAACTCGAGCGGTTTTTATTGGTTCGGCAGATGCAGGTACAGCGTGTTCAGTTCAGGTTTTTCCATCTGCGAGTCGAGGCGACTGACCTGGTGCTGGGCAGTGTGCAGGCGGGTCGGAGTGTGGCTCAGTGGTTTGAGTTGCTGAGCATAAAACTTGAGCGGACTACCTTGCCGGAACCGGTTATCGCAATCCGCTTACGCGGTGGGCCGGGCCAGTTGTTGTCGATAGCAACGGATAACCTGCTTTTCAATACATCGGTAAAACCGCGGGATGCGTCAATTGCGCGCCTCGTGGAACGCTTGAATGCACGCATGGGAGATGCGTGCGTGCGTGGAGTTACAACAGTTGCAGAACACCGCCCGCAATATGCCTGGCGTTCTGACGGACTCTCCGGCGATGCACCCCGGTGTGCGGCGATGCCTGGTTTCTGGAATGAGCGCCAGGTACCGGCGTTATTGCAGGAAATTCGCCAGACGAACAATCTGTTGTTGCGGCGTCCGTTATGGATGTTGGCAAATGCCAGGCCTTTGGCGAGTGAGCAAGGCCACCCCTTTTATCAGGGACGGCTCACAGTAGTGGATGGACCGGAGCGACTTGAATCGGGTTGGTGGGATGATGATGGAATAGCACGAGATTATTTCGTCGCGCTGACCGCTAAAGGTGTGTACCTCTGGATTTACCAGGACCGCAGCAAAAATGCAGCCTGGTATCTGCACGGTTTTTTTGGTTAACACGATGACGGTTGAATATGCAGAATTACACACGCTCAGTAATTTTACTTTCCTGCGCGGTGCATCGCATCCCGAAGAACTCGTGCAGCGAGCAGTAGAGCAGGGCTATTCAGCATTGGCACTGACTGATGAGTGCTCGGTATCGGGTGTTGTCAGGGCACACATGGCAGCCAAGGAGGCGGGTCTTAAGAAGCTGATTATCGGTTCGGAAATTCAGCTTGTCACCGGGCTGAAACTCGTTGTGCTGGCACAAAATCGTCGTGGTTATACATCGTTGTGCGAGCTTATCAGCCGTGGCCGACGCGCGGCAGAGAAGGGTTGTTATGTACTTGCTGCGACCGACTTCCAGAATGCGCTGCCGGATTGTCTTGTGCTGTGGGTGCCTGACAATCAACTGATACTGGGAGCCGAAGACAGCTGGATTCTGGATGCATTTGCGGGCCGATTATGGATTGCCGTGGAGTTACTGGCCGACGGTCTGCATCGTCAGCGTCTGGAACGACTTCGCGTGCTTGGTGAGACACTTGACTTGCCCCTGGTTGCCAGTGGTGATGTGCACATGCACTACCGTGCTCGCCGGGCTTTGCAGGATACGCTGACGGCGATACGTGAAGGCCTGACACTGGAGCAGGCTGGTTTCGTTTTGTACCCCAATGGTGAGCGTTATCTTCGTTCGCGAGCGGTGATTGCATCGATTTATCCTGCTGCATTGCTGCAAGAGACACTGAAGATTGCCGGATTGATTGATTTTTCACTCGACGAATTGCGTTACGAGTACCCGGATGAACTCGTACCTGAGGGTAAAACACCGACGACCTATCTCCGGCAGCTCAGTGAACAGGGGATGCAGAGTCGTTGGCCACAGGGGGCATCGAAAAAAGTAATCGAACTGATCGAGCACGAGCTTGAGTTGATACAGGAGCTTCAATACGAGGCGTATTTTTTGACGGTGCACGACATTGTTGTCTTTGCCAGAGGGCAGGGAATTCTCTGTCAGGGGCGTGGTTCTGCTGCCAATTCAGCCGTCTGTTTTTGCTTAGGCATCACCGAAGTAGATCCTGCACGCATGTCGACCCTGGTCGAGCGGTTTATTTCCAAAGAACGCAATGAACCACCGGACATCGATGTCGATTTCGAGCATGAACGACGTGAAGAAGTCATTCAGTATATTTACAAAAAGTATGGGCGTGACCGTGCAGCGCTGGCAGCGACGGTTGTGACCTACCGGCCGCGCAGTGCATTGCGTGATGTTGGCAAAGCACTCGGTCTGAGCGGCCTGCAAGTGGATCGTCTTGCTCGCTCGATGCAGTGGTGGGATGGCAGTGAAGTTGATGACAGTCGTGTGCTTGAAGCGGGCCTGGACCCAGGCAGCCCGACCATAAAACGTCTGTTGTGGCTGGTTCGCCAGCTGGTTGGGTTTCCACGACATCTTTCACAACACGTGGGTGGCTTTGTTATCGCTAATGGCCCGCTGGCGGAACTGGTGCCGGTTGAAAATGCCTCCATGAAAGATCGTACTGTCATTCAGTGGGAGAAGAATGACCTTGAAGACCTGGGTCTGCTGAAAGTTGATGTGCTGGGTCTTGGTATATTGACTGCGATACGGCGAAGTTTCGACCTGATCAAGTCCTACAGTGGCAGGCAATATACGCTTGCGACAGTGCCTGCTGAAGATCCGCTGGTTTATGACATGATCTGCGATGCTGACACGATGGGCGTGTTCCAGATTGAATCGCGCGCGCAAATGGCCATGCTACCGAGGCTCAAGCCACGCTGTTATTACGATCTCGTTATCGAAGTTGCGATTATTCGGCCCGGCCCTATCCAGGGTGACATGGTTCATCCGTATTTGCGCAGACGCAACGGTGAAGAGGCCGTGACCTATCCCAGCGAAGAAGTGCAAGAGGTGTTGCAACGAACGCTAGGTGTGCCGATTTTCCAGGAACAGGTGATGAAGCTGGCTGTTGTTGCTGCGGGTTTTACACCCGGTGAAGCGGATCAACTGCGGCGAGCAATGGCGGCCTGGAAACGTCGTGGTGGCCTCGAGCCGTTTGAAGAAAGGTTGATCAGCGGCATGCGCGAGCGCGGCTATGCGGAGGATTTTTCACGGCAGATATTCAAACAGATAAAAGGTTTTGGTGAATACGGTTTTCCTGAATCTCATGCAGCCAGTTTTGCTTTGCTGGTCTATGTTTCCTGCTGGTTGAAATATCATGAACCGGCAGCTTATACCTGCGCGTTACTCAACAGTCAGCCCATGGGTTTTTATTCGGCATCGCAGCTTACCCAGGATTTACGTCGTCACGGAACGGAGGTTCGTGACGTGGATGTTAATCAAAGCAATTGGGATTGTTCTCTGGAGACGCATGACACTGACCGGCCGACTTTGCGCCTGGGTTTACGCCAGATAAAGGGTTTGTCTGAATCTGCAGGACAGCGTATTGCGGAAAAGCGCGGAGCGCTTCCCTACGCCAGTGTCGACGAATTGCGTGAGCGCACCGGCATCAAGCATGCTGATCTCAATGTGCTCGCGACCAGTGGTGCATTGGCGGCGTTGACAGGACACCGACATAAAGCACGATGGGCCGTTGCCGGGGTTGAGGAACCGACTCCACTTTTCCCATCGAAGAGCCGTTACGAAGCGACACCGATGCTTAAAAAACCAACTGAAGGCCAGAACATTGTTGCTGATTATAAAAGCCTCGGGCTTACGCTTGGGCGGCACCCATTAGCAGTCATTCGAAACAGGTTGGCTGCGTATGGTTATGTGACAGCGGGAGAGCTGAAAACGCTCTCCGGGGGGCGGAGCATCAGAGTCGCCGGCATCGTTATCACCAAGCAACGACCCGGAACGGCAAGTGGCGTGACTTTTGTGACACTTGAGGATGAGTCTGGATACATCAACCTGATTATTTGGAAAAAAATTGCGGAGCAACAACGAAATGAATTACTGAATGCGCGTTTGATGGGTGTCGAAGGCGAATTACAGATTGAAGGCAAAGTGGTGCACGTGATCGCGAGGCGGCTGATAGATCACAGTGAAATGTTAGGTGACTTGCTGCTCCGATCGAGGAATTTCCGTTAGGTGTGATGGTCGGGCCTCGATCTTACGGTCACTGTCCGATTGAATCCGGATCAACCGAACATCTCAAAGATTCCACCAAACCAAGGCCTGGGTTGCCAGGTCCCCTTTGGGGGAATAAAGCGGACCGCAGGGAGCCATCCCCCAAAGGGGACCTGGCAGCCTAGGCCGGACTCTGGTGCGAATGTTGATTAGAATACGTCTTGCAAGGTCCCGACATGGGCGGTAACCCCCCGAGGCAGCACTCTGCGGACCTATTTAGGCGGATGGCTCCCTGCGGTCCGCTTTATTCCGCCTAAATAGGTCCGCAGAGCGCTTCCTCTGACTTTAGAGAGACACTATTGAGTTTGGACTATTCGGAAATGAAATCGGACAGTGACCGTAAGATCGAGTCCCGATCATCACTGTTAGGGTTGTCGGATCAGGGTGCTGACAAAAACAACAAAGCTACGCCATGATGGCGTTGGCTCAGTCAGCTGTCATCAAATTCGACAGCGTAAGTATCTTCAAAACTTTGTTTCTCGGCGAGTTCTTCAAGTTTGCGGCGTACCTCTTTCTTTCTTTCAACGTCATCCACTTGATTGTTTTCAAACTCTTTAACAAGGCCCTCTACGTTAACCTCCATCGAAATATCGCTGTCATCGAAACTATCCTCTGACATGACCACAGTTTCTTCGGTCGAATCAGTGTCGATTTCGTCATCACGATCTTCTTCGATTTTCATATCGTCGACTTCAGATTGCATGCGTGTATCTCCACGAATAATCACTTCTTAATAGCTTAAAACAACTCACATTCAGCAAAGTTTTCAAATATATACTCCGAAAATTCAGAGCACGCAAGATACCGCCGCACACTATCAGAAAGCCGTGAATATACCTTGCAATTCTCCAAGGGAATCAACAGGCTCCTAGCGAATTAAATTATTGATTTCGAAAATCGGTAGCAAAATCGCGAGAACGATTAGTAGCACAATCACGGCCATGACGATGACAAGTAATGGCTGCATGATCCCGAGCAGTGTCGATATCAAACCGTCGACCTCCCGTTCCTGGTTGCTGGCGGCCCGCGACAACATTTCCTGCAATCGACCGCTAGCTTCACCGCTTGAAATCAGGTGTATCATCATGGGCGGGAAGAGTTTGCTGGCCGCAAGCGATTTGCTGATCATCGCCCCTTCGCGGACGCGAGATGATGCTTCCTCGACGGCTTCGCGCATGGGTACGTTAACGACAACCTGTGATGCAATGTGCAGGGAATCCAGAATGGGGACCCCACTGCCTGCGAGAATGCTGAGCGTTTGCGTGAAACGAGCGGTATTGATGCCTCGGGTCAAACTTCTGACGATGGGAATACGCAGCAGCAATTTGTGATATTTTCGTTTCGGGCCAGGTTTTCGCAGCAGTCGCCGCAAGCCAAACACGGCAGTGACAATGCCGATAATCAGGACCAACCAGTAATCGCGGAGGAAATCGCTGGATGCGATCATTATGCGCGTCAGTAACGGTAATTCCTGGTTGTAATTTTCGAAAACGTAGACAACCTTCGGCACTACGTAGGCGAGCATGAAACTGATTATTCCCATTGCCGTAACGACAAGTGCAATTGGGTAAATCATTGCATTGCGAACCTGCTGCTGAAGAATCTGTCTCGACTCCGTGAATTCAGCCAGTCTCTCCAGAACCATATCCAGATGACCGGATTGCTCGCCTGCTGCAACCGTGGCCCGGTAAAGCTCCGGA